>Ga0181521_10003033_pt1 | contig 19900 bp, 16 predicted proteins | sample PEATcosm2014_Bin_32_FD_119764 | JGI IMG/M metagenome (GOLD analysis project Ga0181521, IMG submission 119764) | Peatland microbial communities from MTU Mesocosm Facility, Houghton, MI, USA - PEATcosm2014_Bin02_60_metaG | ecosystem: Environmental > Terrestrial > Soil > Wetlands > Peat | place... | reverse complement strand
GCCAGATGCGGCGCCACGCGGACGGCCGAGATGCTGGAGGAATGCAAGCAGCGGCTCAGCGTCGCGGTCTGAGAGGAAAAATGAGACTGGGAAAGTCAGGCCAGTGGCTGAAGCTCCTGGCCTTGGCTGGCGTAGGCATCTGGTTCATGGCGCTACGCTCCAGCGGCAGTCCTGCCGCTGACTCGGCGTACCAGCCACCGAGAGAACTGTTATTCACGCCAATCAAGGTCGATGGTCCCGTGCACGATCCCGCCAAGCACACCTTCTGGTTTGGTCCCTTCGCGGAATGCTCCTCGATCCTGGATATTAACGGCGACGGCAAGCTCGACATCGCCGCCGGGAGGAACTACTACATCGCGCCCAACTGGACCAAGTACGCGGATTTCCGCGATGGCGCTGAAACCAACGGGCCGGATGTCGATGACAACTCCGAAGCAACGATGGATGTCAATAATGACGGGCGCATGGACATCATCAGCTCCGGCTGGATGCGGCGGCAGGGCATCTGGTGGTATGAGAACCCCGGCAAGGTAGGGGCGAAGTGGAATTCGTTTCCGATCCTTTCGGCCTCGGGGGTGGAAGGCTTCACCATAGGCGACCTTTCCGGCCACGGCGGCAAAGACCTGCTGGTGAACTACTTCCGGAAGCAATCCGGTCGAAGCCTGATCTGGATGGAGCACATAGACCAAGCGCCGTGGTTTAAACCGCACGTTCTGGGGCCTGAGGGAGTTGGCGTCAGTCACGGCAACGGCATAGGTGACATCAACGGCGATGGCCGCAACGACGTTGTCACCGCGTCGGGATGGTTCGAAGCCCCGGCTCATCCGACCAAAGACCAGTGGATCTGGCACCCCGACTGGGAGTTCGGGGGGAACGGCGGCGCGGGCTTGCCGATTCTTGTCACCGACGTGAACGGCGACGGTCTGAATGACGTCATTATGGGCTCGCCGCACGGCTATGGCTTGGTGTGGCTCGAGCAGAAGATGGAAAACGGCAAGCGCTCTTTCACTCAACACTGGATCGAGACGGATTATTCGGGTTTCCACACGATGGTCCTGGCCGATCTGGATGGCGACGGCAAGCCGGAACTCATCACCGGCAAACAACTGTTCGCACACAACGGGGAAGATGTCGGCGCCTTAGAGCCGGTGTTCCTGTTCTATTACAAGATCAACCATGGCCTTTTTGAGCGTCACGTCATTTCCTATAGTTATCTGGAGCCGTATTTCAGGAAGGATCATCACGAGCCGCCGCCGAATTATGTCGTCGGCACGGGGATGAACCTCAACGTTGCGGACATAGACGGCGACGGCAGGCCGGATATTATTGTGGCGTGCAGGACCGGCCTGTACGTCTTCTATAACAAAGGCTATTCGCCCAAAACGCGCGGGCCCAATCCGTTGCCGGACCGGACTTCGTACCCTTCGTACATCGAATGGGTGGCACCCAGGAACACGCCGCAGACTGATCGAGACGGGTTCGTGCCGCTGTTCAACGGCAGGGACCTGAGGGGATGGCAACCGGCTACAAACTGGGCCGTCGAGGACGGCGTTCTAGCCCTGGAGAACCGGACGGACCGCCAGGAACACAACGATAACTATCTTTGGACGCAACAACGTTACAGCGATTTCGTGCTCGACCTGGATTTCAAAATCAGCCAGGGGACCAACAGCGGAGTTTTCCTGCGCACCTCGGACCCGCGGGATCCGGTGCAGACCGGAATCGAAATCCAGATCAAAAGTACAGCCCCCGGCCAGAAATTGGGCCGGACGAGCATCGGCGCGCTTTACGATCTGGTTGGGCCCAAGCTGAACCCCCTTAAACCCGACGATTGGAACCATTACACGATCACCTGCAGAGGCAGCACCATCTCGGTCGTGTTCAACAGACAACTGGTGAGCGAGGCGAACCTGGACCTGTGGACTGAAGCGGGTAAAAACCCCGACGGCACGCCGAACAAATTCACAAAGCCGCTCAAGAACTTCGCGCGAACGGGATACCTGGGCTTGCAGGATCACGGCACGCCGGTGTGGTATCGGAACATTCGCATCAAGCCGCTTGTGGGACGGGTCTCCGATCTGCCCAAGAACTAGCCACAGCGCCAATTCCGAAAGGTTATTGCCTGTCGTGCGATCCCGATGCTGTTTGGCAGGAGCTACAGTAAGTGCTACGGTTCGTTTCTCGTTGTCCCATATCCGCTCTCAGAACCGGCGCGCGCACCGAAAACCGAAGACAATCCAGCCGACGTCCGGTGCGTCCATGCCGCGGTGGGCCCACCTTGCGAAGTTGGCCGCGCGGTGCCAGGCGCCGCCGCGCATAACTCGAAACGCATTCTTCGGGCCGGAGTTTGGGCCGTGCGTGTCGTTGACGCTCGCGGCGGGGTTCGCATACCATGCCGCGTCATACCAATCCCAACACCACTGCCACAGATTCCCCGCCATGTCGTACAGCCCGTATCCATTTGGAGGGAAATAACCCACGGGGCTGGTGAACGGGTAGACTCCGTCGTGGAAGGCGGGATTATACCCACGCGTGGGGCTGACGTCGTAACTATTGCGGTTGGTGCTGTAATAGTTAGCCCGGCCATGCGAGATCGTGTCGCTATCGGCCCATGGGAAACGATGACCGGTGGTTCCGCCGCGCGCCGCTTTCTCCCACTCGGCCTCAGTCGGCAGACGATAGCCGTCCGCAGTCCACTCCACCTCGGCATTCGTCATGTCCGCCTGGCCGCTGCGATATACGACGGTGTGTTTTTCATCAGTGTAATACGCGGGGGCGAGGCTTTCCTTTTCGCTACGCGCGTTGCACCACTTGGCGGCATCGTACCAATTGACCGTCTCGACGGGATGGTTGGACGCTTTGCCCGAGCCGGCATTCTCAAACGCATAGCCATGCCGAACAGCCCACCCATACACGTCATCCCACATCGCCTTGGTCACGTCGTAACGATCCATGTAGAACGCGCTGATATACACTCTATGGGCGGGCGATTCGTTGGTGTTTCCCTCGTGGAGAACGTCGCCCATATCGAACGGGCCGGCCGGGATGAAGGCCATTGCCTTTGGCACTTCGTGCACAAGCACCTGGAAACGAACGTTACTGGAATACGCGCCGCTCCAATCCGCCGCGGCATCCCAGACGATCCGTTTGTCCGTGCCAGGCGACACACCGCCGCCGTACCCTTCGCCGGTAAAACTGGACGCTGGCAGCGTATAGCTCGCACCGTTATCGGTTGAGACCAAAACGCCGACGGCCAGAGTGTTCCTACCCGAATATTCCAAGTCGTAACGGATGTCTACGAACTTCGAACCGGGCCGCGCGGAGGCGCGGACATTTGACACTGCCGGGGGTGCGCCAGGCGCGGCCGTAGCGGCCCAAAGGAGCAATACTGCGGGTATCAGTTTGGAATTCATCTCAGAACGACCTTGCGCAACGAAACCCGAAGACGAGAAATGCGAAATCCGCACTGTCGCCAGCGATGGAGAGATTGGCGTTACGGGCATTGAAGGCGAACCGGTGAAAAGATCCGCCGCGCATCATGCGCGACCGCGAGCCGCTCTGGCTCGAGTCCGGCCCCCGCGTGTCTTTCTCCGTGGCGCCGGGCTTGCGGTACCAAGCGCCGTCCACTCGATCCCAACACCACTGCCAGATATTTCCGACCATGTCGTAGAGGCCATATGCGTTTGGTGGGAAGTACCCCACGGGGCTGGTAAAAGGCGGCTTTCCATCGTTGAAGGCGGGATGATAGCCGCGCGTGGGGCTGACGTCGTAGCTGTAGCGGCCCGAACTATAATAGTTCGCCCGGCTGTGCGAAATCGTATCAGTGTCGGTCCAGGGGAAGCGGTGATTCGCGGCTCCTCCTCTGGCGGCTTTCTCCCATTCGGCAGCGGTTGGCAAGCGGTATCCATTCGCCGACCAGTCCACGCTGGCGTTGGACAGGTCGATTTGCCCCGAGCGATAAATGGTCGAGCGGCTCGGGTTGGTGTAATACGCTGGCGAAAGTCCTTCTTTTTCGCTGCGCGCGTTGCACCACTTTATCGCGTCATACCAGTCGACCGAGTGCACGGGATGGTTCGGCGCCTTACCCAAGCCTTCATTGTCGAAGCCGTATCCATGCTTGATCGCCCAAGGGTATACGGAGTCCCACAGCGATTTGGTGACGTCATAACGCTCCATGTAAAAGGCGCTAACGAAGACCTGGTGCGGTGGCAGTTCATTGGGATCGCCGTCATCGAAAGTGTCTCCCATCGTGAACGGTCCCGGGGGGATCCACGCCATACCGGAGGGAATTTCGCTGGCGATCACACGAAATCGCATGCCGGTCGAGTAAGGAATTTTCACATCGGCGGCTGCGTCCCAGGTGATCTGTTTGTCCCTGCCGGGCTCAATATCGCTGCCATATCCGGATCCCCTGAAGCTGGAGGCCAGCAAATCGTAGCCGGCTTCTTCGGCGACTGAAACGAGAACCGTCACTGCCAGTTTGTTGCCACCTGAGTACGCCAAGTCGTAACGGATATCGACGAATTGGGAACCGTGCCGCGCCGCGCAGCGCACGTTCGAAACAACGGGCGGCGCCGCGAGAGATCCGGAAGCGAAAAACGCCACAAGAAGAACTGCGCTGGAGGTCGCGTCCATAATCGGTCTACCAGGGAAGCTGCAAGCCAAACTGCACACGCCACAGCGTTCTGCGACGCGCACGTACGCCTGGAGCCATCTATTTCGGCTCGATGGCAATGACCCAAAGATCGGTCTTGCCGAGGTTCTGTCCAATGTGCGTGGCTCCGGGCCGCCACGTCACTTCCCCGGTCTTCAAGGTGGACGGCTCTTCGCGCCCGTCCGGCATCAGGTGCTTCAATTGCGCTCCGGAAAGACAGACCACCACACGGGCATGATGGGTGTGTTGCGGCTCATTCGTGCCCGCCGCGATTTTGATGTCGTAGACGCGCGCGTATTGGTTTTCGATCAGCACTTTGTAATTCGGCGCGAGGCCGGTTCGGCCCCATATCTCCGCGCCGCCATCGGTCAGAAACTCCGAGCGTACGAAGTGGAGATCGGATGAACCTGTATTCTTGATCTCTCCGGGCTGGGCTGGCTGGAACACGACATCGCCGCGCTGGACGCTGTTCTTCTCCGTGTGCCCACGCGCGCTGAATTCCAGCGAACCGTTATCGAAATATACCGTCACCGCGGGCCGGCCATCCACCGGCGCCGCTTCGCCCGCCCTCAGCGTGTATTCCAGCGAGACTACTTTTTCGTTCTTCAACTTTTCCACCGGCGCGGCCCCCACCATCGAGGCTATCGCAACGCTTAGAATTACATATGTTTTCATAGAATCTCTTCTTTTCAACCGTGCAGCTTTTCGAAATTCCTCAGGCACCGCTCGGCGCACTGCATGGGCGTCAGCGGCGCGGAATAGCGCTCCTGCTCGATGATGTAGCACTCGATTCCGCCAACCGATTCCGCCGCCTGGAACAGCGGTTTCCATTCGATCGTGCCATCCCCCAGAAGCACGTAACGGTCGCACGGAGGATGATCCTTGCAGTGCATCATGCGCACGCGGCCCCGCGTAGCGCTTGATGTAATCGACGGGATCGAGGCCGTGCTCGGGGAATGCGTCAGGTTGTGGAAGCCCACGCGCATGTCATACTGTTTTAGTTTTTCTGAAATCCCGTTGAATTGCCGCGCACTGCCGTACCAGTCCTGAATCGAAGAAGCCGCCGGCAATGACAAAACCGTCAGCCGCGAATTCCCAAGAATCTGGTTGAACTCGACGGTTTTCTCCAGTTCGCCGCCCAGCAGCGTCTTCATGTTGATGTGGGTGCTGAACGCCTTCAAATTCAAATCGACCAGTATCTTCCGCAGGTCGGTGGCGCTCCGGTCGTAATACCCGGCGAACTCGATGCCGTCGTACCCCAATTTCGTCACCGCCGCGAGGCAGCTCGGCAGGTCCTTTTGGCAGTCTTCGCGAATGGAATACAGTTGGAGTCCAACTGGAATGCGCCCCTTTCCATGCAATCGCGGCGTCAGCAAGGCTGCCCTCGCCGCCGTCACGGCACTAGTGAACCGGCGTCTTGAAACCGGCTTGAACATGCTGATGCCGTAAATTGTATTCCGGCGTTATGTTCCTGTCAAATTAAACTGTAAAATATTGTTACTGTTGTGTTTATATCACAGGTCATACCTTATACCTCTTACCTCAAAAATACTTGACTTGGTGTTTGAGCCGCAATACAATTAGCCGGTGATTCGGCCCCATCATATGAGTCTCCCATTTAAAATCGGGCTGGCGGTTTCCACCGCGGATGCGCTACCCAGCGCGTTCGTCGTATTCCGCGACGATCTGTGCCGCGTTGTCGACCGGTGCGCCGCGCTGGGCTACGACGGCGTCGAGTTGGCTCTCCGCTCGGCTTCGCAGGTCAACGTGGCGGAGATGAAGCGCCGACTGGCCGCGACCGGAATGGAGATACCTTGCATTTCCTCAGGCCAGGTCTTTGCCGCCGACGGGCTCTATTTCACGCACCCCGATGCGGCGGTGCGGGATGCCGCGGCGGAGCGCATTATTGGGATGATCCGGCTAGCCTCTGAATTCGGCGCGAAGGTGAACACCGGGCGTGTTCGTGGCATCGTACAGGAAGGAGACGACTTCGCTCGCGCCGCCGGGCGCTATCTCGATTGCCTGCGGCGCTGCGCAGATGCCGCCGGGCCGTTGGGCGTCGAGTTGATCGTCGAACCCGTCAACCGCTACGAAGTGAACTTCATCAACACTTGCAGCGAGGGACTGGACATCATCCGGCGCGCCGCGCGGCCTTGCGTGAAACTGATGCCCGACCTCTTTCACATGAATATCGAGGACGCGTCGTTTCGCGAATCCTTCGAAGCCGCACGGGATTATATCACCTATGTCCACGTGGCCGACAGCAATCGCCTCGCGCCCGGATGGGGTCACATGCCGTTCGGCGAGATTTTCGGAGTTCTCTCCGATATCGGTTACCGGGGCTACCTCACCGCGGAAATTCTGCCGCGGCCCGATCCGGATTCGGCCGCGCAACAGGCCATCCGGTTCCTTCACCAGGAGCTACAAAATGCAACCTACGCGAAGACATCCTCTGCAGGCGTCCGCGGGCGCGGCTGCTGCAATTGAGCTTGCGTCTGGACTGGTGAGAGAGCGTTAGAAAAGGAGAGCGAATCAAATGAACCGAAGAAGATTCCTGGCTGGCGCGGGCGCAACGGGCGCCGTCGCTTTGGCCGAAGTGACACCGCCGAAGACCGATCCAACCGCACTCGACCGCGCCGCGGCGTTGCCGGTATTGAAACGGGAGGCTTTCACGTCCCCCCTCATGATCGATTCTCTGCGTCTACTCAAGCGAGATAAGGATTACCTCGTTCATATCCGCTCTAAGGACGGCGCCGAGGGCATCTCGCTGGTCAATCCTCCACGTGGGGAATACCTCGGGCCCCTTTTTCAGCGATCGTTGAAGCCGAAGTTCATAGGCAAAGACGCGCGCGATCTGGAGAAGATCCTTTGGGACGTGTACCGGGCCAACTATAAGCAATACGGCCTGGATTTCTGGAGCGTGCAGGCGTGGGTGGAATTCGCGGTTCTCGACATGCTGGGCCGGATCGCGCGCACGCCCATTGGCTCCCTGGTCGGCGATATTGTGCGTACCGAAGTGCCGTTCTATGTGGCGAGCGGCCGACGAGATACCACGCCCGAACAGGAAATTGACTACCTGAAGATACTGGTGGAAAAATCCGGCGCCAAGGCGCTTAAGTTCCGCGTGGGCGGGCGGATGAGCCGGAACGCCGATGCCATGCCGCATCGCACCGAGCGCCTTATCCCACTGGTCCGAAAATCCTTTGGCGATTCCATGGTGATCCACGCGGATTCCAACAGCTCGTACGACCCTCCCAAAGCCATCGAAGTGGGGCGGATGCTGGAAGCCGTGAAGGCGATCCACTACGAAGAGCCGTGCCCGTTCGACCACCTGGGAGACACCAAAATCGTGGCCGACACACTGAATATCAATGTGGCTTTGGGCGAGCAGGAATTCAGCGACTGGCGTTTCCGCTGGATCATCGCTAACCGCGCCGCGGATATTGTCCAACCAGACCTGTTTTATTACGGCGGCATGGTGCGCTCGATCCGTGTGGCTCGCATGGCCGCGGTGGCCAAGATGCCGACCACCGTACACCTTTCCGACGGCTTCGGATTTGTGTACGTGCTGCATTTCGCGTCGTGTGTGCGGGACATCGGACCCTATCAGGAGTACAAGCTGGGACTCGAAAAGTACGGCAACTGGTTCGATCCTCCCATCACGGTAAAGGATGGAAAACTCACCGTGCCGACCGCTCCGGGCGTCGGCATAAAGGACCTGCCGGGACTACTCAAGGAGGCAGTTGAAGTGTAGGAGCAAGGGCCCTTCCGCTCTTGGCGCCCTCGCGTTCGACGATAGGCATCATAACCAGTGCGAGCGGGATCATGCGAGCAGTTTGGCTCTAAAGCCGATTTTGCGAGCCGGCCTGCCGCACCGCCGAATCGATCTCGCTCCCGCGTGGATTACGTACCCGGTGCCGAGGCGGCCGAATCTTCGAATAGCGAACGTCGCGCGGGCGGCCAGCGCGCCCACACGCTTGTTTCAGATCGTCACCGTTCGTGCGGTGAGGCGTGTCTATGCGAAGTGCGCCGCAATCCCTCGACCAGGCGCCCGGCCCCAAAGCCATCTTCGATATCGGGATGGGACTTGGCGACGGGAACCACCCCGCGGCTGTCGAAGCCTTCCGCCAACTGGGAGCAGCGGCCAGCGATGCCGTGGCACAGGCGTTGACGCTTATTGACGGCTTGGCCGTGATCGGCGGCGGCATCTCGGGTGCCCGTCCGCTGTTCCTGCCGGCCCTGATGGAAGCGGTCAACGGCGTCTAAGATAATGGCGTGCGGCGGTTGTGCGCCCACGCTTATAACCTGGAGAATCCCGAGCAGCGCGATGCGTTCCTCCGCGGACACCAACGGAAGATCCGCGTGCCGGGTCGGCGCGCACGATTATGTACGATCCCCTGCCGCGCACGGTGATCGGAATCACCCGGTTAGGAACCAGCAATGCCATGGCGGCAGGCGCCTACGCATTCGCTCTGAAGCAACTCGGCTGACTCTTACGTCGTCATCTCGCCGGCCACGCGTTTCTGAATGCGCAACGCTGTGTCCAAGTGCTCCATCATGGCTGCGCGTGCCGCTTGCGCATCTCGGGCGGCAACGGCTTCCATAATGCGAAGATGCCCCGGCATTACGCGATCGTACAGACCGGGCTGGTTCGCAACGCGAGTCCGGACCTCAGCCATGAGATCGCGGATGGAGTCCAGCAGGAGCGTGATCAGTGGATTATGAGTGGTCTGCCCAAGGCGGCGATGAAACTCGGCGTCCTTCTGCGCAAACAGCGCAGGATTCTGGATTGCAGCCACCATTTCGGCGCAAATCGTTCTCAGTTCTTCGATGTCCCCTTCGGTCCCCTGCTGCGCTGCCAGGCCGGCGCTCTCGACCTCCAGAATCAACCGCACCTGGTGCAGATCTTCGATGCTGATGTCCTGATTGCAGCTGCGGAAGAACAGCGTCATCGGTTTGACGACCTCTCCGTGGGTCATCTCGCGGACGGTAGTCCCGATGCCGTGGCGCGTCTCCAGGAGTCCTTTGGTTACTAGGATGCGTACGGCTTCGCGGAGGACCGTCCGGCTCACGCCCAGGCGCTCGGCAAATTCCCTCTCCGAAGCCAGCCGCGATCCAACTGGCAGGCGTCCATCCAGCACCTGCTTCTCGATCATCTGCGCGACTCTCTCGACCAGATCGTCCTTGTGCCGCAGCACCCGAAAGCGTGCCTTAGGGGCAGGCCGACTGGAACCCGATGCAATCACAGTGGTTTTCTCCACGCCTCGATTCTAAAGGTAACAGGCGATTGGGTCAAGGCCGAAGCCGGTAGGAGGTAGGACGTGTTGCGATCATGCAAGACGCAGGATATCAGCGACTTGCGACTTCTAACATCTTCGGCTGGGAGACAAAATCCTTCCGGAACTGGTGACAACGAAATGAACCGCAGAAGATTTCTCGCTGGGGCCAGCGCAGCGGCGCTGGCCGATGGGCAGTTGGCGCGGGGCAATCCGCCGAACCGGCGCGCTTCGGCAGCCGGGGTACTGAAGCGCGAAATGTTCCCGTTGCCCATAAACATCGATGCCCTCCGTCTCCTGAAGCGCGACAAGGATTATCTGGTTCACATCGGTGCGAGGATGGCGCCGAGGGAATTTCGCTGGTCAACCCTCCGCGCGGGATACGGCCTGGATTTCCAGGGCGCGCAGGCGTCGGTGGAATTTGCGATATTCGATATGCCGGGGCGAATCGCGCGCAAGTCAATTGCCGCTTTGGTCGGCGACATCGTGAGCAGCGAAGTACCGTTTTACGTGGCGAATGGCCGCCGCAACACGAACCCGAAGGATGGAAAACTCTGCGTGCCGGCCGCGCCGGGCGTCGGCATCAAGGACATAATGTCAGGATTACTCAAGGAATCAGTTGAAGGGTGAAAGGCAGGGGCCGGCGCAGGCGCCTGGAGCGGCCCTTGCCGTGGCCCGGCGCCAACAGTCCAGTTTTCCTTCATCCCGTCTATAAAACCAATGCTAACAGTCAGTTACAATATAGGTAATACCTCTTACCTCCTACCATTAAAATGCTTGACTCGGCTTTGCCGGGGCCCTATAATCTATCCCGTACATTCGGGTCGTAAAATAAAAGAACCTAATGTCCGAAATCCCTCTCTCTGATGGCTGCACTCCCTTCAGCGGGTGCAAATAGAGACCCGTTGCTGCCGTGTAGCAGGAAGGAAGGAGAAGCTCTATGAAGCGGATACCCACAAGACGCGAATTCACGATAGGCGCTGCGGCGCTGAATGCCGGCAGTCTGTTGGGGTTTAGCGGCAAGGCCGCTGCTCCTTTACAGCAGCAGACGGGCGACTATGTGATTGAGCCGGAAAAACGTATCAAAGTACGGGCCAAAGTGGACGTCCTCGTGTGCGGTGCCGGTCCCGCGGGAACCGCTGCCGCGATTGCGGCCGCAAGAAACGGAGCCAACACGCTGCTCTTGGAGAATCTGGGCAGTCTCGGCGGAGTTGGCGCCAACACGATCATGAACCGTCTGGGGCCCTTTCACGACCAGGAGAAGATGATCCTCGGCGGTATCCCCATGGAAATCTTGCAGCGATTGGTTGCGTTGAAAGGTGCGATTATGCCCCGTCCAGTGATCTGGACTCGAGAGACGAATAATACAGCGGATTATTGGGCTCCTTTCGACCCCGAAATACTCAAATTCCTCCTTGACCGCATGACGGAAGAGGCCGGGGTGAAAATCCTGTTCAACACGCGTGTGGTGGGAACGATCGTCAACGACGGACAGATAGAGGGAGTATTCATTGAGAGCAAGTCCGGACGGGAGGCCGTACGGGCCAAGATCATAATTGACGCAACGGGTGACGGCGATGTTGCGGCCTGGGCCGGAGCGCCTTTTGAAAAGGGGCGACGTGAAGATGCCTGGATGCAGCCCATCACAGTGCTTTACAAAGTGCATGACTTGGATCGGGCGAAAGCGCGCAGTGTTCTAGCCGAGCAGAAAGAGAGGATTATCAGCTTGGCCCGCGCGCGCGGCGAGGATATCCCCCGGTTTGTGACAGCTGGCACGGACAATTTTTTAAGAGCGGACGAAACGTACTACAACGAGGACCAGATTCACGGCGCTGACGGCACCAATATTGATCAGGTGAGCAAGGCCTGGATTGAAGCCCGAAGAATGATCTGGCAGGAATTCAATTTCGCGAAGAAGTACATTGCAGGATACGAGAATGCGTACGTGGCACTAACCAGCTCGTTGCTTGGAGTCAGAGAAACACGCAGAATTATGGGCGAATACGTCCTCGACGTGGAAGACGTTCTGAGTGCGCGAAAGTTCCCGGACAGAATCTACAGGTACGCCGCTTATGTGGATCTCCATCCGGTTCGTCGTCCAGGGACGGAGGAGAGCGCCACAGCCCAGAGGATTCCCAAACCGGGCAGCTCCTATGACGTCCCGTACCGCAGCCTGGTGCCGAAGAAAATCGAGAATCTGCTCGTAGCCGGACGCTGCTTTTCCGCGACGCATGAAGCACTGGCTTCCGCGAGGCTCATGCCCTCTTGCATGGCGATGGGCCAGGCCGCCGGGACTGCGGCGGCAATCTGCGCCGACGCAGGCATCGCTCCGCGGCGAGTTGATGCGGCGGCACTCCGGAAAAAGCTTATCGCTCAAGGGGCGAGCCTAGGATAGCGACCGCGATGAGTCGCGATATCTCCGAAAGGCGACAATCTCCGTAGGGCGGAAGTTGCCAAGAGTTTCGGGGAAACGCCCACCAGATCGGCGACGATGTGGCTTTCAAAATTGTCGAGAAGAGTGTGGCAATTCAATGACTCGGAGAGTGTCAACAGTCATCGCTTCCCGCGCTGTTATACGCTATTTTATGCTGTATTAGAGCAAATAATTTCCCTTTAAATACAATAGTTTAATGATGTCATCATACCTCATACCTCCTACCGCATTTGTTCTTGACTTGCAGATCGCTTCGGCACTACAATCGGCCTATGCCAGAGAGCCTGGCCGAAGGTTTTTCCTGAACAGAGATCCAAGATGCTAAAACTATCCTGTCTGCTTCTAATGACCTGTGGATTGCCGGCCGTATTCGCAGGTCAGGCCGCTCCCGCTCCACAGCAGGCTGTCGCCGGAGACCGCGTTTTGTCCAACGGCAAGCTTCGGGTGCGTCTCCGCCTCAATCTCACGGTTTCGGTTGAGGATCTCAGCGCCCACGTCAATTGGGGCTCCGATCCCTGGGAAAACAGTGCTGGGCGCGTGCATCTGCGCGGCAAGCACGGCGAAGCGATCACCGTGAACCTGGGAGCAGCGCAAAAGAAGTTCGAATCCATTCCCGCGGCGGGCGGCGGCGAGGGAGTCCAGATTTCGCTGACCGATTTCCGTTCGCGGATGGGCCCGGTGCGTGACGACCGCGCGCCCGGCGCTCACCTCTCGCTGGTGCTCCAGATCCTGTTGGCGAAAGACAGCCCGGAGCTCACTTTCCGCCTTCAGGACCTTCAAAATCGCTCGCAGTATTGGGATGTAGAATCCGTCGAGTGGCCGATGCGGCTCTTTCCTCTCCGCACCGCGGAAGATGACGGCTATCTCGTTTTCCCGGAGCAGGAGGGCCTATTGATTCCTTCCCGTTTCGAGCAGGGCTATTTTCGCTACCTCAACTGGATCTGGGAGCGAATCGCCGGGCAGGCTGCCATTTTTGACCAGAGCTCCATGCCATGGTTCGGCGGCAAGCAGGGCCAGAGTTCGTTCATCTGTACCATTGAAACGCCCGACGACGTGGCTTATGGCGTGATTGCCAACGACGTGCGCTCGCCCGAGCAGCCGCCCGCACCGGCGTCCGCCGTCCCCGCCGCCACTACTTCGCTGAACAGCCCGCGTCTTTCCGCGATATGGCCCTATTGGCGTTCTGTCAAAGGAGAGTTGGGCTATGCGCGCGTGGCCCACTACGCCTTCCAGCCGCAGGGCGGCTATGTGGAGATGTGCAAAACCTATCGTGCTTATGCCGAAAAGACCGGCAAACTGGTCACGTTGAAGCAGAAGATCGCCGCCAACCCTAATGTGGAGAAACTGCTGGGCGCGCCGAACTTTGAAATCCAGGCGGTGGCCAACCGCGCGCTGGAGCCGCAATACCAAAGTCTCTCCGGCCCCGTTTACGACGGTTACCATAAGCTGCAAACCAGCTTCGATCAAATCACCGCCATAATCCAGGACATGAAGGATAACTTGGGCGTGGCGCACGCCGTAATCCGCATCGCCGGCTGGGGCCGAAAAGGTTACGATAACGACCGGCCGGTGGACGCGGCGTCCCAGGTGAACATCGAAGCCGGAGGCACCGAAAAGCTCACGCAGGCTCTCGCCGCGGCGAAAGCGGCCGGTTATCTCGGTGGTCTCTGGGACAATTACCGAAATTTCGACCTGAACGCTCCCAGCTACGACGAACGTCTCATCATCCGCGACGCCGACGGGGCGCTGGTGAACGGCTTTAGTTCCGAAGCGGGGTTTTCCCAGGAAATCTGCCCACTCGAAGCAGTGAAACTGTTCCAGCACAACATGGAGTACTACCGGCGCGTTCTCAAGCCCGACCTGATCTATCTGGACACGATCGGCGGCCTGCCGCTGATCGAGTGCTACAACCCGCTCCATCCGCTGACGCGAAGCGCTTTGCGCGAGCAAAGGCTGAACATCATGCGAGTGGCCACCGGCGCGGGAATGGTCCTGGGCGCGGAAGGACCGCCGCAGGATTGGAACCTTAGACAGACGTCTTTTTATGACGAAGGCGGCGAAAAGTTCGGTATTGAAGTGCCGCTTTGGGGTATGGTGTACCACGATTGCGGGATGCTGTACCGGCAACACAGCACGGCGTACAACTACGGGATGGACAACTACGGCTACTCACGCGGCACCTGGCCGGCGAAGTTTCTGCGAAGCATCCTTTATGCCGACCAGTCGAGCTGGACCGTCTCCAACGCCGCCTACTGGGCTTGGCGAAAAACGTTCAAAGCGATCAACGACGTGCTTGCGCCGCACCAGCGTCACCTGGCATTGGATCAGTTGGTCAATCACCAGTTCCTCACGCCGGACTTTCTCGTCCAGCGTACCACCTTCTCTTCAGGCGTTCAGGTGACCGTCAATTACGGAGAGTTCCCTTTCAAAATGGAAGACGGAACGGAGCTGCCCGCATACGGTTATCGCGTGAAAGACCGCTCTGCCAACGGCCATTCTTTCTCTGGACGCGTATCCACCGACGTTTTATCGGAAGGTGGGATCGGTTCGCCTGTTAGCGCGATTAAGCCGCGCTGAAACGGAGAAACCTGAGATGCAAATCCTGAAGCCGTGCGCCTGGTTGGGGCTTGCCGCCGCTTTTGCTCACGCGCAACAAACCACCACGGTGATGCCGGTGCATCCCGATCCGGTCAGCGACTCGAAACCCAATAGCGATCGGGTGCCGGACGCTTACGCCATCAGTGGAGAATATCGGGAGATCGTCGTCTTTCGACTGAAGTATCAGACCGACCTGCTGGATGGAATCGAGAAGCGCGTGAAGAGCCGGAACATTCACAACGCAGTGATGCTGGCCACCATCGGATCCGTTCGGAACCACCGTTTCCACGACACCGGCAATCGATCTCTCCCTACGCACGACACCGTAGTGGGAGGCCGCTCTTCTCCGGCCGATATTCTCTCGATGAACGGCTACGTCATCGACGGCCGCGTACACACGGACATAACCATGGCGAATCCCAAGGGCGCGTTTGGCGGCCACCCGTTTAAATACCACTCATGTCCACGCGATGGCAGGCATCGTTCCCTCAGGTGCGAATCGGGCGGCCGTTTAAACCACCTATATCTCCAATCTCAGGTACGCCGCCGCTGAACTGGCGAAGCACGGTATCATGCTCTTGATCGAAGCTATTAATACGTGCGACATGTCGGGCTTCTTTCTCAACACGCAGGTTCAGGCCTATGGGGTCTTCGAAGAAGTGGATGCGCCAAGCCTCAGAATGCAAATGGATTGTTATCACATGCAGATCATGGAGGGAGATTTGGAAATCAAGCCCCGCAAGTATGCCGCTTATTGCAGACACGTACAGATAGCGGGCGCGGCTCGGCGAAACGAACCAGATACCGGCGAGGTGAGTTATCCCTACCTATTCGATCGGCTGGGCGAGATTGGCTATAGCGGCTGGATAGGGTGCGAGTACCGCTCGGCGGGAACGACCGTTGACGGTTTGGGTTGGTTCCGGCGTCGCCCGGCCGTCCAAGCGCAATCGCAGTGAGAAGTCCCGGGAGAAACAAGTGGAGAAGACCATTGGATATGAGGGAACGTTCCTGGCGGATCGCGTGTATCCGCGAGGCGCCAGACACACGCCGGAAATGATCGCCGATCTGTCCCGGCGCGCGTATGAGTATCGCGCGCAGGTTCTGCGAATGGTGTATGAACGCAAGTCCGGGCACATCGGGGGCGCGTTTTCGATTGCGGAGATCCTGACAGCCCTGTATTTTCACCACCTGCGCATAGACCCCGAACGTCCCGGCTGGCCGGATCGCGACCGGCTCGTCTTTTCCAAGGGCCATGCGTGTGCCATGTTGTATACGGTCCTCGCGCATCGCGGGTTTTTTCCGGTGGCGGAACTTCGCACCTTTCGCAGCTTGAACAGCCGCCTGCAAGGCCATCCCGAACCTGGCAAGACTCCCGGCGTGGAAGTTGCCGCGGGCCCCCTGGGTCACGGAGTGGCGATCGGCGCGGGCATGGCGTTAGGCGCCTGGTTGGCGGATTCGCGGCGCAACGTCTACGTCATCCTGGGGGATGGCGAACTGGATTCCGGGGTGATCTGGGAAGGTCTCCTCGTGGCGGCCAAGTTTGGATTGAGCAATCTTAAAGTCATCGTGGACTACAACGGAGTACAGCAGACCGGCGCCACCGCAACCGTGATGCCCACCGAGCCGATCGCCGCCAAGTGGGCTTCATTCAACTGGCACGTTACCGAGATCCACGGCCACAATATGGCGGAAATCCTGGACGCTCTCGACCGCGCGGATGAGATCCACGGCCGTCCGGCTGTGATTATCGCCCGTACCACAAAAGGCAAGGGAGTCAGCTTTATGGAGAACGCTCCCCATTGGCACGGAGGCATACCCGACGACGATCAGTTTCGAATCGCCACCGAGGAGTTGCAGGAAGGCGTGCGGCAATGGCAAGCCTGATTCAAACTCCTTTTGGCGACAGAGCCGGCATGCGAAAGGCTTATGGAGAGGCGCTCGTGGAACTGGGCCGCGCGCGCCGCGATCTAGTCGTGCTCAGCGCGGACGTCTCGAACTCCGACTTCAGTTATATGTTCGAATCTGCCTTTCCGAAGCGGTTTTTCAACGTAGGAATCGCCGAGCCCGCCATGGTGGATGCCGCCGTGGGGCTGGCAAACAGCGGGTTCGTGCCCATCGCCAACACGTTCGCGTTTCTCTTCAGCACTCGCGCTCTGGAGATGGTGCGCACTCACTTGTGCTACGGCAGGGCGAATGTCAAGCTCGCAGGTGCCTACGCCGGGCTGTCCGATTCCTTCGATGGGCCTACCCATCATGCCATTACGGATCTCGCGATTCTGCGCAGCCTGCCCAACATGACTGTCGTGGTTCCGGCCGATCCCCTGGCTGTCGCCCGCTTGTTGCCCCAGGTCGCGGATTGGAACGGCGCGGTGTACTTCCGCCTCTGCCGCAACGAGGTCCCGCAAATATTCACGGAAGATTACGAGCCCGAAATCGGGAAAGGAATCCTGTTGATGGATGGCGACGACGTCACGATCGTTTCCTGCGGCGTCATGGTCGGACGATCCATTCAAGCGGTCCGGATTCTCGCCGCCGAAAGGCTGTCGGTGCGCGTGGTGGAGATCCACACGATCAAGCCTTTGGACGCAGCGCTGGTGGAGCGCTGCGCCGTCGAGACCGGCGCTCTTGTGACTGCCGAAGAGCACTCCGTAATCGGCGGCCTGGGAGGTGCGGTGGCCGAGACCTTGGTGCAGACGCGGCCGGTTCCCTTGGAGCGGGTCGGGATTGCGGACACCTTCGCGGAGAGCGGGCCATACCCGGATCTTCTCGACAAATATGGCTTGAGTGTTGCGGCAATCGTGGATGCCGTGCATCGGGTGCTGCAACGCAAGGTCGCCTGCGCTCTTAAAGCAGCAGCGTCCTGAGCACCATGATGAGTTCTCGTTCCGTTTCCCCATCCGCTAGGCTGCCAGCGGCGCTGTGGGGTGCTCTGGTTCTGTTGGTGGTCTCGGTCGCCATCAATTATGTCGATCGGGGCAATCTTTCCATTGCTGCGCCCGTGTTGCAGGATGAGTTGGGCATCTCGCCCACGCAGTTGGGAATCCTGCTTTCCTCTTTCTTCTGGACCTACTCGACATTTCAGGTCGTCTCCGGCTGGCTGGTGGACCGGTTCGACGTAAACTGGGTGATCGCCGCGGGCTTCCTCCTGTGGTCGGCTGCTACCGCCGCAACCGGGTTTATTCACAGTTTTGCCATGCTCATCGCTCTCCGGTTGCTCCTCGGCATCGGAGAATCCGTGGCATATCCGTGCTACTCCAAGATCCTGGCCTGCCACTTTGCCGAACACCAGCGCGGCCTGGCGAACTCGCTGATCGATGCCGGCACCAAGTGTGGCCCGGCCCTGGGCACTCTGGCCGGAGGCCTGTTGATGGCGCGCTTCGGATGGCGCCCGTTTTTTATGATTCTGGGTTTGGGGAGCCTGGTTTGGCTGCCGCTTTGGTTCAAATGGATGCCGCGCAGCCGAGGGGTGGCCGCGCAGAACCCGGGCCAGGCGCCGAACATGGCAGACATCCTCAGCCGCCGTGCCGCGTGGGCCACCTTTGCCGGCCATTTTTGCGGCAATTATTTCTGGTATTTCCTGCTGACCTGGCTGCCGTTCTATCTGGTTCGCGAGCGCCACTTATCGATGATTCAGATGGCTTCGATCGGATCGTTTGCCTATCTGGTGACCGCTTCGGCAACTACAGTGACAGGATGGCTGTCCGACCGCGCCATCGTGGGCGGTGCAACGCCAGACCGTGTGCGCAAGACCTGCACCGGTTTTGGCCTGGGTTTTGCCACCCTCGTTATCGGGGTCACGGCCGTTCCCGATCGCACCGCATCCATCCTCCTGCTGCTGGTTAGCTGCATCTCGTATGGCATCTTCGCCTCTAGCCATTGGGCCATTACCCAAACCCTCGCTGGCCCCCTGGCCGCAGGGAAGTGGAGCGGTTTCCAGAACTTTATAGCGAATCTGGCCGGGGTAGCGGCTCCCACCTTAACCGGCTTCATCGTAACTGCGACCGGTCACTTCTTTGGCGCATTCGCTGTCTCCGCCGCTGTCGCGCTTGGCGGGGCCATGATCTACACGTTCTGCATAGGACCAATAGAGCCCCTTGAATGGCACCACCCGCCCGTGGTTCACGGCTAGTTAACCAACGCACGCCCTCATCGGAGACTCTGAGACGCGCACCCCAAAAAGGCCCGCAAGAGGCACCGAGGGCAAGATGGCGGGCACTCCGGGCAGGCTCTGCGAGAACGACTTTCCCCGCAGTATTGGCCATTTCTGCGTATTCCGGGCCTTGCTGATCACGATTCCGAGGTTCCGCCGATCAGTGGCCCGGTGATCGGTAGCGCGGCCCAAACGTCAACCGGCGAACCAAGCAAACACAAGAAAAGAAACAAGAAAAGACAACGCCGTGGTGATCTTCTTGCGCCATTCCTCCGGATCGTTCGGTGCAGAAAAGGTCTCGGCTGCCCGCCCGGTGGAGATTATGGCAACCACCTCGGCCAGCAGCGTCTTTCCGGTACCGGCCTGAGGCGCGTCGTAGAGCGCGAGCGGCGTCGGGCTGTCGATGGCCGGACGTACGGCGGGAGTGAGTATCGACGCGATGGCATTGGCCCTGCTGGCCTCGTTGGCGAACGGAAAGTCGCCGATAGCGGACGACTACTGTCTTGCTGAACGACAATCGTGGTTCCGAGCAGTACCAGTCCACGAAGTCATCACATTATGCCCCTGATTTTGAGAGCGTCACGGTCTACTATCGGGGTGTGCGACGTGGAAGTGACGATCCGTGGATTTCCTTTTTTTGTGACCCAAAACCTAGCGTAGTGATACGCTAGCGGGAGTTTACTGAGGCGATCCTCGTAAGCGCCGGCTCATTCGTAAGAACCTCTATATTTTCAACCTGATAGACTGCCTCAGGTCGATTGGTTTTTGTATTACCCTGTATAAAATAT
>Ga0181521_10003031_pt1 | contig 19906 bp, 16 predicted proteins | sample PEATcosm2014_Bin_32_FD_119764 | JGI IMG/M metagenome (GOLD analysis project Ga0181521, IMG submission 119764) | Peatland microbial communities from MTU Mesocosm Facility, Houghton, MI, USA - PEATcosm2014_Bin02_60_metaG | ecosystem: Environmental > Terrestrial > Soil > Wetlands > Peat | place... | reverse complement strand
GCTGCGCGAGGAAACGGGTCTGCCGGTGACGCTCGCCGACGACCCGTTGACGGCGGTGGTGATGGGCGCAGGCAAGGTGCTCGACGAGCTGTCGCTGCTCCGCGATGTGACGGTCGACTGATCGGGCAGGCCCGCGCGGCTATAATAGAGCTTCACTCCTAAGCGGATCACAAGCGAGTGAAAAGCTCCTTTCTGTGGCGCAATCGCATCGTGCTGACCAGCGGCGCGTTGCTGTTGCTGTCGCTCCATCTGGTTTCCACCGGTGTCCATCCATGGGATCGCGCGGCCACTCCGGAAGCGTTCGTGATGGAGGCCCTGCGGCCCGTCCAGCTCGGCAGCGCGCGCCTGGTGGACGGCGCGATTCATCTCTTTCGCGACTATGTCGATCTGGCCGGCGTTCAGCGCGAGAATCAAACGCTCAAGGAACAAATTGCGCAGCTCAACTCCGAGCGCAGCCAATCGGCCGAGCTCAGGGCGGAAAACCAGCGCCTCACAGAGCTGCTCGCTCTGAAGAACGCGGCCCACGACAAGCTCGGGCTCGATTCGGTCGCGGCCGAGGTTATCGGCAGCGATGCGACCGGGCTTTCGCGCACGCTGATTATCGACTCCGGCGCCGACTCGGGACTCAAGCCCGGGATGGCGGTGATTGCGCATGAGGGCGCCGTCGGCAAGATAATCGCCGCCAGTCCCCACGCGTCACGCGTGCTGCTGATCGACGATCATAATTCCGCGCTCGACGCGTTCGACCAGCGCACGCAGGCCAGAGGGATCGTCGCCGGCGTACCGGACGACGGCTTGATCATGAAATATGTCGACCGCGCCGACGATCTGAAGCCCGGCGATCCGATCGTAACCTCGGGTCTGGACGGGATCTTCCCACACGGCATGCTGGTGGGCTACGTGAGCTCGGTGCGCCGCGAAGGTCCGGGATTGTTCCTTAACGTCAACGTGAGCGCGGCGGTAAATTTCAGGCACCTGGACCGAGTGCTGGTGTTTACCCGGCAGCCACCGAAGATGAGCGAGCCGCCGCAGAGCTGATGCGCCCGTGCGCCTGTTAGCCCTGTTTGCCCTGGCTACCTTCGCCGCCCTGGCGCTTCAGACCATCCTGCCCCTTTGGTTCCCGATTCGAGGTCTGATGCCTCATCTGGTTCTGATCCTGTCGGTAGACCTGGGGCTCAGGCATCCGAGCGCGTCGGCGGCCCTGATGGCGTTCGCGATGGGTTACGCGACTGACGCTCTTTCGGGTTCACAGGTCGGCCTGAATGCGTTCACGGTGACGCTGGTCTTCCTGGTGTCGTATGAGCTCGCGGGGCGGCTGCTCGCGACCAGCGATCTGGTCGGCGCAATTACGGTCTTCGCTGGCACGCTGATCAACGCGCTGGGCGCATTCATGCTGGCGTCGAATCCGATGTCCTGGAGCCAGATCGAGGGCGCGGCGGGCCAGCGGATGCTGCTTCAGGCGCTGATTACGGCATCGCTCGCGCCGCCGGTGTTCTGGCTCCTGAGATCGGGCAAATCGGCGCTCGGATTGCCTCTCCGAATCGCCCGCGAGTAGCTTGCCGATCGCCCGGAGAAGCAAGGGCCGGCGAGACACCAGCCCTACTTCGGATCGAGCTCGGAATGCGGTCGCGGCGGCCGGAGCTGCCCTGAGGCTGCCCGAAAGGTGCCGTTTCCTTTCCGAAGTAGGACCGGCATCCTGCCGGTTTGAGGGTGAGGGCCTCGATAACGTCGTAGGTTGCGGGCTGCCCAAAAGCTGGCCTATGGTAACCTAGGCGTTAGTAAGAGGCCCACTTTTTTCGGTAGCTCATATGCCGCTTTATATGGACATCCACAACATCCCGGGGGCAACCACGGTACAGCTTGACCAGGCGCACGTCGCCGATCTCGCGGAGCAGGGGAAGTACGCCGTCAAGTATCTCAAGTACTGGTTCAACGAGAGCGCGGGCAAGGCTTTCTGCCTCGTCGAAGCGCCCAGTCCAGAGGCGGCGCAATCAGTGCACCGTGAAGCACACGGCCAGATCGCAGAGAAGATTATCCAGGTCGAGCCCGAGCTTGCCGAGGCATTCCTCGGCGGCGGGAAAACCGATCCGTCCGGAGCGGTCCTCGTCCCGGGTGGCGCGGGCAACGAGCGCGACCCCGCAATCCGGACCATCCTCTTCACGGATATCGTCGGCTCGACGAATGAAGCCTTGGGGGACGACGCGGTCATGGCTCGGCTGGGCGTCCATGACACGATCGTCCGGGACGCCCTGGCTGCGGCAGACGGTCGCGAGGTCAAGCACACCGGAGACGGCATCATGGCGTCCTTCGTGTCGGCCGCGGCCGCGGTTCGGTGCGCAACGCGGATTCAGCGGGCCGTGGCTCAGTATGAGGAGGAGCGCAGAGAGTACCCGGTCAAGGTTCGGATCGGTGCCGCAGCGGGGGAACCCGTCGAGCATCAGCACGATCTCTTCGGCGCGACGGTGCAACTGGCAGCGCGGCTCTGTTCTCACGCGCAGCCGGAGCAGATTCTGGTCTCGAACGTGGTTGTCGAGCTCTGCCTTGGAAAGAGCCTGCCCTTCAAAGACCTGGGAGACGTTTTCTTAAAGGGCTTCAATCGCCCAATCCGGGTTCACGCGGTCGAATGGGCCGGCGCAGCGTAAAACGCCGCGCCAATCCCATAAAACCGTACAGTTATGTTCACGGAATGCCGCGTATCAGACGTTCGGTCGCCCTTTAGGCCCCGGCTGGCGCGGCGTTTCTTGCTGGAGGCATCATGGTGAACGAGGCGGCGGTGGCAAGCTTCAAGGCGAGGCTACGCGGTGATCTCATCCAACCTGGCGACCGGTCGTTCGACGAGGCGCGCAAGGTCTACAACGCCATGATCGATCGGCGGCCGCGGCTGATTGCGAAGGTTGCCGACGTCGCCGACGTCATAACCTGTGTGAATTTCGGCCGCGACGAGAACCTGCGCGTTGCCGTCCGCGGCGGCGGCCACAACGCCGGCGGCTTGGGCGTCTGCGACGATGGCCTGGTGATCGACCTGTCGCGCGTCAGCTATGTGTACGTCGATCCCGCCAAGAAGACCGTGCGATGCGGCGGCGGGACGACGTGGGCTGCGGTGGATCACGCCACACACCCGTTTGGCCTGGCCGTGCCCTCCGGCATCATCTCCACAACCGGCGTAGGCGGCCTGACGCTCGGCGGAGGCATCGGGCATCTCACGCGGCAGTGCGGCCTCACCGTCGACAACCTGCTCTCGGTCGAGATGGTCCTGGCCGACGGGCGCGTTGTCACGGCCAGCGCCAAAGAGCATGCCGACCTGTTCTGGGCGGTGCGCGGTGGTGGCGGCAACTTCGGCGTGGTCACGTCGTTTCTGTTCAAGGCGCATCCGATCCACACCGTCTATGGCGGGCCGATGTTCTGGCCGCTCGAAGACACTGCCGAGATGATGCGCTGGTATCGGAGCTTCATCACGCGGGCGCCGAATACGATCACGGGCTTCTTCGCGCTGCTCACCGTGCCACCTGGGCCGCCATTTCCCGAGGCCCTGCGCAACCAGAAGGTGTGCGGCATCGTGTGGTGCTATACCGGTCCGTTGAAGCAGGCCGAGAAGGTCTTCGCGCCCATCCGCGCGTTCAAGCCGCCCAGTCTCGACTTCGTCGGTCCGATGCCGTTTCCGGCCCTGCAGAGCATGTTCGATAGCGTCTTCCCGACGGGTCTGCAGTGGTATTGGAAGGCCGACTTCGTCCGCGAACTCAGCGACCAGGCCATCGCGCTCCATGTCTCGCACGGCTCGAAGATGCCGACGTGGCAGTCGACGATGCACCTGTATCCCATCAACGGCGCCGCGGCGAAGGTCAAGAACAGCGCGACGCCGTGGTGTTATCGCGACGCGGTGTGGGCGCAAGTGATGGTCGGTGTCGATCCGGATCCCGCGAACAAAGAGAAGCTCATCACCTGGACGCGGGATTACTTCAACGCGCTCCATCCGCACGCCGCCGGGGGCGCCTATGTCAACTTCATGATGGAGGAAGGCGACGACCGCATCCGTGCGACCTACGGCAAGAACTACGCGCGGCTGGCGAAAATCAAGCAGCGCTACGACCCGAAGAATCTGTTCCGGGTGAATCAGAACATCAGGCCGGCGACGTAGCGGACCGCCGCCGTGTCAGGGGGACGGCGGTCGATCAAGCGGCAGGATACGTCGGCGGCGTCACGGGCTCCACGATCCACGCCTTCCGCTCATACCTCAAATTGCCGCCTGATTGCCGCTCCGAATCGCCCGCGAGAGTAAACTCGCCGATCGCCTCGAGAAGCAAATGGCCGGCGGGACGCCGGCCCTACTTCGGATCGAGCCCGGAATGCCGTAGCGCCGGCCTTATGCCGGTGCCTTTTCCGAAGTAGGACCGGCGTCCCGCCGGTCATCTTGCGCGGGACCCGGGGTCGGCTCCAAGCGCGCCGCCGGATGGTCTCGACGTGGCAAATCGTCGCCTGATTGCCGCTCCGAAACGCCCGCGAGTATACTGATACGTAGAGGCCTGCACCTTGGCTTGGTTTCTCCGTCGCCGTAAAAGCAACGCCGCACCGAAGCTTGAACCCCGTCTCATCGCGCTGTTCGCGCTGATGATGGCGGCGCTGTCGGTATTGACGGCGCGCCTCTACTACCTGCAGGTGATCGAGAGCCAGCAGATGACCGAGCTGGCCGATCGCAACCGGATTCGCACCCTGCGCGTGCCGGCGCCGCGCGGAATCGTTTTCGACCGGCGCCATCGCCCGCTGGTCGATACCCATCCGACCTTCGACGCGGTGATCGTCCCCGAGGATGCCACCGATCTCTCCGCCACGATCGAGCGGCTCGAAACCCTGTTCGGCGGCGATCATATCGCCGACAAGATCTCACAGGCCGAAGATGACGGGCGTCCAGCCTACGATCCGATCACCGTCGACGAACGGCTCACGTGGCCGCAAGTCGTCGCGCTGGAAACCCATCAGCTCGAGCTCCCCGGCGTGAGCCTGCAAGTCACGCCGCGGCGCCATTATCTCTACGGCGGTCTCGCGGCCCATCTGCTCGGCTACGTCGGCGAGACCACCGGCCAGGATTTGCGCAAGATGGCCGGCTATCACATGGGCGACGAGATCGGAAAATTCGGCCTGGAGCGTGGATGGGAGCCATATCTGCGCGGCGCCAGCGGCGGCCAGGAGATCGAAGTTGACGCGGTCGGGCGGCGCCTGCGCCTGCTCAAGGAGAATCCCGACCGTCCCGGCCAGAGCGTGGTGCTCACGATCGATCTCGATCTCCAGCAGGTCGCCGAGCAGGCCTTGGGCGATCATGCCGGAGCGCTGGTCGCGCTCGATCCCAACAGCGGCGAGATCCTCGCGATGGCGAGCCATCCGACCTTCGATCCCAACATGTTCGGCGTCAGCGGGATCAGCGGCGCGGACTGGCACAAGCTGATGGCCGACCCGGACCATCCGTTGCAAGACCGCGTGATCCAGGGCACTTACCCGCCCGGTTCGACTTTCAAGCTGGTCGATACGATCGCCGCGATGGAAGAGGGCACGCTCAAGGACAACACCGGCTATTTCTGCCCCGGTGGCATCTGGTACGGGAATCGCGAGTATCGATGCTGGCGCAAGCAGGGACACGGCGGCCTCACGCTCCATCGCGCGATCGTCGAATCATGCGACGTGTACTTCTACAACGTCGGGATCCATCTCGGGATCGACAAGCTCGCCAAATGGGCGCATCTGCTCGGCTTCGGCCAGCCGACCGGAATCGAGCTCGACAATGAGAAGGGTGGGGTGGTCCCGTCTTCAGCGTGGAAGCGCAAACGCTTTCACGAGCGATGGTACCCGGCGGAGACGCTGTCGGTCGCGATCGGACAGGGCTACGTGAACGTGACGCCACTCGAGCTGGCGCAACTCGCGGCGGAAATCGCCAACGGCGGCATCCGCTACCGGCCGCATATCGTCAAGCTGGTCGAGGGACTCGACGGCGGCGTCGCCAAATCGTACGACCCCGAGATCGAAGCGCGGGTCAATATCGATCCGAACGTGCTCGAAACGGTCCGCGACGCGATGGCCGACGTGGTCAACGGTCCAGGAGGCACCGCGCACAAAGCCCAGCTCAAGGGCATCACGGTATGCGGCAAAACCGGCACCGCGCAGGTCACCAAGGAAGCCCAAGGCGACCGCGTGGCGGAGGACAAGCAGCCCGAGCGATTCCGCGATCACGCGTGGTTCATCGCATACGCGCCCAAGGACCATCCGCGGATCGCGATCGCGTGCCTGATCGAGCACGGCGGTCATGGCGGCGCGGCGGCGGCGCCGCCGGTTCATGACGTGATGCAGAAATTCTTCGAGCTCTATCCCGCGCCGGAGCCGCAAACGGCTCCCGATATGACCAAGGCGCCGGCGGCGCCGATCGTCGCGAGCGAGGAGGGCCGGCCCTAGATGGGCCTGAGAGGCTGATGGCCCTGATCGCGGGCCTTGACCGCCGGATCATCTACCACTTCGACTGGACGTTGCTGGCAATCGTCCTCGGGGTGCTCGGGATCGGGATGCTGAGCGTGCTCAGCGCTTCCTACGGCGGCCCTCACAGCAGTTTCCATCCGTTGGTGGTCCGGCAATTGATGTGGATCGCGGCGGGGCTGGCGGTGATGCTGGTCGCTGCGCTGATCGACTACCGGGCGCTCTCGACCTACGCGTACCTGCTCTAGTTCGTCGCACTGGCGCTGTTGGGCGCGCTCTCGGTGGTCGGCCATTCGACGATGGGCGCGCGGCGATGGATCGCGCTGGGCTTCTTCCATCTCGAACCTTCCGAGGTGGTCAAGCTCGCGCTCGTGCTGGTGATGGTTCGTTATCTGCGCGAGGAACCGCCCAAGGGCGGAATCAGGCTGCTCCAGTTGATCGTGCCGGCGGTCCTGGTGCTGATCCCGGTCGGCCTGGTGCTCAAGGAACCCGACCTCGGGACGGCGCTGATAATGCTGGCGCTCGCCGCCACTCTGATCTTCGCCGGCGGGCTCAACCTGCGCGCGTTGCTCGGGCTGGCGCTGGCCGGGATGCTTGCCGCGCCGATTGGATGGCATTACATGAAGCCCTATCAACGCCAGCGGCTGGTGAGCTTCCTCAATCCGCAATCCGATCCGCTCGGCGCGGGCTATCACGTTATCCAGTCGGAGATCGCGATCGGCTCGGGCGGCGAATGGGGCAAGGGCTTTCTCAAGGGTACTCAGGCGCGGCTCAATTTTCTGCCCGAGCAGTCCACTGACTTCATCTTCTCGGTGTTCGCCGAGGAATGGGGCTTCGCGGGCTCGCTGGTGCTGATCGGACTTTACACCGCGCTGATCGCGCGCGGCGTATACATCGCGCGGCACGCGCGCGATCGCTTCGGCGCGCTGCTCGCGATCGGGCTGGCCGCGCTGATCTTCTGGCAGGTGGCGATCAATATCGCGATGGCATGCGGCATCCTGCCCGTGGTGGGCCTGACTCTGCCGCTGGTAAGCTACGGCGGCTCGTCGCTAATCGCAATGATGGCCGCGATGGGCGTCCTGATCAGCATCAACACGCGTCGCTATTTGTTCTGACGCAAGTCACGCTCGCCGGGCGTCCCGGAACTGCGCGGTTGAAACCATGATTGGGGACGCCAATACTGACGGCGGGCGCTTTGGATAGGGCCCCGGCAGTGCTCGCAGCAGAGAATCACCACAGTTCCGTCGACCGCCCCACCTTGTGCGCGGACCGAGGTGGCGCTGAAGTCGTAGCGAACAAGAGCGCTGCTCAGCGCAAAGCCGCAGGGCTTTATCTCACCCCGCTGGCGGTAGCCGACTTTATGGCTGCCCAAGTGAGCGCCGGCCGAAAATCTGTGCGCATCCTCGATCCTGCGGCGGGCTCCGGAACTCTGCTCTGTGCAGTTGTAGAACGGCTGGCATCCGCCGGTACTCGGCTTCAGGACGTGGACTTAACTGCCTACGAAACCGACCATGACTTACAGAGCGTCCTCTCGGATGTGCTGGAGAATCTCAGGCGCTGGGCGGCGAAGCGCCGGATTACCGTGCGCGCGAGGATTGAAAAGCGGGACTTTATCGCGGCCCACACGGAGGCTCTCGCAACCACTGATCACTTGTTCCATTCGCAGAAGGTCCAGCCGTTCGACCTTGTTATCGCGAATCCTCCTTATTTCAAGATTCCGCGCTCCGACTCGCGTGCCCGAGCTGCGACCTCCGTCGTTCATGGTCAGCCGAATATTTATGCTCTGTTCATGGCAGCCGGTGCGGCTCTTTTGCGTGAAGGCGGCGAGTTTCTCTTTATAACGCCACGCAGTTTCACGTCAGGTCCTTACTTTCGACTTTTCCGGGAAACATTTTTCGCAGGCGTGCGCCCCACGCGTGTGCATGTGTTCAGCTCCCGCCGCGAAGCCTTCGGTCGCGATTCCGTGTTGCAGGAAAACATTATACTGAAGGGCGTTCGAGAACAGGGCTGGCAGTCTCGCGATGGTCACCTCGAGTTATGCATCTCCAGCAGCGTCGGGATTGCCGATCTTGATAGCGCAATCCGTCGATCGTTGCCGCTCGAAGATGCCCTCGGAAAGCCCGGCACTGACAGGGTGCTAAAACTGCCAATTCTGAAGGACGAAGATGCCGCCGTTCGGCTCGTCGATTCCTGGGGCGGGTCTCTTCATGACTACGGCATGAATATTTCGACGGGTCCGGTCGTGCCCTTTCGGGCTACCGAGTTTCTGGACGAAGCCGGTGCGCCAGCCGATAGCTATGCTCCTCTCATCTGGATGAACCACGTTCGCGCGATGCGGATTTCATTTCCCATCAGTTTCCGAAAACCGCAGTACATCAGACGGAGCGCCGGCGGAAGGTCCCTGCTCTTGCCCAACCGGAACTACGTCCTGCTCCGTCGTTTCAGCGCCAAGGAAGAACCGCGCAGGTTGGTGGCGTCGCCGTGGCTCAGGCGTTTCTCTTCCTGCCCGCTACTGGGAGTTGAAAATCACCTGAACTACATTCACCGGCCCGGTGGAGAATTGGCGGAAGACGAGGCCGTTGGACTGGCGGCGCTCCTCAACAGCGAGTTGCTGGACACGTACTTCAGGGTATCGAGCGGCAACACACAGGTGAGTGCAACCGAGCTGCGGGCGATGCCTCTGCCGGCACGCGACACGATCCTGATGATCGGTCGGCGCGCCAAGGCGGTAACCGGCTGTGGCGAAAGCCTGGAAGAGATCGTCGGCGAGGCTGTCGGGACCCGCAAGTGAAAAGGTCACAGAGGGTCGCGGAAGCCGAAGCCATCCTCAAGGCCCTTGGTCTTCCGCGGGCTCAACAAAATCAGATTTCCGCTTTGACCTTGCTGGCTCTGTGCGGCATTCGACCGAACGATCCCTGGAATCGGGCGAAGCGGGAAGGCCGAACCGTGACGAAAGGCGTCATGGATTTCATCCGTGACCAATACAAGGTCAGCTATGCGCCAAACACACGCGAAACGGTTCGCCGCCAAGTGCTTCATCAATTCGTTCTTGCCGCGGTCGCCGACTACAATCCTTTTGATCCGGACCTGCCCACGAACAGTCCTCGCGCTCATTACGCGGTCTCGGGAGCGGCCCTGAAAGCGATCAGATCTTTCGGTACACGCGGGTGGGAGGCGGCCGTCGCCGGATTCCTGTCGCGCAGGCCCGCGTTGATCGAGATCTTCGAAAGGCGACGATCAAAACGCCTCATTCCAGTGCGCTTTCTCGGCGGCAAACTGGTCAGCCTCTCGCCCGGATCACATAACAAACTCCAAAAGGCGATCGTAGAGCAATTCGCGTCGCAGTTCGCGGAGAGCCCGAAGCTCCTCTATCTGGGTGACGCCGCGCAGAAGAATCTCTACATGGATGCGGAGGCCCTGAAAGCGCTTCACTTTCCGCTCACAGAGCACGACAAGCTACCGGACGTGATCATATTTGACGAGAAACGTGACTGGGTTTTTCTCATTGAGGCTGTCACCTCGCATGGACCGATGTCGCAAAAGCGCGTGCTGGAACTCGAACGTATCCTGACCGATTGTCCGGTCGGATTGATTTACGTCTCCGCCTTTCCTGACATGACGGAATTTCGCCGCCACATAAGCGAGATCGCCTGGGACACGGAAGTCTGGATCGCCGAACTCCCGGAGCATCTTATCCATTACAACGGCGACAGGTTTCTCGGTCCTCGAGATCGATCGCGAGACTGAGCGCGACCACCCGGCGAGGGGGACCCCTACCAGCTCAGGTAGCCGCCGTCGACGGCGAGCGTTGCGCCGGTCACGTAGCTTGACGCGGCGGCGGCGAGAAAAATCACTGCGCCGCGAATCTCGTCGGGCCTGCCTAGGCGGCCCATCGGCGTTAGCGCTTCCATCCGTTCGCGGTTACCGGGCTTCGCGATTCCGGCTTCGGTTGCTTCGGTGGGAATCCATCCGGGCGCGATCGCGTTGACCAGAATCCCGTGCGGCGCCCATTCGATCGCGAGCTGGCGTGTCAGATTGGCCAGCGCGGCCTTGCTGGCGGTGTAGGCCGAGAGCCGATAAACCGCGCTTCCGACGTGGGCTAAGATTGACGTGATGTTGATGATGCGCCCGGGCCGTTTGCGCTCGATCAGGCGGCGCGCGAACCTCTGCGATAACATCATGGGCGCGGTGAGGTTGAGGCTCAGCGCCGCGTCCCAATCCTGACGCGAGTATTTCTCGGCCCGCCCGGTCGGCGCAATTCCCGCGTTGTTCACCAGGATATCGATCTCGCCGAGCCCTGCGACGGTTTGTTCAATTACGCGATCGAGCTCCGCTTCGACCGTTATGTCGGCGGCGATCGGGAATGCCTTCACCGCGTAGTCGCGCGCGAGTTCTGCTGCGATCGCTTTGAGCCGGTCGGCACGGCGTGCGACGAGTGCGACATTGGCGCCGGCGATCGCGAGTGCGCGGGCGCATTCGAGGCCCAATCCGGAAGACGCGCCGGTGACCAGACCGACGCGCCCGCGAAGGGAAAACAACGCTTCGAGCGAATCCATTGAGCCGGCCGCCCGCGTCAATTGCCAAACGCGTCGGCGGCCGCTTCGGCCGCGGCGGCCACGGCGCGCTCGATATCGGCGCCGCTCACGCCATAATGCGTGACGGCGCGGAAGGTCGTCGCATCGCGCGGGCTAACCAGAACGCCGCGCTCCTTCAGCGCCTTGGCGAAGCGCCGCGCGGCCGGCGCGTCGCCGCCGGTATCGAAAACTACCATGTTGGTGCGCCGCGCGACGGGCTTGACGTTCAGGCCCGCGATCGGCGCGAGGCCCTCCGCCAGGGCGCGGGCGTTCTGATGGTCCTCCGCCAGGCGATCGATCATCGTTTCGAGCGCGACTATTCCGGGCGCCGCGATTATCCCGGCCTGGCGCATCCCGCCGCCCAGCATCTTGCGCGCGCGCCGCGCGCGGCCGACAAAAGCGCGGCTGCCGCAGAGCAAGGAGCCGATCGGACACGCGAGGCCCTTCGACAGGCAGAAGGAGACCGAATCCGCCGATGCGGCGAGCTGCGCCGCGCTGGTTTCGAGCGCGAGCGCGGCGTTGAAGATCCGCGCGCCGTCGAGATGAATCGCGACTCCGCGGCGACGCGCGGCTGCGGCGACCTGCTCGGTATGCGAGAGGCTCACGGCCGTCCCGCCACATCGGTTGTGCGTGTTCTCCAGCGCGACCAGCGCGGGCTCGGCGTAATGCGGATCGTCAGGCGTATCCAGCTCGCGAGCCAGGCCATCGAGATCGAACTCGCCATCCGCCGTGTTGCGCACCGGGCTGAGCACGATACCGCCCAGCGCGGAAGCGCCGCCGGCTTCGTAGACATTGGTATGCGCCTCGGAGCCCACGATCGCCTTGGTGCCGCGCGGGCAATGGACCAGCATCGCGATCAGATTGCCCATCGTTCCGCTCGCGACCAGAAGCGCCGCTTCCTTGCCGAGCATCGCAGCCGCCATTTGCTCGAGGCGGTTGACGGTCGGATCTTCGCCGTAGACGTCGTCGCCGAGCTCCGCGCGCGCGATCGCCTCGCGCATCGCGGGTGCCGGCAGGGTAACGGTATCGCTGCGGAGGTCGATCACATCACTTGGCATGTCACTTCGGATACAATGGCGTGACGTTGCCGTTGGAGACATCGACCTGCTGAATCGCGTTCTCGGTGGTGTCGGAAAAATAAAGCGTACGGCCGTCCTTGCTGATCGCGAGGCCCGAGCCGATATGGCCGTTGACCAGCGTCACTGTCGATACGGTCGCGTCGGCGAGGCTGAGCTTGCGAATCGCGTGATTGTCGGCGTCGGCGACGTACAGCGTGGCGCCGGCGATCGCGAGCGCCTCCGGATGGTCGAACGCTGCCGCCGCACCCTTGCCGTCGACCTTGTCCTCCGCGCCGCTGCCCGCGATCGTCGAGGCCACGTTGCCGGACAGATCGATCTTGCGGATCAGGTTGTTCGCCGTGTCGGACACGTAGACGAACTTGCCGTCGGTGGCGATTCCGCGCGGCCGGTTGAATTTGGATTTGGCCGCGGGGCCGTCGTCTTTGCCCTCGCCGTCCGGCGATTGGCCGCCGATGGTCGTGACGCCCAGGTCGGCAAGCGAGAGCTTGCGGATCAGGCTGTTGCCGGTGTCGGCGATGTAGATGGTTCCCTTGCCGTCCGTGCAGAGCTGCGTGGGCAGGTTGAAATGCGCCTCTGCGCCGTGGCCGTCTTCGGTGCCCGAAGTGTTGGCCGTGCCGGCGGCGGTGGTGACTACTGTGGTTGACAGGACGATCTTGCGGAGGTCGGAATTGCTGGTATCCGAGACCCACAGCGCGCCGTCCACGATCGTGAGTCCATCGGGGCTGTTGAACAGCGCCTTCGATCCGGCGCCGTCGGTGCTGCCCTCCTTGAACAACTGCCCGGCGACGATCGAGATGGCGCCGCTCAAATCGATTTTCGCGATAGTGTTGTTGCGGCTGTTGGCGACGTAGACCGCGGCGCCGTCAGTATCCAGGCCCGCGGGAAAGTCAAGCCGTGGTGCGGTCGGCGCGGTAGCGAGCGGCGGACTTTCCGCAGCCGGCTGCGCCGCCGCTCGCATCGAGAGCGACAACCATATCATTGCGGCTACGACGAGCGCCGCCGATGCGAAACCCGGCGCTACTTTTCGTGGCCAGCTTTTTCCGTGCGAATTCTTCCGGTACGAAGTTGTCCTGATCGACATGTTTGCCCCGCTCGATTATCAGCTCACGGAAAGATTGCCTTCACGATCTCGTCGATTGCGCGCTTGCTGTCGGCCTCGTCGGTGAGCGACCAGGTGACGGCCACCGTGGCCGCGCGCCGCGGCGAGATTCCCTGGCGGACCAGCTCGCCCGCATAGATCAAAAGCCGCGTCGAGACGCCCTCTTCGAGCCCCGAGGCCTTCAGGTGGCGGACTTTCTCGCCGAGCTGCGCCAGCCGCATCGCCAGTTCGTGATCGGCGCTGGCCTCGTGCTCAATGATGTCCACTTCCTTTTCGGCGGGCGGATAGGTGAACTCGATCGTCACGAAGCGCTGGCGCGTCGAGTGCTTCAGATTTTTCTGGATACTCTGGTAGCCGGGATTGTACGAGATCACGAGCAGGAAGCCCGGATGCGCCTCCAGCGTTTCGCCGCGCTTCTCCACCGGCAGGATTCGGCGATGGTCGGAGAGCGGATGGATCAGCACGGTGGTGTCCTTGCGCGCTTCGACCACTTCATCGAGGTAGCAGATCGCGCCGTTGCGCACCGCCTGCGTCAGCGGGCCGTCCACCCATACCGTTTCGTCGGCCTGGATCAGAAAGCGCCCGACCAGATCGCTGCCGGTCAAATCTTCGTGGCACGCGACCGTGATCAATTCGTGCGGGCCGTCGGGCAGCGCGGAAAGCTGATGCGCCATGTGCTCGACGAAGCGGGTCTTGCCGCATCCGGTCGGTCCCTTCAGCAGCACCGGCAGCCGCGCGCGGTAGGCGGCGCTGAAAATCTCGACCTCGTCGCCGATCGGCAGGTAGTAGGGCGCGTCGGCGGGGTTTAGGTGTTTTACTTCGGGCCCTTCGTGTGAACCCTGCATCCGGCTGTCGAATTTCTTGAGCTTCATTAACTCGCCTTTTTGCGCAACGACCTTCCAGGGCTTTGGCAGGGGTCACGCGGATTCTAGTGCCGTTCCAACTATTCGCGCCTAGGCGGCGCGGATGCATTACATGCTACGCGCTAATGAGCGAGCGGGGAAAGCGCATGGCTCGCCCCGTTCCATGCGCGTGAAGCGCGCGCCGGCGCCGGAAAAAACGGGCGAGCTGGAACGGGGCTCGCTATTATTCGGAACAAAAAGTTGGAACGGCACTAGGAGACGTTCGGCCTCGGCTTCAAGGCAGATGAAATCGCTTCGATTCAATTTCAATGGCGCGGCACGTAGGTCGAGCCCTCGCGGCTGTCCTTGACCTCGCATCCGCGCGCCTCAATTTCTTTGCGAAGCTCGTCGGCCCGAGCGAAGTTGCGTTCCTTGCGCGCCCTCGCGCGCTCCTCGATCAGCCGGGTGACCTCCGGCGGAAATTCGGACGCGGTCTGGGCGCGCGCGAGCTTGCTTTCCAGATCGAGCCCCATCACGGCGTCGAACTTCCTGAGCGTCTGCCACACGCGTTTGTCGTCGCGCCGGTAAGCTTCGCCGATCAGCTCGAGCACGACCGCCAGCGCCTGCGGCGTGTTGAGATCGTCGTTGATCGCGGCTCTGAAGCGCTCCTCGAAATCGGCCGTCCATGCGCTGTCGGGTTGATCCGCCGATTGTCCGCGCGAGTTGCGCGCGAATTCGTAGAGATATTCCAGATTGGTCTGCGCAGCGCGGACCGTCTCGTCGCTGAAGATCACCTCGGAGCGATACTTCGCGCCGAAGCAGAACAGCCGAAACGCCATCGGATCGATATTCGCCGCGATCAAATCGTCGAGCCGCGGAAATTTGCCGGCGCTCTTGCTGATCTTCGCGCCCTCCTTGCCGACCAGGAAAGCATTGTGGACGAAGTAACGGACGAACGGCTTGCCGGTGGCGCTCTCGGACTGCGCGATCTCGTTCTCGTGATGGATCGGAATGTGATCGGTGCCGCCCGAATGGATATCGATGGTCTCGCCGAGATACTTCATCGACATCGCGGAGCACTCGATATGCCATCCCGGATAGCCCGGCCCCCACGGACTCGGCCATTGCATCAGATGCGCCGGCTGATCGAGCATCCAGAGCGCGAAGTCGTGCGGGCTTTTCTTGTCGGGCGAATGCTCCAGGCGCTGCGCCGCCTGCTGCTCGTCCAGGCTCTGGCGCGAGAGCCGGCCGACTCGGTTGGGGCCGCGATATTTCTCGACGTCGAAGTAGACCGCGCTCTTCGCGACGTAGGCGAAGCCGCGATCGAGGATGCGCTGGATCAGCGCCTGCATCTCGGCGATGTGATCGGTCGCGCGGCAGAGCAGCTCGCCGGGCGGCAATTTGATATTCAACCGCTCGCAGTCGCGCCGGTACATCGCGAGATAAAAGTCGGCGACCTCGCGCGGGGTCTTGCCTTCGGCGCGCGCGGTCCTTTCGATCTTGTCCTCGCCCGCGTCTTCGTCCGAGGTCATGTGGCCGACATCGGTGACGTTCATGACGTGGCGGACGGCGTAGCCGTTGAACTCAAGCGCGCGCCGGAGCGTATCGACGAACAGCGCCGCGCGCATGTTGCCGAGATGCTGGGCCAGATAGACGGTCGGCCCGCACGAATAATAGCTCACCGCCACAGGATCGAGCGGGCGGAACTCCTCGATCTTCCGGCTGAGCGTGTTGTAGATGTAAAACGGTTTCACGTCGGCGACGGATTCAAGTTATCCCGCCGCCGCAAGTTCAGACAAGCGGCAATGGCCCACCCCGGCCCTACTTCAATCGGAACTCTCCGTATCAGGATCGGCGTCTCGCCGGTCACGACAAAATCGGCGGGCAATCCGGCTCTCGACGTGACCGGCCGATTTTCTTTGACGCGGGCGGGTTCCCGGGGATAATGTGACCCTCCGATGAGACTTTTGGTTCATGACGGCAAGGCCCCACGAGATGTCCACGATTTACTGGTTCAATTGCGTGCGGCGGGCATCGACGTTGCCGGGGGTGAGCGCACAGGTGCCTACGTTGCGATCTCGATTGACCACGATGGCGACGCCGCTCACGCAATCGCCCTGCTGGCCAAGTGGGGCATCACGGCCACGCGCGGCTGAAGTGGCCGGGCCGTGACAGGCCGGTTGTCCCCTGAGCTTTTTTCTTTTTCCGGGCGGGCGGAACGGGAGTCGAGTATTGCGCGAGTGAATACTCATTTCGAGCCGCTTAAGGAATCAGTCGAACAGCGGCAATGGCCGGCGGGACGCCGGCCCTACTTCAATCGGAACTCTCCGTAGTAGGACCGGCGTCCCGCCGGTCACGACGCCATCTCATCGATGGCGCGCAACAGCCGGGCGCGGTCGCGCTCCGGTATGCGGGCGAGATTTCGTTGCGCGCGGTCTGCGGTGATGACCTGCCCGGGAGGCGTGGAGCTCATCGAGCGTATAGTACTCGCCGCGGCGGATTTCTTCGCGGCCTTTGCGAATGGCTTCGAGCTCCGCCTTGGTGGGCGCGTAGGTGACTCTCGCGAGACTCACGATGAGCAAACCCTAGCGCGAGCCGAGGACTTGGGCGAGGTGCGTCGTCTCGGGCGGCAGCGTGCAGCGATGCGCGCCGCCGGCTATGTGCATCAGGCGGCCGCAGTCGTTGGCTACCAGGACTTGAGCGCCGGTCTCCGCGAGCGTGCTGCGCCGCCTCGACCGGGGGCGAATTGTCGCGGGAGGGGAGCCGCGCTTCGAAGCGTCGTAAGTCAGCTGCTGGTCGAGGCCCAATCGATTTCAAGACTGGGCCAATCGCTCGCTACGCCGCTCGCGTCAAGAAGGTCGCGCACAATCAGGTTCATCACTTCGTCCCGATCGCCAAGGGTGTAAGGACCCAAAATCGCCGGCGTGCCAATCGCGGAGTCGAGCGGGCCTGCAAATCCCCTGCGGGTTACAGCAAGCTGCACGGGACTTTCCGCCGGTCCGTTGGTCGCCAGCAGTTCCAACTGCAGACCGTATTCGCAACCGGGAGACTGCACCGCTTGTCTGAAAGAGTCCGCTGACGCAATGACATCCGCAGATGCCGCGACGATCCAGTCGAGGTAAAGTACTGCTCCGGATATGGACGGCCGTCCGGGGGAATCTTCGAGCCAGGGCCACTTGAACCAGACGTCGATTAGGCCGTCCCGAAGTATCTCTTTCTCGCCCGACCTGTGGTCAGACGGATGAGATACCCAAGCCGTTCCTCCCAATACGGGGCGCTCGGACAAATTGACGGGGGAAGGAAAACCGTGCGTGGAGGAGTTGGTAGCGTCTAGTCTCCATGTGCCCCTAACATCATGGAAGCCACGGGAAACCTCGCGATTGTTGAAGACCTTTTTGAGGTACAAGGGAGCGCCGACGGGGACCGCCGTGACCCTAAATGCAGCACGGGCATTCGCGTACTGGTGCCTAATCCCCACCCAGCGTTGAAATCGCTCGCCCCTGTCCGACAACCGGCGCTGAATTTCATCCTGCCGACGGCTGAGCCGCATTACGATATCGTGTATTTCTCGCATACCAACGGGAACCGAGTTGGTTCCCTTTCGAACGTAGCACTGTAGATCGGGCGACCTGTGGGGACCATTGTACGAGGCCGACACCTCGGCGACGACGACACCGCTGTCTCCGTCGATCGGGACGCCGACCACCCGGAAAAAAGTTAGAGGTGGATCGACGCTGCTTATGATCGACTGCTCGAGCCTCTCTGCCAGGTCACAGCAACGCGGTACCGGTCGAATGGTGTCGGCGCAGGGCGGCTTGTCGCGTGTCTCTGTCACGCCTAGAAAAGAGCCTGCCTCCGGAAGTGTTTGCGAACGCTACAAGTTCTTTAAAGATTTTGTTCTTAGACGGCCCTGAGATGTTCCCGCCGGCGTACCATGGATCCGGCTGGTTGTCTCGCTCACGATGAAGCTCGCCCTTGTACTCGACGTTTTCACTCTCGGGCCACCGCCGTTGCGTCAGTTCCTGGAGATCGGCGGCGGTAAGCGACTCAATCGGCTTCGTTAGGGCTGCGAGCACACCGCCACCATATCACGACCGGCGCATGTCCGACGGCCCTACCGCGAAGCGAGCACCTGGGCGAGGTGCAGCGTCTCCAGCGGCATGCCGCGGCGGTGGGCGCCGCCGGCGATGTGCATTAGGCATCCGCAGTCGTTGGCTACCAGGACTTGGGCGCCGGTCTCCGCGATGCGATCGAGCTTGTCCTCCAGCATTGCGGTTGAGATGTGCGGGAATTTCACCGAGAACAGGCCGCCGAAGCCGCAGCATTCCTCGCGATCGCGCAGCTCGCAGAGCTTGATGCCGCGGACTGCGCTCAGCAGGCGCATCGGTTCTTCGCGCGCGCCCAGTTCGCGCAGCAGATGGCATGACGGGTGGTACGCGACCGTTCGCTCGAAGCGCGCGCCGACATCTTTGACCTTCAACTCATTGACCAGGAACTGCGAGAACTCGAACACGCGCGGCGCGAGGGTTTCGGCCTTGCGCCTCAAAGACGGATCATCCGCCAGCAGGTCGCGGTAGAAAATCTTGACCATGGTGGCGCACGAACCGGACGGGATCACGATCGGCATCGCGGGATCGAAGCTGTCGAGAAAGCGGCGCGCCAGGTCGAGCGCTTCGTGGCGCAATCCCTCATTGAACGCCACCTGCCCGCAGCAGAACGCGCCGCGAGCTGCGCGCACGCGTACGCCCTGCCGTTCGAGGACTGCGGCTGCCGCGGTTGCGACCTCGGGGAAAAACTCCTCCGCGAGGCAGGTCGAAAAAAGCTGGACTTCATCCATCGCGCGGCCGTATCAGGACCGGGTAGTGTCTCACTTTGATTTCTTCCGCCACTGAAGGACTCGGCTTATAGGCCAGAGAAGCTTGGCAACAGATTCAAAGGTAAAGTGTGCGGTGCGAAGATTGAAAGCCTGCTTCGAGATGATTCCAAGAGAGAAAATCACGCACTCGTCGCAAATGAAAACGAAATTCGGCCCTGCAACCAGTGTCGGGACTTGATCCGCTGTCTTCCGACAGAAGCTGCAACTTGCCGGTCCAGGCGTGGAGGCTGCTTCAATATCCTGCGACATAAAATTTAGCCTTCCGCCCAGGACCGGATCATTATTACGTGGAGTTCGCGCGGGCCGTGAACGCCCATCACGATTCGCTTCTCGATGTCGGCCGTGCGGCTCGGCCCGCTGATTAGCGTGAGGCGCTTTGCGGCCACTCCCGCCGGACCGATTTTCTCGAACAGCGCCGCGAGGTCGGGCACGATTCGCTCCGCGCGCAAGACGACGACGCTTATCGGCGCCAGCAGCGTCAGCGAGCCGGGCCGGCTCGCATCGGCGGAGACCGCCAGCGTGCCCGTCGAAGCGATTCCATAGTCGGCCTCGGCGAGACCGAGATCGCATCGCGCGATCCGCTCGCGTACTGCCGCGCGCTCGCCGTCGCCGACTCCATCGGCGCTGATCATCTCGATCGCGATTCCGGCTTGCGCGAGAGGGTTCACGAAAGAACCGACGTCGACGGTGATTCCGCGGCCCGCGGCGATGCTTCGGATGTTGCCGGAACGGCACAGGGCGGCGAGTTGCGCGGCGGCTTCGGTCTCCGAATTCGCCACGATCGCGTGCCCGTGCAAGAGCTCGATCTCGCGCGCGAAGCGCGCGATCAGATCGCCTGCGCTCGATGGAACGTCGGGATTGGCGTGCGAAGCCGGATTCATCACGGGCGCGGCTTGGGAAAGTCGCGGCTTTCGGTCCAGTTGCTGAACGGCGGCGGCATCTTGCTGATGTAGCCGTTGCGGCCGAATGGTTTGAGTGCGAGC
>Ga0181521_10003030_pt1 | contig 19907 bp, 19 predicted proteins | sample PEATcosm2014_Bin_32_FD_119764 | JGI IMG/M metagenome (GOLD analysis project Ga0181521, IMG submission 119764) | Peatland microbial communities from MTU Mesocosm Facility, Houghton, MI, USA - PEATcosm2014_Bin02_60_metaG | ecosystem: Environmental > Terrestrial > Soil > Wetlands > Peat | place... | reverse complement strand
CCCCTCGCGCTGCTCGGGTGTTACGTCAATCCGTGACCGACCCGGCATCACATCCCCCACATACGGTAGCTCCGGTTCCGGATTATGCCATATGTGGACCGACCGTGAGAATCTTGCTTAGCGGCAATACCGTCGCGCCGTTGATCATCGAGCGGCCGAAATCGCCGTTGAGCAGCGCCGCGATATAAAAGCCGAACTGCATCCACAGCGGGCGGTCGAGCCCCCAGGCATGGCGAAACGCGGCGATCGCCGCCGGCGGCGCGTCGGGGCCGAGGATCACCGTGGCGGGATCGGCCGATAGGCGTAGCACCGTGAACGCAATCGCGACGACGATCAGCATCGTCAGCGCCGCGCGGGCAAGACGCTTCAGCACAAAGCCTAGCACGGCGCCGCGTCCGCATGCGCCAGATGGCAGGCGACGAGCCGTCCGTCGGCGCGCCGGCGCAAGGCAGGGGCCTCGCTGCGGCACTGCGCGACCGAGATCGGGCAGCGCGGGTGAAAGGCGCACCCCGTCGGCCGCGCCGCCGGGTCGGGCGGCTCGCCGGCCAGCAGCGTGCGCGGTCCTCGCCGCTGCGGGTTGGGCACCGCCGCGAGCAGCGCCTGGCTATAGGGATGCGCCGGCGCCGCGAACATCGCGGTCGGCTCGCCCTGTTCGACGATCTGCCCGAGATACATCACCGCGACGTCGTGCGCGAAGAGCCGCACCAGGCGCAAATCATGGCTGATGAAGAGGATCGTCAGGCCGAATTCCTCCTGGAGGTCGGCCAACAGGTTGACGACCTGGGCCTGGATCGACACGTCGAGCGCCGACACAGGCTCGTCGCAGACAAGCAGGTCGGGTCGGGTCGCCAGCGCACGCGCGAGCACCGCGCGCTGGCGCTGTCCGCCGGACAGCTGGTGCGGGTAGCGCGCCTCGAGATCGGGCGACAAGCCGACCGCGCGCAGCAATTGGGCCACGCGCTGTGCCCGCTCATCGCTCGTGCCGAGATGGTGGATGACCATCGGCTCGGCGATCTGCCGACCGATCGCGAGGCGCCGGTCGAGCGCGCCGAGCGGGTCCTGAAAGACCAGCTGCACGCGAGCGCGCAGCGCACGCCACGCCGCGGTTCCGGGCGCCGGCATTGCCTCGCCGCCAAAGGCCACGCTGCCGGCATCGGGCTCGATCAGCCCGAGCGCAAGCCGGCCGGCGGTCGACTTGCCGCAGCCGCTCTCGCCGACAAGACCCAGGGTGCGGCCGCGTTCGAGCGCCAGGGAAACTCCCGCCACGGCGCGGATTTCGGTGCGGCCGCCGAACAGGGTGTGGCGGGCTGGGTAGGCATAATGGACTTGGTCGAGGACCAAGAGGCTCATGGCGCCGCGCCGGCGAGGCGCCAGCAGGCGGCGCGATGGAGCGGCGCCACCTCCTCAAACCGGGGAACCTGCGCCGCGCAGGCCTCGACCGCGTCGGCGCAGCGCGGCGCGAAGGCGCAGCCGGGTGGCAGATCGCCGGCTTGCGCGACATTTCCCGGGATCGCCGCAAGACGGCGGCGCGGCCCCTCGAGCGGTGGCACTGCGGCGAGCAACCCCTTCGTATAGGGATGCGCCGCCGCGCCCAGCAGCTCAGCGGTCCGCGCGTCCTCGACGATGCGGCCGGCATACATCACGGTAATCCGCTCGCACACTTCGCCGACGACGCTCAGATCGTGGCTGATCAGCACCAGCGCCATCCCCGTCTCGCGACGCAGCCCGTCGAGCAGGTCGAGGATCTGCGCCTGGATCGTCGTATCGAGCGCGGTCGTCGGCTCGTCGGCGATCAGGAGATCGGGCTCGCCCGCCAACGCCATCGCGATCATCACCCGCTGGTTCTGCCCGCCCGACAGCTCGTGCGGATAGGCGTCCAGCCGGCGGCTGGAGTCGGGGAGCCCGACCTGATCCAAGAGTCGCCTTGCCTCGGCGCGGGCCGCGGCGCCGTTGAAACCGCGATGCCGCGACACCGCCTCGCCGATCTGCGCGCCGACGCGGTGCACCGGGTTGAGCGCGCTGACCGGGTCCCGGAAAATCAGCCCGATCCGCCCGCCGCGGATCGCGGCAAGCGCGTCCGGCGCCGCTCCGATCAACTCCTGTCCATCGAGCCGCACGCTCCCGTTTACCCGCGCCCGGTGCGGCAGGAGCCCGAGCGCGGCCAGCCAGGTCACCGATTTGCCCGAGCCGGACTCACCGACCATGCCGAGCGCCTCGCCGCGCCCGACCGACAGGTCGATCCCATGCAGCGCCGGCGTGCCGTCGAACGCGACGCGCAGCCCGGCCAGCTCGATCAGCGCGGTCGCGGCGGCCAGGGTCGGGTCGGGCGAGGGCGGTTTCACCATGAGAACGCGCGTAATGCTTCCCAACCGACAATACAAGGGAGCCGGCGCGAGCCCGGCATTCTTTGGGACAGCCGGCGTTCAAAATCCGGTGTTGTTACAGTCTAATTGCGCGATCGCCGGTGCCAAGACCGCGAGAGGGGGACCAGTCAAACCTCAACGAGAGCGCGTCTTGATGCGCGCGATATTCGGTACACGGTTTCGCAGATCGTGAGCCAGGAGTCGAAGCTGGGCAGCTCGCCCGCTTCGAAGGCCGCGAAGCGGCCGATGTAGCCGACGTAGAGGCCGGCCTCTAGCACCTCTACCATTCCGTCGAGATGGGTCGCGTCCGCCGGGCGAACGCAGAGCAGCGCGCCAGGGCCATACCCGCGCAGCAACGCGAAGAGTTTGCCGATTTGGTCATCCGACAATCTGTCGGCGTTGCCGTAAACAAAAATCTTCTCGCCGGCTTGCAGATCGGCGATCAGCTTGTCCTTCAGATGGGCCAGCCACCGTCGGTAGAACCGTTCATGCTGTTCCGGCTTCGTCAGCTCGTTCTCGTAAGTAAAGGTGTGAAACGACAGCCCATTGCGAACGACCTTGGCGACGAGTTCCCCGTCACGGCGCTCGAACTCGGTCTCCACCCCGCCAATCCCGTCGAACTGCCCCTCCAACGCGGCAATCAGCCCATCATAAGGCGCAAAGGCCAGACGAAGGAGGCCGAACGGCTCGGCGCCGAAATGGCGTTGCGCGAGGCCGAGATCGCATCTCTCTCCCAAGCTCTCGAAAGACAGCATCAAGCTGGCGGGGTCCGGAACCTCGTCGGGCGCAAGCTCCGCGGACGGGCTGAGAGCGGCTATTTCCGACTGGGCGCCGCCTTGCCCATGCATGGCGATCCGGTACTCGGCGGCGCCCAAAGGGATCGAATCCTTGCCGATCGCCGCGAAGCGGCTGCGTGCGGCCTGAGCTCTGATCGCGGCTTCCGACCAGCGCTCTCGCGAGATGGCGAGCCAGACATTCTCGACCAGCAGTTCGGGGTAATCCGAAAAACAAACAAGCGCGTCGGCCGCAATCGCCTCAGCTTCGTCGAGCCGGCCGGTCAGACGTAAGCTCTTTGCCAACCCTACATCGATCTCGGGACGGTCCGGTGCTGCTTCGCGCGCCCGTTCCCAGCGTCGCCGCCCTTCGTCCCAATCCTCGCGTGTCATCGCCAGCTGGGCGTGCAACACCAAAGCGTCTGCGTTTTGCGGGAGACGCCTTAGCGCCGCCACGGCCATCGCTTCTGCCTCATCGAAGCGGCCCGCCAGCCACAGCGTCAGCACCGGCCAAACGTGCCCATCGCACTGTTCGGGGTAGCATTCCCGAACCAACGCCCAGCGGGAAAGCGCCGCGGCCCAGTCGTGCTGGTCCATCGCCGCCCAGGCTTCGCGCGTCAGTTGGTCAAGACTGATTGCGGGGGTTTCAATCAGGCCGTCCACCGGACTCTCCCAATACTGGCGGTCAAACTGCTTCCGCCGGGGCGTTCCCCAAGGCACGCGTTCCGTGCGCGCCTATTTTGGTTCAATAGATTCAAATTTCGATTAAGGTTCAATATATTTGTGGCGTTAACGACCTTTCCTGCAACGCCCCCTCCGCGTAGGCGTCGCGCGTGAGCCAACGGGCGGGGTTTTGGGCGGCATCGAGAGGCGGCAAGTCCACCGCCGGGAATGAGCCTTTGCGCGGTGAAATAAGCGGGCCGGACGTTGGGCACGGACGGACGGGACGGGTCGGGTGGCGGGAAAATAAGTCGCCGCATTTTCCAGTGATCGGTGATATTTCTTATCGCAACCAGCGCCGCCGATATGGGGGAGACCCGTGCAGTTGCGAGATCAAATCATCGCCGTGTTTCAGGAGGTCGCCCGGGAGCAATCCAAGACCTTGGCGCCGCTATCGGAGAAGCTCGGATTGTTCGAGACCGGGCTTGACTCGCTGTGTTTCGCGATCATCGTCGCGCGTCTCGAGGATCGCCTTGGCAGCGATCCCTTCAGCGTGGTCGAAGATGCGAGCTTCCCGGTAACGTTTGGCGATTTCATCAAGTTCTATGAGGCTGCGTTTCCGGATGCAGCAGAGTGAAGCGACGTCGCTCTGGGAGGCGGTGAACGCGGCTGGATCGCTATCCGATCGCCACCTGCAGGGCCTTGAGGGAAGTGTCAAACTAAGCGCGCTGTCGCGCGGATCGAGCCTTGCCGCGCCGCTCGACGAGCTGCGCGGCGCTTCGGTGCTCGTCTATACGAAGGACCAACTGCCATCGGCCTTGGCGCTGATCGAGCTTGACGGGATCGTGCGCCGCCTCGTGGTCGCCCCACCGGATCTGCAACCGGAGCATTTGCCCTCGATCATTGAGACCGCCCAAATAGACACGGTCGTCGGCGATCGCAGCCTCCAGGCGGGTCGATTTGTTCCATGCTCCGCAGAGATCATTCCTGCCGATCGCACTCGGCGCAGTTGCCTGCGCACCGAATGGGTCCTGATGACCTCAGGCACCACCGGCATTCCCAAACTGGTTGCGCACACCTTCGCGAGTCTGACCAACCCGATGACGGGACGCGGCAAAATCGGGTCGGCCGGCGCGGTGTGGAGCAGCTTCTACGATATGCGTCGCTATGCCGGCATACAGACCTTTCTGCGGGCGATGCTCGGCGGGGCGTCGATGGTCCTGTCGAGAGCGCCCAGGAGTCGGTCGGCGATTTCTTGGCGCGTGCCGGGGCCAGCGGCGTCACCCACATCAACGGCACACCATCGCATTGGCGGCGCGCGCTGATGAGCTCTTTTGCCAACAGAATGGCGCCGCGCTACGTCCGCCTGTCGGGCGAGGTCGCCGACCAGCAGATCCTCGATCATTTGCGCGCCGCCTATCCCGATGCCGGCATCACCCATTGTTACGCCTCGACCGAGGCCGGGATTGTTTTCGATGTCGTCGACGGACTGGCTGGCTTCCCGGCAGAGTTCATCGCTCGGCGTGGTGCCGTCGAGGTGCGCCTGGTCGAGGGGTCGTTGCGGATCAAGTCGAACTGCACGGCGCTGAACTACCTTGGCGACGTCCCACCGATGTTCGAGGTAGACGGCTTTGTCGATACCAGCGACATGGTCGAACTGCGCGATGGCCGCTACTACTTTGTCGGCCGGCGCGGCGGCGTCATCAATATCGGCGGCCGGAAAGTTCATCCCGAAGAGGTCGAAGCGGCGATCAACCGCCATCCGAGCGTGCGCATGTCGCTGGTCAAAGCTCGGCGCAACCCGATCACCGGCGCGATCGTCGTCGCCGAGGTCGTGGTCAATTCAGCTGCCGCCCCGGCAGAGGGCAGCGATGCGCTGAGAAACGAGATCCTCGAGACGTGTCGCACCGAGCTGGCGCGCTACAAGGTTCCGACGACGATCCGTTTTGTCCCGGCGATCGAGATCGCAGCCTCCGGCGAGCTCGTGCGCCGAGATGCGTAACGTCATCGTCACCGGCGGGACGCGCGGTCTCGGCCTCGGCATCGCGTGCCGCCTGCGCGATGCCGGTTATCGCGCGATCGCCGTCGCCCGCAACAAGGGCGACGAGTTTGCCGCCGCGAGCGGCGAGGCGGCCCTTCTTCAATTCTGGCCCTGCGACCTTGCCGAGATTGCCGCGCTTCCCGGTCTTGTCAAAGCGATCCGCGCCGAATTCGGCCCGATCTATGGGCTCGTCAACAATGCCGGGATCGGCACCAGCGGTCTCCTGGCGACGATGCGCGTCGCGGATATCGAGCGCACCGTGCGGCTCAACACCATCTCGCCGATGGTGCTGACCAAGCATGTCGTGCGCGCAATGATGGTCGATGGCGGCGCCAAGGGAAGTGGCGGCCGCATCGTCAATATCTCGTCGATCGTCGCCGCCACCGGTTTCAACGGTCTCAGCGTCTATGGGGCGACCAAGGCCTCGCTCATCGGCTTCACCAAGTCGCTGGCGCGCGAGGTCGGCTCGCTCGGCATCACCGTCAACGCGGTAGCGCCGGGCTTTGTCGACACTGCGATGACCGAGGAAATGGATGGGGCCGCGCGCGAGCGCGTGCGCAGGCGCAGTCCGCTGGGACGACTCGCCAATGTCGAGGACATCGCGGATGCGGTCGAATTCCTCGTCAGCGACAAGGGCCGCAACATCACCGGCACGGTGCTGACCGTCGATGCCGGCAGCACCGCCTAGCAGCCCGTTGACAAAGTCCAGTCATCGGAGGAGACCCACTATATTTCGGAACCTAAACCGAATCAGACCACAAGATATTGTGTCCGAGAATGCTACAACCGACTTCGTCAACGGGCTGCTAGGCCGGCGCGTCGGGCGCGGTAAATAACTGCTCGACGCCAATGATTGCTGCGCGCGAATAGTCGTCACCGCGTCGGGGAGCAGCATTGGCTAAGATGTGGTTTTTTCGTTTTTTGCCAGGCCAACATGCGAAAATTTATCATCCAGTAACCCCTCGCGGCTACCAATGCGCCGTACCTATGCGGCAGGAATGCAATGGAAGCTCCTTCGACCAATCCGGTAAGTCCGTATCTCGCCTCGCCCGCGCGGACGCTCTATGACGCCTGCCGCCAGATGAGCAGGGACGATGACGGCAGGGCGTGTGCGACCTGTCCGGTGCGGCATCACTGCGTTGCGGAACTCATGAAAGCCGGTCGCTGCCACGACCACCCCTGGTAACCAAGGCCCATCCGCCTGAGCACGTCCCGGTTTCTTGTCGTGGAATTTTCGCTAGGTGCGCCGATTGCAGTTCAAGCTCAATGGCTGAGGCAATCCCATATTAATAGCGGGCGGCTCGTACTGAAAATTCCAGCTCTCGCAGTGCTGGACGGTGTGGTGCACCCCGAATATGTCGTCATATTCGATATACCCCCAGCTGATGATAGCCCCCTTGCCGTACATGTCTTCCCATGCTTGCGCCATCGTCACTTGGTAATTCCCATAAGTCACATAATCACTGGCAGGTATGGTCTGTGGCTCGCTGATGTTTTCTCCCTTGGGAACCTTGAGGAAATCGACTTTCTTGACCTCCTCGACAGACGGAAAATATTGCAAGTGGTTCCAACCTTTAAAGTTGAGCACGTCGGTTTTGCCGATATTGTTCCATTTTGACGTAATGAGCCAGCCACTGGGACTATTGTTTGCCCTGACGTTATCCAATTGCATCACGCCGGTAAATTCGCTGCGCCAGATTGCGGACGCCGTTTTCATTTCCGCCAATTGACCGCGCAGCGTATCGGTCTGCTCCTTCAAAGCCGCGATCTGGGCGTCCGTTTTCGCCAGGGCCGCCAGCGTGTCTGTGTGCTGTTCGGCGGCGGCAAAACGGGCTTCGCGGAGGAAGCTGCGGGTCTCTTGGTAAGACACAGTGATAGCGCCAAGCGCAACCGCGGCGACGATGCCGACGATCACGACAGTAATCCGCTCGCGCTTGGCCCGGTGGATCGCGTGTCGCTCGCGCTGATCGCGATTGGCTTGCTGTTCAGCTACCACGCGATCGACAGACGCCACGAGTGCAGCAATGTCCTCTGCTTCCTCCATGGGTTCCTCGGCGCGGCTCCGCGGGTCGCGATATTCCGGTTTTTCCAGGATGAGGGCCCTTCCTATGCTGCTCGCGGTTCGATTCCGTTTGCGAGACGGTAGCGCACGAACAAAGGGATGAACCGTACATTGACCGTCGCGCACCCACGGAGAACCTATTCGGAATCTGGAAGGCGTCAACGCGGTCCCTCTACTCCGCCCTCCTCTCCGATCTCGGCGCCGGGTGATCTTGTCCAGTCGAGTGCGCTATGGGCACGTCAGGCTCCTGGGGTGGCGAATGCTCACCTGACCGGGTGGTAGCAGCAGTCGTGAGGATTTGCGCTCTCGCGCCAGAGGCAGGGCAATGACCCGCAAATACGAGGAAAATTGTCGGCAATCGTGCTTGACGATAATTTAAGAATAACATTCCGTTAAGGGTGACAATTGGAGTGGTGATCTTGGGTTGGAGCAACCAATGCATCCTCACGCCCAAAGAGATTTTGACTTGTTGTCGGCAAAATTTTGTCGGGTCCAAGCTGACTACGAGCGGGCGCGCTCCCGCGGTGATGTCGAGCGGATTTACCAGTTCCGCATCCAAATGGGCGCGATAACCGCCGAACGTGACCGGCTCATGCGGCACCTATCTCCGTTGGCGCGTGGCAGCGCACCGCTGCCGCGGCGCTAAACGACCCCGGCCAACTCTCGTGGTCGAGCGCGGCTCGGCCATAACAAATTGCTGACGGCGCAGGTGCTCGCGCCGACGGGCTAAGCCTACCGAGCCGGGTCGAGTGCCGAGAGTGTCTGGTGCATCGACCGCGCTCCCGCCGCGCGTCGTAAAAGGCGGCGTAGCCAGCTTTCTACGCTGGCGAACCAGAAGGTCGCACACACCACGATAAGGACCGCAGCCACCAAGATCGCTTGCTTCATGTGTGCGCTCCCTCCAGCGAGAGTAGTCGCGGTCGATCTTTGCCGGGCGGTGGTTAATAAGTCGTCTATCGTCGCGCTCGGTTGGACACCTCTTCGAGGTTCAGACGGTGCCTCGAGCGAACCCGAGGCACCGCTGGTACAGCAACTGTTAGGGGTTCGTCGTTGAGCTTGGGGCCGGCTGCTGGTTGGGAACACCCGGAGTGTTGGTCCGCCAATACGGGTTCGAATTGCTCGGCAGCGCGGGCGAGGTCGAAACCGATGGCGCCGCCTGCTGTCCGGCTGATGGTTTGCGGGGGTTTCGTACCGTTGTTCCGGTCCGTATACTTGGCCCGGGACCATCTGCGCCTGAGCCAATCCGGCGATGCCGAGCGTCGCGGCAAACACTACGCTGGCGGCAATTGTCCGTTTCATGAGCTATCTCCAAATATCTATTATAGAACGAGCGTTTCACATCCCTGCGAAAACAGTCTTTTAGTTTATTTTACGGCTTCCATTCGAGATAATGACCTTAAGTATTAAATTAAACGCGTGCACGGGCTTGCCTGCCCCGCGCTGAGTGCAGGGATAGTGGGCCGCTACACTCGGCGTAATTTGGCGATATTGCTGAAAAATGGCTCAGGTGTTGGGAGTGCGAATGAGCGGGGTGGCACTGAACAATCGCCGCGTTTTATGTTATTTATTATCCAATTGGGCATTCTGAGGAATTGTCATGACAGGCGTCGTTGTCCGTATCGCCGGCATCCTCATTATCCTCACTCTGATGGCTTTAGCCGGATCGGTTTCTTTCGGTGGTATCGGCGTTATTGTCGGACTGGTGCTCGGGTCCATTGCTCTCTATGGGGCATTTCGGCTGTTGAGACTCCGGAAAACCGCGATGACAGGTTTGATCCGGTAGCCTGAAACTGTCTCCGTAAGCGGCGTTCACGCGGCGCCGCGTGCGACGATCCGGACTTCCACCGCCTCCAGAGGGTCGCCGGGGAGGGGCGCGAAACACGGCTCGCCATTGCGCACCGCCGGCACCGGGCCGCTGGCAAAGAATGCGCCGCGATAGACGACATCGAACTCTTCGCTCAGACGCGGCGCGAGACGGACGGCAAAGCCGGTGAGCGGTAGGCTTTGTCCGCGTGTTCCGCACAATTTTCCTTGCGTCACCCACGGCGTTTCCCGGCCGTCCGCCGCATAGACCTTGTATTCGATCTCGCCGCGGCGGATTGCCCCGAGCGGACGCACCGCCAGCGCTTCAACCCGCAGGCGGCTGCCGAGACGCCCGGCCCAGCTACCGGTGGCGAAATGGCGATCGCCTTCACGTTCGATGTGGAGAACCAGCTCCGTCCGCAGCGCCGTTGCCGGCGCAGCCGGTAAGGCTGGAACGGTCGTCGCCGCCGGCTTTTGGTCGAGCGGACGCAGATCGATGTCGAGCGGAACCGCTGCTGGGCCGGGCAGCATATAGGCGGTTACCAACACGTGGCCGCCTCCGGGCGGGCCGCGCAGCACTACTGAACCACCCTCGGGGCCGATCCATGAGCCGGCGCCCGAGGTGCCGAGCAACTCGACCGAGTCGGCGCTACCGGAGTTGGGCGCCATGACAAATGCAGCGGGCAGGCTCATGCCCGGTACCCCGCCGGGCGCGGCGCGCGCCGGCGCGATGGTGAGGGTATGGAGCCCGGGTTCGATCCGGAACAACTTGCCTCCGGCGGCAATCGCAATGCCGGACTGTCCGACCGGTGGCGGCGACCTGCGGCGGCTGGCTGGAACGTTCCGGCTGCGCATCCCGCTACCCAATACTAAGTCAGCAAATTGGTGAGATAACGCCCATATTCGCTGTTGCCGAAACGACTGGCTGCTTCCGCCACGCGTTCGCGACCAATAAAGCCCATGTGATGCGCAACTTCCTCGAGACAGGCGATTTTGAGTCCCTGGCGCATCTCGATCGTGCGCACGAATTCGGCGGCTGCCAGCAGGTCCTCGTGCGTTCCGGTATCGAACCACGCGCAGCCGCGTCCGATGCGCTCGACATGCAGCTGGCCGCGGCGCAGGTAGACGTTGTTGACGTCGGTGATTTCCAGTTCGCCGCGCGGCGACGGCCGGAGCGCCGCGGCGATCTCCGTGACCGAATTGTCGTAAAAATAAAGCCCGGTCACCGCCCAACGCGAGCGCGGCTCCGCGGGCTTCTCGACGATGCTGATTACCTTATCGGCGTCGTCGAATTCGACGACGCCATAGGCCTGCGGATTGCGCACCTGATAGGCGAAGACGGTCCCGCCGGCGCGCGCAATCGCCGCCTGCTGCAGGGCCGTCGGTAACTCATGGCCGTAGAAGAGGTTGTCACCGAGCACCAGCGCGACGGCGCTGTCGCCGATGAAGTCACGGCCGATGATGAAGGCTTGAGCCAGTCCCTCCGGTCGCGGTTGCTCGGCATAGCGGATCGAGATTCCCCACTGGCTGCCGTCGCCCAGCAGCATTTCGAAACGGGCACGCTCGGCCGGGGTCGTGATCACCAGGATGTCGCGGATGCCCGCCAGCATCAGTGTCGACAGCGGATAATAGATCATCGGCTTGTCGTAGACCGGCAGGAGCTGCTTGCTGGTTGAAATAGTCACGGGGTAGAGGCGCGTTCCCGAACCGCCCGCCAACACAATGCCTTTCATCGCAGATTCGGTCATGGCGCTGCCCGACATTCCTCAGACCTCGGCTATAAGCTAATCGAAAAAGGTTAGCGAGTTTCAAGTATCGAGGTCGAATGACGGGGGCGGCTGGCGAGGCTTTCGCTGGACAAGCCGGTTGGCATAGCCCTGGCATTGCCAGCATTATCTGAGCCAACTTGGTGGGCGCCGGAGCTCGCGAATTTGAACGACCATGGACAGATTGCGGTTGCCCCTCCGTTGACCGATCGCGTCTGCGATCCGATCACCCTGGAGATCGTGCGCGGAGCGTTGCGCGCGACTCAGAGCGAGATGGAAGCGCTGATCGAACGCACCGCGATGTCGCCGTTTATTCGTGAAAAGAAGGATTTCTACGCCGCCCTGTTCGACGGCGACGGCCGTCTGGTGGTCGGCTCCAACTTGCCGATTTTCGGCGATGTGATCGGCCCGATCCTCGAGCACTACCCGCTCGCGACGATGCGAGAGGGCGACATCTATTGGTACAACGACTGCTACGCCTCGCGCGGCGCGGTGTCGCATTCGCCCGACCAGGTGTTCGCCTGCCCGGTGTTTTGCGACGGCGAGATCGTCGCCTTCGCGCAATCCTGGGCGCATTTCAACGATATCGGCGGCATGCGCGCCGGCTCGCTGTCGCCCGACTGCACGGAGATCTTCCAGGAAGGTATCATCGTCCCGCCGGTGCTTGTCGCCCGCGACGGGCGGTTCAACGACGAGTTGCTGCGCGTCTTCACCCGCAATTCGCGCTTCCCGGCGATGGTGCAAGGCGACACGCGCGCCTCGATCGCGGCGATCCGGCTCGGCGAACGCCGCCTGGTCGAGTTGTTTGCCCGCTTCGGCCGCGAGCGGATGCGTGATGCGTTCGACCAGTTGCTGGAGCGCACCAGGAACGCGGTGCGCCAGCGCTTTAAGGCGCTGATCCCGCCCGGCGAGTATTGCTTTGCCGACTCCCTCGACTCGGATGGCCAGGGCCACGGCCCGGTCACCTTGCGCTACCGGCTGTCGGTTACCGAGGATCGCATCGAGCTCGACACGACGGACAGCGACGATCAGGTGCCGGGGCCGGTCAATTTCCTGATGAGCCCGTCGGTGCCGGCCGCGGTGTTCGCCGCCTATCTGCTCGGCGAGGGTCCCGAGCATCTGATCAATGCCGGGGCCGAGCAGGCGATCGACAAGGTGCATCTGCGCGAGGGTTCGGTGCTGCAGCCTCGCTTCCCGGCGCCGCTTGGCCTCAGGGGCATCACGCTGATGCGCCATATGGCGGTCTGCCTCGGCTTGATCGCGAGCGCGACCGGCGGCGAGGCGATGGCCGCGCACAGCGCCTATGTGATCTGGTACCTGCGCGGCAAGGGTGAGGATGGCGAGTTTTTTCTCATGTCGGACGGGATCGGGGTCGGTTATGGCGCCCGGCCCTTCGCCGACGGCCACGACGCCGTATACCTGGTCGCGCAGGAAAACTATCCCGCCGAATTTCTCGAAGCCATCTATCCGGTCAGGCTGCGGCGCTACGCGATCAACCCCGATACCGGCGGCCCAGGCCGGTGGCGCGGGGGGTGCGGCATCATCCGCGAATTCGAGCTGCTGGCGCCCGAGGCGGTCATCTCGGCGCGTATCGATGGCATCGATTTCCCGCCCTGGGGCGTCAAGGGCGGCAAACAGGGCGGTGCCGGGCGCTGCATGATCAACCCCGGCGGCAACGACGAGCGGGCGGTCGCCCCGATCAGCGACGGCACGGTCCTGCGCCGCGGCGACATCGTGCGCATCGAGACCGGCGGCGGTGGCGGGTTTGGTCACCCGTTCGACCGCGAGCCCGAGCGCGTGCTCGCCGATGTTCGCGGCGGCTTCGTGAGCGCGGCGAGCGCCGAGAGCGATTACGGGGTCGTGCTGGGCCCGGACTTCACTGTCGATGAAGCCGCAACCCGGCGCCGGCGCGAGCGGCGCCCGCCGATCGCGCTGTTCCATCGCGCCGGCTACCGCGACGCTCTCGATTAGGAGGACTGGAAAATGGCCGACCTGCCGAAACTGGATCGCTTTCTCGACGAGGCGAAGGAACTCCTGCCGGCGGCGGTGGCCTTGCGCCGGCGCATTCATGCGCATCCCGAGCTCGGGCTCAATCTGCCGCTGACCACCGAGGCGGTGCTCGACGGGCTGCAAGGCCTCGATGTCGAGATCGCCCGCGGCAAGTCGACCTCCGGCCTCGTCGTGTCGTTGACCGGCACCAAGTCCGGTTCGCAGAGCGGTCGCACGATCCTCCTGCGCGGCGACATGGACGCCTTGCCAATGCCGGAAGAGACCGGGCTTGATTTCGCCAGCGAAATTCCGGGCCGCATGCACGCTTGCGGGCATGATTCCCACACCGCCATGCTGGTGCAGGCCGTGCACCTGCTCTATCGCCACCGCGACGAGCTGCCCGGCACGGTCAAATTCATGTTCCAGCCCGGCGAGGAGGGGCACGCCGGCGCCCGGCATATGATCGAGGATGGGCTGCTCGACGTCGACCCCAAACCCGACGCCGCCTTCGCGCTGCACATCTTTCCCAATCACAAGGCCGGCTCGATCGCCGGCAAGCCGGGCGCGCTCTTGGCGTCGGTCGATACCTGGACGATCAAGGTCAAGGGGCGTGGCGGTCATGCCTCGATGCCGCATCTGGCGGTCGATCCGGTGCCGGTCGCCTGCGAGATCGGGCTCGCGCTCCACGCCATGGTCACCCGCCGGACCAATGTCTTCGATCCGGTCGTCCTGACCCTCGGCAGGATCGCCGGCGGCACCGCCAGCAACATCATCCCGGAGACGGTCGATATGCTCGGCACCCTGCGCACCACCTCCGAGGCGGCGCGCGAGACCGCGCATCAGGGCATCCGCCGTGTCGCGACCAATATCGCCGCGGCGCATATGTGCGAGGCCCAGGTCGAGATCAGGCGCGGCTACCCGGTGACGATAAACGACCCCGGCTTTGTCGATTTCGCGCGCGGCGTCGCGACCGATCTGGTCGGTGCCGACAACTACATCCCGATGCCCGCGCCGTTCATGGGCGCGGAGGATTTCTCCTACGTGCTGCAGCGGATGCCCGGGTGCATGATGTTCCTCGGCGTGATGCCGGACGGGCATCATGACCACGACCACATCCCGTCGTGTCACTCCAACCACATGATCCTCAACGAAGACGCGATGGCCGTCGGGATCGCGATGCACGCCGCGATCGCCCACCGGTACCTCACCGAGCCCCTGCCGGGCTGACGATCGATGCAGACACCCCTGCCCGGCGCGGTCATCGGGGTCGATACGGGTGGGACGTTCACCGACGTCATTCTGCTCGATCCCGTAAGCGGCCGGATCGTCACCGCCAAGGTGCCGTCCTCGCCGTCCGACCCGTCGCGCAGCTTTGTCGCCGGGATCGCCGCCGCGCTCGATCAGGCGGGCGTGGACGGTACGGGCGTCGCGCGGGTGCTGCACGGGACCACGGTCGCGACCAATCTGATCCTCGAGGGCAAGGGCGCGCCGACCGCGCTGTTGACCACCGCGGGTTTCAAATACGTCCTCGAGATCGGGCGGCAGGACATCCCGCGGCGCTCGAGCCTCTTTGCCTGGATCAAGCCCAAGCGCCCGGTATCGCCCCAGGCGATCTTCGAGATCGGCGGTCGCATCGCTCACGACGGCGCCGAACTTGAACCGCTCGACGAGGCGGCCGTCGCCGCAGCCGCGCGAGCGATCAGCGACGCGGGAATTCGCGCCATCGCGGTGGTGTTCCTGCACAGCTACGCCAATCCGACGCACGAGCGGCGCGCCGGCGAGATCGTGCGCCAGGTCCTGCCGGGCGCGATGGTGTCGCTGTCGAGCGAGGTGCTGCCGGTGTTCCGTGAATACGAGCGCAGCATGACGACGATCCTCAACGTCCACGTCATGCCGGTGGTGTCGTCTTATGTCGCCCGTCTGAGCGGCCGGCTCGCCGACGATGGAATTGTCGCGCCGCTGTTGCTGATGAAGTCGAGCGGCGGCGTCATCGGCGCCGAGCGGGCACGGCGGATGCCCGTCGAGACCGTGTTGTCCGGGCCGGCCGCCGGCGCGGTCGGCGCCGCGTTCATCGGTGGCGTCGCCGGCTACCGCGATCTGATCGGCATCGATATCGGCGGCACCTCGGCCGATATCACCCTGGTTCATGACGGCGAGCCGGGCCTGACGACGACAGGTCATATCGGCGAATGGCCACTGGCCTTGCCGATGATCGACATCGCCACGATCGGCGCTGGCGGCGGCTCGATCGCGCGGCGCACGGCCGATGGGGTGCTGACCGTCGGACCGCAGAGCGCCGGCGCCGAACCGGGCCCCGCCTGCTACGGCCGCGGCGGGGCCGAGCCGACCGTCACCGACGCCCATCTCGTGCTCGGGCACCTGCCGCCTTACCTGCTCGGCGGCGTTTTCGATCTCGACATCGAAGCCGCATCCAGGGCGATCGCGACGCGAATTGCCGAGCCGATGGGTCTCGGGCTCGAAGACGCGGCGCGCGGCATTCTGGCGATCGCCGATAACCACATGATGGGCGCGATCCGCGTCGCTTCGGTCGAGCGCGGCCACGATCCGCGCGATTTCGTCCTGGTGCCGTTTGGCGGCGCCGGCCCCTTGCACGGCGGCGCGCTGGCCCGCCTGCTTGGGATCAAGACCGTGCTGGTGCCGCCGGCTCCGGGGGTGTCGTCGGCTCTCGGGCTGCTGATCTCGAACTTAAAGACGGAATTCTCGCGCACCTGCCTCGAACGGCCGCCGCATTACGATCTCGACCGGATCGCGACGACCTACGCCGCGCTCGAAGCGGAAGCGGTCGGCTGGCTCGGTTCCGAAGGCGTGCCGCCGCAAACGCGCCACCTCGCGCGGCAGGCGAGCCTGCGCTACCAGCACCAGGGGTTCGAGCTGGTTGTTCCGTGGCCCTCGGGGGAAGTCGACGCCGCGAGCATCGCGGCCGTCATCCGCGCCTTTCATCGCCGCCACGAGAGCCTCTACACCTTCGCGCAGGAGGATACGCCGGTCGAAATCGTCAACCTGCGGGTTGATGCCCTCGGCGTTTTCTCGCGGCCGCAACTACCCGAACTGCCGCGCGGCGGAGAACCCGGCGCCGCGATCGTCGGCCATCAGCCGATCGCGCTGGCGAGCGGCCGGACGAATGCCCCGATCTACGATCGCGCTCGGCTCGGCGCCGGAGACAGGATCGCCGGCCCGGCGATCCTCACGCAACTCGACGCCACCACACTGCTGCTCCCCGGCCAGACCGCCGAGGTGCACCGTTTCGGCGCCCTCGTCATTCGCGATGGCGGCGCCGCCAGCTGAGCGGCTAGCGGGCTGGCGGATGGGGTGGGATTCGAACCCACGAGGAGCTTGCACCCCCGCCGGTTTTCAAGACCGGTGCCTTCAACCGCTCGGCCACCCATCCGCGCGCCCATCGTCATTGGGCTTGTCGAAAAAACTGGTGGGTGCAAGCGCGGGGTCCGCGTCGTGGATCGCCAGACCTCGCCATGCTCCGCAACTTTCCTTGGATTTCTGATAGACCCTCTGATTTAATGTCGCCACAAACCGCCTTGCGGACCCATAGCGGACCCAACTGCCGGGTCCGCTATGGGTCCGCAAAATCGCGAGAGAGGGCGCCATGCCAAAGTTCACGGATCGCTTTCTGGCCGCATTGAAGGTCGAAGACGGCCGCAAGGACCGGCTGCTATTCGATAGCGCCTGCCGCGGCTTGGGCGTGCGGGTGACTGTCAAAGGGACGCGGACCTTCATCGTGCAATGGACCGATCCCGTGACTCGCCGGAAGGTCCGGGAGCCGATCGGGGTTTGGGGCAATATTACCATCGATAAGGCGCGTGAGGCCGCACAGATTTTGCTCGGCGACGTGGCGAAGCGGATCAACCCACGAGTTGAGCGCGAGCGCCAGCGGGAGGAAGCCGAACGCGAGCGTGCCGAACTGGCGCTTACCTTCGAGGCCTTGGTTGACGAATGGGCGGCGCTGCATTTGGCGCAGCGGCGTGAGCGCTATCGCTCGGAAGCCGTCCGGGCGATCAAGCATGCCTTCCCCGATCTGTTGAAACGCGCGGCGGCGCGTATCACGAAGGCTGAGGCGGTGAACGCGCTCGACAAGCTGGTCAGGGCCGAGAAAGCGGCGATGGCCGGGCGGACCCTTGCCTATGCCCGAGCAGCGTTCAACTGGGCTGAGAAGCGCGGCAAGGTGCCGGCCAATCCATTCCAGGGGTTGCCGATATCGGCCGGCGCCGGCGCTCGCGCGCGCGTGCTGAGCGATGGCGAGTTGGCGGAAGTGTGGGAAGCGGCCGGCACGCTCGGCTACCCCTGGGGTCCGTTCTTCCGGCTTGCCGTGCTGACATTGCAGCGACGCGAGGAAGTCGCCGGCATGCGCTGGTCTGAACTCGCACCCGATCTGAGCACGTGGACAATACCCGGCGCCCGCATGAAGAACGGCAAGCCACATGACGTGCACCTGTCCGCCGGGGCGGGCGCGGTGCTGCGAGAAATCCCACGGATCGAAGGCTGCGATTTCGTGCTGAGTACCACCGGCAAGACGGCGGTTTCCGGCTTCTCCAAAGCCAAAGCAACCCTCGACGCTGTGATCTTCAAGGCGCGAGCCGAAGCCGCGGCCCAGGAGAAGGGTAAGCCGGAACCGCTGGCCGGGTGGCGTACGCACGATTTGCGCCGCTCGGGTGTCTCGACGCTGGCGCGGCTCGGCTTCGATTCGATAGTCGCCGACAAACTCCTTGCGCACCAGCCGGCGAAGCTGCTCGGGGTCGCGGCGATCTATCAGCGCCACGATTTTCCCCGCGAGCGCGCCGCGGCGCTCGATGCATGGGCCGCGCACGTGACCGCGACCGCGACCGAGAATGTGATCCCGCTGCGGAGCACGGCGCGATAGCATTGCAGCACGGGCGACGAGGCTGATCCTGATGCCTGTCGGATACATACCGGCATGGTTGCCCTTTCCAGAAGCGCTCGGCCTTGTGGATAAAGCCGATCTACTGGCCGCGCTCTACGACGGCGTTGTAGCCGCCCGTTTCGCGGACGGCGAAGGGATTGAGGCCGCGAAATGGTGTCCGCCGGTCGTGCTGCTCAATCGCGGCTCGGACGGCCGATGGCCGCTCCTGGGGAGCAGTAGGGACGGGGACATTCGCTTGATCGAGCTGTGCCGCGCCGACGTGGACGAGCTGGCGCACAAGACGAAGGGGCCCGCCAGGGCTCTGATTCCCGCCGCCACCGTGGCATCCCAAGACGGCCGGATGGTCGCTCCCGATCCGGAATACCCAATCCGGGACCGACACAGCGCCTACGAATGGGCGATGACGCTCGGTGCCGAGGTGCACCCCCACGGACATTACATCGCCGATTTGTTCGGGTCGCGCGGCGACCTGAGAGCTGACACGGTCGCCGGCATGCAGGCTCGCGAGAGCGCTGCGGAAGGATGGTCGGAACAAACGAAGGCGATCTACTACGCGCTAAAGGCAGAATTCGAAGCTGGCGACCTCAAACCGTTGCGGCGCGAATGGTGCGCCGATCGGCTCGGCATCGATCCGGCCGATATTCTGGATTTCACGCGCTGCGTGTTCGGGTTCGACCAGGTGTTGGCGCTGATCCGGCGTCGAGGCGAGACCGGCCGGCTCATCGGGGAGCTGCTGGCGGCCGACTCTACCCTGGAGGAAAAGGCAGCTGCGGTGCCTCCGGAAGCGGAGCCTCCAAGGCGGGCGCCGGACAGTGAGATTCACAAAGCGATTGGTGAGGTATACGACACGGCGGCAACCGACCAGACGAAGCCGCCTAACCTCAGAGAGATTGCGGCTCCCGTTCAGGCGATCTTACACGAACGCGGCTTTGAAACCTCCGGCAACCATATTCAGCGACTCGCGAGCGATGGCCGCTACATTGAGCGGCGCCGCAAGCCGGGCAAGACTTTAGCGAGCGAAATGCGCCAAAAGCCAAGCTAGCTTTCGAGCTTTCTCGCCGCTCGAAATGTAGAAATCTGTTAGTACCAAGTCGTCGCGCTTATGGCTGTCCTATTCGCATCACGGCGGTGCAGAGGACAGCATGGCAGATACCCACATCTACCTTACCGAGGGCGAATTCGCCGACCGCTACCATCTCGGCCGGCGCACAGTCCAACGATGGCGGCAGACCGGCGAAGGACCCCGATGGGTTAGGCTCGGCCAACGCAGAATTTTGTATAGGTTAACCGATATCGAGGAGTGGGCGGCGGCGAGGACCTTCAAGCATCGCGCCGACGAACTCTCACGCTCAGCAGCAACGGTTGCACCGTAGGGGATATCGCTCGGACACCGCAGCATGGCGCTCAATGCCCTAAGCAAGATTCTCACGGTCGGTCCACATATGGCATAATCCGGAACCGGAGCTACCGTATGTGGGGGGATGTGATGCCGGGTCGGTCACGGATTGACGTAACACCCGAGCAGCGCGAGGGGT
>Ga0181521_10003022_pt1 | contig 19935 bp, 17 predicted proteins | sample PEATcosm2014_Bin_32_FD_119764 | JGI IMG/M metagenome (GOLD analysis project Ga0181521, IMG submission 119764) | Peatland microbial communities from MTU Mesocosm Facility, Houghton, MI, USA - PEATcosm2014_Bin02_60_metaG | ecosystem: Environmental > Terrestrial > Soil > Wetlands > Peat | place... | reverse complement strand
GCTGCACCGAGGTCTGCCCCGAGCACATCCACATCACCGACAACGCGATCATCCCGCTCAAGGAGCGGGTGGCCGACGCGCACTGGGACCCGCTGCGCTGGGTGGTGCGCCGGCTGCGCGGCGCTCCGAAGGCCGGCCCCGCGTGACCCGGGCGCGCCCCCGTCGCCGTGAGGGGGGCTCGCCGGTGACCGCCCCGATCGTCGCCGGGAGGGCTCGCGGGTGATCGTCCTGATCGTCCTGGGGGCCATCCTGCTGGTGCTGGTGGTGGCGTTCGTCCTCTTCTATCGCCACTCCCGGACCCCGGAATGGGGCGACTCCGAGTTCCGCAAGTCGATGCTCGGGATGATGGTGGCGATCGCCCCGCTCTGGGGGATGCGCTACAAGGAGCCGCACCACGAGCTCCCCACGGTCAGCGCACCCGGTTCGGAGCAGGAATCCCTGCCGGTGCGTGAGGGGGGTGGGAGCGCCGAGGAGCGTCCTCCAGGGCGGTGAGGGTCGCCGGCCAAGCGGCTCACACCCGCAACGCCCCCTCGCGGCTGTGACAGGGTGTCCACGGGAGCATCACACCTGAAGGCGGGCCCGGCCGCACGGCGCCGGCGCGGTGCAGAGTTCGGGGGCGATGGTTGCTCGGCGTCCTCGCTCAGACGGGGGGGCGGCCGGCGGCAGGACCGCGGGCTTCGCGTGGAGCGACGCCGCCAAGGGGGGCGGTGCCACCGGCGGCGGGCGCGTCGCGGGAGAGAGCGTCGCTCCGGCCCGCATGAGCGAGCAGGAGCTGCAGGCAGAGCCGGCGGCGCGCGAGCGCTGGTTCCACACCCTGGTCGCCAGCTCGAGCGACATCGTCGCCGTCCTCGACGATCACGGGCGGGTCCTCTATGCCAACCCCGCAGCCGAGCGGGTGCTCGGCTGGGCACTCACCGGCTATGTCGGGCGCAACGCGCTCGCGCTGATCCATCCCGACGATCGCCGGGCGGTCATGACAGCCATCCGGGAGAGCATCCTGCAGCCGGGGATGACGGCTCTCCCGGTCTTCCGGCACAGGACAGCCGCGGGCGGGTGGCGCTTTCTCGAGGTGGTCGCGACCAACTGCCTCCACGATCCCGCCATCGGCGGGATCGTTCTCAATGCCCATGACGTGACCGATCAGACCTGCCTGGCCCGCGCCCTGCGCACGGTGACCCAGGGCAACCAGGTGGTGGTGCACGCCACCGACGAGGCCTCCCTGCTGGCCGACACCTGCACGGCCATCGTCGCCGCCGGCCACCCGCTCGCCTGGGTCGGGTATGCGGAGCACGACAGCGACCGCACGGTGCGCCCGCTCGCGTCGGCCGGTCGCACCGAATATGTGGAGCGAATTCGCGTCACCTGGGGTGACGACCCGCTCGGCTCCGGCTCGACGGGCCGGGCGATTCGAACCGGCTCGGTCCAGGTGGTGGACGACCTCAGCCGCTCACCCGGGTTCGCACCGTGGCGAGCCGCGGCCAGCGAATGGGGCCTGCGCTCTTCGTGCGCCTTCCCCCTGGTCGTGAGCGGCAAGACGATCGGGGCTCTCTCCATCTACGCGGGAGAGGTCGGGGCCTTCGATCCCGCGTCGGTCGCGGCGCTGACCGAGCTGGCCGCCGATCTGGGGTACGGGATCGGGCGGCTCCGCGACGCCGAGCGTCTGGCTCGGAGCGAGGAGCTGCTCCGCGAGGCGCAGGCCATCACCCACGTGGGGCACTGGCAGTGGGACATCATCGAAGGCCGGATCGACTGGCTTGCCGACGAGATGTTCTCCATCCACGGCATCGAGCCCGGCCAGTGGCGGGGCACCCGCGAGGCACTCCTGGAGCTGGTGCATCCCGACGATCGTGCGGCGGTGCAAGGGGCCCTTGAGCGGCTGGTCCGGGGTGGCGGCCTCGACCTCGAGCACCGCATCGTGCGTCCCAACGGAGACATCCGCTACGTCCACCAGCGCATCGCGGGTTCCGGCAACGATCATCCCGCCCGCATCCTGGGGGTATGTCAGGACGTGACCGTGGCCAGGGTCACCGCGATGGCAGTCAAGCGCGCCCACGAGGAGCTCAGTCAGAAGAGCGCCGAGGCTCGCACATCGCTCACCAGGCTGCGGATCTCCGACCAGCAGCGGCGGCGGCTGCTCGGCGCGATGGTGAACGCCCAGGAGGCGGAGCGGCGCCGGGTGGCCTCCGATGTCCACGACGACTCCATCCAGATGCTCGCCGCCGCGATGATCCGCCTGAGCTCGATACGCCGTGAGATCGCCGACCCGGCGCTCCAGGCACGGTTCGACACGTTCTCATCGTTGCTGGGCAGGTCCATCGCCAGCCTGCGTCACCTGGTCTTCGAGCTCCGGCCGCCCTCCCTCGACCGCCAGGGTCTCGAGGCTGCGTTCCGCGAGTCCCTGATGGCGTGGGCCGAGGAGGCGAATGTCCGGTTCACCGTGACCGACGAGCTCGCCGTGCCGCCCGGCAACGAGGAGCGGGTCGTCCTCTTTCGGATCGGGCAGGAGGCGCTCGCGAACGTGCGCAAGCACGCCCGAGCCCGCTCGGTCGCGGTCGCCCTCGCGGACTCGGGTGAGGGCATCCTGCTGCGCGTCGCCGACGACGGGGTGGGCTTTGACAGTGGTGACGGGGAGGCGAACCGTGTCGGCCATATCGGGATCGCCAGCATGATCGAGCGGGCCGAGCTGGCCGGAGGCTGGCTGCGCATCGACCAGCCGGGCACCGGCACCGTGGTCGAGGCCTGGATACCCGTCAAGCGGGTGCCGGGGCTGCCGCCCTCCCTGGTTGCGCGGTAGAGCCGCCGGCGCGGCTGCACCGCTGCATGGCGTTCGCCAGCCTGTACTGCGGCTTCGGCGCGCTCCGCGATCTCCCTCCGCCGGCCCCGCTGCCGCCGTCGCGCCGGCGCCGCGGTCAGAGGCTGTGGAGGCCGAGGAGCGAGGGCAGGCTGCTGTCGATCTGAGCGCGGTTGCGCTCGATGACCCCGACCAGCTCCTCGACGGTGGCCGCGGAGCGGACCAGGGCGGCACGGTCGGACGCGGCGAGGTCGACCTCGATCACCTCGACCAGCCCGCCGGCCCCGAGCCGGGCCGGGACCCCGCTGAAGACACCGCTGATGCCGTACTCGCCCTCGAGGTGGATGCTGCAGGGGAGGATCTGGCGGGTGTCGAGCAGGATGGCGTCGACCATCTGGGCCACCGCCGCGCTCGGTGCCTGGTAGGCGCTGGTGATCCCGATCAGGCTGACGATCTCGGCGCCGCCGTCGCGGGTCCGCTGCACGATCTGCTCCAGCCGCTCGGGGGCGATGAGCTGGGCGATCGGCACCCCGGCCACGGTGGTGAGCTGGGTGAGCGGGACCATGGTGTCCCCGTGCCCGCCGAGCACGAGGGCCTGGACGTCGCGCACCGACGCCCCCACCTCCTGGGCGACGAAGGTGCGGAAGCGGGCGGTGTCGAGGATGCCGGCCATCCCGATCACCCGCTGGCGGGGGAAGCCGCTCACCGCCAGGGCCACCTGGGCCATGGCGTCGAGCGGGTTGCTGACCACGATCAGGACGGCCTCGGGGGACACGGCCGCGGCCTGCCTGACGATCCCGGCCACGATCCCGGCGTTGGTCATCAGCAGGTCGTCGCGCGACATCCCCGTCTTGCGGGCGATGCCACCGGTGACCACGACCACATCGCTGCCGGCGGTCTCCTCGTAGCCGTTGGTGCCGGTGACCAGGCTGTCGAAGCCGACCACGGGGCCGGCCTGGAGGATGTCGAGCGCCTTCCCCTGGGGCAGCCCCGGGACGATGTCGACCAGGACGATGTCGGCGTAGTCGCGGTCGGCGAGGCGCTGAGCCAGGGTGCCGCCGACGTAGCCCGCGCCGATGACGGTGATCTTGTGGCGCACAAGAGGGCCTCCGGTGGTGGGATGGGACCTTCGGACCTGACGATTGTAGGAAGAACGACACCAAAGACCGCTGTCGACGCTGAGCACCGTGCCGCGGGAGCGGCCTCCGGGAGTGCCATCCTTCCCTCCATGGCCTCGAGACGACGGCTGCCCCGCGGGGCGCGGGAGCGGGCGACCACGGTGGTGGAGCGGCTGGCCGCCGAGTACCCCGATGCCGCCTGCGCCCTGGTCCACGACGGACCGCTCCAGCTCCTGGTGGCGACCATCCTCTCGGCGCAGTGCACCGACGAGCGGGTCAACCTGGTGACCCCGGGGCTCTTCCACCGCTATCCGGACGCGGCCGCCTTCGCCGAGTCCGACCCCGCCGAGCTGGAGGAGCTGATCCGCAGCACCGGGTTCTTCCACACCAAGGCCCGCGCCATCATCGCCATGAGCCAGGAGGTGGTGGCCCGCTTCGGAGGCCGGGTCCCGGACCGGATGGAGGATCTGGTCACCCTCCGCGGGGTCGGCCGCAAGACAGCCAACGTGGTGCTGGGGGTCGCCTTCGGGAAGCCGGGGTTCGCGGTGGACACCCACGTGACCCGGCTCACCGGGAGATTGAAGCTCAGCTCGTCGACCGATCCCGTGGAGATCGAGACCGACGTCTGCTCGATGGTCCCGGCCGCGGAGTGGACCGACCTCGGGCTGCGGCTCATCCTCCACGGACGCCAGGTCTGTGCGGCGCGCAACCCGCGCTGCCCGGTCTGCGTGCTCAACGACGTCTGCCCCTCGGCGCAGCTCCTGGGGCTGCGGACGGCCGGTTCGAGATCGCGGCCGCGGGGTGGTGTCGTCATGCCCACCACCCGGGCATCATCGTGATGATGGCGTTCGGGTAACGCGGGGGCGGAGCAGCGGGCCGGTCAGGTACCATGCGGGCGTCCAATCAGGTTATGCCCGCCGAGTGACACTCACTTCCGCACCGCTGCCGCCCGCCCTGGATTCGGCCGAGTCCGATGACACCAGGACGAGCCGTCCGCGACCCAGTCGCGGCGGCCATCCGGTCCCGGCCATCAGCCCGGGGCCGCGGCTCCCGGGCATCCACCGTCCCGAGGGACTCCCGGTGGCGGCCCGCCCCGGAGACGTCCCCCAACCCCAGCACCTTCATCTGCCCGGCTGGGTGCGCCGCGCCCACGGCCAGGCCCGGCCGATTCTCGCCGACCTGATCGGCAACCTCACCGGGGAGCCGCGCCAGCAGTTCGTGGCCCACGTCGGCGAGCTGATCGACGGGATGAGCTCCGGGAAGTTCAGCCTGGCCTGGCAGTACCCGCGCATCATCGACGAGGGGTGGGCGCTGTACGAGCATCAGCGCCGCGACGCCGAGGAGGAGGCCCGCAAGCGCCGCGGCCTGGAGACGGCCCGACGCAAGGTCGCCGACCAGCTTCGCGATGCCGGGGCACGCCTGACACCGGAGACCGCCAGCCGGCTGCACCGGACCCTGCGCTCCGCGGATGGGGTGGACGCGATCAGGGGCGTCGCCACCGAGCTGGACCAGGCGGTCGCCGCGGTCCGCACCCTCGAGGAGCGGCGCCGCGACCGGGAGATCGACCGGACCCGGGAGCGGATCCAGCGCGCCCTGCCGCGCGCCGCCGTCGCCGAAGGCCCGGCCGAGAGCTGGCAGGACGCGCTGCGCCGGATCGCCGAGAACTTCTCGGAGTAGCGGGCGCGGGGGGCCTCTCCCGAGCGAGCCCGCCGCGTGGAGACTGACGCGATGCACGAGGACGAGCGGCTGATGCGTCGCGCCCTGGCGCTCGCCGCGCGAGCCGGCCGGCGCGGCGAGGTGCCGGTGGCCGCCCTGGCCGTCGCCGGGGGCCAGGTGATCGCGGCAGCGTCCAACCGGATCGAGCGCGGAGGGGACGCCACCGACCATGCCGAGATGAGGGTGCTGCGCACCGCCGCCCGGCGCCGGGGTGGGTGGCGGCTCGAAGGGGTCACGGTGGTGGTCACCCTGGAGCCCTGCCCGATGTGTGCCGGGGCCATGGTCCAGGCGCGGGTCGACCGCTGCGTGTACGGCGCCCGCGACCCCAAGAAGGGTGCGGACGGCAGCGTGTACGACGTCCTTCGCCACCCCGCCAACAACCACCGCGTGGAGGTCACATGGGGGGTGCTGGCGGAGGAGTGCGGCGAGCTGCTGCGCGACTTCTTCCAGCGGCTCCGCACCGGCTGAGGGCGGAGCTGTCGGGCGGCCCGCCGGACTGCCCGCTCCACGGCAAGCTTGTCGGCACGCTCAAGTGCCGAGCGTGGACGCCCGTATGATGCCGGGACGATCAGCCGTCGTCAAAGGGTAGCGGTGATGTCCACGAACGGTCCCGACCAGGCGGATCTGCGCGGGGTGCGCGTCCTGGTGACGGGCGCGACCAGCGGCATCGGTCGCGCGATGGCAGAAGCCCTGGTGGGAGGTGGAGCCGCCGTGGCGATCACCGGCCGCGAGCTCGGCCGCGTCGAGGAGGTGGCCGCCGCGATGCCCGGCGGCCCTGGCCGCGCGGTCGGTCTGGCCATGGACGTCCGCCACGAGGATCAGGTGGCCCGGGGGGTCGCCGAGGCCCTGGAGCGGCTGGGCGGGCTCGATGTCCTGGTGAACAACGCCGGCCTGGGCATGCGCAGTGTCAACCCCCGCTTCCTCACCGACCCGCAGCCCTTCTGGGAGGTCAGCCATCGCGGCTTCGCGGACGTGATCGCCACCAACCTGACCGGCTACTTCCTGGTCGCGAGGGCTGTGGTCCCCCATCTGCTCCAGGCCGGCCGGGGACGCATCGTCAACGTCACCATGAACCACTCCACCATGCGCCGGCGGGGCTTCGTCCCCTATGGCCCGTCCCGGGCCGGCACGGAGTCCCTCTCGCGGATCATGGAGGCGGACCTCGCCGGCACCGGGATCAGCGTGAACATGCTGCTCCCGGGAGGGCCGACGGCGACGGGGATGATCCCCGACGAGCTGACCGCCGAGGTGCGCCGGCTGCTGCTCCCGGCCACGGTCATGGCCACCCCCATCGTATGGCTCTGCTCGGCCGCGGCCGAGGGCGTTACCGGCGAGAGGATCGTGGCCGCCGAGTTCGACGGCTGGCTGGAGGAGTGGGGGCGCTCTGCCGACTCACCGGCCGTGAGGCCCCCGGGGTCCGAAGGCGGCTGAGACAGGCCCCTGAGGCGGCACGCTGAGTCGGCACCCCGAGGCGGCAGCTGAGGCAGCACCTCCCCACACCTCTCAGGTGGTTATGGACGTCGATGTCCTAAACAGGTGCGCGGGCGCGCAGGGGTGCTCCCTCCTCGCACGAGCACCCCGGAACGGTCTCTCACCTGCAGCGGAGTGGGGCCGGCGCTCTCCCGCACCGGGCCGGGGACCTCGAACCCGCCGCTCAGGCACCCGCGGCGAGGACGTCCTCCGAGGCGTCTGGGACGGCCCCGTCGCCACCCGCCGAGCCCCGGGCCGCGCGCCGCACCGAGCGCCCCTGGCGGGCGAACTGCTGCTGGTAGAGCCGGGCGTACAGCCCGCCCCGGCTGAGCAGCTCGTCGTGGGTGCCCTGCTCGACCAGCCGTCCGTGGTCGATCACGAAGATGACGTCGGCGGCGAGGATGGTGGAGAGCCGGTGGGCGATGGCGATGGTGGTCCGCTCGTGGAGGAGGGGGGCGAGGGCCGCCTGGACCAGGCGCTCGCTGGCGGTGTCGAGCGAGGCGGTGGCCTCGTCGAGGATGAGGATGCGGGGCGCCTTGAGCACCACCCGGGCGATGGCGATGCGCTGCTTCTCGCCGCCCGAGAAGCGGTAGCCGCGCTCCCCGACGACGGTGTCGTAGCCCTCCGACAGCTCGGCGATCCGGTCGTGGATGAAGGCGGCGCGGCAGGCCGACTCCAGCTCCTCCTGGGTGGCGTCCGGCTTGGCGTAGAGGAGGTTGCGGCGCACCGAGGCGTGGAAGAGGTACGTCTCCTGGGTGACGATCCCGAGCTGGTCGGCGATCGAGGCCAGGGTCAGGCTCCTGACGTCGTGGCCGTCGAGGCGGACCGCGCCCAGGGTCACGTCGTAGAGGCGGGGGATGAGGTAGGAGATGGTCGTCTTGCCGGCTCCGGTCGGGCCCACGATGGCGGCGAGCTGGCCCGGCATCACCCGCATCTCGAGGTCCTCCAGGGCCCACGGGCGGGGCGCCTCCTGGTCGGCGTGGGCCACCCCCACCTGGGTGCGGAGGTGGGCGGGCTCGTAGCGGAAGTAGACGTGGTCCAGCTCGATCTCGGCGCCGGCCCGCTTGAAGGGCAGGGCCACCGCGTCCGGGGCGTCGACGATGTCCTGGGGGATCTCGAGGTAGTCGAAGATCCGCTCGAAGAGGGCCAGCGACGACTGGACCTCGACCGACACCTGGAGCATCGAGCCGATGGGGAAGAAGAGGCGGCTCTGCAGGGTGGTGATGGCGACGATGGTGCCGGCCGTGATCCCCGAGCTCAGACCGTTGCTGTGGTAGATGACGAAGGCCGCGACCAGGTAGACGAGCGCCGGGGCGATCGAGAAGAAGACCTGGACCATGGCGAAGAGGACCCGCCCCACCATGGCGGCGCGGATCGAGAGGTCGGCGACCCGGCGGTTCTCCGTCTGGAAGCGGTCCAGCTCCTCGCGCTGGCGGCCAAAGGTCTTGCCCAGCAAGATCCCCGAGATGGAGAGGGTCTCCTGGGTGATGGCGCTCATCTCCGCCTTCGACTCCTGGGCGAGCAGGGTCACCTTGCGGCGCGTGTTGCCGGCGCGATAGGTGAGGAAGAGGAACACCGGCATCATGAAGAGCGAGAGCACGGTGAGCTGCCAGCTCAGCACCACCATCGCAACCACCGTGCTGAGGATGACCACCACGTTGGAGACGATCGACGACGCGGTGTCGGTGACCACCGACTGGATCCCGCCGACGTCGTTGGTGAAGCGGGACTGGATCTCGCCGGTGCGGGTGGAGGTGAAGAAGCGCATCGACAGCCCCTGGAGGTGGGTGTAGAGCGCGTTGCGGAGGTCCTCCATCAGCCGCTGGCCGATGCTGTTGATCTGGTAGGTCTGGGCGATCCCGACTGCACCGGTGATCATCGGGATGAGGATCATCAGCCCGGCGTAGATGCCCACCAGCGAGAGGTCGGGGCCGCCGCCCCCGCGGGGAAAGAGGGCGTCGAAGACGAACTTGATGAGGATTGGGTTGATGACGCCGATGCCCGAGGTGAAGACGATCAGCCCGACCGCCAGCAGCACCTGACGGCGGTGGGGGCGGAAGAGGCCGAGGACCTGGCGGGCGAGATGGCGGTTGGAGACCCGGCCGGACGGCTTCTCGTCGGGGGTCCCGTGCGCCCAGCGGTGCATGGTCAGGAGGTTCCGTGGAGGGTGGGGCTCACGGCTTCACTCTACCTGCGAGCCCGGGAACGGGGAGCTGAGGGGGCCGGCGACCGGGGACCCGAGGGGTTGGCGGTCGGGTACCGAAGGGTGGAAGGCCGGGGGCCGAGGGGTCGGCGGCTGGTACCGAAGGGTGGGGGGTCGGGGTCTGAGGGGGGGGGGCCGGGGACGTGCGGGTCGGCGGTCGGGAACCGAGGGGCCGGCGGGGAACTGAGCGGCCGCTACCGGGCCGGCTCCTCCTCGGGGAGACGGCCGGAGGTCCGCTCCCACTCCTTGCGGGCCTCGTGGTAGAGGGCGCGGAAGAAGGGCCCGCCCCAGAGGCCCACCGAGAGCGCGGCCCCGAAGAGCACCACGGCGTCGACGCTCTCCCTGCCCTCGCGGGCCCAGTAGACGTCCTTCAGATTGAGCCAGAGAGCGAACTCGTCGAGGGTGATCGCGGATGCCGCCCCGTAGGTGACCGCCGTGACCTTGAAGGCGCCATCGTCGGGGTGCTCGCCGCTCCCGGTGCCGACCTGGATCAGCCAGAGGTACCCGGTGCCGAGCAGGCCGGCGATCCCGAAGACCAGGTGGTGGAGGTGGCGGCCGCCCACGCCCACGTTGTGGAAGGGCGGGATGCCGCGCCGGATCGCGTGGGTGATCGCGCGGGTGGCGGCGAACGAGGTGAAGAAGCCGATCGACGAGAGGAAGAGGCGCTCCCGCCGGGTGTTGGCGAGGTGCTCCCGGTAGAGGTGGGCCACCCGGTGGGGCGGGACGGGGCGCATCGGGCGAGTCTGCCTCACCCGGCACCCCTCATGGGTGGCGCCGGCGCTTCTCCAGCTGGTCGTGGACGTCGAGGTAGGTCGGCCCCCGGTAGCGGCTCCTTGCCCGCGGCCGGGTGGGGCGGAGGCTGAGGCTCCACCAGAGCAGGGCGGCGAAGCCGAGGGCGAGGACGATGATCGCGATGAGGCCGGTCACTCTGGACTCAGTGTAGGGGCGGGGCGGCGGCCGGCCGCCGGTCCCGCGCCGGCCTGCGGGCTCCCGGCTCAGAGCCCGGAGATCGCGACCACCCCCGACCGGGTCCCCACCAGCGCCAGGTCGCCGAGCAGCGCGGGCGAGGTGAAGTCGGGCACCGAGCCCACCCCGATCTGGGACTCGACGGCGCCGCTGGCGGGGTTGAGGACGTACAGCGTGCCGTTGTACCAGTCCACGGTGACCAGGCTGCCCCCGCCGAGCACGGGTGGCCCGTTGCTCCCGGAGGGGGTCTGCCAGAGGATCGAGAAGCTGCCGGTGGAGGAGACGGAGATGGCCTCAGTCCCATTGGAGCAGGGAAGGTAGAGGGTGTCGCCGCTGTACGACGTGTCGCCGAAGGACATCGCCCCGCCGCACACCTGGGCACTGTAGACCTGGCCCCCGACCCCGCCCAAGGCCGAGGCCCTGAGGACGTACCCGATGCCGCTCTTGCCCGCGATGAAGACGTAGCCGTTGGGCAGCAGGGTGGGGGCCACCGAGCCGAGATCGAGGTCGTGGGCGTTGTCGTAGGCCCACCGGGAGGGCGCGAAGTCGCTCACCAGCTGGAGGGTGGGACTGAGCTCCAAGACGGAATCGCTCTCGTCCCAGCTGCCGCCCTCGGCGGCGCCATTGCCGGTGGACACCAGGATGTCGCCGTTGGCGGTGAGCACCGGGCCGCCGGTCGCCCAGACCGCCCCCTCGCGGCTGGTGGGCACCATGAAGTCGAGGCTCGAGCCCTGCCCGCTGGTGGGGACGGCCACCACCGCCCCGACGTACTGGCTGCAGTCGCCGTCCAGGCCGCCGAACCCGATGTAGACGTAGCCGTTGGCGACCGTGAGCGCTGGTCGCTGCTGGACCGCATCGGGGTGCTCGAGGGAGCTCGAGATGTCCACCTGACGGGACCACTGGACCGCCCCGGTGGTTGCGTTGAAGGAGTAGAGGACGTGGATGGGGCCAGTCTCCTCGGCCACCACATAGATCGACTGGGTGGCGGCATCGTAGGCGGGGGTGCCGGTCATGCCCAGCGGAAAGATGTTGCCGCAGGGCAGGTCGGCCTCGGGCACCGGGGTGCCGACGTGGTCCGACCAGACCACCCGCCCGGTCAGCGGGTTGAGGGCGTAGAGGGTGTCGTTCTCGGTGGCGACGATGACGTTCTCACCGACCACGATCGGCTCCGCCCACACGGCGCCGTCGAGCTGGGCGCTCCATTTGGTGGCCAGGGAGGTCAGCGCGGGCGTGTTGGTCGATTGCCCGGTCCGCTGCTGGTTCTGGTGATAGACGGGCCAGGCGTCGGCGGGCGCCGGGACGGGGGTGATGACGGCGGTGGGGGAGGGGGTCGCGGTGGCGGCCGGCGTTGGCGAATGCGAGGGCGAGGCCGGGTGGACGGTGGTGCCGCCGCAGGCGGCCAGCAGGGTGGCCACGGCGAGCGCGGCCGCGGCTCGGGCGGGCCTGCGGCCCCATCCTGTCGTGGGCATGGCGATCGGCTCCCCCTTGGTCCGAGACCCGGTCAGGGTGTCACCCTCGATCCCAGTCTACGGCCGCCGTCCGGATGGGTGCCAGGGATGACCGGTGACGCCGCGCCGCCTCAACCCGGCGGGCGGTCCCGAAGCGGCGTAAGGTGGGAGCCATGATGCACCTGGTCCGTCACCCGCTCTCGGCTCTCCTGCTCGTCCTGGTGGTCCTCTTCTTCGTCTTCTTCGTGCTGTCTCCGCTGCTTCACGTGATCTTCGACGTCCTCGTCGTCCTGGCGATCGTCTGGGTGGTGGTGAAGCTGGTGAGCTTCGACCGGAGGCACCGGACCAGCGGCGCCAAGCGCTGATCGAGCCGAGCGCGCCAGGTCAGACGGGGCGGTCCCGGGTCGCCGTCGGTCCGTGACGGGTGGCGCCGGGGCTGCTCGCCCCCAGCGGCCGGGCCTGGGCGATCACTCGCTGGCGGGTGGTGGGAGCGGGCTCTGGACCGCCATCCGCTGGCTGGTCAGGTCGACCGATCGCGTCGGGCCGCCCTGGACCTGGTAGCTGACCCTCAGTTCCTGTAATGACCAGGACTCGGTGGCCGCTCCGGAGAGGTCGAAGGTGGTCGCCAGGACGTAGTAGGGGCCGGCATGGAGTCTGGCTCCGATGGCCGGCATCCTCGTTGTCCAGGCGTTCAGCGGGGGGCTGAACTGCGCGAGCGACTGCTGGAGGTCGTATGGCATGACGAAGGATGAGGAGACGGCCGCAGAGAGGCTGCCACGAACAGTGGCGATCTCGGCGCCCGCCACCGGAGTGGTCCACCCGCATCCCTGCGCGGCGCAGGACTCCGCGGCCAGACCGGTGATGGTCACCGTCGCCCCCCCGGCGACGCGGAGGACGTTGGAGCCCGTCAACTGCTGGGTGGGCGCGCCATACGTGTAGGTGCCGCTGCCGGGCGCGTTCGCGTCGAGGAGGCGGGTGGTGAGGGAGGGGCTGGGAGCCGGGGCGGAGCTGCTCCAGACCGTGAGCAAGGCTGCCACCAGCGCGACGGCCACGGCGAGCCCCAGCCTGAATGGAACTGACCTCATCAGTCGGGAGGGCCCCGCGGTCATGGGCGTCAGCGTAGTCCGTCCGGGGGAGGGATTTGGGCGCCTTTCTGGAGGCCCACCGTCCAGGTCGATTCCGACCGCCGAAGATCGTCAGGGTCGCTGAGGTCGAGGAGGGAGCGGAAGCCAGCCCTGCCCTGACCACCAGTAGTTGCCGTCCGGGGAGCGGAGGGCGCTCTCGGGGGCGGCGACCGACCAGTCTGCCCATGCCCCTCCGTCCCACCACCAGGCCCGATCCTCCCAGACCTTGAAGGAGGGGGCCTGGCCGGCGACGATGGCCCTCCTGACCGGGCCCAGCGAGCAGACGCGGGCGAGGATCAGGCAGACGGCGAATGCAGCCGGCCCCACCAGCTCGACGAGCCAGGTCAGCGGTGGGGTCGCGACCGCTGAGGAGGGCCCGGCAGGACCGATAACCCACCCCGTCGCAAGGGACACGGCGAGCGGGAGGATGTAGGCCAGGCCAAACCACACCTTGGCGGCGGTGCTTCCGCCCAGACCCCAGTCGCGCAGCATCAGCGTGACCCGCGGCCGGCCGGCGGTGGCGATGACGGCCAGCCCGTACCCGACCCCGGCGGCGCAGATGACCAGGAAGGGCAGGGCCGCCGGCCAGATGATGCCCGACCACGATGCCAGCATCCCGCCTGCCAGCGCTCCGCCGGCCAGATAGTAGAGATAGAAGAGGAACAGGACGCCGATGATGGCGAGGGTTCGCGCAGAGCTCGGGCCGCGTCCCGCCGGCCAGGCGAAGGGCGGCCTGCGCCATACCGCGGCTCCCGGCGCGGAGCGCGAAAGGCCCGCTCCCACCTCTGTCATGCGCGCAGCATAGTCCGCCCCAGCGGGCCTCACCGAGAGGGGCCAACTCGCCGTTTGGCGGAGAGGGCGGGATTCGAACCCGCGGTGGCTATTAACCACACCGCTTTTCGAGAGCGGCACCATCAACCACTCGGACACCTCTCCGGGGCCCGAGTATACGGAGAGTACTCGGCGAGCAGACCAGGGGCGCCCGGCAGGAGCGGCTCAGGCAGGCATGCGCGAGCCGGAGGGCCGCGGACCCGAATCGGCTCCGTCTGTTCCGCATCCACCCGGGCGTCACGGCCGGCCTCGCGGCGGCAGCTGTCGCGCCCTGCTACCGCCTGTGGCGGCGGCGGATGAGACTGCGGGCCACCAACAGAGCGACGACAGCCACGAGCTGGCCCTGGATGACGATCCGGGTAACGTCCACGGCCGGTTGCCAGGAGACCGTGCCGTTGCGAATCACATAGACGCCGAGAGGCCGGGCAATGATCCCGAAGCCCCCACCCTGTCCCTCGCGGCCCTTCTCGGCACCGCCGCTCAGATCGTTGCCCATGCCGCCGCCCCCGCCGCCCCAGATCCGGGCCACCGGCACCACCAGCGTGCCGTCGCTCTCATAGGGCTCGCCGAAGACCTGACGGACGGAGGCGACCTCGCGCACCCGGTTGAGGATCTCGTCTGCCTGCATTGCGTCATCTCCCAGTGAACGGCCGGCTCCCAGCGAGATCGTCCTCCGATCGGGGGCCGGAGGCGAGCCATTCGGCCCGCCGCCCCGCCGCGGCGCGGCCGGGCGGGCTGCCAGCCCCGCGACACCCTCGGGCTCCTGGGGCGGGCACCCCCGGCGGCGCTCGGTACAATCCCTTCGGAGCGATCGCCTAGCTGGTCGAGGGCGCCGCACTGGAAATGCGGTATACGGGGTCAACTCGTATCGAGGGTTCGAATCCCTCTCGCTCCGCCAAAACCATTGCAGTATAAGAGATATCCCGCGCTCCGGCGGCCCGCTCGGAGGCTGGTCCAAGGGCCTCTGTAGGCCCTTGTAGCCCAATAGAGTCCCAACTCAGCTCCGGCAAGCGACCACGTCACCTGTGGAAAAGTCCGTCGAGGCGACTAGGTCGACGTGCCCGGCGTCGCGCCCGGCGTCACTCCGGGAGGCGCCCGGAGGGGCGAGCCGGCGAGGCGACGCCGCCGTGGCAATGGCAGGACAGCGTCCGGGGACGGTCGAAGAGCAGCTGGGAGGCACGGCTGGCGGTCGTGGACGCCGCAGGTCAGCGCTGCATCAGGGTCGTTCTTCGCCCGACCCGCCGGGAGGCTTGGCAGGGGCTCCGAGAGGGGCTCCAACCGTGCCTGGGAAGGCCCAGTTGTACCTCCCGCTGAATTCAATATGCCCCCCTGGACCCCCCTCTACCACCCCTCTCAGGGAGCTGGAAACTCTCGTTGCCGCAGCCGGGGTCCGGCGGTACCTCGCCCGCCATCGCGGCCCGAAGGCCCACTGACGGGCGGCAGGACGCGGCAGCACCCTACCCCTCACGGCGGGTGAATGGTAGTGCCGAAGCGGCGGAAGCTCCAGCGACGCCGCGACCCCGATGAATGCCCGTGTGGCCTACCGAGGCCATCCGCACGGGGAGCAGGGTCGCCACCGGTACCGCCTCACCGCTCAATGCGCCGGCACACACTCTCGCAGGCATCGGCAAGCTCCCAGGCCGTCTCCAGGGTCCGATTGAGCTCAGCGGCGGTGGGTGCCAGCTCGTACACGCGGTGATGGCAGGCCTGCGACAGCAGGTTCCAGGCGAGCACGACCCGGCCCCCCAGGTCACGGTCGTCGAGGAAGGCGCCCACGCAGAGCACCTGGCAGCGCCCCGAGGTGCGCTCCAGGCCGGGCGCAGTCACTCCCCAGAGCCTGGCCAGGGCGACCTCTACAGCCTGACGGGCGAGGAACGCCGCAGCTCGGGGCCAGAGCCCGGCGGTGGCCTCCACCTCCATCCGGGTGAGGTCCCGGGCGGCAGCCACAAGCTGGTGGGCCTGGCCTGCTTCAGCCATCGGAGGGCGCCGGGGGGCAGATCACCGCGGTCAGCTTCTCGACATCCCGAACGAAGCCGATGAGATCGCCGGCCCACGCGGCCCCGTGGACGCCGCGGTTGCACTCTCTCACCGGCTGCGCCGCCCACGGATGGTGCCGCTCGAGGTAACTGTTGACCTCTCCGGACCGTGTTGCGTCGCCGAACAGAGCGAGGGCAAGCCAGGTCATGAGCGTCGTCGGCCGCTGCAGTTCCGCCTCCACGTCGGCGAAGGGTCGGCCCTCTCGTCGCATCCGCCGGGTCGCCGCCTCGGCGGCTGCCGCCTCGAGTGCCATCCGGCAGAATCCCGGCACGACCCGCATCGCCTCCGCCGGCAGCCCCTCGGTCTGGGCGATGGCCATGGCGTCCTCGATGTGCCGGTGCGCCGGCGTGTCCACCGCGCGAAGCTCCACCTCAGAGCTCTCGCGCCGCACCACCCGGATGATGGTCGCCTCGAGGCCAAGGAATCGGACGGCGTCGGGCAGCCGGGTGTCATGGGTGAGCACGACCACCTGCCGGTGGCGCGCCGCCCGGGAGAGGGTCGTGGCCAACCCCTCGACTTTCGAGGGGTCCATAGCCTGAACCGGATCGTCAATGACCACGAAGCGAAACGGGGACTCGGGCATCGAGGCGCGTGGGAGAAAGAGGGAGAGGGCGAGGCAGTTGAGCTCACCCTGGCTCATGACCCCCAGCGCCGAGGCGGACTCCCCGTCCACCTTGACGTCGAGGGTGAGCCGCCGTTGGGTGCTCGCCCCCGTCAAGCGGAGCTCTCCGAGGCTCACGTTGCTGTCCTGACGCAGCTCGGTCCAGTTGGCCTGAGCCGCCTCCGCGATCGGGCGGAACCGCTCGCCGCGCAGCTCGTCGTGGGCGGCGCGCAGCCAGGCCTCCGCGGACTTGAGTGCCTCGACCGCGGTCTCCGCATCTCGCGCCGCTCGAGCCTGGGGCAGCCACGCGAGGATCGCCTCGGCCACCGGTCGCCAGGAGCGCTCTCGCCGCTGCATCTCCCCGGCGGCCGCGCGCCGGACGTCGGCGACGGCGGCGATCAGAAGCGGTCCATTGGTCTTCAGATGGGCGGCCAGGCGAATCGCATCGCCATCATCTGGTGACTGGGCCCACCGTTGCCAGGCCTGGAGCGCTGCCACGGTGCTGACACCAGCGTCGCCGGCCTCGCGCAGCGCGGCCGGCGGGGCGGTGACCAGCCGAGCCGAGTGGCTGATCGCTGTCTGGAGATCGCCAGTCGCTTGGCGCAGGGCCGCCGCCTGCGACCGCAGCTCCTGGAGCCGCTGGCCGGCCCGGAGCCGCCAGTCGTAGGTCAGGACCCCCTCGGTGCCGCACACCGGACACGTCTGATCGACGGCGTGGGTGTGGACGTCGAGCGCCTGCTGAAGCAGTGCCGCCGTCTCGTCCGCCCTGCCCGCGTCGCCCTCCCGGATTCGCTCCACCTCGGCATGGGTGAGGCGTAGGCGGTGAATCGCCTCCTCGAGATCCTCGCGAGAGAGGACCGGGAGGCTGGCGAGATCGCTGAGGCGGCGCAGCGTGCTCTGTTCATCGGCAGCGGCCAGACCGCTGACGGCGTCGGCGATGACGTCGAGATCCCACACTTTGGTCGCCAGCGCCGTGAGCACGGTGGCGGCGCGCTCGTCCTCGGCCTTCTCGAGGAGAGCGCGAAGAGCCGGCACCGCTCCGCGCGCCGTCTTGATGCTGGCCTCGACGTCGAGCCGCGCTCGGCGGAGGGTTTCCTGCGCTGCGGTGAGGTCGCCCAGGCCGAGGATGCCGGCCAGGGCGTCGTAAAGGCGGGACGGGCCCTCGTCGAGTGCCGTCTCCAACTCGTGGTGGGAGAGAAGCGGGGGATGGGCGGCGAGCGGCTGGGCCCAGCCGATCGTCTCAAGCGGTCTGGGCTTGCCGCCGATCACGAGGACCGAGCCGTCGAGGCCGGCGCCGTCGGCCCAGCGCCGGCTCAGCACCAGCGGCTCGCGGCGGCCGTCCAGATTGAATCGCGCCTCGATGGAAGTGTGGCGGTGGTGGAGGTTCTGCCAGCCGTCCTCCCACACCTTGGGGCGGCCAGCCCACCGCCGGTTGCTGCCCAGCAGGAGCATCTCGAGCGCCTCCGAGAAGGAGGACTTGCCCGAGCCGTTGCGCCCCACGATGAGCGTGAGCCCCGGGCCGGGGCGGAGATGGAGCGCCACGGGCGGGCCGATGCCCCGGAAGCCCTCCACGTGCAGCTCGGCGAGGTAGGCGGCGGGGGGACCGGTGACGCCGGCGGCAGCCGCCGTCGCCGCCGTGGCGAGCTTGTCACCGCGCAGCGTGGAGTCGACAGCCTCCCGGCCCTGGAAGGCGGCGACCACCAGATCGACGGCGGCCCCGGACGGCGGGTGCGTCTCCAGGCGCCGGGCGACCAGCGCGAGCAGGGTCGCGTCCGACACGGCTGGCGATTGTACCGCCGGTCGCCGCGCGGGTTACACCCTGTTCGGGTGGGATGCACTGTCAATATGTCCCCCCCGCTGCGTGTCGGGGCAATGTGAAGCCGGGATCGTCGTATACGCCCGACCCCGGCCCCCTGTTCATTGTCCACCGCCGTCCTAGCCCGAAATCGGGCCCCCGCGGAACCCTTGAACCCGTGGCCCCATCCTTCGCGGGTGCCGCTTGTCGTTGCTTCAGCGGATGAGCCGGTCCTCGTCCACGGTGGTGTCGCCTTTGCTCCTATGTCAAGCGACCAGAGACTGTGGCGTCGGATTCGAAGCGACGAGGTGGCCGGTGATGTGTGAGGTGATTGAGGACTTTGACCTATGCACTGTGGTGGGCTCCCTCGACGCCGGTCGTCGCCATGAGTGTTCAGGTAATGACGCGCTGTCTCTTTGCTCGGCCGGGTCGGCTCGACGGAGCACCGAGAGTCCCTGGACCGGGATGCAGATGCATCCCTCCGCCTGTGACATTCGGCTAAAAACGCCGGGACATCGGGGAGTATCCAGCCGAGCGGTCGGAGTCGGAGACTTCCGGTGGCTGGGGCGTGGGGCACGGCGTCAATCGACCCGAGGAGGGAGCTACGACCGTCGAGAGCCAGATCGGGAGAGCCGAGCGGGCCCGCGAGGCTGGCTCGGGATTACCGCCTCATGCGTCCCCGGCGGAGCTGGCGGTCTCAGCCGAACGCTTGGAGCAGTGCTTACACGGTCTTCGCGACAGCATGGAGCGCGCAACGCGTGAACTCGCCCGCGCCACCGCCGAGAGCGCCGCGGTCGCCCGCACCGCCCGGAGGTGGGCGGACGCAGCGGGCTGTCTGCCCACCTCCCCCGGTCTGACGCGCCGAGAGGCTCAGGTTACCGGGCTGGCCGCGCTGGGCCATACCAACGCAGAGATAGCCAGGGCGTTGCACCTGGGACGGGAGACCGTCAAGAGCCATCTCACGAGCGCATTCCGCAAGCTGGGGGTGCGCTCTCGTCGCGAGCTTCAATCCCACCTCAGCGCTCCTCCCCCAGAGTGGGGGAGTTGTTGGCCGAGAGTGCCCTAGATTCCCCCAATGGGGGATGGCGCAACGCTGGCTGGAGGTACACGCTGCCTCCGTCTCGGGCTCGTGGCGATACAACGCGATGGTGAGGTGGCGACACTGGACTGGGCGACGCTGCTATCGGCATTGGGCGGCGCCGTGGTCGGTGCGTTAGCGTCGATTGCTGGCAGCTACATGCAGGCTGGGCAGGCGGACAAAGCTCGCAGGGCTACCGCCGAAGAGGCCGCGCAAACTATCCAGGCCACCGCCGAGGAAGACGAGGCCGAGCTTCTCTCTAGATCCGCCTCTACCGGTGGCGCCTGGGAGGCCGTGTGAAGCGTGGGACCGGAGCGACGTAGAGATCGCCGGCGCCTGGCTCAGCCGGTGGCTGTGCCTCCGCCCCCGCAAGGAGGTCACTCGGCCGGCGAGGCACCGGGGAGGGTGGCCGACCGGTAATCTCATGGAGATGGATGAAGCCGCGGTCACTCAGCAGCCCGTGCCTGGCCGCCCAGCGGCCGACGCCGCTATCAGGCGACTTCTCTGGATTCCGGCTGGGTCGCCCAAGCTGGATGCTGACGGCACCTCCCGGATCTTCAGCACCTCGATGGCGCTGTCGGGAATGCGGTGCATATTCACCTACGTGTTTATGCCTATCTTGACGCCCGCCCTCGGCGCGGTAGTGGGGCCGGTCATCGGGATCCCCCTCGCCGTGGTGGCCCTCGTATTCGATGTCAGGGGGATCCGAACCTTCTGGCGGGTCGACCACCCCCAGAGGTGGTTGATGACGGTGCTC
>Ga0181521_10003021_pt1 | contig 19936 bp, 16 predicted proteins | sample PEATcosm2014_Bin_32_FD_119764 | JGI IMG/M metagenome (GOLD analysis project Ga0181521, IMG submission 119764) | Peatland microbial communities from MTU Mesocosm Facility, Houghton, MI, USA - PEATcosm2014_Bin02_60_metaG | ecosystem: Environmental > Terrestrial > Soil > Wetlands > Peat | place... | reverse complement strand
TCGACCGCAACGACCGGGTGCTCGTCGGGAACCAGGTGCAGCAGCAGATCGTGCTGTCCCGCTACGAGGCCTCCACCAACCCCAGCATCATCGCCAAGGTGGCGGCCCTGGTCGGGCAGACGCCGGCCCAGATCAGCGCGGCGTTGAAGGACTCCCAGTACAACGTCTATCAGCCGGTGCCCGTGCTCACCGGTGCCCCGATGGCGACGATCCAGTACCTAGACGAGCACCAGGCCGAGTTCCCGGGGGTGAGCGTCCAGCAGACGACCGTCCGCACCTATCCCCAGGGCGGGACGACCGCTACCCATGCGTTGGGCTACGTGGGTGCGATCACCGCCGGCGAGTTGAAGGAGAACCCCAACGCCGGGTACTCGCCCTCGAGCCAGGTCGGCCAGAGCGGGCTCGAGCACGAGTACGAGCAGTACCTACGGGGCGTGGACGGCAAGGACGAGCTCTCGGTCAACGCGCGGGACCAGGTCGTCGGCACCCTGCACAAATCGACTCCCAAAGAGGGCGACATCTTGGTGACCAACCTCGACACCAACCTCCAGCAGGCGGTGCAAGCGGACCTGGCCGCCGACCTCCTGGCCGACCGCAACACCAAGGACACGACCACCAAGCTGTACCCGGCTGCGACCGATGGCGCCGCGATCGTCATGAACGTCAACACCGGCGCGGTGCTGGCGATGGCGTCGTACCCGACCTACGACCTGAACAACTGGGTGGGCGGGGTCTCCCAGGCCAACTACGCCACGCTGTCGGCCGGGTGCACCTCTGCCCAGTCGGGCTGCGCGCTCGACAACTACGCGATCCAGGGCCTGTATGCGCCCGGATCAACCTTCAAGCTGGTCACCGCCACGGCCGCCTTGCAGGACGGGCTGATCAACGTCAACACCAACATCGATGACACCGGGAAGTTCACCGTCCCTGGATGCAACGCCCAGGATGCCGCGGCCGGGTGCGTCTTCAACGACGACGAGGCCACGGGAGCCGGCTACGTGGACGTGACCACCGCCCTCACCATCTCGGACGACTTCTTCTTCTACGCGCTGGGCGACGATTTCTACAACGACTCCAAGCAGTACGGACAGACGCCTATCCAGAACGTCGCCGACCAGTACGGCCTCGACCAGGTGACCGGCATCGACCTGCCCGACGAGGCGCAGGGACGCGTCGACAGCCAGGCCGAGCGCGAGCTGCTGCACAAGGAGTCGCCCACCGGGTTCCCGTACACGACCTGGTACGCGGGCGACAACGTCGAGATGGCCTTCGGCCAGGGTGCGACGGTGGTCACCCCGATCGGGCTGGCCGACGCGTATGCGACCTTCGCCAACGGGGGGACGCGCCACCAGCCCCAGATCGGCGCGGCGTTGATCAACCCGGCCAATGACAAGGTGGTGAAGGCGATCGCCCCCAAGGTGACGGGGCACGTGTCCTTGCCGCCGAACGTCTATGGCCCCATCCTCGAGGGTCTCGAAGGGGTCGTGGAGTCCGGGACGGCTGCCGGCGCGTTCAAGCAGTACGCCCACTTCAGCCTGGCCCAGTTCCAGATCGCCGGGAAGACCGGGACCGCGGATGTCTGCTCGGGGGCGTGCAACCTCGGAACCGACGAGCCGAACGCGTGGTTCGTCGCGTTCGGTCCGGAGCCCGACCCCCAGTACGTGGTGGCCGTGGTGGTCGACCACGGTGGCTACGGCGCCCAGGCCGCGGCCCCCGCGGTCATGAACATCTTCAACTACCTGGTGGCCAATCCGATCACCGGCTCGGTCCAGCGGCCCACGCCGGCCACCCCTCCGACCGACACGCCGCTGCCGTCCAACCCGCCCGCCGGCACGCCCCTGCCGACCACCACCACGACGACCCCGGCCGGCGGATGACCGGGCGGGCCGGTCCGTGAGGCCGGCGCCGGCCGGCCCGCCGTAGACTTCGACCTTCGTGGACACACTCTGGCCGAGCATCGAACCCCTGCTCGACGGCGTCGCCAAGCCCGCTCGCTACATCGGCGGTGAGCAGGGCGCGACCGTTCCCGTCCACGGGGGTGGCCAGGTGGCGTGGCTCCTCATCTACCCCGACACCTACGAGATCGGGCTGCCCAACCAGGGTCTGCAGATCCTCTACGAGCTGCTGAACGAGCGCCAGGACGCGCTGGCCGAGCGCTCCTATGCCCCGTGGGTCGACATGGAGTCGGCCATGCGGGCGGCCGGCGTCCCGCTGTTCTCGGTGGAGAACCATCTCCCGGCCCGCGCGTTCGACGTGCTGGCGTTCAATCTGTCGGCCGAGCTCGTCTACACCAACGTGCTCAACCTGATCGACCTGGCCGGTGTGGCGGTCCGAGGCGCCGAGCGCACCGCCGCCGACCCGCTGATCCTGGCCGGTGGGCATTGCACCTTCAACCCCGAGCCACTGGCCGACTTCGTCGACGCGTTCGTGCTCGGGGACGGCGAGGAGGTGGTGGGGGAGATCAACCAGGTGATCGGCGCGTGGCTGGTCACCGAGCCCGAGCGGCGTCAGCGCGCCGCGCTGTTGGAGGGCCTGGCGGCGATCGACGGCGTCTACGTCCCGAGCCTCTATCGGGTCGACTACGACGGCCAGGCGGTGACCGACATCTCGCCGATCACGCCCAAGGCCCCGGCGGTGGTGGTGAAGCGCACCATCTCGGATCTGGCCGAGTGGCCGTACCCCAAACGCCAGCTGGTCCCGCTCACCGAGGTGGTGCACGATCGGCTGAACGTCGAGGTCTTCCGCGGGTGCACCCGCGGGTGCCGGTTCTGCCAGGCCGGGATGATCACCCGCCCGGTGCGCGAGCGCCCGGAGACCCAGGTCCGTTCGATGATCCGGGCCGGGCTCGAGCGGACCGGCTACGACGAGGTCGCACTGACCTCACTGTCGACCGCCGACTTCTCCTCGATCGAGGACACCGTGCGGGCGGTGGTGGGCGGCGAGTGCGGCGACCAGCAGGTCTCGGTCAGCCTGCCCAGCCTCCGGGTGGACGCGTTCACCGTGGCGACGGCCACCCAGATCGCCCACGCGCGCCGCACTGGCCTCACCTTCGCACCCGAGGGCGGGACCTGGCGGATGCGGAGGATCATCAACAAGCTGATCACCGAGGAGGACCTCTACAGCGCCGTCGACGCGGCCTTCTCCAACGGATGGCGGCGGGTGAAGCTGTACTTCTTGATCGGTCTCCCGACCGAGCGCGACGAGGACGTCCTCGGCATCGCCGAGCTCGGGCGTCGCTGCGTCGAGATCGGGCGTGGGCACGTCCGTGGGCCGACAGTGGTGGCCTCGGTCGGCGGGTTCGTGCCCAAGCCCCAGACCCCCTTCCAGTGGTTCGGCCAGGACACCGCGGCCGAGTTGCGCCGCAAGGTGAACCTGCTGAAGGACGCGTGTCGAGGCGTGCGGGGTCTGTCGCTGCGCTGGCACGACCCCGAGGCGAGCGTCGTGGAGGCCCTGGCGTCCCGGGGGGACCGGCGCATGGGCGCCGTCATCGAGCGGGTCTGGCGGGCCGGGGGCACCTTTCAGGAGTGGTCGGAGTGCTTCGACCTGTCGCTTTGGGAGGACGCGCTGGCCGCCGAGGGGCTCTCACTCGAGACCGTGGCCCACCGGGACCGCGACGCAGACGAGGTCCTCCCGTGGGATCACCTCTCGGCGGGGTTGCACCGAGACTTCCTCTGGTCGGACTGGCAGGACGCGTTGGCGTCGGTCTCGGTCGAGGACTGTCGCTGGACCCCGTGCTACGACTGCGGCGCGTGCACCGATGCCGGGTTGGAGCACGTCGTGGCGTCGGTGACCGCCCCGGCCGGTGGGAGCCAGGGGACGGGGCAGGATTTGTCGGGGGGGGACCGGGTACCGGTCCGCTTCGTGAGCAACGCCGGGGCGCACTGAGGTGGCTGACCGACTCCGGGTCCGGTTCGCCAAGGTGGGCAAGATCCGGTTCACCAGCCATCGTGACGTGGCCCGGATGTGGGAACGTGCCCTCCGTCGCAGTGGGCTGCCGGTGGCGCGGTCCCAGGGGTTCAACCCGAGACCACTGGTGGCCTTCGGGCTGGCCCTCCCGACCGGTTGCGAGTCCCTGGCCGAGTACCTCGACGTCACCCTGGCCCCGGCCGACGACGAGCCGTCGGCCGCCCAACCTTGGGGCGATATCTATCCTGACCTGGGATCTTTGGGCGCAGCGTTGTCGGAGTTCCTGCCCGACGGGATCGATGTGGTGGCGCTGGCGGGGCTGCCCAGTGATGCCAGTTCGCTGCAGCAAGAAGTATCATCATGTTCCTGGGAGCTGGAGGTACAAGGCGTGACCGCATCGGAACTGGTTGGGAGGGTCGAGCGGTTGCTCGACGCTCCGAGTGTTTCGGTGCAGCGTGAGCGCAAGGGTCGGCAGTTTGACGACGACCTCCGTCCCTCGGTGCGGTCCTTGGCCCTGTTCGAACCACTCGAGGGGATTGTCACCTTGGATGGCTCGTCGAGCTGGCTTCGCGCCGAAACGGCCACCCGTCCGCGAGGAGTGCGGCCACGGGAGTTGGTCGAGGTGCTTGGCACCGACGTGGTGCTGGCCCGAGCCCGCAGAACGCAACAGTGGATCGAGCGTGACGGTGACCGTTGGGAACCGCTGAGTTTGGACGACTTCGGTCGCGCCGTTATTGCTTCGCACGCGATGGAGCGTGCGTCGTGAACATTTCGAGGAGGGGCTTCCCTCATGACAGATTCGATTTCCGGCGTCCCCGCAACGGGGACTCCCGGGCTAGACGATCCCCTTGCGGGGGGACCCCAGACCAACGGGGCGGCTCCGCCAGCTGAGGTGTTGGCGGTCGCTCCGGCGGCGCCCAAACCTCGCATAGGCGACACCCGCCCGGCTGTCGCGCCGCGCCGGGCACCGCGTCCGGTCTCCGTCGTCGCCGACGAGCCGGTGATTGTCCCGGTCGACGGCGAGGACGCTGACGTGGATGGGGAGGGGCCAGCGGGCGAAGAGGAGACACCCCGACGCACCAGGTCTCGGCGCCGCGGTGGCCGTACGGCCCGCGGTCGGTCGGTCGGTCGGTACTTCATGTGCGTGCACGTGCAGCCCGAGGTGACCCAGATCGCGATGCTCGAGGGTCGTTCGCTTGTCGAGCACTACGTGGCCCGAGGGTCCGACGAGACCACGCAGATCGACGGCAACATCTACTGGGGCCGCGTCCAGAACGTGCTTCCCGGCATGGAGGCGGCGTTCATCGACATCGGCATCCCGAAGAACGCCGTCCTCTATCGCGGCGATGTTCGCTACGACCGCGACGACATCGAGGGTGGGTCGACGAGCGACCAGCCACGGATCGAAGACGTGCTGCGGGCCGGCCAAAGCATCCTGTGTCAGGTCACCAAGAATCCGATCGGTGCCAAGGGAGCCCGGCTCACCCAAGAGGTGTCCTTGCCGGGACGCTTCGCGGTACTGGTGCCGAACAGCTCGACCTTCGGGATTTCCAAGCGCCTCGGCGACAACGAGCGCCGCCGCCTGCGCCGGATCGTCGACGAGGTGAAGCCGGCCGGGCACGGTCTGATCGTTCGCACCGCCGCCGAGGGGGCGGACGCGGAAGAGTTGCAGCGGGACGTCGCGAGCTTGCTCGAGCAGTGGACCGCCATCGAAGCCGAGGCGGGACGTTCGGATCAGCCCCGCCTCCTCTACCGGGAGCCCGATCTCGCGGTGCGCCTGCTTCGCGAGGAGCTGAACACCGAGTACCGCGCCGTCATCATCGACGACCCGACCCTCTACGAGCAGGTACGCCGTTACGTCGCCAACGTCAGCCCCGACCTGGCCGAGCGGGTCGAGTTGTACGACACCTCGGTCGAGCCGCTCCCAATCTTCGAGCGCTACCACGTGCACGAGCAGCTCCACAAAGCGCTCGACCGAAAGGTGTGGCTCCCCTCCGGTGGCTCGCTCATCATCGAGCGGACCGAGGCGTTGACGGTGATCGACGTGAACACCGGCAAGAACGTCGGCAAGACCAACCTCGAGGAAACCGTCTATCGCAACAACCTCGAGGCGGCCGAGGAGGTGGCGCGCCAGCTGCGGTTGCGCGACATCGGCGGCATCATCGTGATCGACTTCATCGACATGGAGATCCGCGAGAACCGCGACAAGGTGTCAGCGGCGCTGCGTACGGCGCTGGCCCGGGACAAGACCCGGACTCAGGTCGGCGACATCTCCGAGCTGGGGCTGGTCGAGATGACCCGCAAGCGGATCTCCGAGGGCCTGATCGAGTCGCTGTCCACGGTGTGCGAGGTCTGCAACGGCCGGGGGATCGTCCTCGACACCGCCGCGCTGTAGTCAGTCGGACCGACACCCACGAGAAGATCCAGGAGACCACGGCAACCTTTGGGCGGGTTGTCAACCGGCTCCCGACCGCTCGTCGCAGCGATCGTGCAGGCGGACCTAGCCAGAATGGGGCAGGCTGGGAGCGATGGATGGCCAGCCGGAAGCGCGCTCGAGCGCCAGGCCGGAGCTCCGCGTCTCTGAGGGCGAACGAGACAAGGCCGCGGCCGCTCTGGCGAGATACTGCGGGGAAGGTCGCCTGACCCTGGAGGAGTTCTCACAGCGCGTCGAGGTGGTGCTCGCGGCCCGGACCCAATCTGATATTGACCAGGTCATGTCGGATCTGCCAGCGGGCCCAGATGTCCCGGCCTACACGAGTCCGATTCCCGCCTCGGGTTGGTTCGTCGCCGTCCTTTCGGGATCCTCTCGGAAGGGCCGCTGGCGCCCCAAGCCCAAGACCCGGGCTCTCGCCATTATGGGCGGCGTCGATCTCGACCTTCGAAATGCCGAGATCGAGGGTTCGGAGCTGAGAATCTCGGCCACCTCCATCATGGGTGGCATCCACATCGTCGTGCCTGAGGGCGTCCACGTACACCTCGGAGGATTCGCGTTGATGGGTGGCAAGGACATGCGCGTGGCCAACGTTCCGGTTCTGCCCGGCGCGCCCGTCATCAGAGTCCGGGCGTTCGCGATCATGGGCGGGGTCCAAGTGCGCACCAAGCGGCCCCGGTCGGCGCTCATCAATCGGGTCCTGTCTGGTGCCAGCGAGATGGTTGGTTCCGGTCTGAACCAAGATCCGGCCATCACCCGAACAGAGTTCGGTTCTCGGGACGGTTCGTCACGCAGTGGAGCCGGCCACCACGCGGACGCGATCCTCGACGCGCGCGACGGGTTGGCCCTGGCGGGCGAGATCCTGGACCGCCTGTCGGGAAGGACGGGACCGGCCGGCCGCGACCGGGGGTCGTCCAAGTCCCGTATGGGGACCGCACCGGACGGGACCGTGACGATCTTGTTCTGCGATGTCTCCAGGTTCACGGAAATGACAGAACAGCTCGGTGACGCGGAGAGCCAGAGGCTCCTGGCCGTCTACTTTCAAATGGTGCGGGGTCAGGCCGCTTCTCACGGGGGCTATGAGGTCAAGTACCACGCAGACGAAGTGATGTTGGCATTCTCGGGGGCCGGTCAGGCCCTGCGCTGCGCCATCGACATCCAGCGATCGCTCGCCCGGTACAACGCTCTCACTCCCGAGGCACCCATTCGGGCGCACATCGGTCTGCACACGGGTGAAGCCATCCAGGATGGTGGGGACTTTCTCGGCCGGACCGTGATCCTGGCCAGTCGGATCACCGACGAGGCCCAGGTCGATGAGATCCTCGTTTCGTCGTTGTTGCACGAGCTCTCCGCCGGGTCTCCCGACCTTTGCTTCGGACCCGCTCGCGATGTGTCCCTGCACGGGGTGGCCGGCCCCCAGCGGCTCTATCCGGTGCTCTGGACCTGACCCAGCCAACGGCCTGGTACCGGTCGCTTCTCCTGATCCGCCTGCTCCAGGTGGGGCACCCCCGGGCGCTCGGGTAAGATCATCAGTTCATGTACGCCGTCATCCGCACCGGGGGCAAGCAGGAACGAGTGAGCGAGGGCCAGCGCCTGGCCGTCGAGCTGCTCGACGCGCCGGTGGGCGGCGAGGTGGAGCTCGAAGCGGTGCTGGTGGTGGACGGCTCTGAGGTGCTGGCCACGCCCGCGCAACTGGCCAACGCCAGCGTGAGGGCGCAGGTCCTGGGCGAGGAGCTCGGCCCGAAGATCCGCGCTGGGACCTACAAGTCCAAGAGCAACCAACGCCGCCGTTGGGGGCACCGCCAGCGGTTCAGCACGATCGAGATCGTGGCCATTTCGGGATCGTCAACCAAGAAGGCGGCGCCCAAGCGCAGCCGGGCCAAGGCCGCCGCCGCGGCGGCCGAGTAGGGAGCGCAGATGTCCAAGACCAAAGGTGGCGGCTCGACCCGCAACGGACGCGACTCACGGGCCCAGCGCCTCGGGGTCAAGGTGTTCGACGGCACCACGGTTCCGGCCGGCTCGATCATCGTGCGTCAGCGGGGCACCCGGGTCCACCCCGGGGCCAACGTCGGACGCGGTGGCGACGACACGCTGTTCGCGTTGACCGAAGGCCGCGTAAAGTTCGGCCAGCGACGAGGTCGCAAGCTCGTCGAAGTGCTCACCGACTGAGCGCGTCGCGCTCGTCGATCACGCCGCCTCGCGGCGGCGGGCCTGCGGGCACGGTCCGAAACCCGGAGGCCCGTAGGCTTATGGCCGTGGAAGACCGCTATCACCCACCGCTCGAGGAGTACCTCGAGACGATCTACTCCCTCCAAGAGGAGGGGACGCCGGTGATCCAGGCGCGTATCGCCGAGCGCCTCGGCCGTTCGGCCCCGTCGGTGTCCGAGATGCTCGATCGGCTGGCCGACGAGGGCTATGTGGGGCGTGAGGGCCGAGTGGTCGATCTCACCACCCAAGGGGCGGTGCTGGCGGCCCAGGTGGTGCGACGGCATCGGCTGGCCGAACGGTTCCTCGTCGACGTGATCGGCCTTCCCTGGCACAAGGCCCATCTCGAGGCGGGCGTGTGGGAGCACGTGATCTCCGACGACGTCGAGGAGCGGTTGGTCGTGATCCTCGGCAACCCGTCCACGTGCCCGCACGGCAACCCGATCCCCGGTTGCGACTCGCCGGCCTCGACCGAGTTCCAGCGTCCGCTGGCCGACATCGAGATCGGGACGACGGTTCGCCTGGAACGGATCTCAGAAGATGTCGAGATCGACATGGGTTCGCTGCTCTATCTCGATGAGCACGGGTTCACCCCGGGCGCCACCGCGGTGGTGTCCTCACGCGCCCCCGACGGGACGCTCCTGCTCGAGGTCGGCGAGTCGACGGTGGCGTTCGGTTCGGACCTCTCACGCCGCCTCTTCGTCGCCGCCGTCTCCTGAGCGTCGGGCCATGTCGAGTTTCGTCGACCGGGCGCAGCTGCATGCGAAGGCGGGGGATGGCGGTGCCGGCGCGGTCTCGTTCCGTCGGGAGGCCCATGTCGATCGGGGTGGCCCAGACGGCGGGAGCGGTGGGAGCGGTGGTGACGTCTGGGTGGTGGCGACGACCAATCAGGCTTCGCTGATCGGCTTCCGCGACCACCCTCACCGCCGGGCCACCGACGGCGGCCATGGGGCGTCCAAACGCAAGACCGGCGTGACCGGCACCGACCTCGAGGTCCCGTTGCCGGTGGGCACCGTGATCCGGGACCGCTCCGGTGACGTGGTGTGCGACCTGCCCGAAGACGGCGACCGGTGGTTGGTCGCACGGGGAGGCCGGGGCGGCCGGGGAAACGCGAGCTTTCTGTCGAACCGCCGTCGCGCGCCAGCCTTCGGCGAACAGGGCGAGCGGGGTGAGGAGCATTGGCTCACCCTCGAGCTCAAGTTGGTGGCCGACGTCGCCATCGTGGGCTTCCCCAACGTCGGCAAGTCAACCCTGATCTCGTCGGTCAGCGCGGCCAAACCCAAGATCGCCGACTATCCGTTCACGACCCTCGAGCCCCATCTGGGCGTGGTGACCGTACCCGGCGGCTCCTCGGGGGATTCCGACACCGACTTCGTCATCGCCGACATCCCCGGATTGGTCGAGGGTGCGGCGGAGGGAAAGGGGCTCGGGCACGAGTTCCTCCGCCACATCGAGCGGGCCCGGGTGCTCCTGGTGCTCCTCGACCTCGCCGCGACCGGCGGGGTGGCACCGGCGACCCAGCTCCAGGTCCTACTGGACGAGCTCGGTCGATACCAGCCCGACTTGTTGGATCGCCCCCGGCTCGTGGTCGGGTCGAAGTCCGACCTGATCGCGGACCGAGACCACGACGGCGCCGCGATCGACCTGGTCATCTCGGCGGTGACCGGCGAGGGCGTCTCGGCGCTGGTCGGCCGGTTGGCCGAGATGGTGGTCCAGGCGCGCTCGGTGGCCACCCCGGCCGCCCGCCCGGCCATCGTCATCCACCGGCCGTTCCCCGAGCAGATCAGTGCGCAACGGCGCTCCCCGGGCGTCTTCGAGGTGGTCGGCCGGGCGGCCGAACGCGCCGTCGGGCTGTCCGACCTCACCGACGACCAGGCGCTCGACGTCGTGCTGGCCCGCCTGCGGCGCCTCGGGGTCGACCGCGTGCTCGCCCGCGCAGGCGCACGTGACGGCGACGAGGTGCGCATCGGGGACCTCGAGTTCACCTGGTACCGCTACGGCCCCGACAGCTCGCTCGCACCGGGCGGGCCCCCGGTCCAAGACGGCCCACGCCGGCGCCCGAGGAGCACCCGGTGAGCGGCGCCCGCCGGCCGGTGCTGGTGGTGAAGCTGGGCACCTCGTCGGTCACCACCGAGGGCGGCCACGTCGACACCGCGGCCATCGGGTCGATCTGCGCGCAGATCGCGCAGGTCCGCGCCGGGTCGCGTCGGGTGGTCGTGGTCAGCTCGGGCGCCATCGCGGCCGGCTGGTCGGCACTCGGCGAGGGCCGCACGCGCTCCAAGGACCCCGCGGTGCTCCAGGCCGTCTCGGCGGTCGGCCAGCCGCTGCTCGTCCAGGCCTGGATCGACGAGTTGGCCCGGCACGGGTTGGTGGCCGGCCAGGTGCTGCTGGCCCCGCTCGACTTCTTCCACCGCCAGCAGTACCTGCACGCGCGCCAGACCCTCGATCATCTGCTCGAGCTGGGCGTGGTCCCCATCGTCAACGAGAACGACGCGGTCGCCGACGACGAGATCCGCTTCGGCGACAACGACCGCCTGGCCGCCCTGGTGTCCAACCTGGTCGGGGCCGACCGCATGGCCCTGCTCACCGACACCCCGGGACTGTTCACCGCCGACCCGAGACAGGTCGCCGAGGCGTCGTTGATCGAAGAGGTCATCGAGATCGACCACCAGCTCGAGCTGCGCGCCGGCGGGCCGGGGAGCCCGCTTGGGAGCGGGGGCATGGCCTCCAAGCTGGCCGCGGCCAAGATCGCGACCTGGTCGGGGGTCGAGACGGTCATCGCCGAGGCCGCCCGGCCGGGCGTGCTGCTGAGCGTGGTGGCGGGCGAGCCCGGGGCCGGCACCGTGTTCCGGGCCCGCAAGAGCTCGCTTCCGGCGCGCAAGCTCTGGATCGCGTTCGCCCGCGCCTGCACCGGCACGGTGGTGGTCGACGACGGGGCCCGCAAGGCCCTCATCGAGGGCGGCCGGTCGCTGCTCGCGGCCGGCGTCACCTCGGTCGCCGGCGCCTTCGAACGCGACGACGCCGTCGAGGTCCTCGACGCCGCGGGGTCGGTGGTCGCCAAGGGCCTGGTGCAGTACCCGTCGTCGCGCTCGGGCGAATGGGTGGGTCGCCGGTCCGAACAGCTCCCCGCCGACCTGGCTCGAGAGCTGATCCACCGAGACGACATGGTGGTCCTGGGAGAGTGAGCGCCGACCGACGATAAGCTGCCCCAATGGCCACCGAGCTCGCGCGCTTGGGTGTCCGCGCCCGGGCCGCCGTGAAATCGATCTCGACGGCGTCCTCGGCCGCCCGTGACCAGGCCCTGCTGGTGGCCGCCGACCTGCTGGTGGCCGGTTTGGCCGCCCTGCTGGCGGCCAACCGGACCGACCTCGAACGGGCCCGGACCGAGGGGCTGGGCGAGGCCGCCATCGATCGGTTGGCGCTCGACGAGGGCCGCATCGAGTCGATGGCGACCGGGCTCCGCCAGGTCGCGGCGCTGCCCGACCCGGTGGGGGAGGTCGTCGACGGATCGGTCCGCCCCAATGGGCTGCGGGTGGAGCGGGTGCGGGTCCCGCTGGGGGTCGTCGGCATCATCTACGAGAACCGGCCCAACGTGACCAGTGACGCCGCCGGTCTGTGCCTCAAGTCGGGCAACGTGGCCTTTCTGCGCGGTTCGTCGTCGGCCATCGAGTCCAACCGGGCCATCGTGGCGGTGCTCCGGGAGGCACTGACCAAGGCCGGGCTGGCCGCCGACGGTGTCCTGCTCGTCGAGGACACCAGCCACCAGACCGCGCTCGAGTTCATGCGGCTGCGCGGGGTGATCGACTGCCTGATCCCGCGCGCGGGCCGCCACCTCATCGATCTACTGCTCGAGCACGCCACCGTGCCCTACGTGTTGGACGGCGACGGGAACTGCCACATCTACGTAGACGAGTCGGCCGACCTCGACATGGCCATCGAGATCGTGGCCAATGCCAAGATGCAGCGGCCCGGTGTCTGCAACGCCGCCGAGAGCCTGCTCGTGCACCGAGCCGTGGCCGCACGCTTCTTGCCGATGGCGGCCCGGACATTGGACGGCGTCGAGCTCCGCGGCGACGGCGCTGTGCGGGCCATCCTCCCCGAGGCGGTGCCGGCCACCGAGGCCGACTTCGCGACCGAGTTCTTGGGGTTGATCCTGGCGGTGGCGGTCGTCGACGACCTCGACTCGGCCATCGCCCACATCGACCGTTTCGGCTCCGGGCACTCAGAGGCGATCGTGACCACCGATGTCGCGGCCGCGGACCGCTTCGTGCGCGAGGTCGACGCGGCGGCGGTCTTGGTGAACGCCTCGACCCGGTTCGTCGACGGCGGGGAGCTGGGGCTCGGGGCCGAGGTGGGGATCTCGACGCAGAAGCTGCACGCCCGGGGTCCAATGGGAGTCCGTGAGCTCACGTGTGCCAAGTGGGTGGTGCGGGGAGAGGGACAGGTTCGGCGATGAACAATGACCCGTTGGGTCTCGGAGACATCGGCCCGGCTCGGTTCGAGTCGGTGCCGGCCGTGCGAGAGGGGCTGGCCGACGTCGGCTATCTCGCCGACGAGGGGATCGCAGGCGTGGTGTACCTCGCCGATCGGCTGGCCAAGCCGGTCCTCATCGAGGGACCGGCCGGGACCGGCAAGACCCAGCTGGCCAAGTCGGTGGCCGAGCTGACCGGGAGCCGGTTGATCCGTCTCCAGTGCTACGAGGGGCTGGACGAGTCCAAGGCCCTCTATGAGTGGAACTACCGCAAGCAACTGCTGCGGATCCAGGCCGGCAACGTCGAGGACGTCGAGGACGCCAAGGCAGGCGAGCACCACTCGCCGACATGGGCCGAGCTCGAAGAGGACATCTTCTCCGAGGAGTTCCTCCTCACCCGCCCGCTGCTCGAGGCCATCCGGGCCAAAGAGCCGGTGGTGCTGCTCGTTGACGAGGTCGACCGCGTCGAGCTCGAGACCGAGGCGCTGTTGCTCGAGGTCCTCTCCGAGTACCAGGTGTCCATTCCCGAGCTGGGCACCGTGCGGGCCACCACCCTGCCCATGGTGTTTCTCACCTCCAACAACACCCGGGAGCTCTCCGAGGCGCTCAAGCGGCGCTGCCTCTACCTGCACATCGACTACCCCGACATCGACCGGGAGCGGGCCATCATCAGCCACCGGGTGCCCGGCATTACCGACGAGCTGGCCGACCAGATCGCTCGGATCGTCCGGTCGTTGCGGACGATCCAGCTACGCAAGCTGCCGTCGGTGTCCGAGACCCTCGACTGGGCGCGGACCCTGGTCGTGTTGGGGATCACCACGATCGACGCCGAGGCGGCCAAGGACAGCCTGCACATCTTGCTCAAGTACCAAAGCGACATCGAGCGTGCCGCCAAAGAGCTCCTCACGGCCAGCGCCGACTAGGGGGATCGGTCGGTGCTGAACCTTTTGTCGGGGTTCGTCGAAGAGCTGCGTCGGGGCGGGCTGCCGGTGTCGCTCACCGAGCATCTCGACGCCGCCGAGGCCGTCCACTACATCCCATTCGAGGACCGCGAGGCGCTCAAGTACGCGCTCGGCGCGACCTTGGTCAAGTCGTCCAGCCACTGGCATGCGTTCGAGACGACCTTCGACATCTACTTCGCCCGCGGGCTCGGTTCGGGGGAGGACGGCGGCGGGGGCGGACCCTCGGGCGAGGACACCGAGGGGCAACGGTTCCGTGGCGATGCGCAGGGCCAGGCGGGCGGCGGGGGAGCGATGGACCAGATGACCCCCGAGGAGCTGGCCACGATGCTGTACCAGGCCCTGCTCGAGGGCAACCAGTCGCTCATGCGGCTGGTTGCCCGCAATGCGGTGACCCGCTACGCCGGGATCGAGAAGGGCCGGCCCGTCGGGGGCACCTACTACCTCTACCGGACGCTGCGGAACCTCGAGCTCGACCGGGTCTTGGAGCGCCTGGTCGCCCAGGCCCGAGCGGCCCGCCCCGACGCCGACGACCTGTCGGCCTTGGACGAGCGGCTGCTCGGCGACGAGTACCGGGGCCGGGTCGACCAGATGCGCAAGGCGGTCGAGGACGAGATCCGGCGCCGCCTCGTCGAAGACCGCGGGGCCGAAGCCCTGGCCAAGTCGGTCCGCAAGCCCCTGCCCGAAGACCTCGACGTCATGCACGCGACCCGCGACGAGCTGGCCACGTTGCAGCGGGCCCTCCAGCCGCTCTCCCGCAAGCTAGCCGTGCGCCTGGCTCGCCGGCGCCGCCACCGCCGCCGGGGACCGCTCGACTTCCGGGCCACCGTGCGCCGCTCGCTGTCGACCGGCGGGGTGCCGGTCGAGCCGAGGTTCCGGCACCCCCGCCCGGCCAAGCCCGAGATCATGGTGATCGCCGACATCTCGGGCTCGGTGGCCTCCTTCGCCCGGTTCACCCTGCACCTCGTGTACGCGATCCAGTCGCAGTTCTCCAAGGTGCGCAGCTTCGTTTTCGTCGACGGCATCGACGAGGTGACCCGGTTCTTCGAGCAGGTCGACGACCCGGCGGAGGCGGTGCAGCGGATCAACAGCGAGGCCGACGTGGTGTGGGTGGACGGCCACTCTGACTACGGCCACGCGCTCAGCATCTTCTATGACCGCTGGGCGGGCGAGGTCACGACGCGCACCAGCGTGTTGGTGCTCGGCGACGCGCGGAACAACTACCACGCCACCGAGGACTGGGTGCTGGGCGAGCTCCGCCGCAAGGCCCGCAAGCTCTACTGGCTCAACCCCGAGCCACGCGACTACTGGGGGTCGGGAGACTCGGTCATCGGCACCTACGGGGCTCACTGCGACGCGGTGGTCGAGTGCCGGACCCTGCGTCAGCTCGAGAAGTTCGTCGGCGACCTGGAGTAGGCCGGTCGCCTAGCCGCTAATCGCGCAGCAGCTCGGTGATTCGGTACGCGAGGTCGAGGGCCTGGCGGGCGTTCAGGCGGGGGTCACACGTCGTCGTGTAGCGCTGGTGCAGGTCGCCCTCGAAGATCTCCTCGGCGCCGCCCAGGCACTCGGTCACGTCGTCGCCGGTGAGCTCGACGTGGACGCCACCGGGCCAGGTTCCGGCCTGGCGATGGACCTTGAAGAAGCCCCGCAGCTCGTTCCAGATGTCCTCGAAGCGCCGGGTCTTGTGGCCGTCGGTGCTCGTGAAGGTGTTGCCGTGCATCGGGTCGCACGCCCAGACGACCGGGTGGCCCGACTCGGCCACCGCCTGGATCAGCGGGGGGAGCAGGGACTCGACACGGTCCGCGCCGAGGCGGGCGATGAGGGTGAGCCGACCGGGGATGCGCTCGGGATCGAGGATCTCGCAGATCCCCACCACCTCGTCGACGGTGGCGTTCGGGCCGATCTTGGCGCCGAGCGGGTTGATGACTCCCGAGAGGAACTCCAGGTGCGCGCCGTCGAGGCGCCGGGTGCGCTCGCCGACCCAGAGCATGTGGGCCGAGCCGTCGACCCAGTTCCCGGTGAGCGAGTCGCGCCGGGTGAGGGCCTCTTCGTAGTGCAGGATCAGCGCCTCGTGGCTGGTCCAGAAGTCGACCTGGTGCAGCCCGGCCTCGGCGGCCAGGTCGATCCCGCAGGCCGACATGAACCGCAGGGCCCGGTCGATCTCACCGGCGATGCGCTCGTAGCGGCGCCCCTCAGCCGACGTCGAGACGAACTCCTGGTTCCACGCGTGCACCTGGGTGAGATCGGCGAAGCCGCCGGTGGTGAACGCGCGCAGGAGGTTCAGGGTCGAGGCCGACTGGTGGTACGCGGTGACGAGCCGTTCGGGATTGGGCCGGCGCGCCTCGGGGTCGAACGCGTCGTCGTTGACCATGTGGCCGCGGAACACCTCGAGCTCGGTCTGGCCCACCATCTCGGTCGGCTGAGAACGCGGCTTGGCGAACTGGCCGGCGATGCGACCGACCTTGACGACCGGCACCCCGGCCGCGTAGGTGAGGACCGCCGCCATCTGCAAGATGACCTTCAATTTGTCCCGGATCGAGTCGGCCGAGAAATCGTCGAAAGACTCCGCGCAGTCGCCCGCCTGGAGCAGGAAGGCCCGCCCCTGGGCGACCTCGCCGAGAGCGGTGGTCAGGTTCCGGGCCTCGCCCGCGAAGACGAGCGGGGGCAGGCCGCTCAGCTGGGTCTCGACCCGCTTGCAGGCGTCCTCGTCCGGCCACGCCGGCAGTTGGTCGGCCGGGCGCTCGCGCCACGACCCGGGACTCCAGCCGTGCTCGGCGGTGTCGGTGGCCGTCATGGCACCAGCGTACGGGGTGCGCAACCACCCCCGGCCCACTGCCGACCCACCGCCGGCCCGGACTCGCCTCGTAGGCTTGCTCCCCATGTCCGAGCCCGGTGGCCGTCCCGAGCGGTTGGGGATCCTGGGAGGGACCTTCGACCCGCCTCACGCCGGTCACGTGGCCGCCGCGCTGGCGTGCCGCGAGCGGCTTGGTCTCGACCGCGTGCTCTTCGTGGTCGCGAACGACCCCTGGCAGAAGAGCCCGGTCCGAGCGGTCACCGCCTCCGGCGACCGCCTGGCCATGGTGAGCGCGGCGGTCGAGGGGATCCCGGGCGCCGAGGTCAGCTCGATCGAGCTCGACCGGGGCGGGCCGAGCTACACGGTGCAGACCGTCGAGGCTCTGGCCGAGGCCGCCCGGGCCCGAGGTGCGCCCGCGCCCGACCAGTACCTGATCGTCGGGGCCGACGTGGTCGACACGCTCTGGACCTGGCACCGGGTCGACGATCTGGCCCGTTTGGTAACCCTGGTGGTCGTGGGGCGGCCCGGCGCGGCGGCCCCCGAGGCGGTCCCGGGGTGGAGGCTCGAGGTGGTCGACGGGAGTGCCGTGGACGTGTCCAGTTCCGAGGTCCGCTCGCTGGTGGCGGCTGGTCGGCCCATCGCCGGGATGGTCCCAGAGGCAGTGGAGCGTTGCATTTGGCGCCGGGGTCTGTACGCTGTTCCTAGATGACAGTCGCCGGAGTAAAGACGGTCCAGTCCCACGGTCGACCGAGTCGGCCGGGTCGGCCGGGTCGGAGGTCGGCCGAGCCGGTCGTCGTGGCCCGGGTCAGGTTGACGACTCCGCTCGGCACCCCGCCGCCGGCTGAACCGCCGGTGCTGGCGAGTCGACGCGATCTCCACGTCGCCCGGCGCCTCCGGCGTCGCGACGCACTGCTCGGCCTCGGGGTGCTGGCAGCCACCCTCGGGGCGACCGTGGCCGTCTTGGACATGCTTCATTGACGATCGCCGCCCGAGACGTTCGGCCCGCGCGATACGACTGTCGCAGTCAGATACCGCACACCCGAACCAACCGAGGAGGCGAATGAGCCCTGTCCCTAGCGCCACAGTCGAGATGGCCGGTGCACCGATGATCCCCGACACCGCCTTGGTGGCGGCCCGAGCGGCCGACGACAAGTTGGGCGAGCAGACGGTGGTGCTGGCGATGGGCGAGCTGTTGGGGGTCGTCGACGCCTTTGTGGTCACCTCCGGACGCAACGACCGCCAGGTGCGGGCGTTGGTCGAAGAGGTCGAGCGCAAGGTGAAGGACCACGACGGCACCGCACCGATGGCCATCGAGGGACTGTCTGACGCGACCTGGGTGCTCATGGACTACGGCGACTTCATCGTGCATGTCTTCGCCGAGCAGACGCGCAGCTACTACGACCTCGAGCACCTGTGGTCGGGTGCCCCCCGCATCACCTGGCAGAGCGCCGCGGCCAGCCCGGCCAGCGTCGCTAACTAGTATTGCAGCTCAACGTCGATCCGGGCGCGAGATAGTCGGTCGCGCTCACCGCCCGGGCGACCAGGCCGCCCCCGAGCACCGGCACGTCCTGGGGGACGCCCTCGACCTCGAACAAGACCCGGGTCGCGGGGGTCAGGTCGCACTCGACGGTGAACACCACCTGTTCGATCGCGAGGACCTGGCTCAGCCCGCTGACGTCGGAGAACGCGACGGACAGGTTCACCGTCACCGGCAGGCTCGGCACGACACCCGGCGTGCCGGCGGGGTTGGGGGAGACCCCGATGAGCTTGGTGCCGACCGGGATCGCGCTGAACAGGCCATGGACGACGTCGCCCTGTTGGGGTCCCAAGAGGAGGTCGGACACGAGGGTGTGCAGGTTGTCCTGCTGCTGGGGGACGTAACGGGCCACCGGGACCGGCGCGTTCGTCGCCGAGTTCAACAGCACGATGGTCACCTGGATGTCGTCGCTCGGCACGGTGGTGGTGGCCGCCGGCGGCGGCGGCGACGGCACCAGGCTTTTGCTTATCGCCCGCGGCGAGCCCGAGGTCGAGATCCCGCACGCGGCTAGCACGATCGCCAGTGCGACGGTGGCGACCAGGGCGCCCAACCGACCGCGGCCCGCCCTCACCCGGGTTCCTCGCCCTCGATCGCGGGCAGCTCGACGGTGAAGCGAGCGCCGCCCCCCGGCGCGTCCTCGATGCCGACCAGCCCACCGAGCAGCCGCACGTGCTCGGCCACCAGGGCCAGGCCCAGGCCGGTCCCGGTGCTCGCTCCCCGGCGCCCCGACGACTGGCCCCGATAGAAGCGCTCGAAGATGTGCCGGCGCTCACCCGGTGCGACCCCGGGTCCATGGTCCTCGACCGCCACGACGACGGTGGGCTGGCCGTTGCGGTCCGGTCCGTGCTCCGCCGCGACCCGGGTGGCGCCGCCCCCGTAGAGGGCGGCGTTCTCGAGCAGGTTGGCCATGATCCGCTCGAACCTACGCTTGTCGACGCTCAGGATGGTGCCGTCGAGCACCGGGTCGACGAAGACGACCGGCGGCGGCACCGACTCGGGCATCGTTCGGGTGCCCGCCGCCACCGACTGGCGCACCAGCTCGCCGGCGTCGACGTACTCGAGCGACACGTCGGCCGACCCGGTGTCGGAGCGGGAGATCTCAAGGAGCTCCGCGACCATGCGTTCGAACCGTCGGAGGTCCGCCCCCAAGAGCTCGAGGGCCCGTTGGGCGCGCGGCGTGAACTCTTCGGCGTGGGCCTCCAAGACGTTCAAGGAGTTGGCCAGGGTGGTGAGCGGCGAGCGAAGCTCGTGGCTCACGTCCGAGGTGAAACGGGCATCCCGCTCGATTCGGTCCTGGAGCTGGTCGACCATCGTGTTGAACGACTGGGTCAGGCCGGCCAGGTCGGGGTCCTCGGTCGTCGAGCGCAGCCGGGTGTCGAGATCGCCCCCGGCGATGGCCACCGCGGCCCGCGACACGGCCGAGAGCGGCCGCAGCGAGCGTCCGCTGGCCAGCCGGCCGATCAACCCACCGAGCACGGTCGTGATGAGACCTCCGAGCACCAGCGCCAGAGCGAGCACGTGCAGGGTGTGGTCGAGGTCGGCCAGGTTGAAGATCGCGAAGTACATCGCGTGCCCACCGGGCACGGCCGGCAGCGGGATCCCGACGGCCACCTGGGGCGTGGTGTCGAGCACG
>Ga0181521_10003018_pt1 | contig 19949 bp, 10 predicted proteins | sample PEATcosm2014_Bin_32_FD_119764 | JGI IMG/M metagenome (GOLD analysis project Ga0181521, IMG submission 119764) | Peatland microbial communities from MTU Mesocosm Facility, Houghton, MI, USA - PEATcosm2014_Bin02_60_metaG | ecosystem: Environmental > Terrestrial > Soil > Wetlands > Peat | place... | reverse complement strand
GGGCTGTTCGAGCTCCGCGCCGATGGGCTTTGCCTTCAGCGGCGCGGATGCCCCAGTGGCTCCGAGAGCCATCAACATGCGTTGCACGAAACTTCTGCGGTTTAGCGGCATCTCATTTTCCTCTTCCTCGATCCGAATTGACCCAACACCTTCAATTGCCTTTCCGACTGCAAGGCAATTTACCAGCAATTGCCTCGCACGCGATCTCTCCGACATCTGTTTCAGTTTCCGCCCTCGGCTTTCACGATCGTCGCGGTCCGCACCGTGATGCCGTCCCTTTGGAGCAGGTCGAATTTCACATCTTCGGGCTGGGGAGCGCGTCCGGCCGCAGTGCGCAGCAGGCGCACGCAGTCCAGTCCCCCTCCCGCAAACATGAATGTACCCAGGTCAAGCCACTTATCCTGGCCCTCGGTCATGTCGTAATGGCACACTGCCATGGACCCATCGTGGATCACCTAAGGCAACTCCGTCTTGAATAGCTTTTGCACCGCATCCCAACTGTCGCGATGGCCACGATAGAAGTCGACCACCCCCCATTTGCGAATTCCGTCCGGTGGAGTTCCTTGGTAAAGAGATCGATAATCCGCCCATGACCACAGGGCCCCGCCGATCACCCAAGACCGGGCCTTCATGGCCGTGACGGCTGCAGTGATTGCGGCAATGCGCTCGGTATCGTGCGGGGAGTCTTCCCCCCATTCGCCGAACTCGGTCACAAATACCGGTTTGTCCGGCCAGAGCTCGTGAACGCGATCAAGCCGGGGCGCGTAATCCGCATTGTTATTGACGTAGATATTGGCGGAGACGAAATCTGAAAACTGGCTGGCCTCATCGGTGCCGGTGTGAACCGACGAAGAGGCCGTGTAGCGGCTGGCGAATGTGATCAGTCGTGTCGAGTCGAGTTTCAGCGTGAAGGCCCGCATATCGCGCGTCCAGTCAATGCCCTCCCTGGTTGCCGATTCGTATTCGTTGCCTACGCTCCATGCAATGACGGAAGGATGGTTCCAGTCCTGCTCCATCATCTCGCGCATCTGTTGCTGCCACAGAGCGCGGATGCCTGGATCAGCCATTTGCCACGCGCCCATGTTCCAGTTACCGGCCTCGGCAATGATCAGCATGCCATGCTGATCGGCAAAATCGAGGACCTCGGGCACCTGGGGCCATTGAGCAATGCGCATCATACGCATGTTGTCGGCCAACATGTCACTCATGTCGCGATCGACAATTGCGGCGGATTCGCGCGGCCCTTCGTCTGGATCCTCGCTCACCCGGTGGCCTCCAAAAAGATGAACTGGATTGCCGTTCAACAACAATTCCGTGCCCTGCACGCGAATTTCCCGCACGCCAATGTCGGCTTCCATCTCATCGCCGGGGAGCGAAAGGGCTGCATGATAAAGAAACGGATCTCGTACGCTCCATAAGTGCGCGTTCGGCAACACTCCTGTCCAAGTCAGCTCGGCATCGCCGCCGGCGGCAATCTGGACGGGCGTGAAGTGAACGGGAAGCGTGGCGACGCTGCCTGCCGGATTCGCAGAAGCCTCTTTGTCGCCGCCGTTGTGAAGGAATGCGTGAACAGTGATGGCGGCCTGCATCGTTTTCAGGTCGGGTCGCGCATCGACCTTGATGTCGCGCAAATAGACGGCATCGGTGATCAACAGGCTCACAGGCCGGGTGATGCCACCATAGGGCATCCATGGGTCGATACAGCGGGCAGCCGTTCCGTAGGCCTGATTTGGCGCGGAGTCAGCTGTCGCGGACAAACCTGGAATGGAGCTGAGGGTAGGCATATTGTCCACCTCGACGAGCAGGTGGTTTCGGCCAGGCCATAAATACTTCGTTACCTCAAATTCGAACGGCGTGTAGCCGCCCTCATGCATGCCGACCTGCCGGCCGTTCAGCCACACATGCGCCTTGTAATAGACGCCATCGAAGTGGAGGCGAACCACCTGCCCCGGAAGCACCGAAGGAGCATCGAAGTCGCGCTGATAGATCGCGTCCCCGATGTACTCCCGGTAGCCCTTCATCACCATCCAACTGTGAGGGACAGTCACGTCTTGCGCCTTCTGGTCAAGAGTCGCGCGAAAGGTCCAGCCGCTTCCATCCAGATCGACTTTGGTCGCACCAAAGGCTTGGCATACAGCGCACACTATAACTGTCGCGACTCCACCCCATTGTTGCCAGCGTTTTGACATTCTTCCTTCCTCCATATGAGTCCCCTGAAACACCGCCGAAGTGCGAACCGATCATCGCCTGCCTGTTTTCGGCCAGTAGCGTGTCAAAGTAATCAGTTTGCCGTCGATATATTGCGATTCGAATCTGCTTGACCCCCAATGCATTGGGCTCGAAAGAGCAGCTCCGAACCCGCTTCGTGTTCACCGATGGAGGTCCACCTGACTGGACCGGACAACGCTGCCATCGGGCTTGACGCCTTCGACATAAAATTCAAAGTTGGGATCTGTATCGCTGAAGGGGAGGCTGAATTCATAGGGATAGTGTGAATCCACAATCTTCTTCCATTGACCATCCTCCTTGTAAGAAAGGCGCGCCTCGGTCAGATCCTTTTCCGTTGCTTCGAGCCAGATATAAGCTGAATTGAGGGATCGTCCCATGGAAAGAAGCATCCCGGTTACCGGGCCAAAGGGCGATGCGATGGTACGGTAGCTTTGATCGGAAAGCGGTCTTGCTTCTGTGTCAAGGTACTCAGACTGAAAGTGTGGCTCAATTCTCAATCCATCGATGGCCAGAGCTGAGATTCCCTTAGTGGACACCGGGACAGTCAACTGGCCCTGCGCCAGTTGCATGCGTCCACTTGCACGGTTATCTATCCATACCCGTACTTTGTAATTACGATTGATATCAAGGGGAACAATATTTGGGTCCAAGCGCAGATGGACTTGCAGGTTGCTTTGGGACTGGTTCATAAATATCAGATACAGGGCATTACTTCCGTAGCCGGCCAAATAATTGACTTCAGTCTGATCTGACTCCACCAGTTTCCCTGGCATCCAGAGCCGCACTCCGCGTTCACCATAAACTTCGCCCGGCCGATCCCCATAGACCTTGCTTTGCAGATATGCATAGCCTTGGGCGTACTGGGATGGGAAAGCTACTTTTCCCTGGGATCTTGCGAGAGCGTCCGAAATTAAGTAGTCATAGAGTAGGGCTATATTGGGCCAGACTTGATTGTAATAGATCATGTTATAAGTTAGCTGATTCCATGGCCTCAGCGGGTAATCTGGGTGCTGATAAGTCGTAGTAAACTCTCCTTTGATGTCATAGCCTGGGAAATTCTCGTACCGTCCGACGACGGCGGACCGCGCAATGTCCCGCAAGAAAGTGTCGCCTGTATAGTAAGAAAGCCGGAGCATGTAGGCGGCGTAGTGAGTTAGGAGCACAGCCGGGTTGTATGCGTAGGTCGTCGACGCTTCCGGGGTGAGGCCGATCTGAGAGACGCGCCATGCGGGAACCATTTCCTCGGGAGCAGGTATTGGCTCCGGATCATGCTTGACCATGCGAGTGGGAGACGAGGAGACAATTGTCTTCGAGCCTTTATTTACAAGGACGTCGCGGTTCGGAACTGCAGGGTCCAGCCATATGTATTGCGCAAATTCCTTCGCTCCATCTTCAGCGGCATTCAAGAACCGTGTGTCCTGAGTGGACTCATACAGTTCCAGCAGGTCGATCCATTTGGGCGCGAAGTCGGTCCAAAATTGTCCGCCTGTTTCAACGTGGACGTCTTTGAAATCCTCCTGTGTCTGATCGATCCTCTGTGTTATATAGAGCAGCGCCTTCGCCTTCGCCTTATCGAGGTAGCTGTCATTGTCCGTCATCCGGTAGAGTGCCAACATATCTTGAAAGCTGTCGCCCTTGCTCACCATGTTTAGATTCAGCCTTCTTGGTGTCTTCGACAGCAGGTCCGCATAGTAACTAAAGACGGGGCTTCGGTTCAAGAACATCGAATAGAGTGCTGATAATTCCGAAACCTCCGCGCACGGTCCTTTCATCAGATGTGAGGCGTTTTGGCCTGTGATGGTGTCCGACACCGAATAGAGGTACTTCTGACGCGACATAATGTATTCGATCATCGGCAGCGCGCGCCGGCGGTAAATCTCTGGGTCATCGCGAATAATCGCGACCGATAAAGGATGCAATGCCGAGACCAGCTTCACCGTGCCGGGAACATCTGTGGTGTAATCGAATGCTTTCAAGTCTTGCACCCACCCGCTATAGGTATCGTTCATCGCGAAGTCAATCATGTTATCGAGCGTGGTGTTGAGCGAGGCTGGGCCATTGTAGCGATAATCGTGAAATCCGAATATGTCTTGAGCGACATGGCGGTAGGTGTCGAACCAGCTGCCATCGCGGACGAAGATACGAAAGCGAAATCTCGCGGTCGCGCCTGGCTTGAAGTGCGAATCCTCCAAGCCGAAGACTGGCGAAAAGACCATCGGCTGCGCCCTCCCCTCGGGATTTCGCAATGCAACACCGAAGCGCGAGTTCTTCATCGTGGGCAATCGAAAAGGCACTTCGGATGGGTCAACTGAAAGTCCGATGGTATCGTCCTTGCTCTGGACAAATACGGCGGGCAGCGAACACATAAACTCCATCGATAAAAAGGAATGGCTGGGAAAACGCCGCTCCTGCCATACCAGGGGCTGCCAGAGTCGAGTTATCGCGCTCTTCTCGAGTTCCGGGAATCCGGTGTATCCAATGGAGTACCAGCCCGGCTCCAGTGCCGTGAACTGAAATTCGATGACCGGATCTTGCCCCGCCGGAGCCATTACGAGTTTTGCCTGGAGCCGGAAACGGGACTGCTCGGGAAAGGTCCATCGTACGGTTTCCGCCTCGACTTCGGCGTGCGCGGCATCTATCGAAACGACTTCCCCGGCCCCGAAAAGGTCCGTCGTTCTACCCCCGGAAGGGGCCGGAAGCCAGGAGGGCACGTCATAAGCTGTCTCGCTATCTCTCGTCAATTTAAGGGCGGGGTCTGTATCCGAGACGAGGATTGAGAAGTGAGGCCGGAAATGGGCCGTGTGCCCACGCGCGCTAATGGCGACCGAACCATCCTTTTCGATTTTCATGCCGTATTGGTTCTTTGCAACCGCAGCTGCAGAGAGGCCTGCCGGAAGTAACGAAAGCAGCGTGGGACCGAGCAACAGTCTGACCAAACCCCTATTGCTAATGGACATGGTTGAATTCCTCCCTCGCCTGGCGACCCAAATTTAGCGCTTAACTTGAAGGGTGTCAAGGGCCTTCCTGCAAGTGAGATGTCTGGCTTCCACGGGCAGTCGGCGCTCGACCGCAAGCTGGGTGAATACGTGCTCCCCGATGGATGGGCTTTACTGCTGGCAAAGGGTAAGGCGCGAAGGCATGGTTTGTCCCGCGGGCCGGGCTGAAGTCCACATCACGGCGAGCGCCACAGGATGGAGGCAGGCCATAATCCAGAACAGTGGAAAGTATCCATGGTGAGTAACAACATAGCCGATGATCTCGCTAAAGACCATGCCGCCGAGGGCGCTTCCGGCGGCGATAAGTCCGAAAGCGGTGGCGATCTGCGAGGGTGGAAACAGTTCAACGATCAACGCGCCCAAATTGATCAGCCAGCACATGTGCGCCATGGCAACGATGGCTCCGATGGCAATCGCCAGATACGGACTGGCGTGAACTGTTGCGATGGGGCTGAGCGGCACCAGCATCGCTGAGCATGCCATGACATTCCGGTAAACGATGGCGGGTTTGTTTCCGCGCTTGATCCAAACGCCAGCCAGTCCGCCGCCAAAGAGTGTACCTGCTCCTCCTGCCAGATAGACCCACCAGCCCGTGCGGGCAATCTGCTGCAGTGTGAGGTGTTGCGCGCTACCGAGATATTTTGGAAACCAGAAGAGGTAGAAGTACCAGACGGGGTCAGTGAGGGCACGAGCAATAAGCAGTTGCCAGGTGCGGTGTTGGGAGAGCACGACAAAGAAGCCGCTGGGAGCGGCTTCCATGTGCGAGCTGCCCGAATCGATTAACCGTGGAAGACTCGCGGATGCAGGCGCGCTTTGACCGCGGCCGCGCAGGCAGAGGAACCAGAGCGGAAGCCATAGCAGGCCGGAGATGCCATCGAGCAGAAAGATGGTGCGCCAAGGCAGATGGGTCGTAACCGCGACAATGACCGGGAGCGCGACGACTGCTCCAACGGTGGCTCCCAGCGTGTAAAAGCCAATTGCGGCAGCACGTTTTTCCTTCTCAAAGAATTCGCCGACGGCCTTGGGCGCCGCAACCCACAGTCCGGGCTCTCCCAGGCCCAGCATGAAGCGCGTTGAGGCGAGCATGACCGCGGAATGCACGAACGCGGTAAGCGCCTCGGCCACCGACCACCAGCCCACAAACAGCGCCATGCTGAGCCGCGTTCCCAACCGGTCGCTGAGCAAGCCTGTGAACACATAGGCGATTGCGGAGGCAAACAGAAATGCAGTGACGATGTGACTGTAGCCTCGGTCGCTCAAGTGCAATTGCGCCTGAAAGAAGGGAGCGACAACCGTCAGGCTTTGGCGGTCGAAGTAGTTGATGAGCGCGATCCAGAACAGAAGGAGGGCCAGAAACACCTGAAACCGGCCATCGGCGGCTAGCCTTCGCTTCATGAACCCGTCCTGTTATTCCATTGCGCACCGTGCGCTTGCGCTTCGAAGCGATTTCAATAACAGCGGACCTCATAGATCGCGGGCAAGCCGCCCCAGGTTTTGAGAATCTCCAGAACAATCGCACTCGTATGCAGCGGTTCGGCCAAATCCAGACGCCAGCGGCTTTGATGGTGTTCATTCACGTCGGCCAGCACGGTACCCTCAGCAGAAAGAAGTCTAAAGTGTCGCACGCAAGCAGGCATGGCGCACTCGGGATGCGTCATCAGCACCGATTCCATAGGATGATCATAGTCTGTGTCAAATGTGATCTGGATCGATTGAATTCGTTGGGGTTGTGGCCAACTGAATCGCAGCCACGGCTGGCGGTCCTCGACTCCGGGGACCCAGCCATTGACAGCATTCACAGGCCGGCCGATTCCATTCGTCAGTTGCGATGCGTCGAAGGCGCGCAGTGGCGGATCGATGGTGACTGCGATATCCCGAGCCTTCGGGCGTCTTCTGGGCAGCCAGAACGCGAATGATTCTATGCCGGAGTTCAATGGCGGCAGCTGGACCGCGCTCCTTGCAACGGCCGCATTGACGCTGTGATGCAGTGTGAGAATACCGGGGATGCGAGTATCGGTTAGCGCGATACTCAATTGCGGATTGCTGGGGAAGGTGAGAAAGACATATCCAGGTTCCGTCACTTCTCCATTGAAGTGCAGTGTGGCCTGTTCCCGCTTTCCCGGCGAAAGTTCAACGGACGCCGAGCTCAAAAGGATCTCAGGGGTAAAGTTCCCGGGTTTTGCGCTTTTCCAAATTTCCGCGAGCAGGGCGGTGTGCTCTGCTGCTTCGGCTGTGACCGTGAGGGAGGGAAACGGTGCCGGTTGAAGAGGTAGCAGTAAGGCCCAGGCGTGATCTAACTGCAACATTTCTCCATTGGGAGCAGTCTTCGCAAGGGCAAGTGTGCTGGATGCGGTAATCTGCGCAACGCGGGCCAGGTCGTTTTGGTCCGATGCGGCAAGTCCGGGAATATATTGTCCTGCGCGCAGCAATCGCTGTTGAAGCTGGCCGATGCGAGGCTCCTGGGCCAAATCGCGCGGCAGAACATTTTGCTCCTTGCAGAACACCGCGGCCATGCCCACTGCCTGTCCATTGTGTGCGCAGGTGGCCATGACACGGGTCGATCCGAAAGCAATGTGCGACGCACTGATGAGGCGACCGGCCAAAAAGAGATTGGAGACATCGCGGCTATACATGGCACGGTAGGGAATCTGATAGACGCCCTTTGCATGCCACTGCGTACATGGCGGGGCCGGGCTGTACACGCCCTCCGGTGGATGCAGGTCGACCGCCCATCCGCCGAAAGAAACAGCATCCGGATGCCGGCGCTGCTCAATTAAGTCTTGCTGACAAAGCATGACATCGCCTTCAAACCTCCGGCTCTCGCGCTTGCCGGGGATCATGCCCATCCATTCAAGAGTGAGGGTACTTGCCTCGGGATAATCGCCCGAATTCTTGATGTGGTTCCAAATACCATAAGCTACTCGCCATAACTCCCATTTGATCTCCTCGGTGTCGTGAATGGTATCGAGCGCGCCTCCATACGAAATCCACCAGAGCCGGCATCCGGTCTCAGAGACCTTGAGTTCGCGGTAGCGAAGGATGGGGGAAACATTCCTCAGTGCGAAAGGGGGTGGGATAAAGCGCACGGGCTTGCCGGTATCGCGGGCATAGAAGTAAAGGGAGTGGCCCAGGAGCGACATGCCGGGTTCCTCGTCCGCGAGCAACTCGCCAAACTCCGCTCGGGCTTCAGTGCCCATACGGAAAGCGGCTCCGGCAAGATAGCCGAGAATACCGTCTCCGGAAGCATCGCAGAATAACGGCGCGGAGATTCGGCTTACGGTCTGATTCTGGCTGCAGTAGGCATGAACCGCGGCGATCCGGCCATCGTCCGCCATGGTCAGCGAGTCTGCTACCGAGTTCAGCAGTAGCCGGATGCGTGGCTCCTGCACCACCTTCTCCAAAAGCAGCGCATCGAAGATAATGGGGTTCCCCTCAGGATTGCGCCAAAGGTTCTCGACGAGAATCTCATCGATCACTCCGCCTTCGCGGGCCCAGCGATTGTTGTTGCCCATGTGCGAGGTCGCGCCCAGTATCCACAGGCGTACCTCGCTGGAAGCATTGCCGCCCAGCACTGGGCGGTCCTGCAACAGAATCACGTCGATCCCCTCGCGCGCCGCCGTGATCGCGCAGCAGACCCCGGCCATTCCTCCGCCAACCACCACCAGGTCGGCATTAAGATTCTCCTCTACGTGTGTTCTTCCCTCACGAGTGTAGGGTTGCGAGTTCATGTCCAGCGCTCCTTGCTCAGCTTGCAGGCAAGTCCTTGGAGAATTCGGGCTTGAGCCGCTGAAGAATGAATCAGAGTTCGCCGGCGCGCCACAAAACCGTGGGACGGCAATGAGCGGAGGCTGATTCTGTTCATACGCATAATACACGTTAATCGCTAAACTGCAAAGTGGCTGCCCGTTGAGTTGGCATGACATCCGCTGTCCGGGTGATCGGCTCCCCATTGGGAGGTGAGCAAAGACGAACGTGATCAAGGGAAATCGGGTTCGGATTTCTCTGAGTTTTCAATGGTTTATGCCATCAGGCCCGAATGTAGTCAATGCATTTGCATTGTTGCGCGGGGGGGCTATAATGATCAAACGCTTAATTGGCCAGAATTTCCACGATACGTCCGGCAGAGTCGCCCATCGGCGTTTGCCAGGTGGCGTCATGAATCGAGAGAGGGAGGGAATATCTTGAGCACGCCAACGCTTGCAGACATCGCCAAGCGGGTAGGGGTCTCGACGGCGGCGGTTTCGATCGCGCTCAACAAGGGTGAGACGAATCGAATCAGCGCCAAGACCCGCGAACTCATCTTCAAGGTAGCCAAGGAGTTGAGCTATTCCCCCAACGAACTGGCCAAGGCGCTTGCGGAAAACAGGACGCGTTTGCTTGGCCTGATCGTCCCGATGCGCGATCCCATCTTCTTCAACCTGTTCATTGCACAGACTCTCTCGGGGATCCAAAGCACAATGATGCGCCGCGGATACAACCTGCTCGTGTACTCACCTACCAGCCAGGATCAGTCGATGGCGCGGGCCAAGATCTATGAAAGCAAATATACCGACGGAATCATTGTCGTTAACACGCGATCGTGTTCGGCCAAGACGGTAAACCAGACCATTCGCGAACTTCAGGATGCAAAGGTCAAGTTTTCGATGATCAATTCTTACTACGGTCGTGCGCTCATCAACTATGCCGGGGTCGACGACGCCGCGATTGCCACGGCGGCTGTGGACTACCTTGTGGGCAAGGGCCATCGCCGGATTGCATTTCTAAGTGGGGCGCATATGCTGGCCACTCACGGGGAACTGGTCAAGGGCTTGACGCGCGGGCTGCGCAAACACGGCCTGACATTGCGGAATGAGCTTATCGGTTGTTCGGAATACGATCGCGACCGTGCTTTTGCCATCCTGGATCGCTGGTTTCTGAATAAGCGCCATCGCCCTACCGCAATACTGGCATCGGACGACCAGCTATTGATGCACTTATACGACTATGCAGATCTAAAAAAGATGACCATTCCAGACGATGTTTCGGTGTTTGCCCGCCGCAACATCGGAATCGAAGACCATATTCGCCCCAAGCCTACCTCGATCGTGATTCCGACCTTTCAAATGGGGCAGCTTGCCGCCGAGTTGTTGATCGACACAATCGAGGATCCCGATTGCAAGCCGCGTCGAATTCTGTTGCCGTTTGAATTGCATGAAGGAACGACCGCCTAGATTTCCAATGCTTTCCGATCTTTCTCATCGTCCGCAGGCCGAACAACTGCTTGCTTTGAGCTCAAACCGATCCGCATGCGAGGCCGAAGGGGTGTGCCTGCCGCTCCAGCGCAGGTTGTGCGCCGGGGCATTGGTTTGGGCCTTGTGTTTCGAGTCGCCGGCCACAAATCGCCCCTGCCGGCGCTGTCCAATTCGCTGGGAATAAATCACTTACTATCATTCTCCGGGAACGGCCGGTGGCGGCAGCGTAGCAGGCCCCAGGGCTGCTGAATAAAATGTGCATTAAACGGTTGACAGAAGAACGTTAAGCGCCTATCATTCGGCAAAATTGATCAAGACACTTTGAGGTGAGGTAAATTGTCCGATGCCGGCGGTTGTAGAGTTAATCGCTTGACACCTCAGACCAGTTTTGGAAACGTAAACAGACCATGCGGAGAAAGGAACAACTCATGAGCCCAGTGACATCTCGCAGAACTCAAATCCTGCGTAATTGCGTAAAGTTCAATCGCGCCGTTATGTCCGTTCTTCTGCTTTTAGCCGCCTGCTTTGCTGCCAGCCGGACCGGCTCCGCGCAGACAGACGTTGGCTACATCCTTGGCACCGTTACCGACCAGACGGGCGCCGCGGTCAAAGGGGCACAGGTAACCATCACCTGGCAGAGCACCGGGTTAGCCCAAACCGTAGTCACCAACGAGACCGGGTACTACACATCCCAGCCTCTCCAGGTCGGGCAGTACAACGTCTCGGTTGTCATGCCCGGCTTCACTCCTGCGGCCGTTCACAACGTGATCGTCGATGCCGCCGCCCACGTTGAAACCAACATTACCCTCCATGTTGGCTCGGCATCGGCAAACGTGACCGTCGAAGGCACTCCGCCGGTCATGGATACCACTGACGCGCAGATTGCCAATACCATCGATTTGCGTTCTGCGGAGCAGCTGCCCGTGAATGGCCGCAGTGTGCTGGCTCTGGCCACGTTCACTCCCGGCGTGGAGTCGGCCGTCGGCGCTATCAGCGAGGGCTTCCAGAACCGGGGAACCGTGGTCTCGGAGATCCGTATCGCAGGCGGAGTCAATGGCGAGAATAACAACATACTCGACGGCGTCTCGAACGTGCAGGATTGGCTCGGAGAAGTCGCCATCAACCTAAAGTCCGACGCCGTGGCCGAATACCGCATCATGTCCGGTGTCATTCCCGCGCAGTTCGGCTACACATCCGGCGGCGTGGTTGACGTTGTCTCCCGCTCGGGAAGCAATCATCTGCACGGCAGCGCCTACGAGTTTCTCCGCAACAACGCCCTCGACGCGTGGACCGCATATCCGCGTCCGACCAAAAAGCCGGTAACCCGATTCAACAATTACGGAGGTACGCTGGGCGGCCCTATCCGGCGCGACAAAATGTTTCTCTTTGGAAACTACGAGCAATACAACTACGCGACCAACAATTCGTCCTATTTCAGCCTGCCTACCGCGCAGGAATACACTGGGAACTTCAGCGACCTGGGTACAGTTGTGAATGGCGTCTGCACTCCGGTCAATATCTACGACGACTCAAATATCGTGGGTGGTCAGCGGCAACAGTTCGATTACAACGGAATTCCCAACAATATTGCGCCGGGCCGCCTCGACATGGTGGCACTGGCGTACCAGAAACTGTTTTACCCTGCCCCCAACAATACGTCAGGCTCTTATAACTCCTGTACGCATGCAAACAATTATCTGTATGGCCTTCCCGTGTCATCCTCTGAGCGCCAGGGAATCGTGCGCTCCGACCTTAAAGTTTCCGAGAAGGACAATATAGTGGCGCGCTATGCCTATTACTTTAACGCGACCAATTTTCCGTATGGCACCGTCCCGGCCGGGCTGCCTGGCAGCTACGATCACCGCAACGATCACCTGCAAACCCAGAATGCGGTACTCTCGGAGATTCATGTATTCAGTCCCAGTTTGCTGAACGATGCGCGCATTGGCATGATGCTGAGCGATTTTCCCTTCCAGGCGGGAACGGCTTACCAGAACGTCGCCGGCCAGATCGGCCTGCCTAACGATACAAACATCGAATCACCCACGATGAGCAACGGCGTCCAAGCGCCAAATATCACTGTCGGGTTCCGCTCTTCCGTTTCGATAGATGGGCTGGACGACCTGACTTGGACTCGCAAAAATCACACCCTGCATCTGGGCGCCAGCGCGCAATTCACTGAAGGCTATAACTACCAGACGGGCTCTTCAGCATCCGGGACCTTCACTTTCACTTCCGGGACCACCGCAGAGGGTAACGACACGACCGTCGTTTCAGGCACAGGCAGCACCTATGCCTCTTACCTCCTGGGCCAGGTGAACAGTGCCACTCAGCTTGTGCAGGCGGGTTATGCCTGGCGCAGGATGATGTACGCCGTCTATGTCCAGGACGACTGGCATGCTTCTTCGCGCCTCACCATCAACGCCGGCCTCCGCTGGGATTACATGAGCCAGGCGGTCGAAAAGCATAACGGTATCGAGGACTTCGACATTACCAAGACAAACCCATTGAACGGGTACGCTGGCCTTGTTGAGTATGCCAACACCAATGGTTATGGCCGGAATTTTGTTCCCGAAAACCACGGCGACTACGGTCCTCGCCTGGGCTTCGCCTATGCGCTGGGCAACGACAGTAAGACGATTCTGCGCGGTGGTGCCGGCATCTATTACGCGACGGTGGCCAACACCTCATACGACGGTTCGTCGGGTAACACGCTCGGCTTTACCAGCTATACAACCAGCTGGAGCGCCGCTGCCGCGCACGGCATCGATTTTCAACTCCAGAATGGGCTTCCGGGCACATGGGATGTACCGCTCGGTGTCTCTGGAGGCCAGAACGCCTTCCTGGGGCAAACCGCGGCTTATATCTGGCCGGCTGCGAAGGATCCTACTTCACAAATATTTACTCTCACGGTATCGCGGGAGCTTCCGTGGGGGTTGGTGGCTGACGCTTCGTACGATGGCAACCACGGAAATCACTTTTTCAACGCTTCACCCAACATCGACACGCTGCCTCCGCAGTACTACAGCATGGGGACGGCAGCTTTGAGCGCATCGGTCGCCAACCCCTATGCGGGCATCGTGCCCGGCAGCCTGGGCGCGGCCACCATTACCGAAGCGAATCTGTTGAAGCCGTATCCTTACATGTCTTCGGTCACGGTGCAGTCTCCGCGCAACGCGTCTTACTGGGCCAACCTTGCAGAGCTTTCAGTGCAGCGACGCGTCCAACATGGCCTGCAGGTCATTGGGGCGTATACGTTTGGCAAAATCACCGACGAGGGCGTGCAGGGCGTCTCCGATCTTTCCTCGGTCGGAACATCGACCAGCGCCTCTCCTCAGAATTGGCGCAACCCGCAGGCAGACCATTCGGTGGATACCATCGATGTCACGCACCGCGTCACTGTTTCAGGCCTCTACGATCTACCTCTCGGCGTGGGCCATCGCTTCCTTAACAGTCCCAGCACCGATCGCCTTGTGAACGGTTGGCAGTACAACGCAATTCTGACCATGGAGTCGGGACGCCCGATCGGCGTCACGGGCGCCAACAACCTGCTCGCAACTCGGCCGAACTTGAATCCGAATGTCAGCGTGAAGGTGGCGCATGCGGGAAGATCGCAAATGTACAAGACCGGCTATCTTGAATGGTTCAACCCGCTGGCCTTTGTGAACCCGCCGGATTACACCTTTGGCAATGTGCCGCGCGAATTCTCCAATGTCCGCGGACCGGGAACCGTCAATATCGACATGTCACTCTTCAAGACCACGAAAATCACCGAGCGCACGAGCTTCGAGTTCCGCATCGAGGCCTACAACGCCCTCAACCACGACAACCTGAGCATGCCGGGTACCGCGTTCTCTGCAGGACCGCCGGCCGTCTCTTCCAATCCCTACGCAGAGGGAGGAACCAACACAAGTTCCACCTTTGGCATGATCACCAGCTCCGGAGCCATTCGCAATGTCCAGCTGGGAGCGAAGATTTTCTTCTAAGTCTGTTACCGTTTCATCGACAGGATGAAGCGGACGCACTGGGCAAACAAATTCGTGAACCTGAACGGGCTGTCTCAAAGGCTTCGGCCTGCAGGGCAGCCCGTTCAGGTTTCGGGCAATTTTTTAGAGCATTCACATGGGGGAAAGAAAGATGGCGGTACGTGGGCAACGATGGGGCGGAGTCGCGGCTGTGGTACTGTGCCTGGCGGGCCAGGCTTTTGGCGCAACCCGGGTAGACCTCGATGGCGCGGGATGGACATTCAAGACCACATTAGAGGAGAAGGTCGCGGATGTCGTTGTGCCTCACTGCTGGCCTGCTTCCGAGCAGTATCGCAAATACATTGGCGACGCCATCTATCAACGCGACTTCGACCTCCCGGCTGTCGAGCCCGGCAAAGTCGTGCGGCTCCATTTCGATGCCGTCTACGACGTTGCCAGCGTGTGGCTGAACGGGCGCAAACTCGGGGTGCACGAGGGCGGCTACACGCCCTTCGAGTTCGATGTGACCAGGGTGCTCAAGCCTGGAAAGAATCATCTGCTAGTAGAGGTCAATAACACCCCGACGCTCTCCAGCATCCCGGCGCTTGCCACCTCTCACGGATCGCGGGACTACCCTCTTTACGGTACCGCCGCGGGCGAGGGGATCGTGGGCTGGATGCCCTATGGCGGCATTGTCCGGCCGGTCAGCCTGCTCATCACGGATGCGGTCTACCTGCGCACCATGAAGATCGACGCCTCGCCCGATCTGGCCCATCATACCGCGCGCATTACGATACATGCCTGGCTCCACAACGGAGGCTCCGCCGCGGCGCTTGCGGCTGTTCATGGAACGGTTGCCGGCTTGCCGGCATCCTTTCCCAGGGTTCGAGTCGCGGCCGGCGGCGATGCTGAAGTTGCCTGGTCGGGGACCTTTATGGACGCGCATCTTTGGAGTGTGCGCGATCCGTTCCTCTACGACGCGTCCGTCCAGGTACCCGGAGACGAGCTGACCGCGAAGATCGGCGTGCGCGAGATTCGCGTGCAGGGAACTGAGCTTCTATTGAATGGCAAGCCAGTCCATCTGTTTGGAGCCAACCGCGTAAGTGAAGATCCGAAGGAAGGTCTTCGCGAGTCGGGTGCCATCATCGAGCGCGATATGGAAGATATGCTCGCGGACAACATGCGCATGATGCGCATCGCCCACTATCCGCAGGCGCCCGCGCTTCTCGATTTTGCCGATAGTCACGGCATGTTGATTATCGCCGAAGCCGGTAACTGGAATATGAGCGCGTGGCAGATGGCCGATCCCGGTATCCGGGCAACGTGGCAAAAACAGATGAAGGAAATGATGGAACAGGACTGGAATCATCCTTCCGTCATTGCCTGGAGCGTAGGCAACGAATACGAATCGTTCACCAAGGACGGCATTGCCTGGACACATGATATGCGTGCCTACACGCTGGGAGTTGACCCGACACGCCTGATCACCTTCGCTTCACGATTTACCGGCGATCCCTCCGTGAATACCGGAAAAGATGAGGGGAGTCAGTATTCCGATTTTGTGTCGGTGAATATTTATGGCAACTATGCGGAACGGTTCGATCATGTGCATGCTCTTTATCCTGACAAGCCGGTGTTCGTAACGGAGTTCGGGAAGATGGGAGAACCGGGAATCCACGATCCCGAACGCATCAAGGACGTCACGGACGCCGTCAGCGCGATGAAGGCGCGTCCGTGGATGATCGGTGGTTCCTTGTGGACGTGGGCGGACTATCGCTCGCTGCATCGCGGCACTCCCGCAACCGGAATACGCTATTGGGGCGTGGCGAACCTCGACCGCGAGCACCGCGACTCATGGCAGGTTGTCCATGATCTGTTCGACACCGATTTTCTGGAGGGAAAATGATCGTCAATTGTACTCATAGAGCGATCGCAGTCTCGATCGCCCTGATCTCGCTCGCGATGATTCTTGGCGCCGCCGCTGGTCATGCTGCATCGGCAACCGAGACCGTCATCCTCAAAGGCGGGCGCATTCAATTCCGGATGGCTCTGAATCAAGGCCGCTATGGCATCGACAGCGATGATCATAAAATCGTCGCTGCGGATGCGGACGCGGGCGTACTTCTTGCCGGAAGCCCCGTGAGCTTCCGGCACGACGGCAACTGCGACCCCACCGAGTGTCATCTTGCGGGCACCAGTGCGGCTGGCGGCAAGATGCGGCTTACGGTGAAGCTTGCACCTCACCGTGCGGAACTTATCGCGGAGCCGCTTCACGCCGGCGACGAATTGCGCTTCATCACCGCCGGTGCGTCGCCTGCCTATGGCCTCGCCGATCACGCATCGGAGACGCGCTTCTCCACGCTGGTTCAGAAGCAATACAACACCGATGTGAGCGGCTTTGCCGACGACCAGTTTCTCTCCGGCCAGGGCATTACGCGGCTGGTGAGTAACTTCGTCATCTATCCGCGCCAGCGGTTTGCCGAGCTCCTGGTCGACCCGACCATGAAGATCATTCACACCTCAGCCACCCAGATCGTGCAGGGCGTAGTGCACACTGGCGGCCCTGTGCACCTCTACTACTTCTTCGGCGATCCTCACCAGATCTATGCCCAGTATCTCGAGGTTCGCAATGCTGCCGGCTACCGCGTCTTCATGCCCAAATATATGGCCTTCGGCGTAGGCTGGGAGGCCTTCGGCGCACTGGGATGGAATACCAACCAGCAGACCGTCCAGGAGAGCGTCGATCGTTACATCGCCGATGGCTTTCCGCTCCGCTGGGTTGTCATTGGTTCGGGCTGGTGGCCTGCCGAAGAGCGATTTCACGAGACCACCAGCTTCGGTATGGTGGACGAGCAGAAATACCCGGACTTCAAGGGGCTTGTTCATCACTTCCATGATGAGGGCCTGAAGGTTCTTCTCGGCCTGCGCATCAGCTTTGTCGAACACGGCCCGTTTACTGACGAAGGCATAAAGTCAGGATACTTTCTCAAGAAGGACGGCCAGGCGCAGGTGTTTCATGACGGCTGGCCGAAGGGACCCTTTTACCTGCTCGATGCGCAGAATCCCGCCGCGCTCTATTGGTACATCAGCTTGGTCGACCGCTGGAAACCCTTTGGCATCGATGGATTCAAGGAGGACTACTTCGGCTACGGCGGCTTCGGCTTGCGCGACGACAAGATCGACCCCACAAACAATCGCCTGATGCAGCAAGGCCAATTCATCATCGAGCGCAACGGATATCTCTCCTCGAACGGCGACCTCCACCGCATCAACGACTTCAACTACGACCAGGACCAGGACCGCGGACCTGTGAATGCTCTCGCGCTCGCGTATTCAGGTTTTCCGCTGGTCTACCCCGATATCGTTGGAGGTACGTTCGGCGAAAACCGCTTCGCCACCGACCGTTCTTCAAGGATGGAGGCCTTCATGATGCGCAATGCGCAGTGGGCCGCCTTGCACAGTAGCATGGGAATGGGAGAACCGCCTTGGAAATTCTCGCCGCGGGTCGCCAAGGTGATGCTGCAGGCCGCAAAACTGCATGCGCAGATCGCGCCTTACATCTACAGCAACGCACGCCGCTTCGTGCACGACGGATATCCCTGGACCATGACACCGCTCACCATCGCATTTCCCGACGACCCCAATGTCTATGATCGCGAGAACGCATCGGTCCGCGGATATGAATGGTTGATCGGCGATGCATTGCTGGCCGTGCCGCTCTATGGAAACGACTACGCCACATCTACTTCGCGCGATATCTACCTGCCTGCGGGCGAGTGGATGGACTTCGATACCGGCAGGCTGTACAACGGAGGACAGACTCTCAAGCATTTCGAACTGCCAGCGGGAAAGACGCCCCTGTTTGTGGGCGGCTCAGGCGTAACGCTGGAGGATCGCGACGGTAAACTGCTGATCTGCGTTTATCCGGTCGCAACCCACGCCTCGGTAGAGGTCACGCTGCCTGCGGGCGGACAACCGGTCCATGTCAACGTAGACGGTCTGCCTGCCGGAACGCCCTGGGCTCGAATCACTGTGCAGGAGGTTGGAGGGCCTCACATCCCGGCACAGAAATCGGATTTCGCTTTCAGTTTTATTCCTCAGGCAGGCAAAACGTACTTTGTTCACGCGCTACCTTTAATGCCAAGGCAATGAATGAGCAGCGGAATAACCATTGGGGAACCGTAAGCATCGAACGAGTTCATCGCAATAATTGCCATGCAGTGCGGGAACTCTTCACAACAGAGTTGCCGGGCAAATGTTACGGCTGGCGGGCCATCACGCGACGGTTGTCCTTCGCAAAAATTCAATCCGTGTGCAAAAGGCACGAATCTTAACGGTTAAGACCGGAGAAAAAATCCGATAAGCGAGGAACGGAAACGAGGAGGAAGAGGATATTGGCTCGCTCCGAGGGAAAGGAACGGACGCGGCAAACGCCGCTGTGCGGCTTCAGCCAGCGCACCACTCCCGACGGTGCTTTCGTAGGAGAGTGCGATGATGCATCGCAAAGCTCTATGTGGCCAGATCGTAGCGATGATGCAAGCCGCCGAGCCGTGGAGTGGAAATGACCTTTGCACGCTCCGTGGTGCTGGTCGCCGCCTTACGGCCTACCGGAGTCTGCTTTTCCAGCCAGGGATGCGTCCTGTCATCGTGGTAATAGCGGACGTACTCAGTCATGAGCCGCTTGCAACGGCGTTCATTGAGCACAATCACATGGTCGAGTAGATCTCGACGGCAAGAGCCGACGAATCGTTCGGCCACGCCATTCTGCCAAGGGCTTTCGATGATGGTTCGTTTGGGCTCAATTCCGAAGCTCCTGATGGTCTCGACGATATCGTCATTGAAGTTACAGCCACGGTCAAAGATCAAGTAGCGAGGCGCGGTATCGTATGGAAACGTGTCGCGCAATTGCTGCGACACCCATGCGCTAGTCGAGTTACGAGTCACGCTGAAATGGAGAATCTGGCGCCTACCCTGCGCGATCACGAAGAAGCAATAGAGAATCCCAAAGATCAGCGTCGGCACAGTGAAGAAGTCCATCGCGGCAACTCATTGTGCAGATGGTTCGCGAGAATAGATGATTCAACAGCTACGCGAAGCCATACCGAGCGATCACGAGTACCGTTTCCTTATTCATGATCGACACGCGACATTTTCCTCAAGACTGGACGCAACCGTTGCTAATCTCGGACTGCAGGTGCTGAAGATGCCTGTTCGAACGCCGCAAGCAAACGCATACTGCGAACGATTGATCGGAACGATGAGAAGGGAATGCCTGGATTTTATGATTCCGCTCAACGAGCGCCATTTGCACAGGATCGTTCGCGAATGGGTTTCACACTACAACCGAGGCCGCCCCCACTCCCGCCTCGGGCCGGGAATTCCGGGCCAGAGGACGGCACCCCCGCAAAGGGTGCATCGTCACCGATTGGAGGAGGAAGAGCGAATCACTTCGATGTCTATTTTGGGCGGACTTCACCACGAATATGCACTCGAAAGAGCCGCCGCCTCGCGGCGGATCTGATTTTTTG
>Ga0181521_10003015_pt1 | contig 19964 bp, 17 predicted proteins | sample PEATcosm2014_Bin_32_FD_119764 | JGI IMG/M metagenome (GOLD analysis project Ga0181521, IMG submission 119764) | Peatland microbial communities from MTU Mesocosm Facility, Houghton, MI, USA - PEATcosm2014_Bin02_60_metaG | ecosystem: Environmental > Terrestrial > Soil > Wetlands > Peat | place... | reverse complement strand
CTGGGATCGGTGACAGCCAAAGTACTGCATGAAAGCGATCGCGCGGTCTGGACAGGAGCTCACCTGGAAGAAGCGCCGACGGGCGAGTTCTCGGTCCGCCGAATCCTCTGCTCGGTGGATTTACGTCCTCATAATCGACACACTTTGGCGCGAGCGGCGGAGATTGCCGCGGCTCTCGATGCCAGGCTGACGCTGGTCCACATCACGTCCAGCGTCGAGTTCTTCGGTCCCGGCGGATACAACGTCAACGCCGAGTGGAAGAAGACGCTGGTCGGCATCGCCGCCGAAGAGATCGCCAAACTTCAAAAGGACGTGGGTACGAAGGCCGAGGTCATCATCGACAGCGGTAATGTCCCGCAACTGCTAAACAAAGCGGCCGAGCAAACGAAGGCGGACGTCCTGGTCATCGGACACATTCCCGGGCGCAGCCATTGGGGGGACAACGGCAATGGCTATGGAATCATTCGGGAGTCGCGCATCCCGGTCCTGAGCGTCTGAGGGATTGGCGTTTTCAGTCTCAGCACCAGGAATAGTCCCATCGAGAACGGCTGGATCACCTGCACGTCAACCTTAGTGCCGCGAGCCCGGCGATCGCGTTTCCATGCCCGCCGCTCCGCATGCTCAAATGTCCTGGCGGGAGATCCCCAGTTTCTGTAGCATGGCGTTCAGGGTCGTGCGCGGCATCCCGAGACGCGCGGCCGCATGGCTGACCACACCGCGGGTCTCCCTGAGAATGCGGACGATATAGTCGCGTTCCATGTCCGCCAGCGTGCCACCGGCAGCTTCCACTGCGTCGGCCCGCAGTTCAGCCAGGGAAACACGAAGGGCCGGACCCCGCGAAAGGATGACCGACCTTTCAATGAAGTTCTCGAGTTCACGCACATTTCCGGGCCAGTGCCAACTCGCCAGGGCCGACATGATATCCGCCGGAATCGTTTCAATTTGCCTGTTCATTTCCCGGGCGTACTTCCGGGTGAAGTGCCGGGCGAGTGCGGGTATATCCTCGGGGTGGTCGCGCAACGGAGGCGTCGTGATCGGGAAAACTTTCAGCCGGTAGTAGAGATCGTTGCGAAAAAGCTTATCCCGCATCATCTGCGTCAGATCGCGGTTCGTTGCCGCGACCAGGCGGACATCGATGGGAATGGTTCTGGTGCCGCCCAGCCTCTCGAAGGCTTTTTCCTGCAGCGCTCGCAGTAATTTGGGCTGGAGATCGAGGGGGATGTCGCCGATTTCGTCCAGGAACAGGGTCCCCCGGTTGGCCAGTTCAAAGCGGCCGATCTTCTGTCCCAGCGCGCCGGTAAAGGCTCCTTTCTCGTAACCGAACAACTCGCTTTCGAGAAGGCCTGTCGGAATGGCGGCACAGTTCAGGGTGACAAATGGACGATCCCTGCGCGCACTCAGGCGGTGAACGGCGCGCGCGACGAGTTCCTTTCCGGTACCGGTCTCCCCAAGAATCAGCACGGTCGCGTCGGTGGGAGCCACCGTTTCCACCTGTGCCAAAACCCGCTTCAGCGCCGCACTGGCGCCAACGATCTCCGCAAAATTGCCGCTCGCGGGCGCACTGTCGATTTTCTCCGCCGCCTCGCTTCCGGTGAGGGGCTGTGACACAGCCATCCATCGAAACGGAGATGCATTCAATACGGCGACCGACACCAGAACTCCGACCCGAGTTCCGTCTTTGCGAATGTATTCCTTCTCAAAGGGCGTGCAGGCCCCGTACTGCAAACCTTCTTCATGGGCCTCTTCATCCAGATGCGAATATTCGGCGGGAGTGAGATCGGGCCAGTAGATCCGGCCCGCCGCCAGGTCTTCCCGGCTGTAGCCGGCCATTTCGAGAAATGCGTCATTCGCCTCTGTAATATGCTCAAACTCACCTGACACCACACCGGCGACGGTTGAATCCCCGGCGAGCTCTCCACTGAGGAGCCGAAGCACGCCGCCGCGCCGCAGCTTCACTTCCTTCAAGCGGCGATGGCTGAAGTCGCGGACGATCCTGGCAAAACCGCGCAGATCCCCGCGTTCGCCCCGGATGGCCATCGTATGCGCGTTCGCCCAGAAACGCGATCCGTCCTCCTTCACGTGCCAGCGTTCGTTTCCGAAATGCCCTTGCGCGGACGCCCTCCGCAATTCCTCCTGGAGCGCGATGCCCGAAGCATCTTCGACTGGATAAACGCAGGATGCAGGCTGACCGGCGATCGCATCCGCCTGGTAGCCGTAAATGCGTTCCGCTCCGGAATACCAGGCGACGACCCGCCCTTCGGCATCGAATATGGAAAGCGCGTAGTCGTGCACCTGCGCCGGGAGCCTCTTTGATTTGCAAGGGAGCGACTTGTCACGCAGCGCCAGCAGGTGACGATCGGGCAGAACGTTTGCCTTCCCCGTGTACTCTGTTTCCCGCGGGCTTCCGCCCGAATCCGCCAACCAGAATGTGCCTTGCTCTTCGCCCTGCTGCAGGAAAGACCGCCAAAGCCGATCCATTTGAGGCCGGCGACCAGGTTCTATAAAATCGTCGATTCTGCGGCCGATGATTCTGTCCCTTGAAATCCCGAACAACTGGCTTGCACCGCAACTGGCATCCCGGCAAGTACGGTCGTTGTCCGCGATGAGGACGGGTTCGGCGGGTTGGTAGACAATAGCCCGGAAAAGCAGTTCAAGCTGTTTCACGCCGCAGTCCCGCAGCCACTGACTAGTCGATGGCTGGGCGCAGCGGAGAGCATAGCTTTGTTCCTGTATGCGCAGTGCGGCACTCAATTCTGGCATGGCTTGACCTTATTTCGTCGCTGATCATCATGGCAAGCCGAAGCCCACAGACGTGAAGCTTTGTTTTCATCCTGACGGCCATTCGGGATCAAACGGATATGCGCCAAATAGTCAGGGGGCACTGCGCCACTTCACGCAGCCATGAGCCGATCTGACCGGGGAACGTCGCGCAAATAGTTGCACAATCGAATGAAGTTGTTCGGTTGATGTAAGTTTCAGTACGTTGGAAGTCCTCGCGCGGGAGGGAAAAGGCGGAAGGAGAACTTTGGATGCGCAAAACACTCGTAACAATTTTGGCAATTGCCGGTTCCATCGGTTCCGTCGCATTTGCCGCGGACAGAGAAATTAAAGTCGACGACCGGCTGAACGCTTCGGCCGACACGCTGATCGATATGATGAGGGCTTCCGATCACGGTATTCCGCACGATCTGCTGGATAAAGCGAAATGCATCGTGGTGGTGCCAGGCATGAAGAAGGCCGGATTCATCTTCGGCGCGAAATATGGCAAAGGCTTCGCGACATGCCGCCGGGCAGGTGGTTCGGGCTGGAGCGCTCCGGCCGCAATGCAGGTAGAAGGCGGAAGCTTCGGATTTCAGATCGGCGCTTCGGAGACCGATGTTGCGCTGCTCGTGATGAACGACGGTGGAATGAAACACCTTTTATCCGACAAGTTCACGCTCGGCGGAGAAGCCACCGTCGCGGCGGGCCCGCTTGGCCGCGACGCGGCCGCTCAGACGGACGCCGAGATGCACGCGGAAATGCTGTCCTATTCCCGCACGCGCGGACTGTTCGCCGGCATCTCTCTGGAAGGCGCGAGCCTGGCTCCCGATCCGGAAACCAACCGGGAACTCTACGGCCGCGATTCAACGAACCGCGAAATTCTGACCGGCGACTTCAAAACCCCGGCGGCCGCGGCGAAGTTTGAACGGGCGCTGCATCGCGATTCGCCCGTGCGCCATTAGGTACACCAACGAATATGTCAACTCGCTATAACAACGGATCGCATTACGAGAACCATCAGCGCGCCGCCGAACTGCACGACGGCGCCGCGCACGCCCATCGCGTCGGGGAACAGGAGGGGAAGCAGGATCACCTGACGGGACACGAGCATTCACGGCAAGCGCTGGAACACGCCCAGGAATCTCAGCGGCACGACCAGGCGGCTACGACCGGACATGGCATCGCCGCGTTCGGACACGACGAGATCGCGGCCCTCGCGCATCAACTCTGGCAAGCCAGAGGCTGTCCGGAAGGATCGCCGCAGGAGGATTGGTTCCACGCCGCGGAACAACTGCGATCCCGCGCGCTCGCGCATTGACACCGCAAAACCGGTAACATTGATTTCACTGAGCCGTGACCGTAAGGGAGCGGTTGGGCGAGGGGAGGGTGGCTGGCCACTGGACGAAGCAGCTTCCGGCCTCACGAGCGATGCGGCAAGACGCCAGCTCGAAAAGTTCGGTCCAAACGCAATTCCCGACACGGCTCTGCGGCCATTGCGCACGGCGCTGGCTAAGTTCTGGGCGCCGGTTCCATGGATGCTCGAGGCTGCCATCGTGCTCGAGATTGTCCTCGGCAAGTACGTCGAGGCTGCGATCATCGCGGTCCTGCTGGTCTTCAACGCCGCTCTCGGCTTCTTCCAGGAAGGGCGCGCCCAGGCGACCCTTGCAGCGCTGAAGTCGCGGCTCGCGCTGAACGCGCAAGTCCGTCGCGATAATGTCTGGGCGACGATACCCGCGGCCGGACTCGTGCCGGGCGATGTTGTGAAGCTCTCGCTCGGGGCCGTGGTCGCCGCCGACGTGCGCCTGACCTACGGATCGGTGTTACTCGACCAGTCCATGCTCACCGGCGAATCCGTTCCGATCGAAGCCGGCGCCGGGTTCGAAACGTATGCGGGAGCGCTGGTGCGGCGCGGCGAAGCGGTCGCCGAAGTCACGGCGACCGGAGCGCGCACAAAGTTCGGACGCACCGCGGAACTGGTTCGCACCGCGCACGTCGAAAGTTCCCAGCAGAAGGCCGTTCTGCGCGTGATCCGCAATCTCGCCATGTTCAATGGCGTCCTCATCGCGATGCTGGTGGCGTATGCCTGCACTCTCAGGATGCCGGGCAGCGAGATCGTTCCGCTGGTGCTCACGGGGATTCTGGCGTCGATTCCGGTAGCGCTGCCAGCCACCTTCACTCTTGCGGCGGCACTCGGCGCGCGGGCTCTGGCGAAGCTCGACGTGCTTCCCACGCGGCTCTCGGCGGTGGATGAGGCGGCGAGCATCGACGTGCTGTGCGCGGACAAGACCGGCACGCTGACGCGCAACGAACTGACAGTAACCGCAGTGCGCCCCATGCCCGGCTTTGACGAATCGCACGTGCTGGGAATTGCCGCCCTGGCGAGTTCGGATGGCGGCGAGGACCCGGTGGATGGGGCCATTCGGGCCGCCGCCGCAAAGAAAGCGGCCTCCGATCTGCCGAAACTCATCGAGTTCGTTCCGTTCGATCCGGGGACGAAGATGTCGGAGGCGACTGCGGCCGATCCGAGCGGCGCTGCGGTGCGTGCCGTGAAGGGGGCCTTTTCCGCCGTTGCCGCTCTGACGCAGGGAGCACCCGATGCGTCGGCAACAGCGACCGAGCTTGAGGCGCAGGGATTCCGAGTTCTGGCGGTCGCAATGGGTCCGCCCGCGGCACTGAAGCTGGCCGGAATCATCGCGTTGAGCGATCCGCCCCGGCCGGATTCCGCCGTATTGATTGCGGAGCTGCACGCGCTGGGAGTGCGCACCGTAATGGTGACGGGCGATGCTCCCGCGACGGCAGCTATCGTCGCTCATGCTGTCGGCCTGGACGGAAAAGTCTGTCCACCCGGACCCATCCCCGCGGATGTACGCCCCGAGGATTTCGCTGTCTTCGCCGGCGTCCTGCCGGAGGGAAAGTACAACCTCGTTCAGGCGTTCCAGAAAAGCGGCCACGCCGTTGGTATGTGCGGCGACGGTGCCAACGACGCGCCGGCACTGCGTCAGGCGCAGATGGGAATCGCGGTGTCCACAGCGACCGATGTTGCCAAATCGGCGGCCGGCATCGTACTGACCAAACCAGGCCTCGGCGGCATCGTCGCTTCGGTGAAAGAAGGCCGTGTGACGTTCCAGCGCATTCTCACTTATACGCTGAACTCGATTACCAAGAAGGTCGTGCAAGTTCTCTTCCTGGCGGTGGGCCTGGTCATGACCGGGCACGCGATCCTGACTCCGATGCTGATGGTGATCATTATGCTCACCGGCGACCTGCTCGGCATGTCATTGACGACGGACAACGTGCGGCCGTCCCCGATGCCCAATGCCTGGCGAATCGGCACGTTGACGATCGCGGGTGTCTTCATGGGAATCTCCGAGCTGGTCTTTTGCACCGCCGTCCTGGCCATCGCTAAATTCCGTCTGGGTGTTGGAATTGAAACGCTGCGGACTTTGGCATTCGTGGCCGTCGTGTTTGGCAATCAAGCCACGACTTATACGAATCGTGAGCGGCAGCGCATGGGTTCCTCTCGTCCAAGCCTGTGGCTTGTGGGGTCGTCTGTAGTCGATGTGCTGATCGCCGCCACGCTCGCAACGTTCGGGATCGCCATGACTCCTCTGCCCCTGTTCGTCGTGGGAGGAACACTGGTGGCGGCAGCGGTCTTTGCATTCCTCGTGGATCTTGCCAAAGTCCCCGTGTTCAAACGTCTTGGGATCGCATAGAAAACAGCCTCCAGCCGAGAAATGCGGCAGCCAGAACGCCGAGAATCGCCCATGTCAGGTCGCCGAAGATTGCGCCAATCTCCTGAACGCGGTCGCTGAAAACAAGGCCCAGGCAGATGTAGAGACCGGCTCCGAACGACTCGCCCACAACATCCCACAGTGTGAATCGAGGCCAGGAGTAGTCGGCAGCGCCGCTGGCGAAATTGATCCACGGTCCCAGCGGAGCGACGAGCCAGCGGCTGAAGAAAACTCCCGCGCCGCCCCATCTCTTCGCTTTCGCATCGAGTTGCGTGATCCGTTCGGCATTACCGAGCATCCCGCTGAATTTTGCGGCCAGCGCTTTGCCACCCCATCGGCCAACCGCATAACCAATCTGATCGCCGGCTACCGAACCCACGACGGCGATGGCGATTGCTGCCCAGACGTCCATCACGCCCTGTGCCACGAGCGAACCGGTGACGATCAGAAGCAGCGTTACGGGAAAGGGAACGCCGATGGCCGCGATGGCGACGACAGCGAACAGAGCGGAAGAACCGTAGCGTTCCAGGGCGGCAAGGGCCTGTTCGCTCATCAAGGCGCCCTGCCGGACGGGGGAACGGCTTCGGTGCCGGGCTGGTTGGCGTTCGCAACGGCGTTCTGAAGATCGCGGATGAGTTCGGAAGCCGGTAATTTTTCGGCCCGCGCGATATCGCGAATGGGCCTGCGGTCACGCGGGTTCGGTGGAACGCGAATGGCCTGGAACAGGAGATCCGCACGCGTGTGATGGATGTGCGCGATGAAGGGTACGCTCATCCACGGCTGGATAGGTTCGTTCTGCCACCGGACGTGTCGCGCGGTTCTGCCGGCGCGGTAGCCAAAGAAGAATGTGGCGGCTACCGCCAGGCAGAAGCCCAGAAATATAATCAGCGTCTGGCGACGAGACTGTCTCACCAACCGATTCTATTACTTCGCGGGAGTGTAGCCTTCGAGTGAGTGAGAGTGCGCGGCGTAGTACTTGCCGGCGTCGTTCAGATCCGGCTTGCCCGACGTCACATGGCAGTAAGTGCAGGTTTGCCCCTCTTTTTTCGCATACGCTGCATTGGCATACGACGGGGTCACGCTGGTCCACAACAAACCGGCTGTTAGAATCGCCGCGGGAATCACGCTCTTTAATATCTTCAACATGATTGATTCTCTTCTTCTAACGAGGTGCGGCGGCCGTACTCGCAACCGGGTAGTCCGCGCTGGCTTCGGCGGTCGACGCGATGTCCTGCGCGCCCGTCTGCTTCAGCAGATCCTCCGCACGCGCGACCTCGTCCGATGTGTCGCAATGAACGGAAAGCAGAACTCCGCCGTCTTTGATTCGCCCTTCGAATCGCTTCGCTTCGTACTCGGGGATGCCCATCCCAACGAGTGCGCCGATCAGACCGCCGACCGCGCCACCGGCTCCAATGCCGGCCAGGGCGCTCATGATCGGGCCGGCCGCAATAAACGGACCGACTCCGGGAATCGCCAGCATGCCGATCCCTGCCAACAGGCCAAGGGCTCCGCCAATCGCTCCGCCAGTTGTAACTCCGGCAGTTGTGCCTTCCGGCGCTTTTGTATTCTTCTCATGTGCAAAGGCCTTGGTGCCCTGGCTGTCCGGAAGCAAAACCGAGATATCGTCGCTGGAGAAGCCAGCGGCCATCAGGTCGTCGACACTCCGCTCTGCCTGTTTCCCGGTGTGATAAATACCAAATACTGCTGTCTTTTTTCCTGCCATGATCTTATCCCCTTACGTCAATGCCGGAGCTGGTTTCTAATCTGAGAGCGAACAACCGCGATGTCCGCAGTCGCAGGAAATCTCGATCCCGTCACTGGCGTCTTCACAGCGCTGGCTGCAGTGCTTCTTATCGTCCGCGACGAGGCACACGCATGCCGGGTGTGCGCATTTTTTTGACTCAACGTTACTCATGATGATTGATCCGTCCCGGTCAAAACCGAGTGCAGGAGAAGGGCCGAACGTCACGCGACCGACCATTTCTGCGTCGCTGCCATCGAAACAGCCAGGCGGCCTGAGGCACATTCCCGGGCGCTTTTCGCGGGACGACCATATGCGGTCAAATGGCCACTTACCGCTGCGGACGGAAGCTTAAGGCTCGAAGAAAGACGACCATGCGCGCGCCGATCAGACGACTTATCCGATCCCGATCTTCGATGCGACTTCGGGAGATTGGAGTCCGGCGTGCCTCTATCGAAGCCAGGAGAACGTTGGATGCGCAAAACACTTGTAACGATTTTGGCAATTGCCGGTTCCATTGGTACCGTTGCTTTCGCGGCGGACAGAGAAGTAAAGGTCGACGACAGGCTGGACGCTTCAGCCGACACCCTGATCGATATGATGAGGGCTTCCGATCATGGTATCCCCCACGATCTGCTCGATAAGGCGAAATGTATCGTTGTGGTGCCGGGCATGAAAAAGGCCGGATTCATTTTCGGTGCGAAATACGGCAAGGGCTTCGCGACATGCCGCCGGGAAGGTGGCTCGGCCTGGAGCGCTCCGGCCGCAATGCAGGTTGAAGGCGGAAGTTTCGGATTTCAGATTGGCGCTTCCGAGACCGATGTTGTGTTACTCGTGATGAACGATGGCGGAATGAAGCACCTCTTATCCGACAAGTTCACACTCGGCGGAGAAGCGTCGGTGGCGGCTGGCCCGCTTGGCCGCGATGCCACTGCTCAGACGGATGCCGAGCTCAACGCGGAAATGCTGTCGTATTCCCGCGCGCGCGGACTGTTCGCCGGCATCTCGCTGGAAGGCGCCAGCCTTGCTCCGGATGGAGGAACCAACCGGGAACTTTACGGTCACGACGTAACGAATCGCGAAATTCTGACTGGCGACTTCAAAACGCCGAGGGCCGCGGAGAAGTTTGAACGGGCGCTGCATCGGGACTCGCCCGAACGTCGCTAAATAAGCCTTTTCGTGAGTGCGCCTGGTACTAAGTTGCAGAAGTTCACGTTACCGCTCCTTCACAGTCGCGGCTCGGAAGTCGTTGCTGAGCCGCGCGTGAGCAAGCGGTAACGATGCGCTAATTTATGCAACTTAAGTACTGGCGCACTTACGATTTTCGCGTTACATCAGCGTCTGAGCGAAGCGCTGAGCCCATCGCTGCCGGGTGGCGGCGTCGGATATTTCGTCCTGCCTGAATTCCACCTGAATGTGCGGCAGTCCCCGGCGCTGGGCGTGGACGGGAATACTGTAGTCCACTTCCGGATTCAGATCGTACGGTTGATTGTCCCCCACAACGATGTCGCCGGGGCGGCGCAGAGCGGCAAGCACAGGTTCGGCAAGGCTGCGGTCCAGATGGCTGGAGAGAGCGATTTGCCAGGGTCTTGGCGTGCCGCCGAGAGAAGGCGTCATGGAATGGATCGAGACCACGATGGATGGCACGCCTCTCGCCTCACGTTCCAGCAGAATTGATTCTACGGCATCGTGATACGGATGGAACCAGCGCTTGATGCGGGCCGCTCTGGCTGCCTCGCTGAGATGCAGGTTGCCGGGGATCGTGGTGCGATCGCTTACTTCTGGTATGAGATCGGAAGCGCTGAGATGGCGGTTGCAGTCGATCACCAGGCGCGAGGTGGCGCAAAGTATCGCCGGCGCGCCGAAAATCTCCGAGAGCGCTTCGGTGACGCCCGCCGCTCCGATGTCCCACGCGATGTGCCGCGCGAGTTCCGGCGCCGGCAAACCGAGGTCGTGAAGTTCCTCCGGAATGTAATTGCTGGCGTGATCGCAGAGAAGAACAAGGCGGCCGGTCCCTTGCGGACGAAGAATTCGAGGCGCCGCCGCGTCAGCCGTCATGCAGGCGTTTCGGTAACGGTCACGGTGACGTCCATACTGAGAAAAGCTCCCGCAGGACCCGAGTAAGTGCCCCACAAGGGCAGCACCTGATCGGGATCCCACGCCACGGCGACGCGAATGAGATTCCGGTTGCCGACGATGCTGTTCGTGGGATCGAAGTCGATCCAGCCGGCGCCAGGAAGATAGGTCTGCATCCATGCATGCGTGTGTCCGCCGCCGGCGAAGCCGGACTTGTTGGGCACGAAGATATAACCACTCACAAAGCGCGACGCGATACCCAGCGACCGTGCCGCGTCCATCATCAGGACCGCGAAGTCCCGGCAACTGCCCCGCCGGTGCCGCAGCGTCTCCTCCGGAGTCTGTACCCCTTTCTCAATCCGGCGTGTGTAGATGAACTGTTCGCGAATGCCGTGGGTCATGCCGCGAAGTATCTTCATGGTTTCGGTCGTATCCGACGGATCGAGAAACTGCAATGCCCATTTGGCCACGCTCTCGTCCGGGTAATGACGAACCAGGGCGCGCGCGACGTTGGGGTAATCCTCATCGGAATAGCGGAAGGGATAAGTCCGCGCATACTCCTCGAGCGGATACTCGAGCATGGATGTCTCGAAATGCTCCAGCGTCACGGTGCTTTCGAAGCGAAGCTCGCACGTAGTCCCTTCAAACGTGGCGACGGCGACGGAATTATCGAACGGATCGTGGAGCCAGCGCAAATGAGCGGGTTGCGGCGTGATGATCAGGTTGGTCTGGATCAGCCGCAGATCGTGGCTCGCGCGCGGGCGGAACATCATGCGATGTTCGCCGAGGCCGACGGGTTCGCGGTAACGGTAGACGGTGGTGTGGCGAACGGTGAGAAAAGACATCAGCGGGCCGTTCCGGCCATCGCGCCTTCCGGAATCTCATCGGTCCAGACCCTGAAGCTCTCCAGCGTGTTAGGTCCGAACGTCGTGGCGATGGCTACGTCGCACGCATCGCGGCCTCGCGCCATCAGGACGCGGCCCTGGCGCGGCACGTTATTGCGCGGATCGAAAATGTGCCAGCGGCCGCCGATCCAGGCCTCGAACCACGCCGCGAAGTCGCCTACACCGAAAGGAGGCTGTGTTCCGACATCGCCCAGGTAGCCGGTGCAGTATCGCGCCGGAATGTTCATCGAGCGGCAGAAAGCGATGGCCAGATGCGCGTAGTCGCGGCAGACGCCGGTCCGTTCCCTGAAGACCTCCGCGGCGCTGCGGGTGGCGCGGGCGTTCTGGTAGTTGAAAGAAATATGGTTGTGCACATAGTCGCAGATGGCCTGCACGCGCGGATACCCCGGAGCGATTCCGCTGAAGAGTTGCCACGCCGTATCGGACAGCAAATCGGTCTCACAGTAGCGGCTGCCCAGCAGAAATACCAGCGTTTCTTCGGGCAGATCCTGCACGGAATCCTGCCAGGCAGCGGATACGATTTCGTCTGGCTGGCCGCTGTCTCGGACCACACCGTCGGCGGACAGCCGGAGCCTTCCCGCAGGCGCAAGGACGCGGTTGCACCGATTTCCGAAAGCATCGCGGTAGCCCGTTATCGGCAGGTATGGCTCGACGGTGAGGCGCTCGGGGACGACGATGTCGGAAGCCCGTGAATCGTGGATATTCACGAGAAGAATAATCGGCGTGGGTTGGGGAAAGCTGTAAATGAGTTCGTAACCGATCCGGAGCTGCATGGAAAACACCTTAATCTGAGGCGCCGAAATCTGCGAACCGGGCTGAAGCGATTCAGAAGCCTAACGATACCAGTTCAGGCAGTCCCCTCGACTGGCGCCCGCCACCGGAGCAGGAAAAAGTGACGCCCGCAAAGGGCGCATCGGTAGGGCGAGAGAATCCAGTGCAGAGCTTTTTCCATGGCGTTCCGGGCGCCTACACCTCTGAAGGAGATGGATTTGCAGCGAGGACAGCGTGTCATCAGCATAAGCCTAATGGAGCCGCGCTTTCCGGCCCGCCTGGATCGCCTCGTAACGGGAATCCCGCGCGATCATCTGCCGCACCTGATCGTTCAGCTCCCGCCAGTCACGGATGAAATAACCGGCCTGATCGTTCCCCATCACTTCAACGCGCTTCTCTTCAAGGATGGCGATGATGACCCGGGTATCCATTCGATCCTGTTCCGACTGTTTAGATGCCGCGGCCTGAAAGGCCTTCGAAACGCGATCGAACTCCGCATTGACGTGCGGCTTGATCTGCTCCGCCCACTCGATTTGGCTGGCAGTGCCCGTCATCCGTTACTCCCGCTGATCCGGCGAGAATGGGCCGAGACGCTTACGTACGGCATACCCCAGAATGAGTGCGTCGCGACATCGTCGATCTCCAGGCAATTGCAACCTTGCCGCTTCACCGTTTTGAAGAGGCGCTGGAGTGCGGAATGAAGCATGCTTTGCTTGTCGAAACCAAAGGCATTCGCCTGGATCGTTCCCGCCATGTAGAAGAAATTCCATCCCGCGGCGTCGATCGTCTTTTCGAGTTGGTGAACATCGCCGTTGTCCGAGACCTGTGACCATCCGGTTCCGGTGGAGTCGGCTTCCAGCCGGAACGACGCAGGAAGAAGCGTGCTGTTTTCGACAAGAACGATCCCGCGGCCGATCGAAGAATGGCTGTTTTGTGGCTGGTTCATTGGTTTGCTCTTACGGATGAAAAGCCGGCTTGTTCAGAGAACGGGCCTTCTCAAGAGCGAGCTGCTCGTCATCGTCGCGCTGCTTCTGCAGGGCAAGTTCCCTCTGGGGCGCCTCCTGCGCATCCAGCCGGACAGCCTCGGCCGAGGCTGCCTGCGCCAGGGTGTCCAGCCGTTTCGAATAGATGATCAGCGCAAAGCTGGCCCGATCGCCGGTACGGACAAGGCTCCAGGAGGTATCGGAATCCTCCCATCGCGCCAGCACCGGCACATTGTCCCCGTAGCTGGACTTGTATGCGATTTCGGCCGTGGGCGTGGTGGCGATTCCGTAAATCGCAGAGATGCCCGCGATCATATCCGCCGCGGTCATCCCTTCGACTTTGTAGCGGTCGTAGTCGACCACGATTCGAAAGAGTTCTCCATTGAAGAAAGAAAGTGACGCCTGTTGTACGGAGTCCATTCTGAAAGGATCCGACAGGACGACCGGGGGACGAGGCCGCCAGTCCATTTGCTGAATCAAGGCTGGCCGCTGGTGAACGAGTCGGACGTCGGCAGGATTCGTTCCGGCCTGTTTTGCCGCGGCGGCGACGTTCATGCCAAACTGCAAACCGCGATAGGTGGAGAGATCCGCGGCGTCAAGCGCGGAGATCCCCAGGGTACCGAGCAGGATGCCGAACAAAATTCCGATAGTGCCGATGCGAGCGCGATTCATCGCGACCTTCAGCATCCTGAATCGGCAGGTGTTGTTTTTTCTGAAGTTGCGTCGCTGGACTGACCGCTGGCTGCGCTCTTGAGCTTGTGACCTTGTTCGATCATCTCGTCGCCGGTCTTACGCGCCAATTCCTTCGCTTTGTCCGAGACCTTCTCACGGGATTCGCTCGTCTTCTCGGCGATCTTGTCCACGGCCTCTTTCAGGTGGGTGGCTACGTTGTCGATTCCGTGCTTTACATCGTTCTTATCGAAACTCATGATTATTCTCCTGCCGCTCTGTCATATGGCACGTTATGCGCCCTTTCCTCCGGAGCCATTGATTCGCCAATCGCGGGGACTTTTGCGGCCGTGCGTTTTGTAACATTAACCAGCAATCCGACCATATTTGGCCATCTGACCATGAATCGTCAGTCGCGAAACGGACTTAGCGGCGAATCGGGTGTTCCATCTCCATTCGATTTTGTTTGGAGCCCCGCGTGCACCTGCACGGTTATGAAGACACTCATAGTAACGCTGTTTGCGGCAACGGCAATGATGGCGCAGGTTCCGGTTCAGTCGGAATCTTCCGATTCGCAGTCGAGCAAAACCACGACCACCTCCGATAACGGGCGGAAGGTAAAGACCGAACAATCATCCACTGCAACCAATTCAGCTTCCGACGCCTCGGGTACGGCATCGACGACGAACTCGGCAAACAGTACCACGACCGTGAAGAAAAAACATGGCAAGGTGGTGAAAGAAAAGAGCCAGGGATCGAGTTCCACGACAACGCAAACGACTCGGTAGTCCGATCCCTTTCCCGTATTAATCCGAATCGTATTTTCCCCGAAATCCTCCGAATAGACGGGGGACCCTGCGAATATTGGCTAACATAAAAGAACGGGGCCAGAAGCTCCCGCTGGAACATGAAACAGGCGGCGAAGCGGCAGATGGATGGCACCCATCTCCTGCATCTCGCGGCGATCGTTGAATCGTCCGAGGACGCAATCATCGGAAAAAATCTTGACGGCATCGTCGAGAGCTGGAACCCCGGCGCCGAACAACTGTACGGTTATTCGCGCGAAGAAATGGTCGGGTATTCCATGAGCCTCCTTCTGCCCGCCGATCGTCCCGACGAAGAAGCGGAAATTCTGCGCGCCATTCGGGCGGGCGAGAGCGTGCGTCATTTCAAAACCGTCCGGGTGCGCAAGAGCGGCGAACGGATCGACGTTTCGCTGACGGTTTCGCCCATCTTCGATGCCGCCGGAACCGTCGTCGGGGCGTCGCAGGTCGCGCGCGACATCACGGAAAGCAAAGAATTCGAAGAGCGCACGCGGCAGATGCAGAAGCTGGAAGGTCTGGGCGTGCTGGCCGGAGGCATCGCGCACGATTTCAACAATCTGCTGACCGGCATGCTGGGAAACGCCAGTCTGGCGCTGGATGCCCTGCCGCAGGGCAGTCCCGCGCGCGCAGGTCTTCTGGATGTGGTGCGCGGGGCCGAGCGCGCTTCCGTTCTCACCCGCCAGATTCTGTCCTATATCGGCAAGGGCCGGTTTGTCGTCGAGACCCTCAATCTGTCGGAGGTCGTGACAGAAATCGCTCATTTGATCGAGGCGCTCATTCCCCGCAACGTGCATTTGCAGCTGGAACTCGATCCGGCATTGCCTTCCATTGAAGGCGATGCGGGTCAGTTGCAGCAGGTGATCATGAACCTCGTCATCAACGGCGCGGAGGCGATGGGCGCCAGCGCCGGATCGGTCATCGTGCGCACCGGCCCGCAGGAAGTGGATGAACTCTACCTGCGCACCGTGCTTGCCGGATCGCCGCTGGCCAGGGGCCGGTACGCCGCCCTCGAAGTCCACGATACGGGCTGCGGAATGGACGAAGCGACGCAGGCGAGAATCTTCGACGCTTTCTTCACGACCAAGTTCACCGGGCGCGGGCTCGGACTCGCGGCCGTCATGGGAATCGTCCGCAGCCATCGCGGCGCGCTCAAGGTCTACAGCGCTCCCGGCCAGGGAAGCACCTTCAAGGTCCTTTTCCCCGTCTCTGCCGAGCCAGCACCCGCCCCTGCGCCGGAGGAGTCGGCGCGGTCCCTTCATGGCAGCGGCCACGTGCTGGTTGCCGACGACGAAGAGATGATTCGCACCTTCGCCAAGGCCGCCCTCGAACATTTTGGTTACACCGTCACGCTGGCCCGCGACGGACAGGAAGCGATCGATCTTTTTACCCGCGCTCCCGACAGGTTCGATCTGATCTTTCTGGATCTCACCATGCCCGTCATGAATGGCGAAGAGGTTTTCCGGCGTTTGCAGGTCCTGCGGCCTGGCGTTCCGGTCCTGCTTTCGAGCGGCTTCAACGAGACTTCGGCTGTTCGGCATTTCGCGGGCAAAGGCCTCGCCGGATTCATCCAAAAGCCCTACTCCACCAGAAGCCTTGCCGAACGGATCAAGGCTGCCCTCTCCTCCAATGGTCATTGAACCTGGTCAATGATTGTTGACCGATTTGGGCGGTTAGCGTTGTTCCTGAGTCTGTGCGCTGCCTCGCCTGCGGGCACTCTTCACCCGATGCTGCCAACAACGGGTGGCGCGCCGAATGCGACCCTGCTGACGCTGACGGGCTACATCCGCCCGATGATTACTGCCAACGCTTTCCTCTATCCGGACGGCGATACCGGATGGGAGGCGGCTTCGCAGGGGTACACGGGCTTTTCCGCTGCAATGGACACTGAGTTCGCAATGGAAGGGTGTCCCGATTGTTTCACGCCGGGGCAGATTCGCGGCGTGGCGGACACTTACGTGAGCTATGCCTCAGGCGGCAACATTCCTGGTGCCGTGAATCTGGCTGGCGGCCGGTTCTTTTATGGCGGTTGCGAGACCACGCACTACACGCCAACGCTCGACGGTCTGGCCGTAATCCCGATCTATTGGCTTTATTACCAGATGACCAGCAACTTGTCGGCTTTCGCCGCCAGCAAGTCTGTGCTGCTCAGTGCCGTCAACAATGTCATGCTGGACGGCGCGACCGGGCTGGTAACGGTTCCAAACGCCATGCCTTACACGGTCTGGGGATTTCACGACGGTGTGGCGATGACGGGCCTGAACCTGCAGGGGAGCCTCTTCTATTACGGGTACATGCGGATCATGGCCTTTTTCCTGACGGCCACCGGGGACGCCGCAAACGCGGCCATCATGACGACGCGAGCCAACAAAATACAGGCTAACCTTTCGGCGTCGAGCAGCCTCTGGAACGCGACGGACGGCATGTTCTATGCGGCAACCCTTCAGGACAAACAGGACGACATCCTCGGTTCCGCTTACGCCGTATGGCTGAACAGCCAGTATCCAGGATTCCTCGCGAGTGCCCAGGCGACGGACATCGGCAATTACCTGAATACGAACTACTCAACCATCACGCTGAACGGGTATGTGCGTCAGAGTCCGGCTGACTGGTCATATTATTTTGGAGTTTCAAGCGGGGGACCGTGCGGCTATCCCGCCGGAGACTACGATGATGCCTGGTGGTCGGTCGGCAATTCATGGGTTGCATACGCGCTGCTTCAGGTGTCTGCCTCAAAGGCTGAGCAGTTTGTCATCGATTTTCTCAATACGCCGACCCCGACGCTGGAATGGATCGGCGGGCTGGGCGGAGCGCATGGAAACACGGGAAATCTCGAGTCTCCGGCTGGAACGCTTGGGTTTGTCTCCTCTCAGCCAGCGCTGTACCCCGCCACCGCCGAGCCCGTGATCTCCGGTGTGCAGGACGCAGAGAGCGCACGCACCAGCATTGTGCCCGGCGAGTGGGTGGCCATTTACGGCCAGAACCTTGCCGGCATCACGCGCACGTGGACTGCAAGCGACTTCGACGGCACGAACAATCTGCCGACGAGCCTGAGCGGCGTGAGCGTCCGATTCAACGGCATCCCGGCGGCCATTTATTACATAAGCCCGAATTTACTTGACGTCCAGGCTCCCTCTGGTATTAGTGGAGACACTCCCGTTACGGTCAGCGACAACGGTGCGGTAAGTGCCCCCTTCGTTGTGACCGTGGTGCCCAGCGCGCCCTCGCTCTTCTACTATGTGGCGGGATCGGATTTTTATCCCGCCGCTACCCATGCGGACGGTACCCTGATCGGGGATCCCGCGTTAACGCCCGGCAGCTCCAACGCATCGCCTGGCGAGACGATTGTGCTTTATGTGAACGGCCTGGCCGCATCTCCCGGCGGCATTATCATCTCCACGCCTGAAGAATACTCGATGGGCGTCGCAGTTACCATCGGCGCGACAAGCCCCACGGCCATTCCGTATGCCGGTCTCGTGGCTGCGGGCGAATATCAGATCAATGTAACGCTTCCGGGCACGCTCGCGCCGGGCAAATACCCGATCGCAGTATCGACCCCTCAGAGCGGGGTGGTGACGCCGCTCCAGGTTATACTTCCAGTTCAATAGCTTTCCCCGTAACAGTTTTATTCCTTTGAAGACCCTGATTATCGATAACTACGATTCCTTCACGTTCAACCTGGTGCAGGCCATCGCCTCGATCTCCGGCGACGAGCCGCTGGTGGTCCGCAACGACGAACTTTCCTGGGAAGACCTGACTCATCTCGAATTCGACAACGTGGTCATCTCGCCCGGACCCGGAACAGCCGAAGATCCGCGGGACTTCGGGCTCTGCCGCCGCGTCATCGAAGAACTCAACAAGCCAATTCTCGGCGTCTGCCTCGGCCATCAGGGGATCTGCCTGGCCTTTGGCGGGAGCGTCCAGCGCGCTCCGGAGCCTGTACACGGCCGCGCCAGCCGTATCTTTCACAACGGTGACGAGCTGTTTGAAAACGTTCCCGACGGTTTCAGCGCCGTCCGCTATCACTCGCTCGCCGTCGCGTCGTTGCCGGATAGCCTGGAACGGATTGCATGGACCGCCGAGGGCCAGATCATGGCGGTGCGGCATAAGCAGAGGCCAATTTGGGGGGTTCAGTTTCATCCCGAATCCATCCTCACCGCGCATGGCGAAACCATCCTGCGCAACTTTCTGCGCTTGAGCGTCCGCCGGAACTTGTTTACGCGCAAGCTGCCGCTTGAGATCGAACCCGCCGTTCTTTTCCGAACGCTGTTCGCCGCCGAACCGCACGCCTTCTGGCTGGATGGCTGGGCGGGGCGATTCTCTTATATGGGAACCGGCACGCCCGCCAGCGATCTGCCCGCACGCGCGACCGAAATGCCCGCCGATCTGCCCTTTCCCTTTCAAGGCGGATGGGTGGGCTCGATCAGCTACGAAAACGAGGCCCGCTTCATTTTTGTGGACCGCTTCGCCGTCATCGATCATGAAGAGAATGCGCTCTGGCTCGTCGTGCGCGATTCGGACGACGCTGCCGGCTGGCTCGATGATTGCGAAATGCGCCTGCGCGCGCCTGCCGCGGTACAGAAGCGCGAATTACCGTCGCCGCCGCAATTCGAATTCGCGATTCCACCCGACGATTACCGGCGCCGCATTGAGACGTGTCTCGAAGCCATCCGCGCCGGACAAAGCTACGAAATCTGTCTGACGAACCAACTGCACGGCCCAACGTCAATGGACCCGCTCGACTATTACGAGAACCTGCGCCGCGTCAATCCCGCTCCTTACGCCGCGTTTCTCCGGTATCCGGACCTGGCGGTGGCGTGTTCTTCGCCGGAATTGTTCCTGAACATCACGCATGAGGGCCACGTGACGTCGAAGCCTGTCAAGGGAACCGCGCGCCGCTCGTCCGACCCCGCGGAAGACGGCCTTCTCCTCCGGCAACTCGGCAACGAGAAAAACCGCGCCGAGAACCTGATGATCGTCGACCTCGTGCGCAACGATCTCGGGCGTGTCTGCCGCACCGGCAGCGTGCGCGTGACTCACCTCATGGACATCGAAACCTTCGAGACCGTTCACCAGATGGTCAGCACCATCGAAGGCGATCTGCGGCCTGGTGTTTCCGCTCTCGACTGCACCCTCGCGGCGTTTCCACCCGGCTCGATGACGGGCGCACCCAAGATTCGCACGATGGAAATCATCCGCCGCCTCGAAGCCGGGCCGCGCGGGATTTATTCGGGATGTATCGGTTTCCTCAGCCTGACTGGCGCAGCCACGTTTAATGTGGTGATCCGGACGGCTGTCTTCGCGGGCGGTCAAGTGACCATCGGCGCGGGCGGCGCGATCGTGGCGCAGTCGGACGCCGCGCTCGAATGGGACGAATTGATGCTTAAAGCCGAAGCCCTTGTCCGCGCGTTTTCGTCATTTCGGAATCCATGCCATCACAATTAAAGCAAACCAGATCACAGCGCCCAGATGTATCGTCACTGTTATCCAAGGTTTATTGGGCTCTT
>Ga0181521_10003012_pt1 | contig 19975 bp, 17 predicted proteins | sample PEATcosm2014_Bin_32_FD_119764 | JGI IMG/M metagenome (GOLD analysis project Ga0181521, IMG submission 119764) | Peatland microbial communities from MTU Mesocosm Facility, Houghton, MI, USA - PEATcosm2014_Bin02_60_metaG | ecosystem: Environmental > Terrestrial > Soil > Wetlands > Peat | place... | reverse complement strand
CGTGGGGTTGGCGTCATCTCATCTATTCTCGGGACATTTATGGTGCCAATCTGGTCCAAGTTTCCGATTAAAGCGATCCGAGCGCGGAATGCAGAGGATGCGATGTTCCGCTCCTATGAGGCGTCTAGTATTAACACGATTTTCTGGGCCTTTGTAGTCGCGTTTCTCTACATGAATGACTGGCGATTCGGCGCGCTGATCGCGATTGGAGTCGGTCTGGCCATCAGCTTCAATCCATTAACCTCCTATTTCACAGCAGCAAACAAGGCACCGGTAGAGGATATTGTGAAGGCTACAGAAGCGGGACCCGCAACCACAATCCTGGCGGGTCTGGCAACGGGCTTCGAGTCTTCAGTCTGGGCACTCTTCCTCATCGTGATCGCCTTCGTGTTGGCATTGGTGCTTTACCCGCCTGCAACCGGCGTCTTCGCACTCTACGCCATCGCAATAATTGGCATTGGAATGCTAAGCCAGACAGGAAACAATCTAGCCATGGACTCTTACGGCCCGATTAGCGACAACGCAAATGGAATCGGAGAGATGGCATGGCACAACCTCGACGACGAAGATACTCGCAAGGGTCGTCAAATAATGGCTGACTTGGATGCTGTCGGAAATACTACGAAGGCAATTACGAAGGGAGTGGCGATCGCTTCAGCAGTAATCGCAGCCGTCTCACTATTCGCCTCATATATCACAGCTACTGGCTTGACTGCGATAAGCGTCTCCGAAATCAATGTTTTCATCGGCTTACTGCTCGGTGGAGCATTGCCATGGCTGTTCAGCTCTCTATGCATACGTGCCGTGTCACGTGCCGCTAAATTGATTGTCGAAGAAGTTCGAAGGCAGTTCCGAGTCCCAGGAGTAATGGAGGGAACGGTTGAACCTGACTATCGAACTGTGGTCGGCATATCGACTACCTCAGCCCAGAAGGAACTAGTTCCTCTAGCGCTCATAGCCCTCACCATGCCCATCATCGTGGGTCTGCTACTTCACGTGGAGGCATTAGGAGGGTTCTTGGCCGGGATAATTGTTTCAGGTCAGCTTCTCGCCGTATTCATGGCCAACGCGGGGGGAGCATGGGATAACGCCAAGAAAACCATTGAAGACGAACCTCGAAATCTTGCTGAGAATACGGGTAAAGGTAGCGAACGCCACAAGGCCAGTGTGGTAGGCGACACGGTTGGGGACCCGTTGAAGGACACAGCTGGACCAGCACTGAATCCAATGGTCAAAGTCGTCAATCTCGTCTCTCTACTAATCGCGCCAATTCTTGTGGCTCTCGGAACCGGTTGGATCCCAGTAGTCGTCGCAGCCCTCCTAATAGCGGTCGCAGCATGGGCACTGCGACGAAGCAAACAGGAAGCCGTTTCAGAAGAAAAAGTGAAAAGAAAGACCAGACCTACTGCGACCAAGTAAGTGACTTCTTTCATTTCGTGAACGTGATCGCGCGGGTCCACACGCGATTACGGCTCACTGGCTGGACGATGACACGGTGGGCGATCCCGTCAAGGATACTGCAGGTCCCTCGCTGCACGTGGTCGTTAAACTATTGAATACGATAACTCTGCCTTGTGCACCGCGCTTCATCTAGGCGTTAATTCGTTAATGCCCGAAATAGGCTGTAGGCCGTCTGTCAAGAAACCTCTCCTTTCGCAACTCTCTAGCTTGCTCTACGTTAACGTTGGCGAGAATCAACTGCTCACCCGATTTTGCTGAAGCCACAACCTTCGGCAAGACTACATTCGTGTCTCTTTGCCGATCCAAATCAACTACCACGCTACCTCCGATATATCTTGGCGGACGGAAAACGTTCGGCGCTATGATGGGGATGCGGTTCTCCATCGACCTCGTTCTGAGGTATAGGACCCATGGGTCCAACGCCGCAGCCCCAATTCTTGAAGGAACGAAGAGGAGATCGGCTCCCTTCAAAGCGAGAGTCCTGGCAGCCTCTGGGAACATTGCGTCGTAGCAGATTAGTATGCCAATTCTGCCAAGCGTCGTCTGAAAGACATTGTAATGCTCGCCAGGTTCAGCGACCTTCTTTTCGCTTTGATAGAGGTGAACTTTGTCTTGTTGGCCTATACAATTGCCATCCGGGCCAATTAGGACGCTTCGAACACGGAGCACTGTGAACTTCGGTGGCGCGTCGGGCACGTAGTTTGCCCCGGTAATCACAAAGGTTCTCGCCTCACGGGCAGCGTCGCAGAGTTGATCAAGGGCTCGTTGTCCCTGTTCCCGGTATTCAAGCAACCAATGTTCGGGAAAGCAGACAATTTTTGCCCCCTGTTCACCAGCCGTTTTCACAAGTTTCTCGGCATTTTCAACAGCCATACGGTAATCCCGTTGACCGAGCGCCAGTTGTACGGCCGCTACACAAATCTCCACTTCTACCACACCCACTACTCACAACAAACCGCTAGATTACGTTATATGGTGGAATGCCCCGTTTTCCACGTCCAGTTTCTATATGTTGCAATTGAATTCTCCACATTCGTAGCTAGTGTTTTCCTCTCATTTGAATCTCAATAACGAACGCTAATAATCACCCGTGAGATAGCGATGTCGGATCGAAATGCTGGAAGAAGCGGTAAGGCCCTCGACGAGGGCTGAGGGCGTAGAGTACGCTATCCGCGATGTTATCTCCAAGGCTGAGGAAGTGAGGCGTAGAGGGAAGAAGATCCTTCCCCTCAACATCGGGGATCCGGTCAAATATGGGTTCGACACACCCCAACACATCAAGGATGCAATGAAGAAAGCAATCGATACTGGCGCAAATTATTACTCGGCCTCTGAAGGCTTGAAGGAGCTTAGAGAGGCAGTCGCAGCGAAGGAGAAGAAAGTCAACCGCGCCCAAATTGAATCAGGCAACGTCGTCATCACCCAAGGCATCTCTGAAGCAATCATGTTCCTAATCGCCGCCCTGGTAAACTCCGGTGACGAGATCCTAATGCCCGGCCCATGCTACTCACCATACATAACATACGCAAAATTCTTCGAAGGGAAACCTATCACCTACAGGACGATTGAAGAGAACAACTGGGCACCAGACCTGTCCGATCTCGAAACAAAGGTCACCGAACGCACACGTCTCATCGTTGTCATCAACCCCAACAACCCCACAGGCTCGCTCTACTCCGAAAAGGACCTGTCAAAGATTTTGGAAATAGCAGCGACACACAACATTCCAGTCGCAGCGGACGAGATATACGACAGAATAATTTTCGAAAGCAAATTCACCTCCCTAGCCTCCATAGCCAAAGAAGTACCAGTCTTCTGCCTGAACGGCTTCTCTAAGGCTTACCTGATGACGGGGTGGCGATTGGGGTACATCTACATCCAGGACCCGAACGGCAGATTGAAGCATGTTTGGGATGCGATTGAGAAGATGTCGCGGGTCCGTCTTTGTGCTAGCACTCCCGCGCAATTTGGAGGATTAGCGGCTTTAACAGGGCCTCAAGGACACATTGCGCAAATGGTTTCAACTCTACAACGGCGGCGTGACTTCGCGTGGAAACGATTGACCGAGATACCCGGGTTGACGGCGACGAAACCGCGCGGTGCCTTCTACCTCTTTCCCAAGGTTCAACTACAAGGAACAAAATGGAAGGACGACAAAGAGTTCGTAACTGAACTGTTAGAAGAGACGGGTGTTCTTGTGGTTCACGGTTCTGGCTTCGACCCAGTATATGGTAGCGGCCACTTCAGGTCCGTCTTCCTTCCCGAGGAATCAATGATGTCCGAGGCGTTCGATGCGATTGAGGGCTTCATGAAACGTCACTCGTGATTGATCTGTAAAGGTTTAATTCAAGCTGGAACAGGTGATTTTGTGGTTCATGTCGATGTCTGAAGAAACCAGCGAGCAGCCAGCAGGCATAATGTACGAGTGCATAAGCTGCGGCCAGCACCTAACCGCAGATCAACTAGCCATGACGCCAGAAATCAAATGCCCATTCTGCGGGTACCGAGTTCTAAGGAAGGCACGGCCTCCGATCGTAAAACGAGTCAAAGCTCGTTAGGCTCCTAGATTCTTGATTTGCCACATGCAGGACAGAAAACGTCCACTTCGGTAAGCAGGCTTCCACACCACCTACACTTACTGTACACCCGCTTTTCACTCGTAGGTGGCAACCATTCACCGGCGTGCTCTTTCTCATACCTTCTACCGAAGAACACCGCTACTTCCAGCATAAAAGCCATCGGAACGAAGAGGGCTATGTCCGCCAGCGGCCCACCGTCAGGTGTGACTATCGCACACACAATGTACAACGCTGCGTAGATGTACAATCTCCTTGTCGTTACATAACTCGTTTTGATTACACCAAACTTGACGAATAGAACAAAGAAAGCCGGCATTGTGAAGCTGAAACCAGTGACGAGAGTTGTGATGAAGACGAGATTGTAGAAGTCCATGGCAGTGATGATTGGAAGGGAGCTAGTGAGTATGAAGAATGGAATCATGCCCCACAGTATGAATGGCGTGAGCACTTTGTAGCCGAACACGACGCCGATTGCGAACAGGATTGTGAACGCCGCCAGAAACGGGTAAATCGCCTTTCGCTCGTGAGGATAGAGGGCAGGCGCAACGTACCTGTAGATCTCATATGCGATCACTGGTGAGCTTACAGCGATTCCGAGGATTAATGAGGCGATCAAATAGATTTCTAAAGGTGCGGTGAATTCACCGGCGATCAATTGAATTCGCGGCGGAAGAACATCCAGCACTACGTGTTTAAGCACTAACGCGATCACAGGGTCGTAGTACGCTAGAGGGTTGCGAAGGAACGACGCGTTTGCAGGGAAGACCATAAAGAACGTGGTGGAAATTATGACTGCATAGAAGACAACTCTTAACCGGACGCTCAGTTCAGAGATGTGTTCCCAGATTGTGCCTACCTTATCGCCATCCTGTTTCTCGGACAATATTCACGCCACATGTCGAATGGGCTTGGTCACGAACCAGGAACTCGCACAGCATTGCCCTATGATAAAGAAAACCTTTCTGACTGACGACTTATTCGTGATGATCATCGTTTAAGGGGATTATGCCTCTTACTTCGTGTGAACCAACCGCCGTACTAACCCAGCTATTCTGCTTCATTTAGGCGAGGTCTTGTCGGCTATCTCCCTTGCGATCTCTTCTTTTGTCTTACCTTCGGTGGTGAGACCTAGATTCTTCGCCGCAACAATCAAGGGGTCTATAGCAGGTTGCGAGGTCGACGTACTACTGCTAGGAGACGAGACTTCCTTCGCTGCTTTTTCAAATTCCTTCTTGGCGAGCCCGATCGACTTCGCCAGTTCTGGTAACTTCTGTGGGCCCCAGAGGAATACGACCAGTAGGATTCCTAGCACAATCAGCCACTCATAGCCTACCAGTGCCAAGATTAACACTGAGGAAGGGATGGCTCCCGTTTGATATAAGAGTGATGAACAGAGTCTTAGAATTTCTTACCAATCACCATCAATTGCATTTAAGCCCTGAGCATTCCCCTGCCTAAATTCTGCTGAATCCCATCGGAAAGGCGTATATCGTCTACACAGTGCCCGAGGCTAGGTGGGCGACTCTCCTAGTGACATCAAACGCGGTTATCGACGCAATTCCACCACAGCACGATCTCGGTGAATTTGCTTGTGAGAACCTCGGATTTGCGTACGGCACCAAATTCATCTTTAAAAACGTTAACTTAACCGTGTTTAATGACGAACTTGTTGCAATCATAGGTCCGACCGGGACTGGAAAATCAACTCTGCTTCGAACTCTCGCCTATCTTATTCCTCCTACAACCGGCCACACATTTCTTGAAGGAAAGCAAATTACCCGACCGTCTTCCACCATTTCACTGATTCATCAATCCATAGCAACCTTTCCTTGGATGACGGCTTTAGACAATGTCAAACTCGCGCTAATCTGCAAAAGAACACCCCATGACGAAGCGGTTCAAATCTCTAAGAAGATGCTGGATCTTGTAGGCTTAAAGGCGGACGAAAATGATTACCCTAAAGAAATGAGCGGAGGGATGAGGCAGAGGGTAGCGATCGCTAGAGCGCTAGCAGCCTCACCTGCAGTTCTGTTGATGGATGAACCTTTCGTCCACCTAGACGAAATAACAGCCGACGCTTTGCGGAAGGAAATTTATTCACTTGTCTTTAACCCGGAGACGAGTCTCAAAGCCGCGGTCCTTGTATCGCATAACTTACATGAAGTCGTGCAACTCGCCGACAGGGTTTATGTAATGAGCGGTTCACCTGCCTCGATCGTCGATGAGATTAAGATTGACCTACCTAGGCCAAGGACCGAGCGAGATCCTCGGTTTCTGGACTATATTGATCAGCTATACGGCGAGTTGTCGTTGAAGACGGCAAGGGTCTGATAAGTGGACCTTGACATTCTCATTCCACTGGCTACGCTCGCGACCGTCGGCAGAATATTCGCACTCATTGCTCTTTCAATCATCACCGGATGGCTTCTCGCATATGCATCGATCAAGAGCAGAAGATTCGAGAACGTATACGTTCCATTAACTAACGTATTCGAATCGATTCCCGTCATTGGGTTCCTTCCCCTAGTGCTGGTCGCATTCGTTCTCGCGATTCCTGGCGCGATAGGAGTGGAGGCGGCTGTAGACTTCCTCGTTTTCGATGCCGTTGCATGGAATGTCTGGATTGGCATATACCAAGCATTCAAAACCGTGCCCGAACACTTGCTTGAAGTCTCGGAAAACTATAACTTTGGATTCCTAAGACGAATGAGATACCTATTCATCCCTCACTCCATCCCAAGAATAACCTCAAATATCTTCTCGAGTTTCGCGGATGCATTCTTCTATATTTCAGTTAGCGAAGTGTTCACCGCCGGAGCTGTAACAGCGAACGTGTGCCAAGGCGGCGTTTGCTCAACATTCGGGATCGGAACCGTAATCACCAGGTTCGTAGTGGCAGGGAATTATGTCGGCGTATTCTATTCCCTCGTGTCTGTGGCCGTCGCAGTCATCATAGTTACGCTATCACTCTCGAGGCTGAGTAGATGGGCCGTAGCCAAGTACGGTGTAGACACACCGGGCGTCATCAAACGCCACGCAGGTAGGTGGCGAGGACGCATCGCATACCCCTGGCGCAAATGGCGAGCCCATCATACTTTTCCCGGCCAAACCTTCCCCTTTTCGAGATACGCGTCGAGAATGAGACCACACTGGCGCAATCACCACATTCAAAGCGATCGTCTCGATCAAGCAAAAATACTTAGGTATGTATGCATCGGCCTTGTCACTGCTGTCCTTGCCTATTTTGCCTACTACTCTTTCAAACTCATAATTTCTGTTCCAATTGCTACATGGTACGATTATCTGCGTGAAACGCCGCAACTTCTCGAATACGTGGGAGCGGATTACATTCGAGTGAGCGTCATAACTCTGGCCTCATTGGGTTTGGCAGTTTTCGTGGGGTACTTCCTCGCTACACATCGCAGGCTAGGTGACATCCTTCTACCTGCAATTCAGGCGTTTGCAGCGTTTCCCGCGCCGACCTACTTCCCCTTGCTCTTCATAGCGACCATTCCATTCTTCGAGCGCTTACTACCGCTCTTCTATACGGAGGTATACATTTTCCTTCTAGGTTTTCTGAGTTGTTTCTACTACGTCTTCTTCGATTTTTGGATAGGCGTCCAGGCGATCCCGTCAGAGTTTCTCGACGTGGTTCGGAACCACGAGGTCCCATTCTGGGCTAGGATGAGGCGTGTGATCCTGCCCGCAAGCTTACCTTACCTCATCACAGGCCTATCAAGCACCATTAACAGTGCATGGGCTGGTATGGCAATTGGCGAGTACTGGCCTAACATTGCTCCCAAAGTTTCTACAAACGGGCTTCAAGCTCCATTCGGAATGATGTATTACATCACTTCAAACATGGCGAACGGGGCAATTGGCCCGGCCGCTTATGTTTCACTATTGTTCGCTGTCGTAGTGGCCATCTATGGAATATTTTTCACAAGGAACCTTATGGATTTGGCTCGGAGGAAGTATGTGGTGGAGGAGGGCATTTTCGCCGCGTAGTGGAAGTCAAAAACCTTTCACGAGTTCTCACAAAACTTTGGCATGCAACCCCACTCTACCCATTGGCATTCCGAATCCCGAAAGAATTCTGTTGAGTGCTTTCGCTGAGTTGTCAGCCTTCGGTAATTGCACATTCCAATTGCGATTGATAAAACACGGTCTCGGTACGAGCTGTGAGTACGCTTGCCGTCGGTCTGGAGCTACAGCGCAAGCTTAGGCTTGAAGTTTTCCTTTGCCTAAGAACTTGAAGCCATAATGGTACGCTGCAACGCCAGTGATGGGTAGCTCTAGCCAGACCGTGACGATTCGGGATAATATGGCTGCGGAGGCGGCGATCGAAACCGGGACGGCGAATAGCACAAGGATAGTGGTTATGGCAGTTTCGTAAACTCCAATCATTCCCGGAATACCGACAGGTGTCATCTGGATCATCCTGCCTATCGAGATTGTTATCATAACCACCCAAAGTGATGCGTTTGTATCTAGTGAGATTAGAACGATCCAGAGTATTGCAACTGAACAATTCCAATCCCCCAAGCTCGCCAGAAACGAAAGCAACATGTTGCGTTTTGACGATATCATCTTCCTGAAACCTGTGTGGTATTCGGTTAGAAATTGATCGGCCTTGCCGTCAATGACTGCCTCTTTCTGGATCAGCCTGATGATGGGCCGGGCAAACTTCAGGAAGCGGTCTAGGACTGGCGCAATCTTCTTTGGATCAAAGGAGAAATAGAGGAGTACGGCCAACCCAGCTATTGTCACAAAGGGAATGGAAGCTAATTCGAGTAGGCTGAATGAAGTCATGCCCTCGCTAAGAAGGGCGAACAGCGCGAACGCGGTTGTGCCTATGAACCCAAGAACGTACAGAATCCTATGAAGAACAACTGTAGAAGTTGACTCACCTAGTTGCATGCCGGTTTCCTTGGATCCGAGAATGCACCTAGCTACCTCAAGGAAGACTCCGCTTGGCATAGTGTATACTAGAAAAATGCTTGCGAGGCTTATTCCTAAGCAAGTTAGGTAACGCATACGGTAACCTGTGGCTAGTATCAAGAGGTACCACGCCGTTGTATAGAATCCATACCCCAACAATTGAATCCCCACCATTAGGACTATGACGAAAGGATTGACGCTGAGCAGGGTCGTCACTAAGGTATTGATGCCAACGTAAAACAGGAAGCCGACGAGAACCGCAAATCCGACTACAAAACCGACCAGGTGAGTGATCGTCTCTTTTCTGATAGTCGGCATCACTTGTGAGTCTCCGGTAGCGCCTCGGACCTGACTCGGTACTCATTCACACTTATATGCATCGACTATCGCGAATGCGTTGACACAAGAAAGTTAGGGGTCGAGTAGCGTGAGTGAAACGCTGACATTCGACATAGTTATTGTCGGCTCTGGAATCGCAGGTCTTCGCGCCGCGATCGAAGCGGCACGTGCGTCAGACGGCAAAAGCAGTATCGCCGTTATTACAAAAGTTCAAGCTATGAGGTCCCATTCCGTTTCCGCAGAAGGCGGCACCGCCGCCGTGTTATACCCTGACAAGGGCGACACATTCGAATCACATATCTATGACACAATCAAAGGCAGCGATTTTCTCGCCGACCAGGACGCAGTGGACTTCTTCGTTCGCGCTATGCCCGCGGAGATATACCAACTTGAGCATTGGGGAATGCCCTGGTCCAGAACCGAAGACGGTAGGATAGCACAACGTAACTTCGGGGGATACAATTTTCCACGAGCAACCTTTGCCGCCGATCGAGTTGGGTTCTTCGAGATGCAAACCCTTTACGACACTACCCGCAAGTTCGATAACATCCAGTTCTTCCAAGAATGGTTCGTCACATCACTGATCGTTGACCATGGCATCTTCAGAGGCTTGACAACGATAGATATGAAAACCGGAGACTTTCACCCATTCAATGCCAAGGCAGGAATAATCGCTACAGGCGGAGCCGGAAGATTGTACAGATTCGCCACCTTCGGCTACTCCTCAACTCCCGACGGGCTATCATTGGCCTATCGTGCTGGAGCACCGATAATGGACATGGAGTTCGTGCAATTCCATCCGACCGGACTAATCCCATCAGGCATCCTGATCACGGAAGGGGCACGCGGAGACGGAGCAGTCTTGGTCAACAAGGACGGTGATAAGTTCATGAAGAAGTACGCGCCGCAGAAATTGGACCTAGCCTCGCGGGACGTCGTATCACGTGCAATCATGACCGAAATTCAAGAAGGGCGGGGGCTGAAGGATACTGCAAGCGGGATGGATTATATGTTGCTGGACCTTCGTCATTTGGGCGCGGACAAAATCAATGAACGTCTTTCTGGGATAAGGGAGATCGCGCTAAAATTCAAAGGAATCGATCCGATTAACGAACCCTTACCCATACGTCCCGTGTGCCATTACATGATGGGTGGTGTCAAGACAAACATCAATGCAGAGACGCCGATAGTTGGACTTTGGGCTGCAGGCGAGGCAGCATGCGTTAGCATAAACGGAGCTAATCGCCTCGGCGCTAACTCGACTGCCGAATGCCTTGTGTTTGGCGCACAAAGCGGAGCTGGTGCGGCAAAATACGCTATGGCCCAACCAACAAGAAGTTTAGACATGCAATCCGTAGCGCGCGATGAAAAGCGAGTCTTTGACGAGATTCTGCATGGAAGTGGATCGGAAAACCCATACGAGATGCGAAACCAAGCCCAAACAATCATGGACAAGTACGCATACGTCTACCGAACTGGAACAGGACTCGAACAAGGCTTGCGAGAGCTACGCGCACTTCATAGCAGAGCATTTAGGCATGTTGAGGACCAGGCGAAGGAATATAATAGCAACTTCATTAACGTGCTCGAGCTGGAATCAATGTTCGAACTATCAGAAATCATTTTGCTCGGCGGCCTCAACCGAACGGAATCCCGGGGGGCACATTCACGCACCGACTACCCAAACAGGAATGACGAACACTGGTTGAAGCATACTTTAGCTTACTACACCGCTGATGAACCGCGACTTGACTACGCACCTGTGACAATCACGAATTACCAACCTACGGAACGCCACTACTGAGGGATAGATTGATTGAAAGTCGGAGAAACATTCAAGCTGAGAGTTCGACGCGAGAACCCCGCGGCTAAGACGGGCCCAACATTTCAGGAGTTTGAGATACCCTACGAACCAGGACTAACCGTTCTCGAAGCGTTGCTTCACGCAAAGGAACGCTCCGATCACTCTATCGCCATTCGTTTCTCATGCAGAATGGCCTCTTGCGGCTCATGCGGAATGCTCATCAATGGTCTACCAAGGCTCGCCTGCTACACACAAGTCAACGAGATGGCCGAGAAGACAATCACAGTAGGTCCCCTCGATCACTACCCACTCGTACGCGATCTAGTAACTGACTTTCATGGTTTCTTTGAGAAACACAAGTCTGTTTCGCCATTTCTTCTACGGCGGAACGTCGCTGAACAGGAAACATCGAAGTCAGAATATTATCAGAGCAGTCATGAACTCGACGGGTTTCTTCAATTCTCATATTGCATAAAATGCGGCCTCTGTAATGCAGCATGTCCAACAATGGCGAACGATTCTAAGTTCCTAGGCCCTCAAGCACTCGGACAAGCGTACCGGTACGTCGCTGACTCAAGAGATGAAGGTGCCATACAACGGCTAAAGGCCGTAGACCATGAGCACGGCATATGGCGGTGTCACTTTGCTGGGTCATGCAGTTTCGTCTGCCCAAAGGGCGTTGACCCCGCGTTAGCAATTCAGAAGCTCAGAGGCCTCACCCTTTCCAAATCTTCGGGGCACAGAGCTGGAACATCACTCATGCCCACGGAGAATATACAATAAGGTTGGCCGCACGATGGGAGTCGATGCAGCCTTCTTGAAGAAGGATAACAAGTTATTTTCGATGCTCGTTGAGTGCGCAGTGTGCGGCAGCAAGATCGACGTGTTTGTTAACGCGATTTCTTCAGCGGGCGAGGTTTGGCCGTTCTGCGAAAACTGCAGGTCATATGTGGATGTTGTCCCGTCCGGTCATTGACGTTAGATTATCCCAATGCATGAACTGGGGAAACTTCAACGCTAATGAAATCTAAGAGTCTCTTTAAGGAAGTCTGGTACGAATTGCTGTTACATCGTGCAAAGGAGAACCGGGTATAGTCACAGTCGAATGGATGCTTTGCCTTGGCAGGAATCGACAAGTACGAGCTCCTCTCTGACCTAGCAAAACGTCGAGGGTTCTTTTGGCCATCCTTTGAAATTTACGGGGGCATAAGCGGTTACCTTGACCTCGGGCCCTTAGGTTGGAAACTGAGACGACGAATAGAGGACAAATGGCTCCAGCTGTTCGTACATCAGCATGGGTACGCTGCCATATCTACTCCAGTCATTACCCCCGAGAAAGTCTTCACAGCGTCCGGCCATGTTGACCACTTCAAGGACTTAATGGTAAACTGCCTGCAATGCAGGAGGCACTTCAGAGCCGACTACGTGATAGCCGAAGCGATGCCAGCGAGAACCGACTTGGCTACAGAAGCCATGACTGCCGCGGAAATCGACACTTTCATTACTGAAAACCTGATTCGTTGCCCCGAGTGCGGGGGCACCCTAAGTAAGGCAGAATTCTATTCGACCATGTTCAAGACGAACATTGGCCCGTACGGCGACGTGACGGGGTATGGCCGACCCGAGGCTGCCCAAGGAATGTTCGTGGACTTCAAGCGGGTCTATGAAGTGAGTCGCGAAAGACTCCCTCTCGGTATCGCGCAAGTCGGCACAGTCATGAGAAATGAAATCTCACCTAGACAAGGACCAATTAGGTTGCGAGAATTTACTATAATGGAAATGGAATTGTTCTTCGATCCGAACGACGCGAGTTGCCCATACTTGGATCGAGTCAAAGCAACTCTCTTGCCAATTCTGCTCGCTAAGGAACGCGAACAGAAAAGCTCGAAACTCACACGTGTCTCACCTCATGAAGCCGTGAGAAATGGAATCGTGCTTACTGAATGGATGGCTTACTTCATGGCTCTTTCAGTGGAGTTTGTGAACAGCCTCGGCATACCTTCTGATAAGCAAAGGTTCGAGGAGAAAATGGTCACAGAAAGATCCCATTACTCTACCCAAACCTTCGACCATCAAATTTGGCTCGACCGGTGGGGCTGGGTGGAAATCGCTGGCCATGCCTACCGCACAGACTTCGATTTAACTGCACACATTAAGTCATCAGGCGCCGACCTTTCCGTCTTCAAACCATATGACAGCCCCCGCACAAGGACGGTAAAGAGCGTTGTGCCCGCCGCCTCCGTTCTGGGTCCATTGTTGCGGGAAAAGAGTAAGCCAGTGATCGAAGCACTAAAGTCAAGTAATCCCGACGACGTTCTGAAGGCGTTCCAAAAATTCGGCTTCTTCGAAATTCAAGGCTTCAAGATTCTGCCAACACACGTTCGGTTCGAGGAGCAGACTGAACGTGAGGCGGGTCGCCATGTCGTCCCACACGTGGTAGAACCTAGCTTCGGCGCGGAGAGATTAGTTTATTCAGCGCTAGAATACGCCTACACACGCTCCGATGATCGTATCGTCTTAAGACTCCCGAAAAGCCTAGTTCCAACTCAAGTTATGGTCTTTCCGCTAATGGCAAAAGATGGGCTTCCTGAAATAGCATCTGAGATTCAGACCCTACTCTCCGAGAATGGAATTGAAGCGGATTACGACGAATCGGGGACGATTGGCAGGCGGTATGCAAGAGCGGATGAGATTGGTGTTCCACTGTCTATTACAGTCGATTACAAGACCAAGGAGAACAAAACCGTAACGATCCGAGACCGAGACACGTGGAAGCAAGTGCGAGCTGATTGGGAAAAACTTCAGGTGACAGCGTTACAGTTCTTCCGGGGAGAAATAGAATTTGGAGCGCTCGGGAAGCCGATTGAGGCCACTTATGAGTAGTGAAAACCGGTCATCTGGGCTATGGTTTAAGTTCTAATTCACACTAGTATCCCTGAAAGAAACTGCGGTGTACCCAGGTGGCATTCCCGATCGAGACAGAAGCAAACATCCGTCGTAGGATGCTGGATCTTTGTCAAACCCACGCCAGAAATGTCGTCGAGATAACAAGGCAGCTTGTAGTTCTCATGGACAATATCTGCGAGAAGAAAACTAAGCTGGCTAAAGAAAACTATGAAGCGATGCTAAAAGCCCTCGAAGAGAACGAGAAGAATAAGACGACCTTTCTAAATGAAGTTGCTTCAGTTGGAACCTTACTCATAAGCAGAGAAGATTTCTTACGGTTGCTTTTTCGACTTGGTGAGGTGGCTGAATATTGCGAGGCCATGGGTTTCAGGCTTATGAGCGTTACCGATTTGAAATGGAAATTGGACACGAAGAAACTAGAAGAGGTTTCACGCCTTATGGGCTCTGTTTTGAAGGAAATATCGAAAGTCAGAGAAACTCTCCATTCACTCTCTTTCGATGCAGATAAGGCCGTGGAGATTGCGAAAAATGTTGAGGAATTAGAGCGCCAAATCGACGTTGAATCGCGCACGTTGGACTTGGAACTTATGGCAAGTAAGATGCCTCTCCCATCCGTGTTATTCTTCCGGGACTTGGTCGACAGAGCGGAAAGGATCGCGGATATCGGTGTAGACGTTGTGGATCACATTCGTGTGCTCGCGCTAACTGCTTAGGTAGACACACGAATGGCAGACGTGGCTTCCGCTGAACTAATTGGCACGAGGCTGGTCGTCTGGGACTTTGCAGAAGCAGTGCGGCTCTACCGCATCGGTTTCTTCGGGAAACCAGTTGGAATCCCAAAGCCGAAACCGGAGCAGGAATTCAAAGCCCCTCTTATTCTCGACCTCATGGAAGGGTTGTACCTTCTTGATCGTAAGATCATTAAGGTAACTGATGCAAAGACTAGCAAGTCAATTAACCGATCCAAGTTGCTCAAGCTGGCCAACCGCACTTACAAACAGTTCGACCTAGGTTATGCCGCTTATGAGAACCTTCGGGAGAAGGGGCTCATCGTGACGCCGGGCATTAGGTTCGGATCTGATTTCGCGATTTATGAGCACGGCCCAGGCATCGACCATGCGCCGTTCATAGTAACGGTGAAGAAGGAACAGGAAACAATGGGCCCCTTCGAAGTCGTTCTTGCCGGACGCCTCGCGACGACGGTGCGAAAACAATTCACCATAGCGGTACCGAACCGGCGGAGCAAGGTCGATTACCTAGTTTTCCGATGGTTCAAAGCGTAGAATAAGCCCGCGCTCTCATGCGCTGAGCTAAATGCTTGAGGTCATCTCGACTAGTTTTCGGTCCTGTGAAAAACCCATTTTGTCGAGAAGGCGTTTCATTACTTCATTAGTCTCGTGGCTCCACACTGTCAACCTCGTTATCCCTTTTTCTTCCTTCACTAGCCTATTCATTGCAGAGGCTATTTCCGTAGTTGCTAGCCCACGCGCCCTGTAAAGTGGATGCGTAAACACTTGTGAAACATCGGCTTCGGCGGGAGATACTCGGGTAAGTAGACAAGCACTCACAAGGTTCGGGAAAGCGCCACTAGCGAAAGAGGCACCTGAAATGTAGTCCCCTATGCCCCCTGACATTATGTTCCGAACCACACTCTCCGTTGATTTGGCGTCGGAGTACGCGCCCTTCGTCTTCGCGTAGGCATCATACATTAACTTCGATAAGGTCAGAATCTCCTTTTCGGTTGGATTCATGAGGGGAAGAATCGGCATCATTTTCGTCTCTATCGGAACCCGCGAAAGTCTGACTAGGACCGCATGCTTCTCGAAATTGTTAGATAGGAACAAATCCGTTTGGTCGGGCGGGACGCCGACTTGGAAGTTTGTAATTTTCATTCGCCGCAGATCTTCACGTAGATTTGCGATAACCGACTCGAATGACGTGCTGCCATCATAGCATAGTCTAGATACATTCGCGGTGGGTTCCGAAATTTTTGCTTTGAACAGAGCGATTGGTCGCTCTGATGTGAGGACATACCATGAATTTCCCAGCGAAGCTAGAGCCCGGCTCACTTCGGTACTAGAGGAATGTGGGACTACCTGCTCCATGAGCTCGCGGTCTTGGCAGACAAAACGCGCAAGTGATTGTAGGGTCTCAGGAGAACATTTTCCGACTTGAGTGATCATGTTTCGTGAAACGCCTTAGCGAAAAAACCCATATCCCTCGGTATAATCAATCCGGTCCCGATTGTCATGTACAGAGGATTGGTCGTTTCGGGGGCCATCCTCGCTATCTTCGGCGCCTTCCTAGTCTTCACAGACCTCTACGTTCCAATGGGGACGTCAACCTTCGGCTTGCCTATTTCGCTGACGGGCGGAATCATGGTTGTTGTGGGCCTATTGCGTACAGAACCGAAGCCGGTGGAGCCTGAGCCAGGGAAGAAGTTCTGCTGGTATTGTATGAAGCAAATCCCTAAGGACGCTAAGGATTGCCCGGACTGCAGTTTACCACAGCATGACGCTAGTGACTGACACCGATTATCCTGATTCAAGTGAAGACTAAGTAGGCCGATTCTATTTCTTTTCTTCTGGAGGGTTCTGGGTTTCGGTCGGTTCATCGCGTAGTTGAATGTGCGCTTGGCCTTCCATGATTTTTCTTTGCAGGGCTGTTATCAAGTCATCAATCCCGTCATCGTCTAGGCTTAATTTTCTCAGTTCTGAGAGTGTATCTTCCGAAAACGTCGCATTGATATTCGGACCACCATAGCCTTCCATGCCAATCGCGCCAAACTTCAGGCAATAGCCTTTGTACTCAAAATATCCGGAGATGTATGTCACCCTACCCTGCTCATCTAAAGTGTCGATATAGACTTCAAGGTCATCTGGCAACTCTGGCCGGGTCATCTCAAATCAGACCTAACCGGATCACACGACTAGCAACAGCAAGACACACGAATATAGTTGCTTCGACTATGCTAGCGCGTGGGAGTAGGTTTGCTAAGGAAACTCGATGATCAAGTTTCAATCATTGACACCATGGCTTTAGGAAGACCCGGAGTGGTCGCAGCTTACCTGTTATCGGGAAAGGAATGCGCGCTTATCGACATGGGCTATCAATCCTCGGCTAAGAGTGTCATCGATGACCTCGAAGAGAATGGGTTAGGTGCTGATAACATAGACTATCTCCTTCCTACTCATGTGCACCTGGATCATTCCGGAGGGTGCGGCTCCCTCGCGGAGAAATTTGTCAACGCCTCAATTCGGGTCCATCCAAAAGGTATGCCACACTTAGCAGACCCAAGCAAGCTGTGGGTAGGCGCAGGCGAGTTGTTCGGCGCCCGGCTTATGGAACGATATGGGAAACCCCAGCCAATCGCTAGGAGTCGTTTGCGCGAGGTTAGCAATAACGAAGAAATTTCGCTTGGCGGCGGTTTAACGCTACGGTCACTCTGGACGCCAGGCCATGCCTCACACCACCTAAGCTACGAATTGGAAGGAACCGGCAGCGTCGCCACGGGGGATGCGGTCGGCATGATCTATCCGAACGTACCTGTCCTAGTACCGACAACGCCTCCCACAAGCTTCAATCTTCCTTTAGCTATTGGTTCGATGGAACGAATCAGAGACATACGGCCCACAAGGCTCTTGACCCCTCATTACGGCGTCATGGTTGATGCGACAAACTTGATCGCGCATAACATCCGAGCGTTGAAGGAATGGGAGATAAAGATAGGCAGCTTGCTCAAAGACGGGACATCTACGGAGCAGATTGCGAGAATTCTTACCGACGAATCCGCACGTCGCGCGGGCAAATCACCCGATACAATACCTGACTACCTCTCTGTGTCGATAAGGGTAAGTGTTCTTGGCTTTACCCGCTACCTCGAAACTATCGCAAAAGCGGCATAATGGCCGGAAACCTGTCGTCTCATATGGTCGGAAGGCACAAGGTGACTCTCAAGGTGCAATTTTGTGCAAATGGCAGGCAATCTTAGCACGGAAATTGCGACAAACAAGTTGTCCTCTTCTGTCATGTTTTTGTTTACGCCATTGAGCCGTTAAATAGTGCGTAGTGAGGGATTGTGTTAAGTCTTAAGTAACCAACTGGCAGGTTAGTTAGGAGCATTTCGGAAAACTAAAAATCGGTTGATTATGAAACCAAATTGAGGCACTGTTCGATGAAACGATCTCGACAATTGCTCTCGTGCCTCGTGGTCCTTTTAGCCCTCATGATCCCAGCTACCCAAATCGCACATGCTGTTCCGTCGCTATCGGCTGGCACATTTTCTCCAGGCACCATAGTAGTCCCAATGGACGACAAGCAGGTCGATAGAATTCATGTTTACGGGTTCATTCACGAATTCCTGAGGAACAACCCAGGAAGCGCAGTTGCTCGTGTTATCGAACCACCAGATGTTACTCTTCAAACAGATTTGACACCCGCGGGTGTTCTCTATCAAGGGGGCCCGTTCCTTATCGACTCAAGTTTCACTTCAGCCGTAAACGCCATGTTGGCTAACGCGACGTTCTCTAAAGTAACGATTACCAGGCTCACAACTACTTTCACGTCGGACCGCGTATTTTTCATAAGGCAGCCAACGCGAATCTTGGTGATCAGCGACGGTTATTGGGGAAAGACTTTCCTCACCTTGGGGAGAATGGGAATCAGTTACACTCAAGTTTCCACTGCCGATGTCATGGCAAATCCTTCGATGATCAATCAGTACACGCTAATTGTCCTCGACAGCCCCGGTTGGTACGGAAACCCTTCAGCCTATACGCCTCTGCATAGGTCGGAAATTACCGCCGTCTACAATACTATTCAGGCACGCGTTGCAGCTGGAAACGAAGTCATGTTTACCGACGCTGCCATATACGACCTGAACTCCACTTTTCCAGGCTACATCACGTTAGGAAATCCGGGAGAGACCGGATCTTGGAAGGGCATGATGCATAATCCTGCATTGGGCTCAAGTTTCGACTCTGAATTTCCAAGTCAATATTATAACCCCGGACCAAACCCAGACCACGTGACTATTTTCACGGAGGAGGGTGTTGGGAATTGGGTCCCTAATGGGGTTCAACCCGGCCACACTGCTGACGTCAGGATTCTAATGGATAGTACGCATTACGGGGTACCGTTCCTTCCGTATTCGATTCTTGCTTTCTACTTTCCATACGGAAACGGTATTGTTGAGGGGCTCGCGCTTCAACCGTATGAACAACTGTACCCAACGTACGCTGATTACAATGGATATTATGCGGTCTACCAGATTTATGGAAATAAGTTCGTCGAAGGCCTATCGGCCGACTTCTCACTCACAGCATCACCACCCTCCGTAACGGTTCCCCAGGCTCAAACCGCCACTTACCAAGTTACAGTTGGTTCGATCAGCAGTTTTGCCGGAACGGTCGGGCTACAAGTTAGTGGGCTGCCTACGGGTGCGCAGGCAGTTTTTGCTCCCTCAAGTTCCGTTTCGATCGGAGCAGGTCAATCGGTTACCGAAACGCTCAGCGTCTCCACTACGCCGAGTACTCCTGTTGGAAGTTATAACTTAACCATTACCGGAAGTACAACGCTTCCACTGATCGTACACAGTGTCGTTGTTGGTTTGGTTGTTACCGCGCCAGTAGCGGACTTCGGCGTAGCAGTAACACCTAGTCGGCTCTACGTGAACACTGGACAATGTGGGAACTTTACGATAACAGTTAATTCGGTAGGAACCTTCAGTTCAGCCGTCGACCTGACCTTAACTGGTCTACCTGCCCACGTTTCGGATCAATTCACATCGAACCCAATAACGCCCCCAGCCGGAGCCACCGTTCAGTCCGTTCTGAAGGTGTGCCCAGCGCCCACCGCGACGCCCGGCAACTACACAATGATAATCACTGGAACAAGCGGTACGACGGTGCATACCGTCAACGCTATTCTGACCATCCCGGGTCCG
>Ga0181521_10003011_pt1 | contig 19978 bp, 18 predicted proteins | sample PEATcosm2014_Bin_32_FD_119764 | JGI IMG/M metagenome (GOLD analysis project Ga0181521, IMG submission 119764) | Peatland microbial communities from MTU Mesocosm Facility, Houghton, MI, USA - PEATcosm2014_Bin02_60_metaG | ecosystem: Environmental > Terrestrial > Soil > Wetlands > Peat | place... | reverse complement strand
TCTGGCGGAAAGCCACATCTCCTACCCGGTTCTGCTCTTGTTCCGCTCTCCCGAGCCCGGCTTCTCCTGGATCATCTCGCTCCTCGCGGTGATGGACGCCGCCGCGATGCACCTGTCGCTCAACCCGACAACGGCGCCCTCCGAGGCGCGGATGTGCCTGCGGATGGGCTTCACGGCGCTTCGCCGCATTGCCCAAGTTCTGCACTGGGACTTTGACGCCGATCCCGATCCGGGGGGAGAGCTCCAGCTCAGCTACGAGGAGTTCGTCTACGCGGTGAACCTCGTGAAGGAGACCGGCTTTCCAACCGAACGGACGAGTGAGGAAGCGTGGCGGCATTTCCGTGGCTGGCGCGTGAACTACGAGGCGCTTGCCTACCGTCTGGCGGACCAAGTCGTGGCGCCCCGTGCACCGTGGTCCGGAGAGCGACGCCACCTTCGCTTCGAGCTGATGGCCCCCAAACGACCCCCTCACCGCTCCCCGGACGGCAAGACCTTCTACGACCAGAGGTTCCGGCCGGACTGAGACCAGTCAGTTTGGTGGTCCGCAGACCCCCTCGTGCCAGTAGATAACAACGGCTATAGTCGCCATTAACTGCTATAATGCCGGCTGTAGCCGTTGTTATCAGGAGGGACAATGTACCCGACGCCGCCGAGGGTGGCCAGAGCACTCCGGCAGCTCGGCGAGCACGTTTCTATCTGGCGCAAGCTGAACCGGCTTCCTGCAAGTGTCCTCGCGGAGCGCGCCGGGATCTCGCGGGACACGTTGCGCTCCATCGAGCAGGGGACCGGGACGGCAAGCAGCGAGAGCGTGTTCCGGGTGCTCCGGGTGCTAGGGGTCATGGACCCCGTCGTCGCAGCGACGGACCCGTACGAGACCGACGTCGGAAGACTGCGGTCCGATGAGCTTCTCCCGCGCCGAGTGAGGAGCTGACGGAGGTGGCGATCGAGCGCGACCCGATCGAGCGCGACCCGATCGAGGTGACCATAGAGATCGGCGGCGAGGAGCTCATCGCCGGGACGCTGCGGATCCACGAGCGGCGCACCCAGAGCGCTTCGTTCGCCTACGCGGACACCTACCTGGCCGACCCGCGCTCGTACGAGCTCGACCCCGCGCTCCCACTTGACGCCAGTCCGGTCCAGACCCCGCCCGGCAAGGAGATGTTCAACGCGTTCTCTGACGGCGCCCCCGACCGCTGGGGGCGCAGCCTCATGCAGCGCGAAGAGCGTGACCGGGTGCGGTGGACCTCTACCAGGCCTCGCTCGCTGACCACAGCGGACTTCCTCCTCGGGACTCGGGACGAGCTACGCCAGGGAGCGATCCGCCTGAGGCGCCCCGGAGCCGGCAACTACTGGTCGGACGGCGACGCCGCCGTTCCTCAGCTGATGTTCCTCCCGAAGCTGCTGGCAGCGACCGACGAGTTCCTCGCCGGCGAGACCGACGGTGACTGGCAGGCGATCAAGGATCTCGTCGACGCCGGGAGCTCTCTCGGGGGCGCCCGGCCGAAAGCGGCAGTGCGAACAGCCGATGGAGAGCTCGCATTCGCGAAGTTCCCCCGAAAGCTCAGCGACGAGTGGGATGTTTCGAGCTGGGAGAAGCTCGAGAGCGACCTCGCCGGGCGGTGCGGCATCACCGTCGCCCGAAGCGATCTCGAAAACTTCGCCGGGCGGCCCGTGTTGATCGTCAGGCGCTTCGACCGCGACGGCGGCCGCCGCGTCGGCTTCGCGAGCGCCCTCACGATGCTCGAAGGGACCGACTTCGAACAACGGAGCTACCTCGAGATCGCCGAGGTGCTCGCCGCCAGCTCGGACCACCCGAACCGGGATCTCGAGGAGCTGTTTCGCAGGATCGTGTTCTCTGTGCTGACGAGCAACACAGACGACCACCTGCGCAACCATGGTTTCTTGCGTCGCGGGCGGGGCTGGGAGCTGTCCCCGGCGTACGACCTCAATCCGAACCCGGACTCGCCGGGCCGGCTCTCGACCGCGATCGGTCTCGACGACGCGCGTGCTGATCTCGGGCTCTGTCTCGAGGTGAGCCCGGACTTTCGGCTCTCGCTCCCCGCTGCGAAGGCCATCATCGTCGAAATCGCCGCCGCCACGGCGACCTGGCGCGCCGAGGCGATCCGCCGGGGTTTGCCGAAGCGCGAGATCGAGCGCTTGGCCGGCGCCTTCGAGACCCGGCAGCGATCGCTCGTAGGTCAGCTCACGAGCAAGTGACTTGAATGGCGTGGAGCCTTTGATGTCATCGACGTGGGCTGGCACACTTGGCACCGACTTCTAGGAGGCGCATCACCAATGGCGAACGTAGAGCTCGACGTCGAGTTCCTGGCTCTTCCGCTGGACGCGGTCCGCAGCGCCGCGCTCGAGCGGGCCCGCGCGCTCGGCTGCGAGCATGCCGAGGCACGCATCGAGCGGATCCGCTCCCAGGTCGTGAGCCTGCGCGACGGCCGGCTGGAGACTTCCGCCGACGACCTCGAGCTCGGCCTCGGCCTTCGGGTGGTCCACGAGGGCTCGTTCGGGTTCGCGGCCACGGTCGAGCTCGATGCCGACGCCGCGGCGGCGCTCGCCGACGAGGCGGTCGCAACGGCGCGGGCGACCGCTCCTGCGGTCAGCGAGCGGGTCGAGCTGGCCGACGAGCCGGCTCACGGCGAGGCGGTATGGACCTCCTCGTACGATCTGGACCCGGCCGAGGTGCCCACGGCGGAGAAGGTCGCCCTGCTCGAGGATTGGAGCGGGCGCCTTCTTCACTCTCCTGGCGTGGACCACGTGACCGCGTACGTGCTGACGGTGGTGGAGGACAAGCACTATGCGGACCTCTCCGGCACGGTGACGACCCAGCGAAGGGTCCGCGTGCACCCGGTTGCGGAGGCCATAGCCGTCGACGCCGAGGCGGGAGGCTTCGAGACCATGCGCACCCTGGCTCCGCCGGCCGGCCGGGGTTGGGAGTACCTCCTCGGCGAGGGCTGGGACTGGGACGGCGAGCTCGCGAGCATCCCCGGTCATCTCGCCGAGAAGCTTCACGCCCCGTCTGTCACCCCGGGTGCTTACGACCTCGTCATCGATCCCACGAACCTCTGGCTCACGATCCACGAGTCCATCGGGCACGCCACCGAGCTCGATCGGGCGATGGGCTACGAGGCGGCGTACGCGGGGACGTCGTTCGCCGCCTTCGACAAGCTCGGCACACTCGCCTACGGCTCGAAGGTCATGAACGTGACGGGCGACCGAACCGTCGAGCACGGCCTGGCAACAGTCGCCTACGACGACGAGGGAGTCGAGGCGCAGAGCTTCGACCTCATTCGCGACGGCGTGCTGGTGGGCTACCAGCTCGACCGGCGAATCGCACGGCTCATGGGACTTGGCCGGTCCAACGGCTGTGCCTTCGCCGACTCTCCGGGCCACACGCCGATCCAGCGCATGGCCAACGTGTCACTGCGCCCGGCACCGGGGCACGGCCCGAGCACCGAGGAGCTCATCTCGGCGGTCGATGACGGCTTCTATGTCGTCGGCGACAAGAGCTGGTCGATAGACATGCAGCGCTACAACTTCCAGTTCACAGGGCAGCGTTTCTTCAGGATCGAGAAAGGCAAGCTCGCCGGGCAGGTGAGGGATCTGGCCTATCAGTCGCGCACGACCGATTTCTGGGGGGCGATGCAGGCTGTGGGCGGTGAGTCCACCTACCGCCTGGGCGGCGCGTTCAACTGCGGCAAGGGCCAGCCCGGGCAGGTCGCCCCCGTGAGCCACGGCTGCCCGTCAGCGCTGTTCCGGGGCATCAACGTGCTCAACACTCGCACGGAGTCGGGACGATGAGCGCCGGGACAGGTCGTCTCATCGCAGCGGACCGCGTCGTCGATCAGGTCCTCGAAGCCTCCCGATCGGACGGTTGCGTCGTGATCGTGGAGGAGGTCAGCCAGGCGGAGCTTCGCTTTGCCAACAACACCGTGACGACGAACGGCACGCGCCGCGACCGCGACGTGACCGTGATCGCCCTGCGGGAGACCGAAGGGGGGACAGCCGCCGGGACTGCCAGCAGCAGCGGTGCCACCGACGTGGTCAACCTCGTCCGCCGGGCCGAGGCGAACGCAGCCGCGGCCCAGCCGGCCGAGGACGCCGCCCCACTTGTCGCCCCGGGACGATCAGACCCCGGGAGCGACTTCGCCGACCCGCCGGTCATGACGGCCCTGTCCGGTCTCGGCGACGTGCTCTTGGGGCTCGGCGACGCCTTCGCCCGAGCGAGCGCCGCCGGTGTGAGGTTGGCAGGCTTCGCCGAGCACCACGTCTCGACCGTGTATCTCGGTTCTTCGACGGGCCTGCGGCTCCGGTACGTTGAACCGACAGGCAAGCTCGAGGCCGTCGCCCGCGCAGACGGTGGGACGCGATCGGCCTGGGTCTCGACAGGTGCCTCCGACCTGGCCGCCGTGCACGTCGAGGAGCTGAAGGAGCGGCTCGACCGCCGTCTCAGCTGGGGCGAGCGGAAGCTCGATCTGGATGCAGGTCGCTATGAGGTCGTGCTGCCACCCGACGCGGTGGCCGACCTCGTCTTCCTCCTGGGGGAGGCGACCTCGGGCCGGGAGGCCGAAGAGGGGCGCAGCGTCTTTTCCGCGCCGGGCGGCGCGACGAGGGTGGGGGAGTCGCTTTCCCCGCACCCGTTCTCCCTGCGCAGCGATCCGTTCGCCGAAGGCCTCGAGTGCACTCCGTTCCTCGTCACGGGGGCCTCCGGCCAGGATGTGTCGGTCTTCGACAACGGCCTGCCGTTGGAGCGGACCGAATGGATCTCCGGCGGCCGGCTCGCGCGCCTGCAGTACCACCGCGCAGGAGCCACACGATCGGGCGTCGAGCCGGCAGCGCTCGCGAACAACCTCATTCTCGAGCTACCGGGGGCCACGAGCACCCTCGATGACCTCGTCGGGCGGATCGAGCGGGGACTGCTGCTCACGTGCCTTTGGTACATCCGGGAAGTGGACCCGACGACGCTGCTGGTGACCGGACTGACGCGAGACGGCGTTTACCTGGTTGAGCACGGCGAGATCGTCGCTTCGGTCAACAACTTCCGCTTCAACGAGAGCCCTGTGGACCTGCTGTCGAAGACCATCGAGGCAGGAAGGACAGAAAGGGCGCTCTCGCGGGAATGGAACGAGTATCTCAACAGGACTGCGATGCCGTCGCTGCGCGTGGCCGAGTTCAACATGAGCTCGGTGAGCCCTGCCACCTGACGCCCTCAGCTCGCCGGGAGCTCGGCCGCCAGCTCGCCTAGCAGCGCCACGCACCCGACCTGGACCAGATCGAGGCACGACTCGAACTCCGCCTCGTCGCCGTACCACGGGTCAGGGATGTCGAGCGAGCCGCTCTGCCCGGCTCGACCTGTCGGGTAGCTGCGCAGGAGCCGGACGCGTGCGGTGCGCCCTGTCTTCGACGCGCGGTTCTCCAGCCATCGCACGTGGCTGTTCTCCATGGCGACGACAAGGTCTCGTTCATTGAGCCAAGCCGGTTGGAACTGGCACCCCCGATGGCTGAGCGGCCCGTAGCCGCGTCGTTCCAATGCCCTACGGGCCCGACGGTCGATCTCGAAGCCGACGTCGGCTGCCGTGCCCGCACTGTCGATCGCCAGGCGTCCGGCGAGACCGATCGCCGAGGCTTCGTGGCGTAGGACCACCTCGGCCATGGGTGAGCGGCAGATGTTGCCCGAGCACACGAAGCAGATCCTGAAAGTCACCGCGCCATCGTCGCATCCCCGAGTCCTTCGGCGGTAACCGGGGCCGCGCCCGGCGCGCTCGGCGCGCCCGGCCGAGCCCGGCCGCGCTGGCCCCGGACCGGCCGAGCCCGGCCGCACGGGCCCCGGACCGGCCTACGCTTGGCCGGTGACCGGCTCCGCCCCGCCCGACTGGTTGTCGCGAGCCGTGCTCGAGATCGTCCCGGCCGGCCCGGTCCAAGGCACGCTCGACGCGCCCTCCTCCAAGAGCCTGACCAACCGACTGCTCGTGATCGCAGCCCTGGCAGAGGGCAAGAGCGTTCTCAGCCGTGTGCTCGAGAGCGACGACACCGTGGCGATGACCTCGGGGCTTCGTGCCCTCGGTGCCCGGATCGAGGATGTCGGCGGCGACACCGAGGTGGCGGGGACCTCGGGCCGGCCTGTGGCGGGGGGGACGGAGGTGAACGCGGGACTCTCGGGAACGACGCTTCGTTTCTTGGCGGCAGTGGCGCTGTTGGCGAAAGGGACGGTTGTCCTCGATGGCTCCGAGCCCCTCCGACGGCGTCCGATCGCCCCGCTCCTCGACGCGTTGGCTGCGGCTGGCGCCGAGGTCTCGAGCGACGGAGGCAGGCCGCCGTTGCGGATCTCGAGCCGTGGCCTTGCCGGTGGCCGGCTCAGAGTCGATGCCTCGGCCAGCTCACAGTTCGCCACGGGGCTTCTCCTCGTGGGCCCGTATGCCGACGATGATCTCATCGTCGAGGTGGCGGGACTGCGCGAGCTCGGCTATGTGCGCCTCACGGTCGAAACGATGGCTCGTTGGGGGGCATCTGTCGGCGAGGAAGGGCCGGGCCGCTTCAGGGTGAGCGCCCGGGCTCGTTATGTCTCGAGGGCGGAGTCCGTCGAGCACGACGCGAGCGCCGCGGCACACCTGTACGCGCTCGCCGTCGCGACCCGAGGGTCGATCACCGTAGCCAATGCCTTTGAGACCGCACAGCCTGATGGAGGACTGGTGGAGGTTCTCGCCGCCATGGGCGCCAGTTTCTCTCGGGGTCCCGGCGGCACCACGGTCGAGCGGCGGGGCGAGCTGACCGGCGTCGACGTGGACCTCGCTGCGATGCCCGATCAGGTGCCGACCGTTGCCGCGCTTGCAGCGTTGGCACGAGGAGACACAGTGATCCGTGGTGTCGAGATCGCGCGTGGTCATGAGAGCGATCGGATCACTGCGGTCGCGACCGAGCTGGGGCGCCTGGGAGCTCGTGTCGAGGAGGCGCCAGACGGTCTGGTCGTGCACGGCGGCGCGCCGTTGCACGCCGGCCGGATCGATACCCATCGTGACCATCGCATCGCCATGGCCTTCACCGTGATCGGCGCGGTCGTGCCCGGCGTCGAGCTCTCCGACCCGGGCTGTGTAGCGAAGACTTACCCCGGCTTTTTCGACGACGTGGCACGGCTCGGTGTCGGTGTCCGCTGAGGAGCGAGCCGGGGCGCCGGCGGTGGTCACAGGGCCGAGATGTGCTGCGCGACGACCTCCTCGATGAGCCCGAGGACCTCGGATCGGGCTCTTTCGGGTCCGAACCGCTCGACAAGGCTGACGAGCTCGAATCCAGACGTGCCGGTTCCTCCAGCCGGGCCGGCTCCTCCATCCGGGCCGCTTCCCAGTGCCGTGCCGGTTCCTGCGGACGTGCCCGTTCCCCCAGACGTGCCGGTTCCTGCGGCGACGTCGCCGACGACGCACAGGATCGGCACCCTTCCGGCCACGTGAGCGACCACGCCGCCGACGACCTTGCCGGAGAAGGACTGGCTGTCGAGGCAGCCCTCTCCGGTCATGACAAGGTCAGCGACGGACAGGTGCTCGTCCAAGGCGACGAAGCCGGCGACGAGCTCGAACCCCGAGACGATGTCGGCTCCGAGCGCCGCGAGCCCTCCGGCGAGGCCGCCCGCTGCGCCTGCCCCGGGGAGCGTGGTGACTTCCACGGCGAAATCGGTCTGATAGTCGTCCGCGAGACGGGCGAGTCGAGCGGTCAGCGCCTCGACCTGTTCAGGCGTGGCGCCCTTTTGTGGGGCAAAGACCCTTGCTGCGTCGAGGAACCTGGTCGTCACGTCGCAGGCGGCGACGAGCTCGACGCCCTGGAGCGCTTCACGTGAGCCGATGACTCCGAGCGCGCCCGCACCTCCGTCGGTCGTCGCCGAGCCCCCGCAGCCTACGATGACTCGAGTCGCACCCAGCGAGACCGCCCGCAGGATGAGCTGACCGGTCCCCACCGTGGAGGCCTTCATCGGATCGTTGTTGAGCTCCCCACCTGCGACCAGAAGCCCCGACGCGTTGGCCATCTCGATCACCGCAGTCGAGCCGTCGTGCTGCGAGGTCGCCGGGACGAGCTTCCACTCTGCTGTCACCGGCGTGCCAAGTGGCCCGGTCACCTCGTCGCGCCTGAGCTCGCCCCCGAAGGCTGCGAGCAGCCCGTCGCCGCCGTCGGCGAGGGGTACTTCCGAGGCTGTCCAGCCGGCGCGACGCGCCCCGCGTGCAGCAGCGGCCGCCGCCTGCGACGCGTCAGCAGTGCCCCGGAACTTGTCGGGCGCCGCGACGAGATGGCCCACCTCGCGCGACATTCCCGACCCCTACGAGCCGGACCGGTTCTGCAGGTGGACGGCCACCTCGTCGACGAACCGGTCCATGTTCTCCCGTTTCTGGCCGGCGTCTCGGCCGAGGGTATGGTCCGAGACGACGAACTCGTCAATGCCGATCTCGGCGTAGCGGCCCATGACCTCTCTCACCTCCGACGCGGTGCCGATGATGCGGGGCGTTACTGCGCTGTCGGACCGCCAGCTCTTCAGCTGCTCGGCGTCCTCGCTCATCAACAAGAGCGCCTGAGCCGAACGCCTGATCGAGGCCGGGTCTCGGCCGATCTCGAGGCAGTGGCGCTCGAGCACCTCCGACTTGTGCGCCATCAGGTCCGGCAGCCCCCAGCAATTCCACTCGTCTGCGTAGCGGGCGGCGATTCGCATCGTCTTCTGCTCGCCGCTGCCACCGACGAGCAACGGAAGCGGTCGCTGGACCGGCTTCGGCTCACACGGGGCGTCGACGAGCCGGTAGAAGCGTCCCTCGAAGTTGCTGCGCTCCTCGCTGTGCAGGAGGCGGATGACTTGGCACGCCTCGTCCAGGCGCGCCAGGCGCTCGCCGAGGGTGGGAAGCTCGATGCCATAGGCCTCGTGCTCGTTCACTTGCCATCCCGCGCCGAGCCCGAGCACCAGGCGCCCGTCGGAGACGTGGTCGACCGTGGCGGCCATCTTCGCGAGCACGGCGGGATGCCGGTAGGTATTGCCCGTCACGAGCACGCCGACGCGTACCCGTCCGACGCGAGCCGCCAAAGCCGCGATGGTCGTCCACGCCTCGAGGCGCGGGATAAGGCTCCGCTCACCGTTGGGCATGAAGTGGTCAGCGACCCAGATCCCGTCCCACCCAGTGCGTTCGGCTTGCAGCGCCGAGCCCAGAAGTTCGTCCCAGGTCTGTTCCGTTCCCAGCCAGATGCTGAACCGCATGTGCACGGACCTCCCGCGCAGAGCTTAGGGCCGCTCAGTTTGCCGGCGTCGGTGCGTGACAGGAGCCGGGCATCGCTCCAAGCGAAGCCCGGCTCCTGTCATGGCACGTGTCAACAGAGTGCAGCCGCTAAGGGCGCAGCATCGCCAGAACCCCGAAACTTATTGCAGAGGTCTGCCGATACTTTTGGCGGCGACTCGACAACGAGGCGAGCTCGGAGAGCTCTAGAGCCCGAGGTCCGCGCTGCAGGCCGGCCACTGCCCCCAACCCGCTTCGGCTTGGAGCCTCTCGGCCGCTTGGTCCTGCACGGCGGGTGAGGCGTCGCTCGGCAGGCCCGAGTAGCCGAGCCCCCACCACGTCTCCAGCGCGAACTGATAGGCGCCGTAGTACCCGTTTCCTGTGTCCTCGGCGTAGTTGTCGCCGGATTCGCAGAGCCTCAGCTCCAGCCAAGCACCGCCGGGGTCGCTTGGACGGGAGGCCGGCGGAGCCGCCGCGACGGGTGGCCTTGCGGTCGGGGCCGTCTTCGCGGCTCTTGTCGATCTCGTATCTCTTGCCGCGATCGCCACCTTGGCCGCCTTTGCTGCCCGGGCTGCTGCTGCCGCCTGTGCTGCCTGTGCCGCCTGTTCGGCTTGAGCTGCCTGTGCCGCCTGTGCCGCTTGAGCGGCTTGCGCCGCTTGTGCTGCCTGTGCTGCCTGTGCTGCCTGTGCTGCGGCAGCCGCCGCCGCGCGGGCGGCGACAGCGTGTGCGTTGGATTGCTGCAGCTCGCGCCAGGCCGCCGGGAGCAGGTTCTTTGGTGGGCGCCCGCTGTCGTGAATGGCTACACGGTCGCTGGCGAGACCCTGCCAGAACGGCAGGTACCTCTCGCGCGCGACCTGGGCCGTGAGCTGCGCCGTGGCGACAGCGCGCTCGCGGACCATCACTGCTAGCCACCTGAGGTTGGTGGTAGGCACAGCCGACGAGCCACTTTCGCCTTTGCTGAGATGGGAAGTGGCGCGAACAGGTACTGCTGAGTTGATACCGCCGGCGCCAGCGGCGCCGATGAACATGGATGCAGCAACAAAAGTGAACGCGATGAGCGCGATCAGGGGGTGCTTGCGCATCTTGATCCTCCTTGGAGTGTCGAAAACCCGGTGGGTTCCAGGTGGATGCGTTGATGCGGGCAGGCCGTCTATTGCATGCGGCTCGCGACACGGTGCCGGAAGGGCTGGCCGGATCTGGACGTTGGAACGTCCCTACGAGGTGCAGACGGGTCTCGCCCTTTTTTCTTTGTTGTCGCGACTCCTTTTCGCTCCATCAGAGAGCAGGTCGGGACGAGCAACGCCGCTCGCGCGGCTCGGCTCGCAGGCGCCGAGGTTCCCAGTCATGCCTGCGGGGAGGCAAAAGCCTTAACCCCGACCCGGCGTGAGAGCACCGGGCGTTTCGGCACCACTCGTCGTTGACAGTTGGTGTGGCGGAAACCATAGGAGAGGACTTTCGACTGCGCAAGTGGCGAAGACCGTCCAGATGGCATCTATCGTCAATTGAGATGACGAGAACCCTCCGAGAAGGGGCCGCGCAGCTGGTGACCACGTCGGCAACGGCCGTTTTCCACAGGCTTGCAACGAGCTCGCTCAGTGAGCGACAGGCGTCGCGTCACGCCTGTCGACTCGGTGACATCGTCTGTTGGCAACATGGTGCCACTGGAGAAATGTCACGCTTGATGTTCGTTCGGGCCGTGCGCGTTCTTCGGCCCCTCGAGGTTCGAACAGGCCGGGTTCGCCGAGGCCGGGTCGTCACTTCGGGGTCGTACGGGCCGCCTCCAGGCACTTGGAGGCGGATCCCATCGCAGCCGCCACCAGGTCGCCGACCTCGGGCCGCCGGTCTTCGCTGACACTGGCGAGCGGGGTCACCACAGCCCAGCCGAGCTGTGTCAAAGTTTCGTCCGATTCGTCGCCATTGCCCGGCTGAGCGGCACCGACGTCAAATCGAACCTTCGAGCCGCCATCTATGGCTTGTGCCGCGAGAATCAGCCCGGACGTCGCGAGACCCGCGCGACGGACGCCACGGATGTCGCCGAGCGCAAGGTTGGGCACGTTCAAGTTGAGCACCGTGCGCGCGGGCGCTCGCTCCAGGTGAGCGGCGAACGCGACCGCAAGCGCAGCAGCGCTCTCGAAGTGCGTGTGCGCGACGTCGTAGGGCTCATAAGGGGACGGCACCGAAACGGCTTGCATGCTTGTAGCGAGCCCCTTCGAGCCGAAGTGCACAGACGTGAGAGCTGCACCCACCGTGCCCGAGTGCAGAACCGCTCGTCCCACGTTGCGACCAGGGTTGATACCCGATGCAACGAGGTCCGGTGGCGGTCCGAACGCACCGAGGCAGGCCGTTATCACGATCAGTGCCGGGAGAGCGTCCGCTGCGAGGGCCTTGATCCCCCCGAGGCCGGCGGGCGCGACCGCCTCGACGTGGATGCCGCCCCCCATCGCGCGCAGCGGACCAATGCCTGCGCCTGAACCGCTTGCGTCCGTGAGAGGCGCGATGACGACGACTTCATGTCCAGCCTCGGCAAACGCGCGAGCTAGGACGGCGAGACCGGGCGCGTCGAACCCGTCGTCATTGGTCACCAGAATCCGCATGCCCGCCCGCTCCTTTTGGGGATCGTCGTTTGGCCGAGACTTGAGCCGGTCTCCGGCCCGCCGCTTCGACGAGCTAGGTGAGGGCGCTTGGCAAGTACGATACCTTCATGTTCCCGCCCTCAGGCGAGCAAATTGTGCTTGTTCACGGCAACTTCGACGCGGTGGTCACCGAGGTCGGTGCGACGCTCCGTTCCCTCAGGGTTGGCTCGCTGCCCATCATCTGGGAGTTCCCCGAAGGCGAGATCTCATCTTGCGACCGGGGACAGGTGCTCGCCCCTTGGCCGAACAGGCTCGAGGACGGCTCATACCGCGTCGGGGACATCGTCGGCCACGCCGCGCTCAACGAGCTGGAGCGGTCCAATGCGATCCATGGTTTCGTGTGTTGGTTGCCGTGGTCGATCGAGGAGCGTTCCGCAGACCGGGCGGTGCTTTCCTGCGTTGTCCATCCGCAGCCCGCCTATCCGTTCCGTATCCGGCTCGACCTCGGCTACACGCTCAGCGACGGAGGGCTGGAGGTCGCTTGCGGCGTGACGAACACCGGGAGCGGCATCGCCCCCTTCGGGCTCGGCTTTCATCCGTACCTTCTCGCAGACCCGGGCGGCATCGACGAAGCGGGGATACGCCTGTCGGCACAGACGCGACTGCTCTTGGACAAGCGCGGCCTTCCTACCGGTGAGGAGCCGGTGCCCGGTTCGGCCTTCGATCTCGACGGGCGGAGCCTCAGAGGTCTCGAGCTCGACGACTGCTACACGGGACTGGCAGTCGGGACTGACGGTCGATGGCATGCGCGTCTGGACCTGGCCGAGCGGCGCTCGGAGATCTGGGCCGACTCCGCGTTCGCGTACGTCATGTGCTACACGGGTGACACGCTGGGCGAGCCGGCCGATCGTCGCAGGGCAATCGCCATAGAGCCGATGACCTGTCCGCCGAACGCGCTTCGTACCGCTACGAGCTTGATCGAGCTCCAAGAGGGCGAGCGGTGGCACGCGAGCTGGGGGATCGCGACCACCTAGCTCGCGTGCCGAAGGGGCTCGACCGGGCTCGGGAGGACGGTGACGAGGGTCCCGAGCGGTGTGAGCGCGTACACGGTCTCCGCATCCGCGTAGGTCATCTCGACGCAGCCGAGGCTTTGCGGGAAGCCGTAACTCGCCCGGATGTAGCCGTGGAGAGCATCGCCGCCGTTGAAATAGCTCACCCAGGGGATACCGGGGTCCTTGTAGGGCTTCCCGTCCGGGTTCTTGCCCGTCATCGTGGTGACGAGGTAGCGGGCAAAGACGGGGTAGGTGCCGGGAGCAGTCGGCGCCACTGCGATGCCTGTGTTCACGAGCGTGGTGAAGATGATCTGGCCGTCGCGCCACACCGAAGCGGTCTCTGGGAAGCTCTGACTGACAACGACGTAGTCGTAGGGCGAAGTGGTCAATTGGCGCCGCGCGACTGCTTGGAGAAGCTCCGACCACACTGTGGGCCCGGCTTCGCCGTCGGTGGTCAGCCCGTGGGCGCTTTCGAAGGCCATGACGGCTCCGGTCGTGATCACGTTGGGCAGCCCCGGCTTCCAGAGCTCCGCGAGCGACACCGGCGTATTGCTGAAGCTCCAGACGAGGCTGCCCGCCAAGGCCTGGACGGGGATCTCGGTCGCGACCGAAGGCTCGGAGTCGATCGCCGGAAGAGACGAGATTCTCGTCGTCGTGGTGGTGCCCTGGCGTGAATAGTGGGAGCCTGGGGACAGCCTGGCGACGGCGACTGCGCTCTGGCCTGCCGGTGCTGCAGGCGCGGCAGGCACGAACCGGAGGGGAAGGTAGCCGAGCTCCGAAAGGAGCTGTTGGAGCCGCAGCTCGGAACCTCCCTCGATCACGAAGTTCTTCCGGAGCGTGTTCGAGAGGCCCTGGCCGGAACGGCTCCGCATCCCACCGGGGCCGCCTGGGACTCTGAGCTGCACGGTGCTGTAGGGAGTGAAGTAACCGTCCGGAACGAACCGGACCGCCGCCGGTGCCGTTCTCACCCAGTTCCCGGGGGGGGCGGGCGAGAGGGTCGGCAATGGGCTGTTGGTAGCGAGCGGTTGCGAGAAGTCCACGGTCACGCTGGTGTCGAAGGCGGCGTCGGCCGTGCCGGGCGAGGGTGACACCGACGTGATCGTCAAAGGTGGCGGGACCGTGGTCGTCGGATGATGGGTGCCCGGACCGTTCGCCGAGGGCGTGTGCGCTCGTTGCAGGGCGATCAGGGTCCCGGCTCCGCCGAGGGCGATGACAAGGACAAGGCCGGTCACGATGCCGAGGACGCGCCGACGCGGACTCCAGTCGGTGGTCTTTGTGCGTTTTCCTAGGCCCATATTGGGCTCTCCAGCCTCGTCACGCGTCCGTTCTCCCACTATAGGCAGGGTGTTGAGAGGTTCCGGACGCGGGCTGCACGCCTTCTCGAGGGGTCCGGTCACGCTCGCGCGTGGCTCGACAACGAGCTCGACCGGAGTGTGAAGACGATCTCGTAGGGCTTCTCGAGGGGGACGACTTCCTTGACGGGCTGGACGGGGGTACGGTGCACAAGAGGAGGTTTCATGATCGAGCCCCGATCCAGGCAAGAGCGAGGACTGCGGCCCGCGCACAAGTTGACGGTTGTCGCGGTTGCCATCGTTGCGGCGCTCGTGGCCTATGTGGCGCTTGGCTGGCTCGCCAGCCTGATTGCCGTCCTGATCAAGACCGTGATCGTCGTCGCTGTCATCGGTGGCGTGCTGTACCTCGTGTTCCGACACTCCAGAAGGCACTAGCTCTGACGTAGCGGTGCCAACAGGTGCGCTCTCATGGCGCCATTGCCGAGCGCAGCCAAGCAACAAGCCCCTTTGCTGCGCGCGGTAGAGGCGGACCGGCAGAGCGCTCGGGCAGTCTCGTAGAATGTGAGTGGAGCTGCCGTCCCTCGCGAGAGGCACTCCGTGACCGCCCCCGGCACCTCGGGTCCCGGGGGCGGCTCGCGCCGGGACACGCTCTCGGCTTCGGGGCTCGAGGATCGTGGGGACTTTGAGGTCTCGGACCAGCCGGAGGGCACAATGGAGATTGAGGGAACGGTCTGCATAGTCACAGGGGCCTCTTCTGGTATCGGTGCGGCCACGACACGCCTGTTGAACGGGCGTGGGGCTCGGGTCGTGCTTGCTGCTCGCCGGGGCGAGCGTCTCGGAGCACTCGCCGCCGAGCTACCAGGCTCGCTCGCCGTCGTAACCGATGTCACGGTGCGTGAGGACCTGGAACGACTGGTAGCCAGGGCCGTCGACGCCTACGGCAGAGTCGACGTGCTGGTGAACAACGCAGGACGAGGCCTTCACGTCCCCATCGAGGATTTGGACCCGGCTGACCTGCGAGCCGTCTTCGAGCTCAACGTCATCGCTCCGCTGGTGGGGATGCAGACCGTGCTCCCGGTCATGCGGTCGCAAGCGGCCGGGTCCATCGTCAATGTGAGCTCGGCTACGTCGCTGCGAGTCTTCCCGGGTCTCGGCGGTTACTCGGCAACGAAAGCAGCGCTCAACATGGTTTCCCAGGTTGGGCGGCTCGAGCTGACAGGCTCCGGCGTGACGGTGTCGGTCGTGTACCCATCGGTCACGACAACCGAGTTCCACGACCATCTCCGGGCCGGTCACATGACCAGCGGAGCGCGCAACATTCCCCGCGATCCTCCAGAGCTCGTGGCCGAGGCCATAGCTTTCGCCATCAGCACCGGAGAGGCTCACGTGCTTGTCGGCGATCCGCCGCGGCCGATCATCCCTGGGGACGGTGACGGCTGGAGCACCTTGCTCGCTCGTCAAGCACCCGGTGCTGCAGTTCCGCGGTCGCAGGAATAAGGCGAGCCAGGCCGCGTCGCCTGCGATCGGAGCCGCAGAGTCACGCCGAGGAACTTGCTCACATGGTCAGTGCCATGACCGCCTTCTGCCCGTGCAACCGGTTCTCGGCCTGGTCGAAGACCACCGAGTGCGGCCCGTCGATGACCGAGTCAGTGACTTCGAAGCCTCGGTCGCACGGCAGGCAGTGCATGTACAAAGAGTGAGGGTTGGTCAGTTTCATGATCGCCTCGTCGCAGATCCAGTCCTTGTGCGCGTCGAAAAGCTTGTCCTGCTCGTCCCAGTCGGCAACCGGCACGGCTGGCGCTACGTGGCGCAGGCTCGCCCAGCTCTTGGGATAGACGACGTCTGCTCCCTCGAAGGCGGCCCGCATGTCATCGGTCTCTTCGAACGATCCGCCGTAGCGATCCGCATTCGCGCGGTAGAAGGCGATCTGTTCCGGATCGAGCTCGAACCCCTCCGGACGAGCAAAGACGAGCTGCGCCCCGTAGAACGAGCAGGCGGCCATCATGCTCTGCGGCACGGAGACCGGCTTTTTCCGACTCGGCGAGTAGGCCCAGCTCATGACGATCTTCCGGCCTTCCAAGTTACCCAGCTTCTCCTTGATGGTCATCACATCGGCGAGGCCCTGACACGGGTGGTACTTGTCGTCTTCCATGTTGATCACCGGGATATCGGCCGCGGCTGCGAAGGCGCGGACGTAATCGTTGCCCTGCCCGTAGTTCCAGCCCGCCGCGTCACCGTAGATTCGGATGGCGATCGCTTCGCCGAACCGGGAAAGCGTCTTGGAGACGTCCTCCAGCCGCTCGGTGACGTAAGCCTTCTCCGCGCCGGCCGCCGCCGGCGTGTAGACGCTGTTGGAGTCGAGGTAGTTGGCGTGCCCGCCGAGGTGCATGATGCCGCACTCGAAGCTGTTCCTGGTACGCAGTGAGCGGTTGTAGAAGATCAGGAAGACCGTCTTGTCGGCCAGGAGATGGTGTTGGACCCCGCGGGCTCGTTCGAGTTTGAGCTGGAACGCGGTGTCGAGGATCGTGTCGATCTCTTCCCGGGTGAAATCCGCGATGGCGATGAAGTCCCGCCCCCTGAACGTATTGGTGAGCATGTCGCCTACCTTTCCTTCCATAGGGGCACGAGCCCCACGATTGTTGTCGTCTCCCCGCCCGCCCCAGAGCCGACGCCCGCTGTCGTTCCGGTCGCGCCGATGTCGATTCCCAGGAGCAGTTACCTGACCGAGCGTGTCAACCGGCTCGGGCGGCTCGCACGAAGACCTTGGCACGGCTGGGATCGACGCGGTTCCAGGTGTCGCCGTCAACCTTGAGCGAACTCCCGACGATGCAGCCATCGGCAAACTTGAGGTACTCCGCGATGTTGTCGGGTCGCGCCCCGGTGTTGAGGAGCACTGGCAGCTGGGCCGGGACCCCAGCACGCACCTCGGCGACGGTCGAGACACTCGGTTCGGCACCTGCCATCGGCCCAGAGATGAGGATGGCGTCAGGCACGCTCGACACAGCGACCGACATTGCCACCTCGACTGGTGACCGCCGCCCCGTCGTCGAGGCGAACTCCGGGGTGACATTCATGAAGATGGCCAGCTGCTGGGCATCCAGATGCCGCCGCCGGCGGAGGAGCGCAGCGGCATCTGGTGTCCAGTGGCCCATGTCGGACTCCCACGCGCCGGTCGCGACCTCGCGGATGAACCTGGCCTCGGTCGCGACGCCGGCCGCGAGCGCGCACTCGGCATCCCAGAGGTAGTCGACGCCAAAAGGGATCCCAACAGGACGGCACTCGGTTACGACCCGGGCCATCACCGCGGCAGCGACGAGGTCCGCCCTGAGCGTGTAGGGCCGATCGTTCTCGTTGCAGAACATCACGGCATCAAATCCCGCGTCAACCAGGATGGCGACCTCCTCGCGCACGTGCTGCACGAGCCCCTTCACGCCATCGCTCGCGTTGTAGAAAGGCGTACCCGGAAGGGCCGGCACGTGTGCCATCGCGATCAAAGGCTTTTCCACCTGGGGGAAGATCTCTCTGAAGCGGCTACCGAAGGCCGATCGGCGCGCTGGTGCCTGATTTTGCACGTTTTCGCTTACAGTCATGCGGCAGGGTCTAGCACCGGGCGTTCTTGGTTTCAACTACCAGGGCTCCCGCGGCCTGCTACCGCCGATGCTGCACTCGCCCTCTGCGCAGACTCGGCTGGCCGCTGAGGTCATCTTCGCCCGTTTGGCCCCGCGACCCGGCAAGATCGTCGTTTGCAGCGGCTCTCCTGGCATCGATCGGCACGCAGACGAGCCGCTCGCCGTAGGGGCCCCTGAGTTCGGACGACAGTCCAGCGTCGGTCACCATGTGGTCGAAAGCGTCGATCCCGACGACGGCCGCAAGGGCTCGTCGCCCGAACTTGGAGCTGTCTGCAAGGAGCACCTTGCGAGCCGCCGCAGCGAGCATTGCCTGTTTGATAGGCACTTCCACGGTGTTGACGTTGGTTACTCCCGCATCGGGGTCCACTGCGTCAGCACCGAGAAACGCCCAGTCGACCTGGAGATTCGCCAGAGTGGTGAGAGCGCTGGGACCTACGAGAGTAAACACCGAGTCGATGAGCTGCCCACCGGTGACCAGGAGACGGACCCCGCCGCCTTCTGCGAGGTAATGAGCGATGCGGAGGTCGTTCGTCGCGATGGTGAGATCGCTCCGCCCCCGGATCATCTGAGCGAGCGCATAGGTAGTCGAACCGCTGTCCAGGACGAGAGAGTCGCCGTCGCTGACGAGGGCGGCGGCGTACTTGGCGATGGAGCGCTTCTCCTCGAGCCGCTGGTGCTTTTTCACCTCATAGGGCACGTCGATCGGGTTCCCATCGGTGACCGGCATGGCGCCGCCGTGAGTTCGCTGGATGAGCCCGGCGTCAGCCAGCGCTTCGAGATCTCGACGAACCGTGGAGACATTGACGCCAAGGCTGAGCGCGAGCTGCCGTGACTCGGCGTAGCCCAACTTTTCGATCAGCTGGCAGATATCTCGCCGGCGTCGCTCACCTAGCATCTGGCCTGTCGCCTCCAGTCGCCACGGCGATCGTCACAACCTTGACACGTTAGCAGCGCAGGTGTAGATCTTGTGCGTGGATCGGAGCGATTTAGAGCAATTTCGTCCAAACTCACCCCCTTCACCCGGCACACCGGTCCAGTGAGCTCGTCGACTGACGCCTCTCGCGGGTGGCTCGCTCGACCCGGTAGACGCGCAAGCCGCCGAGCTGAGGTCCTCGCGGCTCGGCAGACACCCGCGCCCGGGCAGGCCGCGGCCAGCTCGGGCGGTGACCCGCCAGGCATTTCTATCAGGAACGTGACGAAGTCCTTTCGCCTTGGTCGGGACACGATCGACGCCCTGCTCGGAGTTGACCTGACCGTTGAAAAGGGTGCATTTGTGTCACTGATCGGGCCGTCGGGCTGTGGGAAGTCCACTCTTCTCCGCATGATCGCCGACCTCGAGACGCCGACTACCGGCGAGGTCCTCGTAAACGGGTTGCACCCGAGCGCCATGCGCGCCAAGAGCAGGATCGGCATCGCGTTCCAGGACCCCGCACTGCTTCCGTGGCGAACCGTCCTCGACAACATACGGCTGCCGTTCGAAGTAGCGGGGCTGGAGCCGAACGAAGAAATCGTGCGAGCCTTGGTCAAGCTAGTCGGGCTTGACGATTTCCAGCGGGCCCGCCCAGCCCAGCTGTCGGGTGGAATGCGTCAGCGCGTGGCTATTGCGAGGTCTCTCGTCCTCGAGCCTGACGTCCTGCTGCTCGACGAGCCGTTCGGCGCGCTGGACGAGATGACGCGCCAGTACCTGAACGTCGAGCTGATCCGTGTCTGGACCGAACGGGCGACGACCACACTGTTGGTCACGCACTCGATTTCCGAGGCCGTCTTCCTCGCCGATCAGGTGCTCGTCATGTGCCCGCGCCCAGGGCAGATAACTGCTTCAATGCCGATCAACCTCGAGCGACCTCGGAGCCCGAGCATCATGCACAGTCACGAATTCCATGATCTGTGTGACGACGTATCGGCTGAGCTGTTCGGCAGTCGTTCGACCTCCGCAGGCGAGGATGTCTAGCAGCAATCGGCTCAGCCACCCGGCTGATGTCGCGAACGTTACGGTCACTTCCGTCGGTTCGCGTCTTCGCATAATCGCCAAACTTAGGGCAAACATCGGGCCCTTTGTCCTGGTTGTGGTCTTCCTCGGACTGTGGGAGCTACTTGCGCGAACAGTATTCGCTGGTCGGTTCCTCGTACCACCGCCAGAGACAGTGTTCTGGGGCATCTGGCGTGATCGCGGAATCTATCAATACG
>Ga0181521_10003010_pt1 | contig 19980 bp, 27 predicted proteins | sample PEATcosm2014_Bin_32_FD_119764 | JGI IMG/M metagenome (GOLD analysis project Ga0181521, IMG submission 119764) | Peatland microbial communities from MTU Mesocosm Facility, Houghton, MI, USA - PEATcosm2014_Bin02_60_metaG | ecosystem: Environmental > Terrestrial > Soil > Wetlands > Peat | place... | reverse complement strand
GCTGCACTCAACGGCAGACCCCGCAAGACCCTCGGTTGGAGGACGCCCGCCGAAGCACTCAATCAGCTTCTACAATCAACTGGACAAGGCAGTGTTGCTACGACCCCTTGAACCTGGGCAATACACGAGTGCGGACTATGGCGAGCTGGCCCGGAGAAACGGCGTCGTGCTGTCGATCGGGCGCAAAGGCGAGTGCTGGGATAACGCGGTGGCTGAGAGCTTCTTCGCCATCATCAGGCGCGAGCTCATCGACACCCGGGCCTGGCCGACCCGAGAGGGCCTGCGCCGGGCGGTCTTCGACTACATCGACGGCTGGTACAACGTGCGGCGGCTGCACAGCTTGCTCAACTACTGCAGCCCCACCGAATGGGAAGCCACCCACCGCAACGCCGACCGTCAGGCGGCATGATCAACACAACCAACCTGTCCGTCAAAGCGGATCAAGCCCAGACCCCGGCGAAGCCGTCTTCCCACGGGGGTGCTATACGTCGACTGATTGCAGGAGCGCGTCCTCGAACGATCCGGGAATGAAGTACTCCCCACCGACGGCTTCCGCCACCTTGGCCAAGTAATCAGGGTTAGCCAGCAACTGCGCCGCCGAGGTCGGATCTTCTAGGGCGCTACCACAGGCAACCGCCCAGTGTTCTCACGTCGGCGTGACGGACTCAGTAGTCGGTTCAGAGCCCGCAGCCGCGTCTGCAATGCGCTCTTCGGACTCTTCGAGAATGGCCTGCGCTTGTGCCATCGGGTCGTCGCTAGAAGCCTCCTCGGGGGGCCTGCCGTCTGCACGATCGACCACGGCCTCCGGATCAGGAATGCCATCAAGGTCCTCTCTGGGTGCGACGAACTCCTTCGAGATGCGCCCGAAGAGGAAGTAGGCGACCCAGCCGAGAACGTTGAGACAGCACGCGACGCGCCACACGCGTTTGCTCCCACGCACGTCGCCCACCGCCCGGCGGTCCAGGTCACGCCAGGCCGCTACTGCCCCTACCAGGTGGATGGGCAGTACGACCGCCAGCACTTGAGACGTCGTGAAGTTCCGTTCCGCACGGTTCACCCAGGTTCCTCCAGTCGAAACCCCACCTTCAACGTCACTTGGAAGTGACAGATGTCACCGTCGTCGAGGTGACCGCGGATCTCATTGACTACGAACCAATCGAGGTTGCGGAGCGTCTTCGATGCCCGGGCCATGGCCTGGCGAATGGCGTCATCGATGCTCTCCTTCGAAGATCCAACGATCTCACTTACTGAGTAGACATGGTCTTCATTCATGGGTCTCGTTTCCTACAGGGTGGTCTTGCATTGAAGGATTCTTTCCCAAATGGGCGCCACTCACTCCCAGTGATGCCGAAACCTGAAATCCCGAAGCCTTAGCGCGAAGGGACCGCTATGAGGCCACGTCCTCGACCGACTCAGCGGTCAGAGAACACCTGATGTCACCGGAATCGAGATGGCGCCAACCCGCTCCGCTGCCGCCGAAATGGAAGATGATCTCGTGGCCGCAATACCGGCACTTAGCCATGACCTGCCGATTACGCTCCGCCTGGAAGGTCCGACTACCCGGCTCCGCATACGTCCCACCCGACACCGCTGAGAATCGTAACCATCGGGGCGACATGCCGCCAAGGGGGGTGAAAACGCGAAGCTGGGAGGGCCGATGCCCTCCCAGCGTTCGCTCTGACCGAGGTGGAAGGGGGGGAACCACAAAACCCCCTCGGTCGGCCATTTACGGGCCCATCGATCGCCCTATGGGCCCAGTATTTCGACCCCTTGTCGGACTCCCTACGGTTTGTTGCGGGGTCACGGCGAGCCGTTCACCCCACGCTCAGACGCCTCCCAGGGCGCGACCGAGGGAGGGTTTGGGCCCTCCCTATGCGCCGTTCGGTTGTCACCTGTCAGGTGGTGAGCGCCCCTGCCCATTGCTCAGAGCCCGTCGTGTGGGTTGGCAACCGCTCAGCGGTCGCAAGCGGATCACGGTGTGGTCCTGCGAGGGACACCGGGAGGGGGTCGAGAGCGCGAGGCATGCGGGCCCTCCTGACGCCGGTACGTCCTTCAAGGGTGCCGACTGGAAGGGCGTTGGCCGCACCGACGCGGGGAACGGCATCATCTTTGGCCTACAAAGCATTGGCCCGGCGCTCGATAAGGCGGCAGCCACATCGGCCGCCCAAGCGTCGGCAGCCTCGACGTCGAGTGCAGTGCCCGCTGGTGACGCCCACATCACCCTGCAGGTGAACGGGCCAGGCCATTGCGCAAGCGGCCTGCCAAGATTTCCGGATAGTGGGGCTGCAGCAACAAAACGCGCTGTTCCCGTCATCGGGCTCAGTTAGAGAGGAAAGGGCAAGAAATGGCTACCCACCTACGACTTCACGAAGGCCAGTACGAGATCCGTCAACTTCCTGATGGCAGCGCGGAACTCATCTTGGGACCTGATATTGAAGCAGAGTTCGCGGCTCAAGTGGTGAACGATCCGGAGATCCGCGGCGCGATCTGGCGAGCATTCGTGACCACCATTCGAGACAACACCGAGCTTCGGAAGCAGTTTGAGCGCGGCGAAATCGATTGGGACCGCCTCGCGTTCGAGGATCTGTGGAGAGCAGACGAGCCGCCCTCGGATCTCTGAAGCCCCCTTAGTTCCCTGAAGGCGGGCGTAGCCAAGAGAGTGGACCACTACGCCGAGGCCATCTTCTCGGAGCCGGGCCGATGGTGGCGAATGGTCCAAGAAGCCGGGGTGGGTGCTCCCGCCCACTGCTCGGAGCCCGTCGTGTGGGTTGGCTACCACCGACTCAGCGGTGGCAAGCGGATTCACGTCTGGTCGTGTGAGGGGCACCGAGAGGGCGTGGAACAGGCAGAGCGGGTGGACCATCGGTAACGGCTATGGAGTCTCCGGCGGGCTTTCGGGCTCAGCGGGAGATGCGGAAGGCCCGAGATGTGACTCGCAGGCCCTGGTGAGAGACCCGGAATCACGCGGAAGGGTCTCTGCTCAGTGCGCAGAGACGCGGAAGCCCGCGGTTGCTGGCCGACGAGACACGAGAAGGCCCGGGTTGGGTGTGAAGTGACTCGGAAAACTCCGACTTGGTCGCGCTCTACAGAAATGCTGTCCGGCCGAAACCGACACCGCGAACCGATTAGTGCGAAGCGTGCAAGCGATACGGCCTGCTACCCGACCGCCGCCTGCAACGCCGCCAGCACGTCAGCGCCCACGGCCAACGGTCCACCGAAGACATATCCCTGGGCGCCAACCGGCAGGCTGTTCAGATACGGGACGATCTCTGATGGCAACGGCGCGCTCGGGTTGACGAGGAGGAGCGGTCCCATGCGGCCCCCGGTCGCCATGAACACCCCGCCACCCAATGCATCGGGGAAGTCGGCCGCGGTCGCAGCACCGAAGATCGAGGGGCTGGGGAAGAAGTAGCTGGCTACGGCGGCCGAGGTGCTGAACAGGTCTTGGCCCGAGATGTTGGTGGCGGTTGGGTCGGCTCCGCCGGCGGCCAACGACCCGCCGATGGTGTAGCGGGTGTCACCGGGGTTCGCGGCCAAATAGGCGGCGGTCTCGGGGGCCTGGGTGGAGCCGTCGGTGAGCAGGATGGCGGCATGGTCCTTGATGGCTGCCGGAACCGCCGAGAGGGCGTCATAGAAGCTGGTCCCGGTCGCCTCAAAGACGGTCGAGGGGGTGCCCCAGCCGCTGTTCGCGATCGTCTCGGCGATGTCGACCGCCGTCGCGTACTCGTTCGCCCCGGCTTCGCGAACGATGCCGTAGCCGAGGCCCGTGAGCGTCGTGTCGATGTTGGAGCTCAAGGCGAGGTCACCACCCAGGATGAAGACGATCCCGCCGATGGGCAGCACCCGCTCGATCTCGGTCAGGACCGGGGGATCGAGCGACGAGCTCTCCGAGGCCCCCTGGGTGATCAAGAGCGGCCCGTCGACCTCCGCGGCCAGCGGGCCACCGGCCAGGGCGTCAGAGAAGAAGTCGTCCCGGGCCAGCACCACACCCCCGGCCGAGCCCGCGGTCGGGAACTCGGCCTGGGAGATGGCGATCGAGGTCCCTATGGCGTCGGTGCCGTAGATCTGGATGGGGAGCGGGGTGGTGGTGGGGGCAACGATCACCGACACGGTGTCGGAGACGTAGTTGCCGACATAGACGGTGTCGGTCGTCGGATCCACCCCGATGCCCTGGGGAAAGCTGCCCACCGGGACGGTAACGGTGACGGTGTTGGTCGCCCCATTGATCACCGAAACAGCGGCGCCATTGTCGTCGTTGCCGACGTAGACGGTGTCGGTCGTCGGATCCACCCCGATGGCGACGGGAAGGTAGCCGACGGTGATGGTGGCCGTCACGGTATTGGTCGCCCCGTTGATCACCGACACGGCGTTTGACACCGATGTGCTCGAGCCGTTAACGACATAGACGGTGTCAGTGGTGGGATCCACCCCGACGGCGACCGAAGGGCTGCCCACCGACACCGTAGTGGTGACGGTGTTAGTTGCCCCGTTGATCACCGACACGCTATTTGAGCCGTTGGCAACGTAGATGGTGTCAGTCGTGGGGTTCACCCCGATGCCGACGGGAGAATCACCCACCGCGATGGTGTGGGCGACGGTGTTGGTCGCCCCATTGATCACCGACACGGTGTTTGAGACGGAGTTGGCCACGTAGACGACATGGGTCGAGGTATCCACCCCGACGCCCTCGGGCGAGCTGCCCACTGAGACGGTGGCGGTGACGGTGTTGGTTGCCCCGTCGATCACCGACACGGTGTTTGATCCTTCATTGGTGACGTAGACGGTTCCGGTCGTGGGGTCCACCCCGACGCCAACGGGAAAGCTGCCGACTGCGACGGTGGCGGTGACGGTATTGGTCGCCCCGTCGATCACCGACACGGTGCCCGACCCGCTATTGGCCACGTAGACGGTGTCGGTGGTGGGGTGCACCCCGACGCCAGCCGGAGAGTCACCCACCGGGATCGTGGTGGCAACCATGGCTAGTTGGGCAGACAGCGGCGACCCAACGACTCCGTCACCCCGCTGGGTACCCGGAGACGAGAACGACAAGGTCGCCGAAGCGCCGCTGGCAGGTGAGGCATCAAGGCCGACTACGAACGACGCCCCGACGAGCAATGCAAGTGCCATACCGATGGTGACGAACCCTTTTTTATGGACGCATGCATGTTCGCCACCGCCTTTGCTTCGCTCTGTCCACCATGGGCTTCGGTACCCGTGGGAGTTAGGGCCGTTGGTCCCTTTTGCGGCTAGGACCTTTAGCTCCCGGCAGGCTTCCGGCTCTACCGAGCTAACTCAGGACGACCACGGCCAAAGGTGAGCACGGCGGTGAAGGCGATCAGCGCCACCCCAGCGATCCTCTCGTCATGGAACGCCACGGACGGTCACGGGCTTTGACGAGGCTCGTGCCCTTGGCCGCCCTCCTGCGGGCGTTCGGACTCAGTGGGGGCCGGCCGTAGCGGGGGCGATGCCAGGGACCGGCCGCCGCCTGTAGCGTCGTTCGCCTATGGCCATGCTTACCTTTAGAAGGTCTGGGGACAGTGACGTTGAGTTTGAGTCCGAGGTCATCCCGCGCGTTGGAGACCACGTCGTTCTCCTGAATGGGGAACAGGCGTACAAGGTCAAGGACGTATATCTGGACTGGCGCGAATTCCAGGAGGGGACCATCGAGCCGAAGGTGTTCGTCCATCTTGGCGAGGCCGTGGCTTGGAAGGTGTCGTAGCTGACGGCGCGTATCCGGGTGTGGTCGTGCGAGCGCCACCGAGAGGGCGTCGAGCAGGCGGGGCGGGACGGGAAAGATGGGGAGGCTCGTTCGATGGCCGGTGAGCTAACTGCCTGTCCTACTTGCTTTTCTCAACTCGATTGCGTGTACTGCGGATAGCGGGCCGCTGATTACACGATCGCTCCCAAGGACCGTGAATCGAAACCCGGGGCCTGTCGGTGCGTCAAACTCCGGACTAATGAAGCCAAACGAGTCGAGTTCGAAGGTCGAGATCCACTTTTCACCCTCCGCAACCTTCTTGTCTTGTACTTCGTACCAGTTGCCGTCCGAGAGAAGGACTGCACCAATGGTTTCGACTTCAACAGTCATAGCGTCCTCTCTCCCGTTGTGTCTCCCGGGTTGAGATTCTGGACCATTGAGATTCTGGAGCACTCAAACAGGAAAGCGCCCCGAAGGGCGCTCTCTGCGGGTCACCTAGACCCCTACCCTGTCGATCAAGCCGACCGGGCGTAAGCGAGTCTGCGCCCGTGGGGGGCGAAGTGTCAAGGGCGGTAGCGTTCCAGATGTGCCACGCCGTAAGTCCCTCCGATCCCAGCTCTACCGAGGCGCACGCGATCTTGGGAACCTCGAAGCGGCCGAGAAGGGCCCCACGTCCCTCGGCAAGCGCTACGTGCGTCGAGCCGCCTACCGCAAGACGAACACCGGGCTGGGCGGCCTCCTGCGAGCGTTCGGGCTCAGCGGGGGACGGCATCGGTAACCGACCGGGACACTGCTCACCGAAGCATTGCTCGCCCTTCACGTCCGCTTGTGTTACCCCCCGTGGGACACTGGTGCTGGCTGGTTTGGCACCGTAGCGTCCAACAGACGAGGAAAGTGGCTATGGCGGAGACGGAAAAACGTCCTCGACCATGGCGCACTCTTACAAGCGCTCCAAAACCCTTGATGTTGATGCTGCGTCGTAAGTCGCTCCAGACATCGGGTTCGGACGCTCCAAAGGAAGGTCTGGAAGGCGATCCCGTTACCGAGGCTCGAGCGAGTCGTCTCGCCGGTCGGTGCCTCGTTCGTCGACACCCGTTGATCGCGAGCCTCGGGCTCGTTATCGTCACCTTTCTCGCGGCGAGCTCGGTCCTATTCGTGTGGCCCGCAACGGATCGGCCGCGGCGCGTCGATGCAATCCTCAGCCTGAACGGTGTCAACGAAGCCGCCCGCGAGAGCACCGCAGTCTCGCTCGCCAAGAAGGGTTACGCCCCGGTGCTGCTCTTCTCTCGAGGGAGCCCAGAGGGGCCAGCATGCCCGAGGGTGCCCCGAGTCTCGGTCGTGTGTTTCATCCCGCACCCAACCCGAACAATCGGTGAAGTCAGGTGGGCGGCCGACTATGCCCGCCGCCATGGCTGGCAAAGCCTCATGATCGTGTCTGGGCGCACCCAAGTCACACGGGCACGCTTGTTGATGGACCGGTGCTTCTCGGGACAAATCGTTATGATTCCCGCCCCGGTTCAGCTCACGCTCCTGCCCTACGAGATCATCTACGAGTGGGGTGCCCTCGCCAAGGCTCTGGTGTTGGATAAGCATTGCTGAGAATGCCCGCGCGCCATCGGCCCTCCTGCGTGCGCTCGGGATCAGTGGGGGACGACGGCGATAGGGTTCCCCCGGGTGCACCATTACGCCGACGCCGTCTTCTCCGAGCCCGGCCGGTGCTGGCGGATGGTCCAGAAGCCTGGTGTCGGCGCCCCGGACCACTGCCCCGAGCCCGTCGTGTGGGTCGGCAACCACCGCCTCAGCGGCGGCAAGCGGATTCGCGTCTGGTCGTGCGAGGGGCACGTCAAGGGCGTCGAGCAGGCAGAGCGGGTGGACCATCGGTAGAACACGGCGCGGCTCGGTAGCCTTGAAGGTATGCCTATGACCCCGGAGACCGTGACCCTGGCGATCCGGGCAAACCTGGCGTGGGGCGACGCTCGAGAGCACCTTGGGCGTGTTCGAGAACGCGCTGACGCCGACCCCACCGAGACGAACCGCGCGGCTGAGGCGGAAGCTCGGGCAGTCGCTCAGCACGCATGGCTCGGGCAGTCGCTCAGCACGCATGGAAGGAATGGCAAGCTGCACTAGTAGCGGCTGATTTCGGACCGATGCCGGTTGCCGACCTGGACGGCGACGACTGATGCCACGCCGTAAGTCCATCCGATCCCAGCTCTACCGAGGCGGCCGCGGCCTCGGCTCTGGAGGGTGTTGAGGGTAACCGTGAAGGACGAACCGAGGATCAGGCCCGCGTCCTGGACGACGCCCTTGGTGCTGTCGCTGCTATGCGCGAGGCTTGACCGTGGCCGACGTCGATGCCACCGAACTCGCGGACGTCGTGGCCGACGCCCTCGCTGACCTGACCGCCTCTGAGGCCACAGAGCTGGCGGTTACCCTCCGGGCCACCTTGGCTGCCCTGCCCACCCCGACGCCCCGGGACGTGCACCTCGCGGCCACCCTGGAAGCGGCCGCTGCCCTCGTCGAGCAACACGCTGGCAGTGACTAGAACGCCAGGATCACCCGCCGGGGCGGGTTTCTAAGGCCCTGAAACCGCCCGGAAGTACGCAAGACCACCGCTCCGGCCCCCTGGCGTCGAGTCCCGGTCACGCCGATCTACTGCCAGGCTTGTGCGATCCGTCCTGACCGCGAATAACCGCTCCCATCGGACCCACCTACCTGACATCGACGGGGGCTGCGGTCATGATCTCGCGCCGACTCGTGCTGTGCATGACGGGACAGGGCAGGCGAACTGGCTAAGTTCTTCGTTAGTGCCTGCTACAGCGCTGGACAAAGGGCATCTGTGGGCTGGCCGAACTTGGCGGGTGATGTGTACCTTGCAGTGCTGGCGGGTTCCATTCGCGCCAGGCCTGCTTCGGCGCTTCATCCGAATGTGGTGGGGCGCGGACCTGCCGGTCTGGCGATCACTGCCTGATGGCGTTGTTCTGCTCCACAATGGCCTCGGCGTGGTTATCCACAACGATACAAAGCTGTTGGGTCCCGTGCTTATTGGTCCCAATGTATGCATTGGAGACGCCCACGTCGGTGACAACCGCCCGCCGACAATAGGCAGCGGAGTGGCCATCGGGGTGGGGGCTGCCATCCTTGGGCCGGTGCTCATCGGCGACGGAGCGGTCATCGGAGCAAATGCGGTGGTCCTTCGGGATGTGCCACCAAAACACCTGGCGATCGGAAATCCAGCCCACGTGCGCCCGATATAGACGACGAGCGTGCGATACAGGACCGCAGCTGGTCACCAAAGCCGGACGTATCGACGACCATGATGACCGAGGAGACGTGGCAGGGAGAGGTCGAGCGGCACTTCCTGCCACCGGCAACGGACTCGATGCCCAAGCCGCCGCCGTCACCGCCGCTATCGGTGCCCGTAGGTGGGAGCTGGTCGGGACCTTTACCGACGAGGCACGCTCGGGTGGAAACCTTCGCCGCCCGGCTCTGATCGATGCCCTCGACCGGCTCGACCGTGGCGAGGCCGCCGTCCTCGTCGTCGCCAAGCTGGACCGCCTCCCGCGCTCGGTGCTCGACTTCGCCGCCATTACCGAGCGGGCCAAGCGCCGCGGCTGGTCGGTGGTCGCCCTCGACGTGGACGTGGACACCACGACCCCGGCCGGTGAGCTGCTCGCGAACATCTACAGCTCGGTGGCCCAATGGGAGCGCCGCATCATCAGTGCGCGCACTAGCGAAGCCATGCAAGCGATGAAAGCCCGCGGTGTTCGCCTCGGTCGCCCCGTCGAGCTACCCGACGGTGTGCGCCACCGCATCGCCGCCGACCGGGCTGCCGGTAAGAGCCTGCGGGCCATTGCCGACGCCTTCAACACTGAGGCCGTGCCCACCGCCCGCGGCGGCCGCTGGTACGCCTCGACCGTGCGGGCCGTCCTCGACTCGCTCGCCCTCGACGCACTGGCCGTGACCGCGTGACCGAGGGTGCCCGGCTCCTCGGCTAATGGACCATTACGCCGACGCCGTTTTTTCCGAGTCTGGCCGGTGCTGGCGGATGGTCTATCGAGGCCCCGATGACGGCCGGCCGATGGGCTGCCCAGAGCCGGTCCGGTGGCGCGGGCCGTTCTTCACTCGTGCATATCGCGCGTGACGAAATCCGCTGGCTGTGATAAGCCTCTTGGCTTACTCCATCTCTTGTCGGGGGTCTAGATGGAGATCTCGGTGCTTCAAATTCAAAAGGGTGCGGCGGCGACCACACCTGGATCAGGCCGCTTCCAGCCTCGGCGCACGTCCACACTCACCACCACCGTTTCCGGCACCGCTGAGCCGCCGTCGAGAGGGCCGCGGCACACCGGTCTGGCATACGTGTCGATGGACCAAACCAGCGCCAACCGTCGCAAGGGTCGTTGATGCGAGAGGAGTGGTTTCTATGACTACCGAACGCCGCGACACGGAAAGCCACGAAGCCCTGGCGTCCAGTACATCTGATCCAACGCTCTCACCGTCCAATTGGCACGACGTCTTTGATCAAATCGATCGGATTGAGCAACGTCAATCCGATCTCCAATGTGCGCTCTGGGAACAACTGCTCTGTCGCCTCGAGCGCCTCGAGCGGAACCAAGCCGAGCTGAATCACATGGTGTTGCAGATGGAGGCGGAACGACCGGAGACGGGCCGCCTCCCGACGGCCAAGGGTCTCGCGCTCGGTTCGCCCATCGAGTCTGTAGAACCGCCGTCTCGTGCCCCACGTGCGCTGCCCGATATGAGCCTTCCGCCGTTTGCTCGGTCCTTCCCTACACTGCCCTTGTTCCCTGATCCAACCTCGCGGGCTATACCCGATGTCGAACCCCCAGGGTCACCAGGAGACGAGGAAGTCCCGATGCAAGAATCATCAGCGCCTTCCGCTGAGCCCACGCCCGCCCGCGAGCCCTTTTGGATGACTGGCCCGCTGGCGGATGCGCCCCGCGAGCCCTCCTCGATGACCCTCCCTGATCCAACCTCGCGGGCAATACCCGATGTCGAACCCCCAGGGTCACCAGGAGACGAGGAAGTCCCGATGCAAGAATCATCAGCGCCTTCCGCTGAGCCCACGCCCGCCCGCGAGCCCTCTTGGATGCCGGTGCCTTTGCCCAAGGCGTTCAAACTTCCAAAAGCAAACGGTCGACAACGGTGGTTCTTTGGACGCCGCCGTGATCAATATGTTGGTATGGCTCCAGACTTCCTGTGGGCTCCCTCGCAGCCGACAGGCGCGGTGCCGGAGGCGCCTCCCGCTCCACCCGGCTTCATCTCGACAGAGGCGACCACCCCGTCGACAACCCTCACCGAACCGTTGACGGAACCGGAATCTGAAACCTCTGGTGAAGAACCATCCGAGCCGGCTCAACCGCTGTCGGTCAATGAGTGCCAGTCGGACAACACCGACGACCCGACATTAGCGAACTTGGCGGCCGTGGCAGCGGGCGAGGTGAGTCTGGACGAGTTTTTGACCCTCGTTCGCGCAGGCATATTCACGGATGAGGGAATCGTCGGGAAGGTGGCCCAATACCAGGGTCGTCCGCTCAAGGAACGAAGCGAGCTGGTTCAAGCCATCTCCGAGATCAAGGGTGGACCGATTACTGGCCCCATACGGACGGCTCTGCGAGCCCTGGACGGTCTGCCACCGGTGCCGGGCGACTGATCACTACAGCTGGTATGGGTGGCGTCGGTTCGACCGGATTGCACGGCACGAAGGGACAACCACGGGATGGTATAGGGACGGACCCGCGGCATAACGGAGACATGGTGTTCGCGGTCAAGAGCTTTTCGCCACTATCGGGGGTGACCCAGCCGTGCGCCTCGGCAAAGTGCGCGTTTCCCCAGCACGGAACCCAGGCTGACGGTCGGCGACGGCCCCTTGCTGACTTCGCCAATGGGCGCCGATCCGATGATTGATCGTTCGCCTGCAAGCCAAACAGGTCTGACTATGACCGCCCGGCCGTGAAAGCTGTGGGGTATCCTCTCCCGGAACGGCGTACCAAGACCTCGAAAGTTCTGGTCGTCTCCAACCATCTCTTGGTTGCCGAAGTACTCGTCTCGGCGCTGATCCGAAGCGGGTTCCTAGCACGATTCGCTGTTCCCGTTACAACGCGTCACCTCCAAGACATCGTCGCTGGGAAGCCGGATGTGGCCCTTCTCGATATCGATTCCATTGAGAGGCGATCGAGCATCGAGTTCATAGGCGTGCTGAGCCAAGCCGGGGTGACTGTAGTCGCGATGGATCGCGAGACCGACGTCGATCGAATGTGGGATGAACCCATTTGTGATGGCGCATCGGCAGTGGTGAACAAGAACTCGCCCTTGACCGACCTCATTGGCACCTTCTGCCAATTGCTGCGTCGCGATTTCTCCAACGAACCAAGGCGTTGGCGATCCGTGTCTCAGCATCCTGAAGTCGAACCCGTGTCGAAAACCAAACGATCAGATATCCTCGCTGTGCTAACGGGACGGGAAAGAAGCGTTCTTGCAGAACTCATGAATGGCCATCGTGCCGTCACCATCGCCGCCACCGATAACGTCTCGATCTCAACAGTTCGATCGCAAATCAAGTCGATCCTTCAGAAGCTCGGTGTTAACTCGCAGCTTGCTGCTGTCGCCCTAGCCCGCCAAGTGGGGTGGAATGGCGACCGACCAGATGCATCGGTGCCTTCTCGCTTCAGCGACTTTGCCCACGACGAATCAGGACGCGCGCGCTCTATCACTTAGGGGACACTGGACCAGGGTTGATCGGCGACTCCTCCTCCGCCTCGGAGGCGGCACCCAGCGGCCGGGTGTGGCGCCGTGAGGCGGTCGAGAAGTGGGCCCAGGCGACCGGGCGGGAGGATGGAACGATGGCGGACGACGACAAGCCACCCTCAAGTCGGATGAATGCGGACGAGCTTTTGGCGCAAGCCTTACTCTGTCCGGATTGCGGAGCCCAGGGCATAAGGGCAGGAACCTTTACTTTGCCATCAGCTCCGTCCGTGATCATGGTCTACATCAAGGGCTTGAATCTTGAGGAATGCGAAGGTTGCCGGAAGGTTCTCGCCGCTCAGGGTGGCGTGCCGTTCGGGGGGATCGAAGATGCCCCGTAGTAAGTCCCTCCGATCCCAGCTCTACCGAGGCGCCCGCGACCTCGGCAACCTCGAGGCGGCCGAGAAGGGCCCTACGTCCCTCGGCAAGCGGTACGTGCGTCGGGCCGCCTACCGCAAGACCAACACCGGGCTCGGGGGCATCCTGCGGGCGTTCGGGCTCAGCGGGAGGCGCCGCTAGGACGAACGGCACCGACGCGATGTCAGCGCGATGTCAGCGAAACTCTCACCGACGGGAGCCGTGGGCGACCAACAGCGACCAACGTCGAGGCCGGAAAGGTCCAGCCCAGGGCCACTCGGACCGGTTGTGATAAACCACGGCCAACCCAACGGTCCGGGCTCATAACCCGAAGGTCGCAGGTTCAAATCCTGCCCCCGCCACCAGTAACAGTGCAGGTCAGGGCCCTTCCACCCGGGAGGGCCCTGACCTGCATCCGTGTGAGCATCTCCGTGCGGGGGGTGCGAAACGCAAGCGCCGAGAGGGCGTCTGGGAGCTGCGGATCACAAGAGGCAGAGCAGGCCCCTGCGGGACCTCGTCGACACGTACGGGGACAGCACCCCAGACGGGTTTAGGGACCACCTTCGGTCAGTTACTGGACCAGTGGCTGGAGGAGTGCGACAGGGTGGAACTCGCCCACCGCCATCGGGACCTACCGGGCGCAGGTCACACAGCCGACATTGCGGCAATAGGGACTGAGTTGACGCTGGTCGCAGCTGGCACGACCTTGTCGCCCGCTCATGACACTCCAGCCCTTCCTTACGGAGCGCGCTGAGGCACGCGACGAGTCGGCCTTGATGATCGTGTGTCCCCTGTCGGGCTCGCTAGCCGACGTTCCAAGTCAGCAAAAGTCTTGATCAGTTCGGGCGCCTCGAATGCACGATTCCGCCTTCCGACATTGACCTGCGCCAAGATGCCAGCGTCCACAAGCCGCGTGATCGCTTGATTGGTTGCCTGGAATGTGCGGCCGATCAGCTCTGCTGCTCCGCTCACCGTGACGATCGGCGCTCCGGGCAGCGTTCGAATCAATAGAGCGGCAGCTGATCCTGAGCGAGGTCCATTGAGTCTGTCTCGCCATTCCTCTTCTAGATGCGTCACATGTTCCTCGAACTTCATGGCGTCCGTGATTGCCCGACGGCATGCAGTTGCGAAGAGAGCAATCCAGCTGTTCATTCCCTCCACCGCTGGCGGCGATGTCGGGGAACCGATATACCTCGTTGAGGTCAGTCCGGTGATGTAGTCCTTGGACCATGTCGCCAGGATCAACGAGATCGGTGGCACGACTCGAACCGCAAGACCGCGCCGTCGAAGTATGAGATGGATAAGAGCGCGCCCGATTCGGCCGTTGCCATCGACGAATGGGTGGATCGTCTCGAACTGAGCATGGGCGATCGCCGCTTGTGCGACGGCTGGTAGGTCATCGCTATTGGCGAACTTGCACAAGTCTTCGAGCAAGCGCTTGACGTGCTCAGGCGGTGGCGGGACGAATGCTGCAGAACATGGGTTGAAGCTACTGCCGCCGATCCAGTTCTGTTCGTCCCGTTCGTGCCCGCCGTGCTCTTCGACGCGCGTGCCTTCAAGTAGGCGGCGGTGTGCTTCCAGCAGCGTGTCGACGGCGAGGTCATCCCCCTCGCCAACTGTCTCCAACGCCCATGTCATCGCTTGGATATTCCCGAGGACTTCATTCGCGGTCACGTCGTTCGGCTCGTCACCAAGGGCCTGGGCAGCCTCCGCGCGAAGCAACCGGCGACCCCCAACCTCCAGACCTTCGATCCTCGACGATGCAACGGACTCGGCTCGGAGCAGTAGTCGGGCAAGTGCCTCCGTATCCACCAGCGCCGTTGCGCGAGTGTCGAACTGTGCGATCGCCCTCTCGGCGTCTGCGACGTCTGCCGCAACGTCACCGTCGAGCCGGATGGGCCGTCCCACGAGAGGGTCGGGAATGTACGCTTCGTACTCACAGGTCGCCCGGTCCCTGCGAGGCAGCCCGGAGGCCACATCGGTCTCCCAACGTCGCTTCACAACCTTGGACATGGACCCTCCTTATTCAAGGTTAGCTTACAGCCGTGAATAAGGAAGAGAGTTATTCAAGGTCGGCGAGAGCGACACCTCGTTCGCCTCCTACGGCGATGTGGACACCGCCGGTGACGTGCGCGCCCTGATCGAGGAGCTCGGCGGCTCGGCGGTGATCGTGGGCAACTCCATGAGTGCGGGGGCGGCCGTGCTGGTGGCAGCCGAACACCCCGAGCTCGTCGCCGGATTGGTGCTGGTAGGACCGTGGGTCCGCAACGGTGCCTTCCAGCGGGCGCTTTTCCGGATGGTGATGGCCCGACCCTGGGCCGCCGCCGCGTGGAAGTCGTACCTGCAGAAGCTCTATGCCGGCCGGCGACCCGAGGACTTCGAGGAATACCGCGACCAGCTGGTGGCCAACCTCCACCGGCCGGGGCACGTCAAGGCGTTCTCCCTGACCACAAGGACCGACCGTTCGCCCGCCGAGGCACGGCTGTCCGACGTGACCGCTCCGGTCATGGTCATCATGGGTGAGCTCGACTCCGACTTCCCCGACCCCACCGCCGAGGCCGACTGGATCGGCGAGACGCTCCACGGCGAGGTGGTCATGGTCCCCGAGGCCGGTCACTACCCCCAGTCCCAGCAGCCCGACCTCACCGCCGATGCGGTGATGCACTTCTTGGACACGGTGGCAAACGATGCCTAGGGCCGAGTGTGCGCACCGAACGTCGCTTAACCTTCGTGTTGCTGATCGGACAAGCTGAGTCCCATGTTGGTGGTGCGAGGTACGAAGAAATTCTTGGAGCGCGTCGGAGCGCCGACAACGATCGACGCGAAAAGGTCAGGCCGGCTAGGCGACTGGTACGCGAACGTCTGATTCTGGCGGCCGCAGGTTGCGATCTTCATGGAGGAGAGCTCGCTGCTGCCGGTACTGGTCCCCTTGGCACCGGCAACCTCTGTCGTCGACCGGTTTCCAGCGGAGTTCGCAGCGACGGCTGGTGCGCTCGGAATCCCTCTGTCAGCGGTACAACTTGAGCTGTCAAAAATGGAAGAGAAAGTTCTCGCAAGGACCGCGAGCCGCAGCGTGCTCGGCGTGATGAATGAATTTGGTCACCTGGCTTATAACTACCGCTGGCGTCATGATGACATCGACTTGCTGTCGCTGTCGCTCTGGCTAGCTCAGATCCCGTGCTCCCCACTCCGAGACCACCACTGGACATCAGAAGATGCGCTGAGAGCGTTGTTGAGGTAACGGCCGACGATCTAGGTGTTGTCGTCAGGGCCCTTCTGCCTCTTCCAATGAGGCACGGATCTCGTCGAGTCGCATGAACAAGCGGCGGTGCTCATCTCCGGGCACATCACGAAACCCGAAGTGCTGGTAAAACCCACGGGCGGCTTCGTCGATGGGATCGACAGCGATAAACCGCGCCGCCGCGTGCTCACCGGCGGCGAGGGCCTGGAGGACGGCGTCCACAAGCAAGTCGCGGCCAAGGCCATGACTCTGCTGGCGAGTGTCCACGGCCAAGCGCCCCAACAGCACCATGCCGATTTCGACATCGGGCAAGCCACGCCCGTAGCGAGGAGGGAGCTGCTGCCTCCTCACCCCGCCCATGGTGAGCGAGTAACAACCGATGACAGATCCGCGGTCCTCCACCAGAACGAAGCTGCGGGACAGGTCCCGGCTCTGGTTCTCGAAGGCGTACGACTTGAGCCAGTCGTCGAGCTGTTTGACTCCACTGTTGAACGCGGCCAGCTGATGCTTCGAACTCAGCCGTTCGATGTGCATCAGTCGAGATGCTTCAGCGGCCGAGCCCTACGTAACTGGGCGACCAGGGGTGCGAGAGGGTTGACCGGAGCGTCGAGGATGGCGAGGAAGCGTTCGAAAGAACTCTCGCTTAACGTGATGGAGCGGTGAGACTCGACGATTGTCTCAGCATCCGCGACTGCCCGATCGAGAAGAAACTCTGAGACTGAGACGCCTAGGAGGCCTGCGGCCTCGGTGATCAGGTCATCGTCTCTAGAAGAGAGTCGCAGCTCCCGGCGCTGGTCCTTGGTTGGCACGGTCAGTCCTTAGTACGTACGAATGACCGTACTATATTGGGATCCGACGCTTGATAGTCGCCTCGATGCCGTGGGCGCCTTTCAGTGTGATTTTCCGCGATTTTCGGTGTGATTCCGCGTGCCGGCCGGCATTGTCACGCCACGCTGCGGACTTTCGCGAACACCCCTCAAGCGCTCAGGCGGCCGACTTTTCCAGGATGTGGACACCGCAGGCGCTGCCCAGGCCGATGACATGGGCCAGGCCCACCTTGGCCCCTTCGATCTGTCGGTCGCCGGCCTCCCCGCGCAAGTGGTGGCAGATCTCCCAGACGTTGGCGATGCCAGTGGCGGCGATCGGATGACCCTTCGACTCGAGTCCGCCCGACACATTGACCGGTATCCGCCCGTCCCTCCACGGCGCTCCGCTGTCGAAGAAGTCGACGGCACCACCCTCCTCGCAGAGCATGAGGTTGTCGTAGTGGACCAGCTCGGCGGTGGCGAAGCAGTCGTGCAGCTCCACCAGGTCGAGATCCTCGGGGCCCACCCCGGCCATCTCGTAGGCCTGCTGGGCGGCGTTGCGGGTCAGGGTGTTGACGTTGGGGAGGATCTGACACGCTTCCTCCCAGGGGTCGGAGGTCAGGACCGAGGCACCGATTTTGACCGCCCGTCGGCGCTGCTCGAGTGAAAGGGTCTTCAACTTCGAGTCGCCCACCACGACCGCGGCGGCGGCGCCGTCGCAATTGGCCGAACACATTGGTCGGGTGTTCGGATAAGCGATCATGACGTCGCTCATGATCTCCTCGAGGCTCATCTTCTTGGTGTAGGTGGCCAGCGGGTTGAGGGTGGAGTGGGCGTGGTTCTTCTCACTGATACGGGCGAAGAGCTCAAAGCTGGTCCCGCCGTACTTGTGCCCGTATTCCATCCCGATTTGGGCGAAGGTCCCAGGCATGGTCGCGGTGCCGACACGCCCGTCGGTGTTGGCGATGGCGCCGTAGCGGCCGGAAGGTTCGTAGTGGGTCCCCTGGCTCCGGGATCCGCCACCGGCGCCGAGCAGGCCGGCCCCGGCCAGCTTCTCGACGCCGACGGCCAGCCCGAAGTCGCACTCGCCGGCCTTGACGGCCATCACTGCGGTGCGCAGGGCGGTGGCCCCGGTGGCACAGGCGTTGGCTACGTTATAGACGGGGATGCCGGTCTGGCCGATCTGCTTCTGCAGCTGCTGGCCGATGCCGGCTGAGGCGTTCATCAGGTTGCCGGCGGCCAGGATCCCCATGTCCTTCATCTTCACGCCGGCATCGGACAGCGCCCTTCGGGCTGCCTCGGATGCCAAGTCCACGGCGTCCTTGTCCGGGTGCTTGCCGAACTGGGTCATGTGGATTCCGAGGATCCAGACGTCTTCAGCCATTGTTCTCTTCCCTTTCCCGACGGCCGCTCAGCCGACCGGCTCGAAACCGAACCCGATGCCTTCGACCCCGTCGTCGTCGGTGCCGATCGGGAACGTCGTCAGCCGCACCTTCATCCCGGTGGACACTTGGTCGGGGGTCGGCTCAATGTTCACCACGTTGGCCCTGACGCTGGTGCCGTCGCAGTCGATGACCGCGGCCACGAACGGTACCGGGATACCTGGGGCGGCCAGGGACACAATGGTGAAGGCCCGGACGATCCCCTCGTTGGCCACCCGGATTCGCTGGAAGGTCTCGCCCTCGCAGCTGGCGCAGGCGTTGCGCCGGTCGAAGAAGCGGGCCGCGCAGTTCTCGCATTCCCAGGCCTCCAGGTGCGGATCGTCTCCGAGGAGGAGGTAGTCGACCAGCGGCACCTGTTTGGGCATCGGCACTCCTAGTTGGAATGGCGGCCGGCCAGTCCGGAGCCGCACAGCGTCATGAACCCTGACAATCGCCTAGTAAGCTAACCACAATAGGAGCAGAATGTCCATAGTGGAGGTAATCGCACTATGCTAGCGGCAGGAACGACGGTCGAGCGACCGTGACGGAGACCAGCGTAGCGAAAGGCACTATTCGCGGATGAGGTCTGGGACACAGTTCAACCTCGGGCTGGTGCAAGAGGCGGTCGCGTCTTCGGTCCCGGAGCACGAGGCTTTCGTTTGGGGCGACCTGCGTCTGAGCTACGCCCAACTGGCTGAGCGATCTCGTCGGCTTGCCTCCTACCTCAAAGAGCGTGGCCTCGGGCCTAGTTCCGAGCGGCGCCAGCTGCGTGGGCACGAATCGGGACAGGATCACCTGGGTCTGTATCTCTACAACGGAAACGAGTACCTGGAGGGCATGCTCGGCGCCTTCAAAGCGCGGGTGGCGCCCTTCAACGTGAACTACCGCTACGTCCGCAACGAACTCACATACCTGCTGCGAGACGCCAGGGCTCGCGGTGTTATCTACCACGCCAGCTTCGCCCCCGTGCTGGCCGCGGTGCTCGACGACGTCGACAGCGTCGAGGTCCTGATCCAGGTGGCCGACGAGTCCGGCCATCCGCTCCTGGAAGGAGCCGTGGACTACGAGGAGGCTCTGGCCGGGGCGGACCCGGGCGGCCCGGGGATCGAGCCCAGCCCCGATGATCTCTACATCCTCTATACGGGGGGAACCACCGGAATGCCTAAGGGCGTTCTGTGGCGACAACACGACATCTACGTGGCCGCCATGGGTGGGCGATCCATGGGCGGCGCCGACGTCTTGGGCAGCTATGAGGCCGTCGCCGAACGAGCACAAAACGGATCCGCCATTCGCTTCTTGGTGCTGCCTCCGCTCATCCACGGGGCGGCCCAGTGGGTGGCCCTCACCGTTCTCAACGCCGGGGGCACGGTCGTCCTCCCCTCAGACACCCGCCGAATAGTGCCGGATGACGTGTGGGCCACGGTCAGCCGGGAGCGCGTGCTGGCCATGAGCGTGGTCGGAGACGCCATGGTCAGGCCCTTGGTGGACGCGCTGGCGGCCCGAGCGCGCGATGTTTCTCCGCTGGCCTCCCTGGTCAGTGGTGGCGCCCCCCTCAACGCCAGCCTGAAGCAGCGTCTGACCGACCTGGTTCCCTCGCTCATGATCGCCGACGCGGTGGGGTCCTCGGAAACGGGTGCCCAGATGAGTCACGTGTCCATTCGCGGATCGGTCGCCAGTGGCCGCTTCAGCCCCGGCCCG
>Ga0181521_10003008_pt1 | contig 19988 bp, 20 predicted proteins | sample PEATcosm2014_Bin_32_FD_119764 | JGI IMG/M metagenome (GOLD analysis project Ga0181521, IMG submission 119764) | Peatland microbial communities from MTU Mesocosm Facility, Houghton, MI, USA - PEATcosm2014_Bin02_60_metaG | ecosystem: Environmental > Terrestrial > Soil > Wetlands > Peat | place... | reverse complement strand
TGGCGGCAACCAACGTCAGTTGGCCGCTAGGTTGCGAAGGAGCGAGGCGCGTATTTCGCAAGAAGTTAAGGCCATGCGGCCCTATTTCGGCTCAATAATCCCGCACCAACACCGCGCCAGTTGACTCCGAAACTTAAGTTGGAATGACTGAGACAACGGCGAGATTGTTCAGAGCGGCAGTGCTTGAGAGTGCCGGCATAGACCTGGAAACAGGGATTGTGCCACTCGCCTTTGCCAGCGAAAGCCCCGTGTTACGCGAGGATGCCAAGTACGGCAAGTATCTCGAGGTGCTCTCGCACGGGCCGGGCGATGCCAACCTCGGACAGTTGAACCGCGCCGGCATTTTGCTCGCAGATCACAATGAAAAAATCGGCGAGATTGGCGAAGTTGTCCAAGGGAGCGCCCGAGTGGACAGCGACCGGCGCACACGCGCCAAGGTGAAGATTCATCCGCAGGCTACTTACTGGCGGGCACGCATTGCGCGCGGTGATTTTCCCAGTGTCTCAGTGGGCTACTCGCAGCTTAGTCTCCTCTCAAAAAGTGAGGCCGGGCCGGACGGCATCCCCACCTTGCGATTCGCTTGGCAACCCCACGAAGTTAGTTTCCTTCACGATGAAAATTTACCGGCAGATAACACCACCGGAGTTAACCGTATGAAAAATAATCCTCTGCAGCGCGCGATTGAACTACTGAACGGCGACATTCAGCATGATGAAACAGATTTCAGTGATGTGTCATTGCTGGACGCAGTTCAGAACTTTAGCGACCCTAGGGGCCGCACGCGCGAGGCCTTGGAGCATAGGGCGCATACGACCGACGGGCGCGTGACCCGGTCGCTTCCGTTTAGCCTGTTCGGATTGCCTAAGAAGAGCCGCGACATGACGGCGGGCGAATTCCCGAGCGGTGGCGCGTTTGTTCCCGATGCCATGCAGGACGGGGTCCCATTGCTTTTCAACACAAGTGTCTGCCGCCGGTTAGGTGCCGTGTTCATCACTGGCCTTTCTTCCAATTTCGTCAAGCCGAGGGTTACTACTTCCCCCACAGCGCAACCACTTGGCGAAGTTGCGCCCGTTAATCCGTCTAACCTTCTTAGCGACTCCGACGACATTAAGCCGTGCCGATTATCAACACAAGTCTCTATTTCTAAGCAGTGGTTGCGCCAAACTGAGCCGGGAGCGGAGGCCTACGTCAGGAAGCTGGTTTCCGATGCTATCAATACTCAGCTTGACTACCAACTGCTATTCGGCCAGGGCGGGCAAGACCAGCCGCTCGGCATTATGAACACGCCCGGCGTCCAATCTACCGTGTATGGTGGCCCCGCGACGTTCGGCGCGCTTTTGTCGCAAGAACAGGCGTTATCGCAGAGCAATATCCCCGAAGATAGCTACGCATGGGCACTCAGTCCACAGACGAGGGCAAGGTGGAAATCCCTGCCGAAGATTCCGGCGACCAACTACCCGAGATTTCTCCTTGAGGACGCGCGCGCCGCAGACTGGCCCGTGCTGTCAAGCAATCAGCTTTCGGGCAATCATCAGTCAATCATGGGTGCTTGGCAAACGCTGGTTATTTTAATCTGGAATAGTGGGCTGGATATGATGCTGGATAGGGTCACTCGCGCCGCTTCCGGTGAGTGCGTCTTAACAACCCATTTGTGGTATAACTTACTGTTACTTTATCCGGCTGGGTTCATCGTAAGTGCAGATTCCGCGAACCAATAACGCATCACCTATAACGCTTCACCTTATGAAATTCATTGCAACACATAGCTTCCGCAACGTAGGCGGGAAGATCAAAGTCGAAAACGCGCTTCATCCTGAGCACATTCATAAGGGCGCTATCTTCGAGATCGGCACCGAGCCGACTTTGAAGGCGCTCGCCAAAGCCGATCATAAGAACGGGGAGCTTGCGGCAAGATTACTCATGGCCCTTTGCGTTGTCGAGGCGACGGTTGAAAACATTGCCAAGGTATCCGCTGAATTGGAACAGGACCGCGTCCGCGCCGAGCGCGTCGCCCAGGCGAACGCCGAAGCGAATTTACAGGCCGTTGGCGTTCGCTTTCGAGACCTACTTGCTCAACTATCGCTTTCGCCGGGCCACGCGCACGCGGCCCCGGCAACCGCCCGCCGCTGCTGACATTTCAAACCCGTGGCGGGCGGACCCCTTTCCTTCGTCAGGGTTCGGCATAACACCCCCGCCAGCTAACAACTGGCGGGCCTTTTTTTGACTTAGTCGCAACAGTGAAAACAATATGAAGAAGAAACAACAGGCGATTGCAACGTATAACGAGCGGGCACAAAAACTTGACAATGCCGCGCGAACTGAACTGTTAAAGGGCGCAAGTGAGGACTGGACCGGAGCAAAAGAGGCCGCAACGGAAGCTGGAAAATTTGAGCTAAAAGCGCTGAACTTATTGAGAAGCGCAGGCCAGAAGCTCCACGAGGCCGTCAATAAGGACCAGCTATCCTTCGAGAGCTTCCGACGAATGAAGCCCGCACTGCCGACGGATATGAGCTACATTGCGGCGCAATGGTGTGTCAAGTTGGCCAAGGAGTGTGACAAGCCATTTGAAACTTTGAGCGACGCTGGGCACGCGCGCCGGCTGTTGTTCGTGAAGTTAGAATCGCAAGACGTGCCCCGGCGCTTGGAAGAGCAATCTTCGCATGATGTCAATTTGTGGAGTGAGCTAATGGTCAAAGCATCGGGCTTTCTTGCCTTCTTTAACCAACTCACGGAAGATGACCCGATGCAAGGATGGACTGCGGACCGGCTCGCCAGTTTCATCTCCACCACGCAGCCCATTTGCGACAAGCACGCCGAAGCGGTTCAACTGGCAGCCGCGAAGTGAGGCCCGCTTGGCGTGGATCGAGCAGCCCCACCCCGGCGCAAATTTTTATTTGCGCCGTCGCAGTCAAAGGGGACAGCTCTCTGTCAATCTGAAAACGCGCGACCGGGCGGAAGCAGAGCGCGAGCTGGCGCGCGCGCTGGCGGAAGAACGGCTTTCACCGCACCCGAGCGGCCGGCTCAAATGGAATCCTCACGACTGGCAACAGTTCAAGACTTTGCGCGGGCAGAGCATGCAGCAAAAAATGGATTATGCGCTTTGCGTCCGCACCTTGCAGTTGCTTGAACCCTACGGCGACCGCTACGGCTTTTTGTTAAAGCCCGTGCCTCGAGTTTCCACGTTGGCCGCTTTAGGGCGAGTCTCAGAGCCGCAGATCATCCTGCTGTGCGCGCAGGAAATCTGCGAACTCCGGCTGCAAACAAAGCCCGCCATTCGGCTGCTTCGCCGCCTGCGCGGTGTCGAAAGAAAAAGGCCCCGGCTCCGGTCGGGGCCGTGAGTGGCCACTGAGCTTCGTCAGGGCAGCTGTGGACCGTCGGGCCACTGCCGCAAGAACTGGCGCGCCCCTTCCAAGGCTTTACCCGTCAGCGGGTGTGCGGCGTGAATCGCCAGAAGGAGTACTGCAGCCGGGCTTTTCGACTGGCCTTCTTTCGGCAGCAGGTCCGTTGGCCCGAGGTCTGAGTCGCCTTTGGGGTGTCTGACCCGGAGGACCGGGATGCCATAACGACTTCGTGGCGAATAAGTCGTGAGCAAGACCGTGAGGCTGCCCACATTCCAGATTACTTCGTTCATTTTGCTTCACAAAAAATGCAGTTGTCAATGAAGGCGTGAACCTTATCCCGCGACGGCATCACCCGTCCACTCGGTATCACTGGCAACTGCACTTTGTTTGCTTGTTACGCCGGCGGATTGATGGTCCGCTCAAACAACTGGCGGCAGTCCGTTCACGCAGACTGCGAGGCCGATTATGCAGTTTCGCCGGGCGAGCGCAACAGAAATCTTCACAGGCTGCCCCAGGGCGAGCTTTGACGACCTGCCCGCATAGATGACACCCTCCGGGCGGGAATCGTGGCAGGGCCAAAAGCCGGGGAGCAATAGGGGGAGCGGATTTCAGGACGGGCCAGACCGGGCGGAGCTATTGACGGGACTCAACTGCCCCGCCTTTGTATCCCCGACTGTATCCCGCGTCATGTTTTTTGGGTGGATTTGGGGTGAATTGAGTTTAGGGCAAGGTGAGTTTCAACCAAGGTTTGCGGACTCATTCCGACTCTCTTAAACTGGCCTAAACAGTCAAGCAAGATTAAGAGTCAACTGCTCTACCAATTGAGCTACCGAGGCAACCAATTTATTTACGAGCGCCACCATGCGCCCGCACGGGGCATTATTTTGCACAAACGAAGAGCAAAGGCAAGCTGATTAAGCGACAGGGGGTGCAACGGAGCTTGGGTGCGAACACTTTCGCAGAGGCCAGGCTCGCTCGGCCTGCATAATGGGGGGGTCCGAACGCTTGCTATCCGCGGCCCGGCAGATACATTCCTCCACGTTTATGAAATCGCATGTCTTCGGAGCAGTGTTGGTTGCGCTATTGCTGGCCGGGTGCGCCACGTCTAACAAGAGCCAGAAAGCGGGACACCAAACCGCGTATGACAAGCCGCTCACCTCGCCGGGCGCGAAATTCGGCGCCTTGCCGCCCGTGGTGCAGCGCACGGTCCTGGCCGAGGCCGGCCCGGCGGAAGTGGTCGATGCTGTCAGGGACACCAGCGCGGGCCGCGTGGTCTATAAGATCTACTTCCGGGACAAGGACGTCTTCCCGCCCCTCTACGTTGCGCCGGACGGCAGCGTCCTCAATCCGGATCTCACGGTCGCCGTCAGCGCAGTGCACGGCACGCGGGTCATGCCCGCCGAGGTGCCGGCCAAGGTGATGAAAGTGATCCCGGAGCGCGCGCCGTCTGCCGATGTGGCCTACATCAACAAGGAAACCTGGGGCGACCGCGTGGTTTACATCGTCAGCTTCAAAGACGAGGCGCACAACCCGAAGCTCTTCATCGCGGCGGACGGAACCGTCGTGGAAGAAAGCCCGTAACCTAACTCCAGACGCCGAGTTCTTCGAGTTGCCGGGTGACCAGGCCCTGCCAGTTAAGGTTCGCCGCCGGGCTGGCCGGGCTGGGGTGCAGAATCCGTCCAAGTTTCAAGGGGCTGTCTTGGAAGACGTGCTGCGCCCGTTTCGCGGCAAAATCGCCGACCCCAACCAGCCATCCGGGTTGAAGGGCCGCGACGATGGCTCGCAAGTGCCGGTCGCAGACGGCGAACAGGGCTGCTCTGTCAAGGGGCGGCAATTTATCGGGGGTGCGGTTGCGGCCGCTGCTCTCCAGGAAAGCCAGCGGGCAATAGTTCAGCACAATATGCTCCGCAAAGAATCGCTCCGGCGTCCCAAACCGTTCCGCAAACAGGCCCCATAGACGCCTGCCGCTGACCTCCGAGCGCGCGCAGCCAAACCCTGACACCGCCCGCTGCGGATGCTCGCGCTTCGGCTTGCGGACCGGCCCGTCGATCTGCAGCCAGTCACGCACAGCGGCGATTTCGCCGAACGGCACCCCGGTCTGCGCCATTCCGAATGGCCCGGGGTTCATGCCGAGGAACACGATGCGCCTGCGCGCGCCGCCGAACTTTCGCAGATAGGTCTCATGCGGCGCCCAGGCATAGACCAACGGGTTATAGACGTATGTGACCGGCGCCCCGAATTTCAGTCGGCCGGTCTCCGCGCGCAACCGCCGGGCTGCCGCGAGGAGCGCTTCGGTGATCGGTGTGCTTCTGGTCTGTTTGCCCACGGGCCGGAAGATAGTGGCGCGCCGCCTCAATTTGAATCAAACTTTGGCTATGCCGAAACTGATTCCAACACCAACCCGCATTACTGCGGCTGGAAACAAGCCCAAGATCATTGAAGAGTTCATTGGCCGGGTAAACTCCGGCGATCATCAGGTGAGCATCGCCCACATGCGGAGTCCCGGCGGCTGGGGGGAACCGGGGCAAACGCCCGAGTTCGACGAATACACGATCGTGCTGCGCGGCCAACTGCGCGTGACCCACCGCAGCGGCGCCATCGACGTGCGCGCTGGGCAAGGGATCATCGTCCGCGCGGGTGAATGGGTCCAGTACAGCAGTCCCGCAGCCGAAGGGGCTGAATACATCGCAGTTTGCCTGCCGTCCTTTTCACCGCAAACCGTTCATCGGGATGCCTGATGTGCGGAACAAGCTGGATGCCTGATTTGAGGTGGTTCAGTGCCGCGGCGGATGTGGGCCGCCTTCTCGTGGCCGGTGCAATTGCCGCAAGCCGCGGCGCAGGGTTTCGATTTCCTGCTCGTCGGCTGTCTTCTGCCGCTCGGCCAATTCGAGGGTTTCCAGCACTTCCTCCATGTCGTTCAGGGTGCCTCGGAGCGTCTCGATGATATGGTTGACTTCCTCGATCGCTTCCTGGACAGCCATTGGTTGCGCGGGTTGCCGCTCCCGGATTGGTGGCGGGGAAGTCTCCCGTTCGACCGGGACAGCTTCGGCAACGGGCTGCATCGGCTCAGCGGTTTCTGCCGAGGGTGAGGGCGGCTGCTGGGCGGTGGTTTGCGGCGCTCGTGGGCCACGCCCTCTGCGGCCACGACCGCCACGTCGGCCGCGTCGCGCGGGTTGAGATGTGCCCGATCGCTCAGGCGATGCGCCTTCCAAACCAGGTTTCGGTTCAGGATCCATGTTTACTCCAAATTGCCCTGAACGGCCTCAAATGCAATGGGAATTATGTAGCCACCTGCAAAAACAATGTTGTTGCTTCCCGCGCCGGTTTAGGGTTTCGTTTGCGCCGTGAAATTGAATTTCAAGCGTCTGGACCTCCAACTTGCCCACACCTGGACCATTGCCCGGGGCACGGGGACCAACATTTTCAAGGCTCTCATCGTTGAGTTAACCGGCGCTGACGGCACGGTCGGCCTGGGCGAAGCGGCGCCGACCGCGCGCTACAAGGAATCCGTGGATACCGTGCAGGCCTTCTTCAAAAAGGTGGATGCGCGTGGGCTGTCGTTCAATGATGTCGAGGGAAGCATGACCTACCTGGACACGATTTCGCCGCATGACATGTCGGCCAAGTGCGCGCTCAACATCGCCCTGTTCGACGGGGCGGCCAAACGCGCGAAGAAGGCGGTTTACGACTTTCTCGAACTCGGCTTCCGGGAGAACCACCACGTCACCTCTTTCACCATCGGCATTGATCAGCCGGACATGATTCGCAAGAAGGTGCTGGAAGCGGAGCAATACCCGGTCTTGAAAGTAAAGGTTGGCGTGGCCGACGACAAGGTGAACATGCAGGCGTTGCGCGAAGTGGCGCCGACCAAGACCGTGCGGGTGGACGCCAACGAGGGGTGGAAGACCAAGGAGCAGGCGCTGGAGATGATCGAGTGGCTGGCCAAGGACGGGCACGTCGAATTCGTCGAGCAGCCCATGCCTGCGGCCACGCCGGCCAAGGACTGGATTTGGCTCAAGCAGCGCTCGCCCCTGCCGATCCTGGCCGACGAATCGTATCACCTAGCCAAAGATGTGGCGCAGGCGACGGAGTGTTTTCATGGCGTGAACGTGAAACTGGTCAAGACCGGCGGCGTCAGCGCCGGCTATGACGCGCTCCAGGCGGCGCGCAAGGCGGGATTGAAGACTATGCTGGGCTGCATGATCGAGAGCAGCATTCTGATCAGCGCCGCCGCGCATCTGGCCGAGTTGTGCGACTATCTCGACGTGGACGGCAATATTCTGATCACGAACGACCCTTACCTTGGCGTCACGGCGGAGAAGGGGATTCTGTCTTTCGCCGACGCACCGGAGAAATTCGGCCTGCGGGTCAGCGCGCGGAGATAGGGCCGGTCATTCCGGCGGGACGATTCAGGGCGGGCGTTGACGTCTCTGCGTCCAGGCCGCATGCCACTTGCGCAGCACGCCAACAAAGACCCGATCCGCGCGCCGGCTGAATACGCCCACGACGGAATGACCGAGCGATACCGGCAGCCACAGAGCCCACAGGAATAGCGCCACAGTAAAGTAGCGATTGAACCAGCCATCGAGCCGCCACTGCCCCTTCCACACCCACATCGGGTTTCTGTCGAACGGGCCGAAGTAGAAGATGGGCCAGAGGTCTTCGGGCGCGGGGCCGCGCGAGCCGACGAAGTCGCACAGCAGATGCAAGTGGAAGACCAGCAAGGCGAGCAGCGCCACGCGGCCGCGTTGGTGGGCAAAGCAGGCCAGCAAGACGGCAATGAGGATTCCGCCGAACGCTCCGTGCAGGAGGTAATGATGGTAGCGCGCGTAAAGCTGCGTTGATTTCCAGCCGAACTGGCCGCCGGCCAAGTCAACGATCAGCCCAAGGCCATCGACGTCCGGCAAGACGCCCGCCAGCGTCACGAGCGTGCAATCGCGCGGGTTATTCGTCGTCTTGGCAGCGATGATCCAACTGGCCAGCAAATGGGTCTCGGGGGACACTGGCTATTGGCTGAGGGTTGAGGGTTGGGAGTTGAGGGTGGCGGCCTTGCCCCGCTTTAACCAATCTTTTTCCAAAGCGTAATCTGCGGCGGCGCGGCGACCAGTTGCCCGACCCGGGCCAGGACCGCCTGCAGCTCCGGTTTCTGCAAATGCCGATCCAAATGGGCTTTGCTGGTCCAGTTCTCGTGGAACAAGAACAGCGCGGGATTATCCAGCGCTTGGTGCAAGTCGTAATTCAGGCACCCGGCATCCTTGCGGCTCGGGGTGACCAGCGACAGCAATTCCTGCCGGACCTGGCTTTCCTTCCCCGGCTTGGCTTTGATCTGCGCAACCACCGTGAGAGATTTGGCGTTCATAGGGCCGATCATCGCGCCACCGGACCCTGGTCGGCAATACGGATCTTGCGGGATCCTATTCTGCTTCGGGCTTTCTCGGAAGTCGGTGAGGGTGCAGCGGAGGGTTCTTGGGTCTGCAAAGTCTGCTGGACCTTGGTTGCCCAGTCCTTGGTTCTTCTTGGCTGCCTCGGGCCTGCGCCAAAGCCGCTCCTCAGTGCTCATTTTTCAATGAACGACGTTGGTTACAACCCGATCGCTGCCAACGCCTGAAAATAAAGCCAGTCCCCGTAATCATAATCATGGGGGTGATTATCTCCGCATCGGTGTCGGCCCGAATCCGGTCAATCATCGTCCGCAAGTTTCTGGCAAACGCCTCTAATGGCAAGCCAAACCCCTCCCGGTTGTGGTCGTTCATGCCGAAGCCGATCAAGACCAAGTCAGGCGCCTCAGACATGCCGGGATTCGGCCGGAACTGCAACCGATTCATTACCAGGCCACCGCTTTCGAGGCCATTGAGGATTGGCCCAATCGGCGGAGGTGGCGGCCGACCGTGTGGCGCAAAAAAAACCGGGCTAGTCAGTCAGGGGGTGACCGAAAAGCCCGGGGAATTTCGAATTAGTACAATAGTAGGATTACGGAGAACATCGACCGGGTCCTGTACCCGGGACCCCAGCCGAAATCACAATCGGGCTGACAAAGAACAAAGTGCTGCTGCCCGCAAAATTCAAAAGGCGTAAACTATTGCTAGTTAATCACGGACCCTAATCCTTGTCAAACCCCAAGCCGCAAGTATTAATCGGGGTTGATTTGAGCATTAGCCCATTTTCGGTGCGGGCTATTGGCAGGGGGAATTGACCGCTGCGGGGCCGGATGGATTCAAAAGAAAAGGGAAGATTTTTTTGCACATTCCTGTTTACAGCCTCGCACTGGCTGTTAGTATCCCTCTGCGCAAACCGGAACCATGACATGAAAAAGATCGAGGCCATCATTAAACCTTTCAAGCTGGAGGACGTCAAAGAGGCCCTGTCCGGCCTGGGCGTCGAAGGCATGACCGTTTCAGAGGTCAAGGGCTTTGGCCGCCAGAAGGGCCACACCGAGATCTATCGCGGCAGTGAATACACCGTGGATTTTCTGCCGAAGATAAAGATCGAAGTCGTTCTGGGGGACAGCCAGGTCACGTCAGCGGTGGACGCCATCGTCAAGGCGGCCAAGACCGGCAAGATCGGCGACGGAAAAGTTTTCGTCAGCACCATCGACAACGCGATTCGCATCCGGACTGAAGAGACAGGCGAGCAAGCGGTGTAAGATCAAAAAGCGCCTGATTTTATTGGCAGAAATCGGGCTGTGAATAACTCGTTAATAAGAGTTAATATGTTGTCCTCGCAACCGGGGGCGACATTGCCTAAAAACATCGGCCGGGGCGGCAGTTATGCCCCGCCGAATTGGGCTGCGAAGAGATCGCGTGGGAAGACGGCGTGAGTTTTAGTTGTAAGTTATTTATTCGCAACAGTTTACATCAACATGTGGAATTTGAGCAGAATGGAAGCCTCAGTATGAAACGTCGATTTTGTTGGCATGGAGTGGGCTGGATGGTGCAGACAACAGCCGAGGGCAGCGTTTAGAGTGCGGTAACTGGCTAAGTGAATAAAATGCCCGAAAATCGGGCTTTTGGGTGAGAAAATGCAAGCTTCCGCAGAAAAAATCTGGATTGCGGCACAGGAGCATCTTCGCTCCATGCTGAGTGCTGACACATACAATCTTTGGTTCGCCCCGTTGCGCGCCTGTTCTCAGGAAAACAACAGCCTTACCCTGGAAGTGGCCAATGACTTTTGTGAAGTCTGGCTCAAGGACAATTACATGGGGCTGTTGCAGGACGTGATCGCGCTCGCGTCGGGGCGGCAACTGCAGGTTAAGTTCAAAGTGGGTGCCGGGGGTGGTGCTGCCGGGCCGGGGCCTCAGGCGGTCCAGGTCAAAAAGAAAGCAGCCGAGCCAGCCGCCGAGCGAACCTCGGCCAACCACGAGTTGAATTTCAACCCAAAGAACACGTTCGACACGTTCGTAGTCGGCAACAACAACAACTTTGCCTACGCCGCCGCGCTCGCGGTGGCGCAGGCGCCCGGCAAGTCGTACAACCCCCTGTTCCTCTACGGCGGAGTCGGTTTGGGCAAAACCCATTTGCTGCACGCCATCGGACAGCATGTTGTAGTGCACAAGAAGGGCGCACGGGTGGCCTACGTTTCATCGGAGAGGTTTACCAACGAGTACATTGACGGCATCCAGAACAACCAGCTCGTCCGCTTCCGCAAGAAGTACCGGCAGACGGATGTGCTGCTCATCGACGACATCCAGTTTCTGGCCGGCAAGGAGCGTATCCAGGAGGAATTCTTCCACACGTTCAATGCGCTGCACGAGGGGCACAAGCAAATCGTGCTGACCTGCGACCGTCCTGCCAGCGAGATTCAGAACCTCGAGCAACGGCTCATGTCGCGGTTTGAGTGGGGGCTGGTCACCGACCTCCAGCCGCCCGATGTCGAGATGCGCCTGGCGATTCTGCAGAAGAAGGCGCAGCTCATGGGCGTCCAACTGCCGGAAGAGATCATGCAGTTTCTGGCCAATCGGATTCGCAACAACATCCGTCGCCTGGAAGGCGCGTTAATTCGCGTGGCCTCTTACGCCGCGCTGACCGGCAAGAAGCTGGGCCTCGAAATGGTGGAGGGCCTGCTGCGCGAGGTCCTCAACGAGGAAGGCCGCTACGCGATCAACATCGACGTTATTCAAAAAAAGGTGGCCGAGCACTTCGATATTCGTTTGGCAGACATGACGAGCCGGCGCCGGCCCGAGAGCATCGCTTTCCCGCGCCAGGTTGCCATGTTCCTCTCGCGCCAGATGACGGAAACTTCGCTCAGCGCTATCGGCGACGCCTTTGGTGGCCGTGACCACGGCACCGTGCTGCATGCCTGCCGGCTGGTCAAAGACCGGATGGAAGTGGATGCCAATGTCCGGCAGGTCGTCAGCTACCTCGAAAAGCAGCTCATGCGCTGACCGTCCCCCGGGGGCGGAATCACCCGGCCCGGAGCTGCGAAGCACACGCTGTGTTGGTCATTTCCCACAGCAGGACCGTAGGTCCCGCAAAGCACCGCACAACTCATGACCACACCGGCTATCGAAGTGAGCGGTCTGACCAAAGCTTTTCGCACCTACAAGAAGCAGCCGGGATTTGCCGGCGCAGTCAGGGGATTGTTGCGCCGCAAATACGAGCAAACGGTCGCGGTCAAGGACGTGAGCTTTGCCATTCAACCGGGGGAACTGGTCGGTTTTCTGGGCCCCAACGGGGCGGGCAAGACCACAACCCTCAAAATGCTGGCGGGCCTGCTTTATCCCACGAGCGGTTCAGCCCGCGTGCTCGGTTATGTCCCGTGGGAGCGGGATGACGGCTACCGCCGGCAATTCGCACTGCTGCTCGGCCAGAAAAACCAGCTTTGGTGGGACCTGCCCGCGCGGGAATCATTGGAGTTAAATGCCCAGATCTACGGCATCCCCCCCGCCACGCTCGAGCGCACCGTCGCTGAAATGAGCCAACTGCTCGCCGTGCGCGACAAGCTCAACGTCAGCGTGCGTGAACTCTCGCTGGGCGAGCGCACGAAAATGGAGTTGATCGCGTCGCTGCTGCACCAGCCGAAAGTCCTTTTCCTGGACGAACCGACGATCGGCCTGGACGTCGTCTCCCAGAAAATCGTCCGCGAGTTCCTGCGGGAGCACAATGCGAAGCAAAAGACAACCATTTTGCTCACCAGCCATTACATGACCGACATTCAGGAGCTTTGCGAGCGGGTCATTATCATCGATCATGGCACGATCTTCTTCGATGGCCGCCTCAGCGAGGTGGTGGATCGCTTTGCCGATTCCAAGCTCATCACCATTCAATGTGAGGGCGCGGCCAACAGTTCCGGCGAGCATTTGGGTAAATACGGCGAAGTCGTGGCGCAGAACCCGGGCGGCATTCAACTCAAGGTCAAGCGCGACCGCGTGATTCCTGTTTGCAAAGCCCTGCTGGACGAACTCCCCGTCAGCGACATCGACATTCAGGAAGTGCCCATCGAGGAAGTCATCCGCCGCATTTTCGCGCGGTGAGAGCCCCGGACGGCACGACGGACTTCAGCCCCCTTCCCTTTCCATCTGTGGCTGGCCGCCAATGCCCGGCGCCCGCCTGGCCGCAATTCTCCAGACACTGCCGCCAAAGCGTGCTATGATTCAACCAAACGGACCGTGAGCAAACCAAAGCACTGCGAGCAAAGATGAAAACGCGACAACTTGGGAAAAGCGGGTTGAAAGTCTCGGCCATCGGCTTGGGCTGCATGGGCATGTCGGAGTTTTACGGGCCGGGCGACGAGGCGGAGGCAATGGCCACGATTCACTGCGCGCTGGACCTGGGTGTCAACTTCCTGGATACAGCGGACATGTACGGCCTGGGCGCCAACGAAACCCTCGTCGGGAAGGCCATTCGGGACCGGCGCAGCCAGATTGTGCTGGCCACCAAATTCGGCAACGTCCGCGACGCGACCGGCAAGTTTCTCGGCGTCAATGGCCGGCCCGAATACGTGCGCTCGGCTTGCGACACCAGCCTGAAGCGGCTCGGCATTGACGTGATCGATCTCTACTACCAGCACCGGGTTGACCCCCAAGTGCCGATCGAAGACACCGTGGGCGCCATGCGGGACCTCGTTACCGCGGGCAAGATCCGCTTTCTCGGGCTTTCCGAAGCCGGGCCCCAGACCCTCCGTCGCGCCGTCAAGGTCCATCCCATCGCGGCCTTGCAGACCGAATACTCGCTATGGACGCGCGACGTCGAAAGCGAGATTCTGCCCGTGTGCCGGGAACTCGGCATTGGTTTCGTGGCCTACAGCCCCTTGGGCCGGGGTTTTCTGACCTGGAAAATCAGGAAGCTCGAAGACCTGGCGGAAAGCGACTGGCGGCGGACCTCGCCTCGTTTCCAGGCGGCCAACCTCGAGCACAACCTCGAATTGGTGCGCCGCCTCGAACGGACGGCCAAAGCCAAACGCTGCACCCCGGCGCAACTGGCTCTCGCCTGGGTCCTGGCCCAGGGCGAGGACATCGTCCCTATCCCGGGAACCAAACGGCGGCTCTATCTGGAAGAGAACCTCGGCGCCCTGCGCGTACACCTGACGTCCGGCAATCTGAAAAGCCTCAATGAATCGGCCCGCCCGGGCGCGGTGGCCGGCGAGCGTTATCCGGCCCAGGCCATGCAGGCGGTCAATCGGTAGTGAGTTTGGACAAACACCACTCTCGGGAACGCTTCTGGAGGTGGATGCCGGAGACGTTGTGAAATGAACGAGTCGCCGCCACAGGCTATCCCCGGGCTTTAGACAGAGGATCGTACCGCCAACAGCACCTTGCCCATCGGCCCTTGTGCCAGGCGCTCGAACGCCTGGGGCAGTTGGTCAAACAGGAAAACCTTGTCCACCTGGGGACGGGCGCCGGCGCGCGCGAGCAGACCCAGCACCTGCTGCCAGGCGGCGCGGCTCTCGGTGTTGCTCCAGGCCGTAACAGCTACTCCTCCCAAGCGAATCCGGCGGAAGAACAGGGTGGCGGTGTTGAAGCGGGGCACCGGCCCGGCGAGGCGTCCCACCAGGCTGACCCGACCGAGCTCGCCCAGAGTGTCAATGACTTCCGGCAGGAGCTTGCCGCCGATGTTGTCGATGGCCAGGTCCACCCGGCGCGGCGCGAGCATGGCCTTAACAGCCTGGCACCACTTTGGGTCTTCGGGATTGAAGGTGGCGGTTGCACCGAGCTGCTCAAGGCGGCGGCTCTTCTCCGGGTTGCGCGAGAGCGCCAGGACCTTGTGCCCCATGGCCGCCGCGAGCTGCACAGTGGCGACGCCCACACCGCCCGACGCGCCTGTCACCAGCACCACAGCCGACGGCGGCAGCAGTCCCCACATCGTCAGGGCCTGATAAGCGGTCAGATGGACCAAGGTCGCGCCGGCGGCTTCCGGCTCACTCCAGCCGGCGGGAATCTCAGCGAGGTCTTGCGCCGGCACGGCGACGCGCTCAGCAAAGGTCCCTGGCCGGTTGCCGCCGACTACGGCGCGCAAAATTGCCCGGCGATCTCCCACGCGAACGTCCTCCACCCCGCTGCCCGCCTCGACCACCGTCCCCATGCCATCGCGCCCAAGGATATGAGGCAGGCGAGGTTTGGCGGGATACTGGTTCTCGGCCAGGTAGCGATCAGCGGGGTTCAAGGCGGCGTAATGGACCTGCAGGATGACCTCGTCGGGCTGTGGAAACGGATCGGGCACATCGGCCAGGCGGAGGCCGCCGATGCCGTCGAAACCGTCTATGAGCCAGGCTCTCATGCCTCCAAATGACAGCCGCGGGGCGGCAATTGTCAACCGGCAAGATGATGAAGGAGGAGTGCTTTCATGTTCCAATGTAATCCAATCACGCCGAAAAACTCCTTCTGCATGTAAAGTATCATGCGCATTTATGGCGGACGCGTCCGGGACGGGAGCATCAAGGCCCCGAATTCGGCTGGACAAGACGGCTCTTTCAGTCTGGCTATGGCTTTGAACTCTGACACCATAGCGGCGCCATGAAATCTCTAACTGAACATCTCTGGTTCGAGACGCCGCACCGGCGCGATTACCTCAACATTACCGGCACCGTCGAGGCGCTGGTTCACAGGAGCGGCGTCCAGGAAGGCTTATGCCTGGTCAACGCGATGCACATCACTGCCAGCGTCTATATCAACGACGCCGAAGACGGGCTGTTGCACGATTACGACGTCTGGCTCGAAAAGCTCGCGCCCCACGCCCCCACTTCCCAATACCAGCACAACCGCACCGGCGAGGATAATGCCGACGCCCACATGAAACGGCAGGTCATGGGCCGCGAGGTCGTGGTGGCTATCACCAAAGGCAAGCTCGACCTCGGCCCGTGGGAACAGATCTTCTACGGCGAGTTCGATGGCCGCCGGCGAAAGCGGGTGTTGGTGAAGATTATCGGGGAGTAGGCAAATGAGATCGTCTCAGAATTGCTCGCAGGGGAGGCCGAGCGTCCGCGCGAGCCCTGATTTCTGTGGAGGTTTGGGCTCGCGCGGACGCTGGCCCTCCCTGCGTTGGCACGCCTTGTTAACCGCACTGCTGTTATCGGGCAGTGCGGCAGCCGCGAGCGAACCTTCGGAACGCCGGCAGCAAAAGGAAGTGCTGGTCGGCGTGAATTACTTCCCCGGCTGGTGGAAGCCGCTGCCGAACAAATGGCAGGACCGGCGCGGGGAAGACTGGCGGGTGCGCTTCCCGGAACGCGTCCCGTCGCTCGGGGAATACAATGACCAGGAGACCATGAACCGGGAGATCAAGGCTGCCGCCGGGGCGGGTGTCGATTTCTTCTCCATCCTTTGGTACTACAATCCGCCCGGCCAGGAGCGTCAGCCGAACGTTGCGCTTACCGAAAGCGGTCTTACCAACTTCATGGCCTCGCCCGAGGCCAAGCGGCTGCGTTTCATGATCGAGTTTTGCAACCACCCGCCATTTGCAGCAGCGACGGACGAGGACTGGGATCGCTGCGTCGCGCGCTGGCTTAAGGCGCTGCGGCATCCGAGTTACTTGCGGATCGGCGGACGGCTTGTGTTCAAGGTCCATAGCGCGCATTACTTCCTTCAACAAAACACCGGGGACCCCGTCCGGGCGCGGAGCAGACTCGATGCGCTGCGTCAGGCGGCGCGGCAGACGGGCCTGGGCGAGATGCTGATCGGTGGCGGCGTGGGTGCGGTCGAGCCGATCGGTCCCGAGCACCCGCTGGCAAAGGTCTTCGACTTCACCGCCACCTATATGGATGTGCCCGACCTGAAACAAACGGCCGAAGACTATCCTTACGAAACCCTGGCCCGGGTGGCCCGCGGGGCCCGGCAGATTCACGCCACGGACGCCCTTCCTTATGTGCCCTACCTCGCCGCGGGCTGGTGTCCGCGTCCGTGGGAGGACCCGCGCGCCTGCTTCAAGTTTCCGACGCGCGCAGAATGGGAAGCAGAGCTGCGCGGGATGAAGTCCGGCCTGGCTTCCAGCGCCAACCTTGGCCTGCCGCTGCCCGGCGGGGGACGACAACAGATATTCACCATTTATGCCTGGAACGAATTCGCCGAGGGCGGCATCATCGCCCCCACCCGCGGCGAGAACACCATGAAACTCAACGCGATCCACGCCGTGTTCGGCCCTTCGCCATAGCCGGGCGGAGGGGCATACAGGGCCAGTCCGTTAATGTTTTTGACGCCCGAGGATGGTTCCCGTAGCGTTTGGGAGTTGTTGAAGCAATCATGATTGGGTATATCGTAAAGAAGTTCATCGGCTCCAAGAACGACCGCGAGGTCAAGCGGCTGCGTCCCTTGGTCGCCGAGATCAACGCCTTGGAGGCCGAGTTGCAAAAGGTCTCCGACGATGTTTTGCGCCAAAAGACCGCCGCCTGGAAAGAGGAGATCTCCAAAATCCAGGACCACGAGGAGCTCGCGCGCCGGCTGAGCGAAATCCTGCCCGAGGCCTTCGCGGTCGTGAAAAACGCCTGCCGGCGGCTCTGCGGCGCCGAGATCATCGTCCGCGAGCATCCGTTGACGTGGGAGATGATCCCATTCGATGTGCAGCTCATCGGCGGCTATGCCTTGCACGCAGGCAAAATCGCCGAAATGGCCACCGGCGAAGGCAAGACCCTCGTCGCCACGCTCCCGGTCTATCTCAATGCCTTGAGCGCCCGCGGCGTCCACGTCGTCACGGTGAACGATTACTTGGCGGCGCGCGACAGCGAGTGGATGGGCGCGGTCTATAAGTTCCTCGGCTTGACCGTCGGCTGCATCCTGCACGACCAGCCGCCCAATGTTCGCCGCGAGCAATATAACTGCGACATCACCTACGGCACGAATGCCGAGTTCGGTTTCGACTATCTCCGCGACAACGGCATGGCCACCCGCAAGGAGGAGCAGGTCCAGCGCGGCCATTACTACGCCATCGTCGATGAGGTGGACTCGATCCTCATCGATGAAGCCCGCACACCGCTCATCATCAGCGGCCCCGCGGTAATCACCTATGACGAGCAGTACGCAAATTTCAGGTCGCAGGTCGAAGCGCTGTACCACGTCCAGGAACGCCTGTGCAATCGCTTTCTGTCCGAGGCGGAGGGGATCATCCGCAAGCTGCGTCCGGAAGACGGCTCCAATCCGGAGAATGGCGAGGCGCTGGAAAGGCAAGCCGGTTTGCTGCTCTTCCGCGTGAAATGCGGCCAGCCCAAGTCCGAGGGCCTGATGAAAGTGCTGGAAGAGCCGGAGAATCTCCGGCTCATGAACCAGGCCGAACTGCAACTCCACGCCGACCAGAAGAAGATCGAGCTCTACGCGGAGAAGGAAGAGCTTTTCTTCGCCATTGACGAGAAGAGTCACGAGGCGGACCTGACCGAGAAGGGCCGGAACTATCTCAGCCCGAAGGATCCGGACGCCTTCATGCTGCCTGACCTGACCACGGCCCTGCACGAAATTGATGTCGGGCCCGAGGCCGATCCCCGCAAGCGGTTGGAGGCGAAGACCAAGCTCCAACAGGAGTTCGAAACCAAAGCCCAGCGCATCCACGCCATTTCCCAATTGCTCAAGGCCTACTGCCTTTACCAGAAGGACGTCCAGTATGTCGTCCAGGAGAACAAGGTGATTATCGTGGACGAAAACACGGGCCGCCTGATGACCGGCCGCCGCTGGAGCGATGGCCTCCACCAGGCCGTCGAGGCCAAGGAGCAGGTCGAAATCGAGCGCGAAACCCAAACGCTGGCGACCATCACGATCCAAAACTACTTCCGCCTCTACCACAAACTGGCCGGCATGACCGGCACGGCGGAAACCGAAGCCTCCGAGTTCTTCGACATCTATAAGCTCGGCGTGCTGGTCATTCCCACGAACATGCCGGTGGCGCGCAAAGACGCGAACGATTCGGTCTATAAGACCCGGCGCGAGAAGTACAACGCGGTGCTCAAGGAGATCAAGGAAGTCCACAGCAGAGGCCGGCCGATGCTCGTCGGCACGATTTCCGTCGAGGTGAGCGAGCACCTCTCGCGCATGCTGAAGCGAGAAGGGATTATCCACTCCGTCCTCAACGCCAAGTACCACCAGCAGGAAGCTGAAATCGTCGCGCGTGCCGGCCAGCGCGGTTCCGTGACCATTGCGACCAACATGGCCGGTCGCGGCACGGACATCAAACTCGGACCGGGCATCGCCGAGGCCGGCGGCTTGCACGTCATCGGCACCGAACGCCACGAAGCCCGCCGCATTGACCGCCAGTTGCGCGGCCGTTGCGCGCGCCAGGGCGACCCCGGCTCCTCGCACTTCTTCATCTCGCTCGAAGACGATTTGATGCGCCTCTTCGGCTCGGACAAGATCGTCAAATACATGGAGAAAATGGGCCTCGAAGAAGGCCAGGAACTCGAGCACCCGCTGCTCAACCGCTCGATCGGACAGGCCCAAAAGCGCGTCGAGCAGCACAACTTCCAAATCCGCAAACGCACGCTCGAATACGACGACGTGATGAACAAACAGCGCGAAGTCATCTACGGCTTCCGCAACGAAATCATCCACGCCGCCGATGTCCGCGACCGCCTGATGGACATCATGGAGGAGGTCGCCCTGCAGAAGGTCGAGCAGTTCACCACGGGCGAGACCGATTTCAACGAGTGGAAAGTGCGCCCCCTCGCCGATTGGGTGAACCTGAATTTCCCCATCGGCCTGCCGGAAGGGGAAATCGTCAAAGCCGCCGGGTCCGGCAAAGAAGAGCCGGTCAAAGGTTCGATCTTCGACGGCCTCAGCCCGGCGCAGTTTGCCGTTTGCAATTTCATATCGGACAGCGTCCGCAAGGCCTACGAGATCAAAATCAGCTTTGAGAACCCCGCGGCGCTCAAGGAGGTGGAGCGTTACACCATCCTCAGCGCGATTGACAAGCTGTGGCAGGAGCACCTCTACGAGATGGACAGCCTGCGTTACAGCATCGGACTGCGCGCGCACGGCCAGCGGGACCCGCTCATCGAGTACAAGGCCGAGGCCTACAAGATCTTCGAAGAGCTAATGGTCAACATCAAGACCGAGATCTGCCATAACATCTTCCGCAGCGCCTCCAGCTTAATGGCCTTCGAGAATTTCCTGCGCAATGTCCCGCAGCAGACCACCCACCAGTCCACCAGCGCCTTCGGCGGCACCGCCACCGGCACGAGTGCGGCCCCGGCCCGGCGCGCGCCCTCGCAGGGGAGCGACCTCGTCAGCGAAGCCGCCGCCGC
>Ga0181521_10003006_pt1 | contig 19991 bp, 23 predicted proteins | sample PEATcosm2014_Bin_32_FD_119764 | JGI IMG/M metagenome (GOLD analysis project Ga0181521, IMG submission 119764) | Peatland microbial communities from MTU Mesocosm Facility, Houghton, MI, USA - PEATcosm2014_Bin02_60_metaG | ecosystem: Environmental > Terrestrial > Soil > Wetlands > Peat | place... | reverse complement strand
TCGGCGTCTCGGTGCGTTCTCTCGCCGCCGTGCTGGCCGAGGCGCGGCCCGACCTGATCGCGCTGCTCGCCGCACAGGATTTCGGCGGCATGGATACGATCGTCGCGCTCAACGCCGCCTTGATGCAGGATGGCGTCGTGATCGAGGTCGCGCCAGGCGCGGCCATCGCGGAGCCGATCCGCATCGTTTATGCGAGCGCGTCGGGTGCGCCCGCCGCGCGGTTCTCGCGCTCCGCGGTCATCGTCGGCGCCGGCGCCTCCTTGCTGCTCGCCGAAGAAAGCCATGGCTCTTACGCGGGCCAGACTCACAATTGCCTCGTCGTTTCCGTCGGCGCCGACGCGAAATTCGCCCATGCCGCGATGCTGACCGGCATGGCGCCCGGCGCCCTGCGCATCGAAAGCCTGATCGCGCGGGTCGGCGCCCGCGCGGGGCTCCACAGCTTCGCGCTGATCGCGGGCGCCGGCGGTCTCGTGCGCCGGCAGATTTTCGCGCGTTTCGAGGGCGCCGACGCGGAAGGCGTCCTCAGCGGCGTCTCGCTGCTGCGCGGGCGCGAGCACGCCGATACCACGCTGAACGTCCAGCATATCGCGCCGGGCTGCAAGGCCCTCGAGAATTTCAGATATATTCTCGACGAGGAGGCGACCGGCGTCTTCCAGGGCAAGATCACCGTCGAGAAAGATGCGCAAAAGACCGACGCCCGGATGCTGAGCAAGGCCCTGCTTCTGTCCGACGACGTTGCGATGAACAACAAGCCTGAGCTTGAAATCTTCGCCGACGACGTCGCCTGCGGCCACGGCGCGACCTGCGGCGGCCTCAGCGCGGATCAGCTCTTCTACATGCAGACGCGCGGCCTGCCCTACGCCGAGGCCGAGGCGCTGCTGCTGGAGGCCTTCGCCGCTGAGCTCGTGGACGAGATCGTCGATGAGGGCCTTGCTGCTCTCTTTCGCGCCGAGATCGCGCGCTGGCTTCTGGCGCGCGGGAGGAAACCATGAACAAGCATATCGGCGCCCCGGCGCCCTATGATGTCGCGCGCGTGCGGGAGGATTTCCCGATCCTTTCGACGGAAGTCTACGGCAAGCCGCTCGTCTATCTCGACAACGGGGCCTCGGCGCAAAAGCCGAAGGCGGTGGTCGATCGCATGGTCGAGGCGACCTACCACGAATACGCCAATGTCCATCGCGGGCTGCATTTCCTCGCCAACGCCGCGACCGACGCTTTCGAGGTCGCGCGGGAAAGCGTGCGCTCCTTCCTCAATGCGGAGAGCGTGAACGAGATCGTCTTCACCAAATCCGCCACCGAAGCCATCAATCTCGTCGCCGCGTCGTTCGGCCAGGCCTTCATCGAGCCCGGCGACGAGATCGTGCTCTCGATCATGGAGCACCACGCCAATATCGTGCCGTGGCACTTCCTGCGCGAGCGCAAGGGCGCGGTGTTGAAATGGGTCGATGTCGACGACGAAGGCGAGTTCTCGCTGAAGCGCCTTGAGGAAGCGCTGACGCCGAAGACCAAGATCGTCGCGATCACCCAGATGTCGAACGTGCTCGGCACGGTGACCCCGATCAAGGAAATCGTGCGCATCGCACATGCGCATGGCGTTCCAGTGCTGGTCGATGGCGCGCAGGGCGCGGTGCATCTTCCCGTCGATGTGCGCGACCTCGACGTCGATTTCTATGTCGTGACTGGCCACAAGCTTTATGGGCCGACCGGCGTCGGCGCTCTGTACGGCAAGGCCAAATGGCTTGAGCAGCTGCCGCCCTTCCTCGGCGGCGGCGAGATGATCAAGGAGGTCGCGCTCGACCGCGTCACCTATAATGATCCGCCGCACCGCTTCGAGGCGGGGACGCCGCCGATCATCCAGGCGATCGGGCTTGGCGCCGCCCTCGATTACATGCAGCGGCTCGGCCGCGATCGCATTCACGCGCATGAGACGGCGCTCGGCGATTACGCGCATGAGCGCCTGTCGCAGATGAATTCGCTGCGCATCTTCGGCCGCGCCAGGGGCAAGGGGGCGATCATCTCATTCGAGATGAACAACGCCCACGCGCATGACGTCGCGACCATCCTCGATCGCGCCGGAGTCGCGGTGCGCGCGGGAACGCATTGCGCCCAGCCGCTGCTCGCCCGCTTCGGCGTCACCTCGACGTGCCGCGCCTCTTTCGCGCTCTACAATACCTTTGAGGAGGTGGACAAGCTCGCGGAAGCTCTAATCAAGGCCGAGCGGCTGTTCGCCTAGAGCGGGATGTGAAAAGGACGCAGGCTTTTTGGACAAGATCATACGGTAGAAATGAGAGCTGAAGAGGATGGTCGATCAAGGAACTGGAGCTTATTCTGATTCCGTGCAATCGGAAAAGGCTGAAGCGCAAGGAACGAGGAGCCCCATGGCCGACGCGCAGACCAGCGACGCCGCGGATATCCAGCCGCACGAGCCGCAATGGATCTTCGACGGCTCGATTCCGCAAGCCGACCGGGCGCGTTTCGTCGATGAGGCGGTGACGGCCTTCAAGACCGTGTTCGACCCTGAGATCCCCTGCGACATCTACGAACTGGGGCTGATCTACAAGGTCGAGGTCGAGGCCGAACGGTTGGTCAAGGTCGAAATGACGCTGACGGCGCCCGGCTGTCCGGTCGCGGGCGAACTCGCCCGCTCGGTCGAGGCCGCGATCGGCGCCGTCAACGGAACAATGGGCGCGAAAGTCGACGTCGTTTTCGATCCGCCCTGGAACCAGAGCCGGATGTCGGACGAGGCGCGCGTCGCCCTCGACATGTTTTAAGGTTCGCCCGCTTGATTCGCGCGACGCGAAGACCGACGGGCCGCGTCGCGCGCTGATCCGCCTGCAACTCACAAGGCTGCCTTGGTCGATTCGCCGGGCGTTCCGCCTGTCTGCAGCCCGGCGATCTCCTGCCCGATTCTCTTGATTTCGATGAGATCTTTCGTCGTCTGGGCGCCTGCGCCCCAGCGCAGCTTGTTTTGAATAGCGGCCTGAAGTTTCTGCAGCCGGGCGATTTGGCGCTCTGCGTTCTGGTGGTTGCGAGCGATTCCGCGTTCGACCTTCTGGCTGCGAACGGCGTCGCGGGCGCCGGCCTGCACGGGAGCGCCGATAGCCTGGCGCGTCGTCATTTGAGTGGCGGCGGCGCCGCCCATCGAATGACCCATGCCGCCGCCGCTGGCGCCGCCGCCGTGGGCGAAGGCGGGCGAACCGGCGACGATGCAGGCGGCGAGGACAATGGCGGGAAAGGTTTTCATGGCTTTGATCCTTTAAGGTTGGGGTTCGCTGAACGCCGCCTTTGTGCGCTGTCGCGCCGCACCCACTCGTGGGATTTCCCACATGCCGAATAGACCCCGGTCAAATCGCGGGACTCGCGGCGGAGCTTGTCGCGCCGTTGGGACGAGCGCCCCGCGCTAGTCGGCGGCGAGAATGACGTGGGAAGCGTTGAAGAAGGCGGCGAGCCTGTCGCCGGGAGCGATGCGCAAATCTTCGGCGCTCTCCTTTGACACGACGGCGGTGAGGATCTTGCCGTCGCCGATGTCGAGTTTGATCTCGCTGTTGTTAGCCCCATCGACGCGTCGCGTCGCTTGTCCCAAAAGCTTGTTGCGGCCTTGAACGCTGATCGCTTCCTCGGGCGGCGCGAGGATCACGAAGGAGGATTTGACCAGGGCGACGACGCTGCGTCCTGGCGTGAGGCGCAGGTCCTCCGCGGCGCCATGGGTGATGATGGCGCAAATATCATTCGCCGCCGATACCCGTAAGGTCACGGTCGCATCGACGGGATCTTCGTCGATTCTGACGACCGTGCAGCGGAATGCGTTGCGGACGCTGATCTTGACGGCGAGGCCCCATAGAAGCAGATCGTCGAAATTGTCGAGACCTTCGGCCGCGATCGCGCCGGAGATGCGGGCGAGTTTCTCTTCGAGCCTGTGGAAGGCGGCGATAAGCTTTCGGCCTTCTTCGGTGACTTCGGCGCCGCCGCCGCGCTTTCCGCCCGTACGGGTTACGAAGGCCGGCCGGGGCAACAGATTGTTGATCGCCTGGACGGCGTCCCATGCCGCCTTGTAGCTGAATCCGGCGACTTTCGCGGCCTTGGTCATGCTGCCGTGCTCGATCACGGCTTCGAGCAGCGCGATGCGGTCTCGCCCGACCAGCAGCCGTCCGTCGCTTCGCAAGCTTAACAGAGCGTCGATCTGATTGGCCGGCATGAAAGTCTTTCTGGGCCGTGAGTTGGCTGCGGGATGGTCCGAACAGGCGGGGTTCGCGGGCGATGCTAGGGCGCTTGACGCGCGAGGCCAAGGGCGGCGTCCGGGCGTTGATCGATAGATTTCGTCGCGACAGCGTTGACTCGTTATATAGCTTGGATATATTAAATATCCCGTCGGAGGAGCGGGGCCCAAAGGATCAGCGGGGAGAATTCGAATGATTTCGGAAGTTGAGGGAAATTGCGCGCTCGCGGACGATGTCGACGCGCCGGTTGAAATCCGGTCCGAGGCGAAGATCAGCGACGCCGAAGGGAAACGCGACGAGGTGAACATCAACGTGCGCTTTCATCCCGATGGCGCCGTCAATACGATCGATGCCCGTCCTCAGCGGTTTAGCCCGCAAGAATGGTTTTATCGACTGTGCCGCGCCGACGGTTCGAAATATCAGGTTTTTGCTGGTGGACGCGGCCGCTTTCGCATTCAACGCGGCGCCTTCGAAGCCCTTTTGAACCAATATCCGAACTAGGGTGCGCTATTCTGTCCAGCCGCGTTAGTTGCGATAGGGTCGCCCGAACGGACTTTCCGGCGCGCTGGGATCGCCCGGACCGTACCAGCCCGCGAAGAACGGCGTGCCGTAGCCGTCATAAGGGTTGAAGACGCCGGGGCGATTGTCGTTGTAGGGGAAGGCGTAGCTATAGATCGCCTGACTCATGATGGCGAAGCGGATATCGTTGTAGGCGTTGATCGCCTGCCGCTGACGCGCCCGCCAGGCGCCGACGCGATAGACCCAGGGCAACGGGTAAAAGCCCATGCCGCTATCCGGATCGCCGACGAGCTCGGCGAAATGGCCGCCTCGCGCGCCCCCATGCAGGATGCGCCCGTGCGCATAAACGACGTTGGAGCCCCTGATAGCTGCGTGGCGATGGGCCGTCCGATGTTCCGACGCGTGCAGGGGCGTTGTGCTGAAGACGAGGAGCGCGGCGATGAGCGCCCGAGCCATATTGGGATTTAGAGAGCGCATTTTTTATTGTCCACGCCAATCGCAAAAATGCGCTTCCTAAGAGAACGCCAGATCCCCGGCTCTGGTTCCGCGCCTGCGTCAAGGCGCCTCGCCGATCGGCCGGAACGGGCGCGGCAGCCGTCCCTTGTCCAGCAGCTTCGAAAACAGCCGCAGACCCTCGGGCTCGTTGCCGTTGGCGTGAACGAGCAGGATCGCGCCGGGCCGCAGCGGCGGCGCGAAGACCAGCCAGCCGTCGGCGCCGAGCGTGACGAGATGATCGCGCCGCACGATCTCCGTCAGCGCTTCGTCGGAGACGAGATCGGGAAAGCGGAAGAACGCCGAGGGCGTCTCCCCATTGGCGATCAGCAGCCGCTCGGTCTCCAGAATTTCGGCCTGCATATCGACCCCCGGCGTCAGCAGATAATTGTCGCCGGGCGGACGGCCGGGGACATAGGGGTGATGGTAGGAATGATCGACCCAGGCGATCTCCAGAGCGCCCGCGCGGGCCTGTCGCCGCAGCCATTGGAAATCGGCCCAGTGGTGCATGAGCCAAAGACCGGATATCGAAAGCGCGACGGGCGTATGCGGCCCCAGCGCCGCCAGCTTTTCGAGGAAGGCTCGGTCGAGCGGCCGCAGGCTCGGGCAGAGATCGCCGGTGATGAAGGAGCCCTCGCCTTGCCCGTGCGAGAGGCCGGCGTTCATCGTGACGCCCGGCTCCTTCGCCGAGCTGATCGCATGCTGCGATGGCGCCTCCACCGCCCGGATGAATCGCGTATCCTTCTGCGCCGCCTCGTCCGTCTCCGCGCAAGTCCAGCACTTCGCATGTTCGAGACTCGTCGCGAGCGTTGCCGGGTCGACCGTGAGCATGAGGCTCGAACCATCGACGCTGAAGCGGCGGATGGCGAGCCGCAACGCCCCCGCCCCGTTTCGGCACTGCTCAAAGATCGGACGATAGTTCTCCACGCGCGTGCGGGGCGCGGGCGCCGCGCCTTCCGCGTCGATCTGCGCCGGCGCCTGACAGACGTCCTCAGCCCGCGCCGCGCCGATTGCGGCGAGCATCGCGATCGCACATGATGCCAGCCTTGTCGCGATCGCCTTCATGCGCGGAACATGACCGTAAACCCCAAAAACCCAAAAAACCCAGAGCCTCGAAAGCCGCCGATTCTCGTCAGTTACGACAGCCTTGAGGAAAAAGCATCAGCCTTCGTCTCACAATCCCTGGAGTCGGAGGTCGCCGCGCGCTTCGGCCCGCGCGACGAAGCGCCGTTTTCGATCCTCGCCTATGGCGACGCGAACCTCGTCGTCGGCGGACTGAACGGCGCGACCCATTGGCGCTGGCGCCATATCCGCCACTTCTGGGTCGCGGCGAGCTGGCGGGGCCGGGGCGTCGGGCGCAGTCTCCTGCAAAGGGCCGAGGCGGACGCCCTCGCGCGCGGCTGCGTCGGCCTCTACCTCGATACCTTCGATCCGGGCGCGGCTCAATTCTATGCGCGTTGCGGCTTCGCGCCATTTGGCCGGATCGACGATTTTCCGCCCGGCCACGCGCGGACATTTTTGTACAAAAAGTGTTTCGCGCCGTGAAGGCGAGGGGTGTTATCGTCGCCGCGATCCGGGGCGCCGCGACGCTATGGCTCCATTGCGTCGAAGGAAGTGGAAGGACAAGTCCATGCAATCCGACTATGACGACGCAAGGGCTGTGGCGCAGCTGCCGAATCTGGATATCGAGATTCTGCATCGCCGCCCCTGGCGCGGCGACGGAGAGACGCTCTCGATCACGCTGCGCGCGAAGCCGTCGTTCGACGCTTTCTTCAATTTTCTCGAAGCCGCCAATCCCGCCGTCTTCTGGATGCGCGCGTTCGAGACGGCCTGGTCGCCCTGGCTCCAGCTGAACAGCGACCCCGCGCAGCGGTTACGCGAAGAGAAATAGGTCTCGAGCGCGCCGGCGCCGCTGATCCACATCACTGCATCTGGCTCTTTTCAGTCTTTTTGGCGAAGCGGCGCAGCGCTATAATGGCATGCATCGCAAAGAGCCCGGGTGCGGCGCGCAAAGCCGTGCTCAATAAGCCACAGCGAAGCAATATATATTCGCCGCCATCAAACAAGCGGCCGGGAGAAACGCCTCTAGGAGAAATCCAATGAAAGCGCTTTCGAAATTCACGAAATTTGTGTGCGGAATGCGGCCGGCGCGTCGCTATCGGCGACGCCATTCGTGAGCCTGCCCGTCCACGCGCAGCAAAAGCGGCCGAATATCGTCATGCTGATGATCGACGACACCGGCTGGAACGATTTCGGCGCCTATTCCAACGGCGGCAGGGCGCTCGGCCATCCGACGCCGAACGTCGATCAGATCGCCGAGGAAGGCGCGGTGTTCACCAACTGGTATGGCCAAGCGAGCTGCACGGCGGGCCGCGCGTCGTTTCTGACCGGGCGCCTGCCGATCCGCTCGGCGCTATCGATCGTGGTCGCACCGGGCGATCCCAACATGCTGCGCAAGGAGACGCCGACCATCGCCGAATTCTTCAAGAAGAACGGCTATGCGACCTATTTCTCCGGCAAATGGCATCTTGGCGACAAGCCCGAGTCCTATCCGATCGAGCACGGCTTCGACGAGATGAAGAATTTCGCCGCCTATTACGCGGGGGTCTACAGCTACGACTACACCAACAAGTGGTTTCATCCCTGGTTCCCGTCGTACAATCCTCAATTCGAGAAATATTTCAGCGAGAATGTGAATCTGGAGGAATTGGAGGGCGTCGCGGGGCAGCCGGCCAAGAGCCTCGGCAAGATCACCTATGACCGGTTCGCGACCTTCGACGAGGACCAGGCTAAAAACGCTGTCGACTACATAAAGGCGCATGCGGGCGGCGACAAGCCGTTCTTCATGGACGTCAACTTCCTCAAGATGCACAACCCGACCAATGCGGCGCCGGATTTCGCCGGCAGGTCGCATCTTGGCGACTATTCGGACTCGCTGATGGAGCTCGACGCCGACATTGGCAAGGTGATGGACGAAATACGCAAGGACGCGCCCGACACCATCGTCATCGTGACCGCCGACAACGGCGCCTGGCTCGACGCCTATCCCGACGCGGGCACGACGCCGTTCCGTGGCGAGAAGGGTTCGCCCTTTGAAGGTGGCTGGCGCGTCCCCGGCATCATGTGGTGGCCGGGTCACATCCCCGCGCGCGCCAAGTACGACGAGATGATGTCGCATATCGACGCCTGGGCGACTCTCGCCGCCATGGTCGGGATCGAGCCTCCTCCGCATGAATGGGTCGGCAATGACGGCAAGCCGATCTATTTCGACAGCATCGACAACAGCGCCTACATCCTTGGCAAGGATCAACATTCGGCGCGCAAGTCGTGGATTTATATCGACGGCGAGGTGTTTCAGGGCGCGCGGGCCGATATTGGCGGCGATCCCAAGGAGCCCTGGGTGAATATCGCGTGGAAATACCTCTACACCGCCAAGGACTCCTGGTTGGGTTCGGAGGCCAATTTGGGGGCGATCGGCGCGACCTACAACCTCACGATGGATCCATACGAGGAATACGACATGACGTTCAACGGCGCCGCGCCAACGCGGACGCTGACGACCTCGCCGGGCAGGTATTCCGGGCAGGACAACGGCTGGGTGCTGGCGCTGATCGAGCCGGTCATCGTCGAGTTCGACAAGACGCTCTTGAAGTTCCCCAACATCAGGCGCTTCGTCGGCGGCGCTTCCAACGATCTGAAGCCGGATCTCCAGCATCCCGACAATCCGGTCCCGCTGCTGAAAGAGCAGATCGAGAACCACATGGAGCCGCATGTGCAGGGTGGCGGCGGCTAACCGCCGCCAGCTGAATGGGCAAATCGGGGGTGGCTTCGGCCGCCCCTTTCGGCATGCGCGGCAGGTGCAGGAATGATGAAGCTATCCGATACGACATTCGGGCGAGGCGCCGCGCGGCTGCGCTTCGCAGCACCCATGTTGATCGCCGCGCTGACGATTGGTCGCGGCGCCCCGGCAAGCGCCGACGCCGACGCCGCCCCGACGGCATGGGCGATGCGATGGTTCACCGAGATACAGGCTGGCCGGACAGATCGCGCGCAATACGCGCCCGGCTTCGTCGCCGAAGTGACCGACGAAGCGGTGAAGACGATGTCACACGACCTCAACACCTATGGCGCGGCGCCGCTGCGCGCCGAAATCATGCAAACGGGCAAAATCGGCGACCAGACATTCTACGTGGTGAAGTATGTCTTCCCGCGCGGTGATGCGACCAGCCTGTTGTTCGGCTTCGACGCGGCGGGCAAGATCACCGGCGTCCGTCTCGAGAGCCTCGCGGGAGACTGACGAGCCGCCGCCTCGGCGCCCGCGCCTTTAGCTCTTCAGCAGCGGCTCCAGAATTTTGTCGAGCGATTCAGGCGTCATCTCGCCGCTCTGCTTCTGCCCGTTGAAGAAGAAGGTCGGCGTCGCGCTGACGCCGAATTTCTCCGAGGCGCGATCGCGCACCTTGTTGATGTTATCGTAGAGGTCCTGATCCTTGAGGCAGGTCTCGAATTTATCCTGTCCGATGCCCGCCTGCTTGACCAGCACGGCGAGCGACTCGACCGGCTTGTCGGTGAACGCCCAGTTCTTCTGCTGCGCGAAAAGGAGATCGATGATCGCCTCGCGCTTGTCGTCGCCGGCGCAGCGGGCAAGCATGAACCCGGCCGTCGCCAGCGGATCCAGCGGAAACTCGCGCAGGATGAAGCGCACCTTGCCGGTGTCGATATATTTGGCCTTCAGGGTCGGATAGGTCGTCGCGTAGAAGGCGGCGCAATGAGAGCAGGTCATCGAGGCGTATTCGACGACCGTCACTGGCGCGTCGGCCTTGCCGACCGGCACATCCGGCAGCGCCTCGGGGGCCATCAGCTGATCGACCGGGATGGTCGTTCCCTCGGCCCGCGCCGCGCGTCCGGCAAGGCCCGCTAGCGCGCCGCCGCATGCGAGCACAGCGAAGGCGGCGATCCGCAAAATGGCGCGGCGGCTCCGGGCGGGTATCCTGATCGGCGTCTTCATGCGTTCATCCATGCGGGGCCGGGACCGGCCGGTTTTCCAAGGCGCAGACAAAACCATCGCCGCGCGGCGGAAAAAGGGCGCCGGCGCGTCGGGGTCAGGTTTTGCCCGCGCCGCCCGGCCGCGGCTGGCTTAGCACACCGGCGCCAAGCCGCGTCAAGGCCGCGCGCAGGGCTTCATCGTCGATTTGCCCGACGGCGGCCTCCGCGGCCTTCAAAATCGCGGGATCTGGCGGCGCCCGGCGCCCGCGCGCGGGGCCGCGCCGCTCAACCGGCCCCTGCTTAAGCACAAGCCTGTCGACGCAGCGCCAGCCAAGATGGGCGTTGACGCGCGCGATGACGGCGCCGGAAAGATGCTGCAGCTCGAGCGCAAATCCCGTCTCGACCCGCACGATGAGCGCCGCCGGCGCGAAGCCGTCCGCTCCGGCGTGGCGCGGCGGCCATTGCAGGCGCAGCGGCTGCGACATGGCGGCGAGGCGCTCGCCGACGATCTCGTCCCAGTAAAGAATGATATCGGACTGGCCAAAGCCGCGCTTCGCCAGCACCGGATCAATGATCGGTCCGACGAGATCGGCAAGCGGTCGCGACCAGGGTTCCTTGCGGGGGCGCATAGCGATTTGTAGCGCTTTCGGGGGAAGAGCGCAAAACGCCTCGATGGATGTCGGCGCTGGTCGATTGCTGCTCTGTTCATCCGCTAAGATTGGGAAATAGCGTCGGATCGGGTCGGCTGTCCCTCCCGACGATGCGCATTCGGCCAGCCCAACTATGGCCTCGGCTGACCCTATGCGCTAACGTTGATCCTGGGTCACCCTCCGGGCAAACCACTCCTGAGAACGAGGCAGGCGATGGCCAGTCGGATCTTGGTGTTCTACGGATCCTATCGGTCCGACCGCATGGGCATCAGGCTCGCCGACTATATCGTGGCCGGTCTTGGGCGGCGCGGGGAGGAAGTCGAACTCATCGACGCCAAGGCGATCGGTCTGCCGATGCTCGATCGCATGTACAAGGAATATCCGCAAGGCGAAGCGCCGCCCGCGATGGAGGCTTTGGCGAAGAAGATTCGGGCCGCGGACGCCTTCGTGTTCGTGGCGGGCGAATATAATTGGGCGATTCAACCAGGCCTGAAAAACCTCACCGATCATTTTCTTGAGGAATGGTTCTGGCGGCCCGCGGCGATCGCAAGCTATTCGGCGGGCCGGCTCGCCGGAGCGCGGTCGAATTCGGCCTGGCATCCGATTCTCGCGGAGATGGGCATGGTCGTGATCTCGAGCACGCTCACCGTGGGTCCGATCGCGCAGGCGCTGAGCCCAGAAAGCGAGCCGATCGGCGACGGCGGTAAGGCTCTGGAGCAGGCCTTTCCGCGCTTCGCCGACGACCTCGCGTGGTGGACCGAGGCGGCGAAGGCCCAGCGCGACCGCAAGACGCCGCCCTACTGATCAAATGGCGTTGCGGTGATTAGCGGCGTCTTCGGCTGTTTCAGGCGCCGCTCAGCGGCAGACCGTAAACGGCATATTCACCAAGGTGTTTCCGTTGGCAACCGTCGCATAGCGCGTCCAGCAAAGGGGCGTATACGCAGGCGGTGCGGCGGGCGTTTCCGCGGACGAGCCAAACAGGCGAACGCCATCGTCGGGCTGCACCCGTCCCGCGGCGCCGAGACCTTGAAGGCCATAGGCGGCGAAGGCGGATGCGGCGGTGTCGGGTCCAAAATTGTCGAAAGCGTCGGCGGATGCGAATGTCAGGGGCATGGCGACGAGCGCCGTGAGCGCAGCCTTAAACATGGCGGGCCTCGAGTTTCTCATCCTGCTCCAATCGCGCGCATTCGGGATAAACACACGCCGGAAACCCGCATCGCGGGCGGGTACAAATGCATCGCACGCTGCGGACACTATACATGTGCGCTTTAACACGTGATGTCCACTGTCAACCCGCAAGATCGGTTCTTCGCAACATGGGGTAAAGGCAAGTTCTTCAGTCGAGGCCACGCTTGCAAGAACAGCCTATCGCGGCGCCCGGCGAGCGCGCTCTTCGATGGCTGCTGCCATCGAAGCAACCAGGATTTTTAATTCTATGATTCCCGCGGACCTCGTTCGAGCCGTGGCCGGCTGGCGCCGGATCGCCGCCACGAATTGATTGCGGCGTGGCGGCCAGATATTCGCCGCCACGCCGCGGCGTCAGGCCGCTGACTTCATGGCGATAGCCGCGCCAAGGCCGGCGTTGTCATATGCGACGCCTGCGATGCCCCAAGCGCCTTCGACGGCATGCACGACGTTGGCGAAAATTCGCTCACTGCCAATACGGCCCTCTGCGGCCTCCTCAATGATCGCGGTTCCTTCCGAGACCCATGCATCCTTCAATTCCTTCGTCGGCAGGACAAAGGACGGAACCTTCAACTCGAAAATGGCGATGTCGGCAGGTTCGCCGCCAACAAAGCTTCGTCCCTTCGGCACAACCACCACCTCGCCGATGATGTTAGGGGTCATGAAGCCATTCCCCGACAGGCCATGCAGCTTGAGCAGCAGATCTGTGAGTTTTTTTGAACGTGACCTTTTCTGCGTCAGCGGACAGGACGCCTTCGGAAACGATTAGTTGAACGGGCATTGCTAAGCCTCCTTTGCAACCATGCGGAAGAGCAACGAGTCAGGTTGCCGTCTCGATGACGATCGTTATATAACGATCGCAATTTCAGTAATGATAACGATCGTTATCCCGTCAAGCAGAAAATAACGATCGTTACGAAAACAACGGAGACGACACGTGGGTCGAGCGAAGGGCGCGGGCGGCGACGCACGCGAGCGCTTGTTACAGGCTGCCGGCCGCGGTTTCCGGGTCGGCGGTTATGGCGGAATCGGCGTCGATGCGCTCGCGCGGGAGGCGGGCATGACATCGGGCGCCCTTTACGCGCATTTTGGCTCGAAAGCGGACGCCTTCCGATTGGCCGTCGTTCATGGAATCGCGTTTCTGCGAGATGGCGTGAAGACGTTCCAGGATAGGTATGGTCCTCACTGGTGCGCCCCTTTCGTCGATTTCTATTTGGGCGAGCGGATGGACGTTGGCATGGAGGAGGCTTGCGCGCTGCCGAGTTTCACGCCGGACGTCGGCCGCGCCGACGCGGCGACGCGGGAGGCTTACGAGTCGGAGTTGAACAGACTCATCGAGACGCTCGCAGCCGGCTTTGGCGATCCGCCCGACCGTAAGCGCGCCTGGGCTTTTCTCGCCGTGCTATCTGGCGGGGCGGGCATAGCGAGAGCGGTGAAAGACGAAGGTCTTCGCGCAGAAATGCTGGCGGCGGCGGCGGATGCGGCCAAGGCGATTTGATGGTCGCAATCGGGCCTCCCCACTTGGAAGCCGCCCGCGGGCTGCGACATGGCGGCGAGGTCCGCGCCGACGATCTCATCCCGATAGAGGATGACGTCCGACTGGCCGAAGCCTTTGGAAAGATCATCTGCGCCCGGCAGGCGGTCCGCCGTCCTCGCGCCGCTCCCCTGCCGCTGAATGCGCCCCGCTTGCGCGAGAGCCTTACTGACAACCCGCCGCGGACAACCAGCCTGACAGAGCGCCTTCATTCGTAGCCTGTCCATTGGCGCTCAAAATATATACATCATTGGCGGTTGTCGCGGGCGCCGAGGCTGGACTCCCGGAGGAAACTGCAATGGACGTCTGTCCATTGGGACCGTAACGAGACCCGTGCATGCTGGAACTGTAACTATAGGTGTAGGGCCAGCTATAGTTCGTAGAGAGCTGTGAGCCGTTCGACGATAATCCAAAATTGCCTTGAGCCCAGCTGAAAAAACACTGGAAAACGCCGTCAAACGCCAAACCGGAAGGTATGTAGGCAGCATATTGAGCCGGCGTCACGCCCGTGGTTTTGAGGCCGATGAAACCATTGGCCGCATCGTAAATATAGTTAAACGCCTGCAAAAAACGAACGGTCGTGTTCAAAAATGGCGCGCTATGCTGCTCGACTGACACAGCAACCGGCGAAACAGGATTTCCATTTTGAGCCCCGTTATTGGCGCCCACGGTATAGCTAAAGGAAGCAACCGAAAAAGAAACCTGAATTTTCGTTCCGCTTACAGCGCAGGTCGGCGGGTTCGAACCGTTGCACTCGGCGCCGCTAGGCCCCGCTCCGGTGCCGGGCATCACCCCTGTCGGCGGCGTCAAAAAACCAGTCGTCACGCCGGTATCGAACAAGATGCTGCCGGTTCCCGATTTTCCGTTCACCGAGATCGTCGCCACGGCATGTTGCCAATCGGTCAGGAGATTTGCAGATGCAGGGGCGGTTTGCCATTGGGTGGAATTCGGCGCCAGCAGCGGCTCCAGTTTGATCATGGCGAAACCTTGCGTATTGCTTGACGTCAAACCAATCTGCACGCCTTGCGTCGATAAAATATAGCCTGGCGAAGGGAGCAGGCTGCTCCCCGAGATGCTCGTGACATTCAAAAAAGCGTTCTTGTCCGGTGTGCCCTGCGGTAGGCCATCCCCCCCGCTAAAACCAATGCCAAAATAATGCGTGCTCGGCGCGGTGCTAGCTATGGTGTTCGGGTTGCAAACTCTGGCGTTCGGTTCGCAAGAAACCTTGGTTACGGCCAGAACAGGTATTGTCGAAGTGGCGACCACGGCATTGCTGTTGTACAAATTCACGGTGGTTTTATACCAATCGCCGGTGAATATAATGCCGCTGCTGGTAAGCGTTTCGCTTCCGGGACCGACAAAACTCGGATCCAGTCTCCCATTTGCCGGCGGGGCGAAATAGGAACTTCCTACAATGACGCCCACAGACCCCGTGTCCATGGTGACATTAAACGCCGGGTTGGCGGCGGTCGCATTGGGGCTGTTGAACCCGATCTTTATTTGAGGACTGACATATTGAAGCGGATAGCTAAGCTGCGCCGCGTTGACGAAGGGAACAGAAACGCTCACCGCGCCATAAGCAGGGCCTGCGTTCCCTGTCGCAGGCAGTACGAAAACCGAGCCGACCAGCAAAACAACGGAACAAACGTCGGAGCGCAGAATCGTAATCATGCATCCTCCATTATGAAATTTAAAAATGCACTCAAAAATATCGAGGCGCGACAGCCCGCGCGTCACAACAGGTTGATAATCATTTGAAACATCAAACTTGTACAGAAAAAAGTCGTACAGTCATGCGGTTTTGAATGCGAGTCTGTCGCCCCGATGATTTCAATCCTGAGCCGGTCTTTCCGCAGCAATCCACACGCATAAATTGCCGACAATCGTCCGATTGTGATCCGCTACCCGCCCTGGTTCGGCGGGGCGCTGCTGTAGAGGGCGGCGGCGCGGCGGTGAATCTCCTCGGCGGGGACATCCTCGACGTGGCTGGCGATCCACCAGCGATGGCCGAACGGATCCTCGAACTTGCCGCCGCGGTCGCCATAGAACTGGTCGGCCACGGGGCGCAGCACTTTCAGCCCTTCGTTCTCGGCGCGGCGCGTGAAGTCGTCGACGTCGGCGACATAAAGATGGATCAGCACGGCGGTGCCGCCGATGCTGTGCGGCGACAGCGCCTCATTGTCGGGAAATTCGTCGGAGAGCATGATGCGGGCGTCGCCGATTTCGAGTTCGGCGTGACCGATGCGCCCGTCATGCTCGATGCGCAGCACTTCCGCCGCCCCGAAGGCGCGTTTGTAGAAGTCGATGGCGCGGCCGGCGGCGCGCACGCTGAGATAGGGTATCGCCGCCTGGCGTCCCCCCGGAACGGGGCTGACCCTTGCGGGCGAGGAATCTTGCATCTTTTCGCTCCCCCCGAGCGTGATCTGAAGACTTTGCTGGGACAAGCAGAACGGCTAAACGAGGCGCATGTATGACGTTTTGCTCAAGTCGTCACACGGGCGTCCGCTGCTCGCCTGGTACGATCGCCATGCCCGCGCCCTGCCGTGGCGCGCGCCGCCCGGGCGCGCGAGCGATCCTTACGCCGTCTGGCTCTCCGAAATCATGCTTCAGCAGACGACCGTCGCGGCGGTGATCCCCTATTTTTCCGCCTTCCTCGCGCGCTGGCCGGGCGTCGAGGCGCTGGCGGCGGCGCCCGTCGAGGAGGTGATGCGGCAATGGGCGGGGCTTGGCTATTACGCGAGAGCGCGCAATCTCCACGCCTGCGCGCGCGTCGTCGCCGAGCGCTATGGCGGACGTTTTCCCGAGGAGGAGGCGGCGCTGCGCGACCTGCCGGGGCTCGGCCCCTATACGGCGGCGGCGGTCGCGGCGATCGCCTTCGGCCGCCGCGCGGTGGTGGTCGACGGCAATGTGGAGCGTGTGATCTCGCGCGTCTTCGCCATCGAGACGCCGCCGCCCGCCGCAAAGCCCCTCATCCGCGCGCGCGCGGCGGCGCTGACCCCGCCGAAGCGCCCCGGCGATCACGCGCAGGCGATGATGGATCTCGGCGCGACGATCTGCACGCCGAAAAATCCGGCCTGCGCGATCTGTCCGCTGAGCCCCGCCTGCGCCGGGCGCGGAGACCCATTGCGCTTTCCTGTCAAGGGGCAAAAGCCGGTCCGGCCGCAGCGCCGCGGCGCGGCGTTCTTCATCTTACGCGGCGACGGCGCGGTTCTGGTGCGAACGCGGCCGCAAAAGGGCCTCCTTGGCGGCATGACGGAAATCCCCGGCACGCCCTGGAGCCCCGATTTCGACGCAGGCGCCGCCCGCCGCCTCGCGCCGATGAAGGCGCGCTATCGCAAACTCGACGGATTTGTGAAGCACGGGTTTACACATTTCGAATTGCAGCTATCGATATATGTGGCCGAAGTCGAAGCCGGCCGGCCGGCGCCCGACGACTGCCGCTGGGCGGCGGCCGCAAGCCTCGACGCCGAAGCTCTGCCGAGCCTCATGCGCAAGGTGATCGAGGCGGCGCGTTCGGCAGGTGTTTCACGTGAAACACCCCCCTGTTTCACGTGAAACAGGGCTGTGGGGGATGGGCGGAGCATGGCGAGGCGAGCGGGGCCGCAGATCGTTCTGACCGAAGGCGCGATCCGCGTTCATTGGGGAGAGCGCGTATTGACGATTCTACCGGCGCCCGCTCTGCAAAATGTAGAAGAGCGCGCCGACTTCGTGGTTGACATGGACCAGATTTTGAGTTTCGACCCGCCGCACGAGGCCGAGGAGATCAGCGTCGAGCAATTGCAGGCGATCGCGCAGGCGATCGAGGCGGAGTTCGACAGGCTCGGCCTCGTCGTCGCGTTTGAGTGAAGCAAAGGCCGGGTAAAGGCATCGCGGAGATGGGTGCAAACCAGCCGCCGCCGTTCGAGAACGTCAATCTTTTCACCAGCGATCTTCCGCTGCGCGAGGCGGTCTCTCGCGCCGGCGTCGACGCCAAAGATCTCGCCGCCTTCGGCGCGGAATACGGGTCCGCCGAGACGATGGAGCTGGGCCGCCTCGCCAATGAAAATCCGCCGCGCCTGCGCGCGTTCGAACCGAATGGCGAGCGCGCCGACCGCGTCGAGTTCCATCCGGCCTGGCATGCCCTGATGCGCAAGAGCATGACGGCGGGGCTGCACGATTCTACGGGCGATGTTGTAGAACGCGCCGCGCGGCTCTACATGGCGACGCAGATCGAGGCCGGCCACATCTGCCCGCTGACCATGACCAGCGCCGCCAGCGCCGCGCTCCAGGCTGCGCCCGAAATCCTTGCCGCGTGGAGCCCCTACACAACAGCGCGCGACTATGACGGCGCCTTCAGGCCCTGGTTTACAAAAAAATCCGCGACGCTCGGCATGGGCATGACCGAGCGCCAGTCCGGCACGGACGTGCGCGCCACCATCACCGAGGCGAGGCCCATCAACGGCCATTATGAGATCACCGGCCACAAATGGTTTTTATCGGCGCCGATGTCGGATGGTTTTCTCGTGCTGGCGCAGGCGCCAGGCGGGCTCACATGTTTTCTTCTTCCGCGCTTCCGGCCTGATCGAAGCGTCAATGGCCTGCGCCTGCAACGCCTCAAGGACAAGCTCGGCAACCGCTCCAACGCCTCCGCCGAGGTCGAGTTCATCGGCGCCTATGCCGAGCGCGTCGGCGCCGAGGGCGAGGGCGTTCGCACCATCCTCAACATGGTGCAACTGACGCGGCTCGATTGCGCCATCGCGGCGGCAGGGCAGATGCGATTCGGATTGGCGCTCGCGGTCCATCACGCGCGCCATCGTTTGGTCTTCGGGCGTCCCCTGATCGAGCAGCCGCTGATGCGCGCGGTGCTCGCCGATCTTGCGCTTTCGAGCGAAGCCAATACCGCGCTCGTCTTTCGCCTCGCCCGCGCCCATGCCAGCCCGCTTGACGGCGCCTACGCAAGGCTCATGACGCCGGCGGTCAAATACCGCGTGACGAAAATGGCGCCCGCGTTCATTTACGAGACGCTCGAATGCCTCGGCGGCAATGGCTATGCCGAGGATTTCCCGATGGCGCGGCTTTATCGCGAGGCGCCGCTCAACGCCATCTGGGAGGGCTCGGGCAATGTCATGGCGCTCGACGTTCTGCGGGTGTTGCGCAAGGGCGATTCGGGCGTCATCGACACGCTCGCGGGCGCCTGCGGCGCGCCCGGAAAGGCGGCGGCGGATGAGATCAGGCGGCTTGCGTCTGGCGAGGACGCCGAAGCCCACGCGCGCATCACCGCGGAGAGGCTGGCGCGGCTCGGCGCGCTCGCCGCGCTGCATGAGGCGAATGGCGCTCTGGCCGAGGCCTATGCCACGCGGGGCGCACGCGGGACATGGGGCGCGTGCGATCTGGGGGCGACGCAGGGATTGGTTCGCGACCGAATGGTGGCGCTCTGAAGCTTCGGCGCCGCGCATGGGTTTTAGCCGGGGCGTCCGTCTGTGACCTTTAAGGCACACCGGTCCGGAATCGCGCGCGAATTCGCCCATTTTCAAGCCGCGCCCCTGTGTCGAGAAATCGGAACGGCGTAAACTGGTCAGCACACAACGTTTGAAGGGAAAGCATTATGTTTCGTAAATTTCTGTTGGCTTCGGCCGGTGCGATCGCGCTCGCCGGATCCGCCTTCGCGGCGGATCTTCCCTCCCGCGCGCCGCCGCCGGTCTATATCCCGCCGGCCCCGATCTTCACCTGGACCGGCTTCTATATCGGCGGCCAGGTCGGCTACGGCTGGGGCCAGAACAACGTCAGCTTCGGCGATAATTTCGGCGATTATGGCGCGTTCAACTATAACACTAGCGGCGTCATCGGCGGCGCGCATGTCGGCTATAATCTGCAGATCAGCCAGTTCGTCATCGGTCTCGAAGGCGATGTCGACGGCACCAGCCTCAGCAAGTCCTACTCGGGGAATCTTCCGTTCGGGTCAAGCCTTGTCGGCGGCGGCTTCCTTTCCGCGCCGCTCGGCGGCACCGTCAACGTCAATGTCAATCATGACATCGAAGGCTCGATCCGCGGCCGGATCGGCTACGCTTGGGACCGCGTCCTCATCTACGCCACCGGCGGCGTCGCCTTCGGCGGCTTCAACGGCAATGTCTCCGGCAACTTCCCGGGCGGCGTTTACGGCGTTGCGCCAGTTCCGGTTGGTGTTTTGGCTGCGGCTGCAATCCCCCTTGGCACCCCCTTCGGTCCGTTCGGCGGCTCCACCAGCGCCTCGACGACAAGGGTCGGCTGGACGGTCGGCGGCGGCCTCGAATACGCCGTCACCAACAACTGGTCGATCCGGGCCGAATATCGCTATACCGATTTCGGACATTCGACCGTTTACGCCACCTCCTTCTATTCGCCGGTCCTCGGCGCATCCGGCGCCTATTTCAACCGCAACTTCAACGAGAACCG
>Ga0181521_10002998_pt1 | contig 20024 bp, 19 predicted proteins | sample PEATcosm2014_Bin_32_FD_119764 | JGI IMG/M metagenome (GOLD analysis project Ga0181521, IMG submission 119764) | Peatland microbial communities from MTU Mesocosm Facility, Houghton, MI, USA - PEATcosm2014_Bin02_60_metaG | ecosystem: Environmental > Terrestrial > Soil > Wetlands > Peat | place... | reverse complement strand
TGGTCGTCGTCGTCGTAGATGGCGAAATCGCGCGGAAGGCCGGCGTGCCGCGCCTCGCGGCGCAGCAGGCGCGCGCAGAAGGAATGAAACGTCGAGATCCAGACCTCGGACGCTCCGCGCCCGCTCGCGCGCAGGAGATCGCTGATCCGGTCCTTCATCACGCCTGCGGCCTTGTTCGTGAACGTCACCGCAAGAATCGCGCCGGGTGGAACGCCTTGCTCGATCAAATGCGCGACGCGGTACGTGATGACGCGCGTCTTGCCCGTCCCCGCTCCTGCCAGTACGAGCACAGGACCTTCGGTTGCAAGCACCGCTTCGCGCTGGCGTTCGTTCAGTTCGTCGAGGAGTGACATTGCGTGCGGGGAATTGCTCAAGTTCGAATTGTATCCGACACAGTGCGATTCAGCAATTTGCGTACCTTGCCTTGTCGGGGCGCTCTCGGAAACTCTGTTACAATCGCACGATTTCACCGGGGCTCCCGCGAGCGATGAATCCTCCCAAATTGCCGACTTGGCTTCAGAAAAGCGTCGCGGTGCTGGGTGGCGGGGGACTGTTTCTCGTCGCTTTTTTCGATTCCTCCGTGCTCAGTTTTCCATTCATTCCCGACGCGCTGGTGATCGATCTCTCGATCCAGAGGCCTGCGCGAATGCCATACTACGCTGCGATGGCCGCGCTCGGCTCGCTCGCGGGCTGCATCTGGCTCTATTTGCTCGCGAAGAAGGGCGGGGAAGCGTTCTTTCGCCGCCGCGCGGGTGGCGCTGCCGAACGCGCGAAGCGGTGGGTGCAGAGCAACGCGTTTCTCAGTGTGTTGATTCCCGGGATTTTGCCGCCGCCATTTCCCTTCAAGGTGTTCGTCCTTGCCGCAGGAGTGTTTCAGGTTCCGCTGCGGACTTTCGTGATGGCTCTACTCCTTGCCCGCGGTCTGCACTATGGGGTGGAAGGAATCCTCGCCGTTCGATATGGGAACGCCGTCCTGCTGTTGCTCGTGGGCCACCAGGTTCTCTTCGCGCTCTCGGTTCTTGTCACGCTCCTGTTGCTGTACCTGGGAGGCCGTTTGCTTCACGGCGGATCGGAAGGCGAAAACTAGGGATTCGGCGATGCGGCGTACCGGAAGTCCTCGCTTTGGATCTGGAGGCTGCTGTTGAAGTCCACGCGGACGAAAACGTTGGCCGGCTCGGTGTCGTCGGATGCGAAGCGGAGATCGTGCACTTCGACGCGGTAGCCGTCCTCGATCCGCTCGACGTTCGCGAACGGGAATCGCGCGTATTTGAGAAATCTCCGCGCCGTCGCTGTCTTCTGCCCGGCGTCCAGAGCCGGAGAATCCTCCGGTTTGTAGTGCGTGACGCTTCGATTGGGATCGAACTCGTCGCCGGGTCCCCGAGGAACCTCTAATACCTCGTCAGTGTTGTCCGTCACGACGATGCCGCGCCATCCAAACGGCGTGGACGATACCGGAAACGCTCCGGCCTCGAGCGGTATGCGGCCGTGAAACTCGCGGGAGAGCAGCAAATCGATCGCGCGGCTGTGCAGGTCCGCTCGCGCGCCCAGGTAAGCGGCCATCAGCAGCAGTGTGACGATCGCCGCGCGACTCGCGCCGCGCCCTTTCTTGCGGTCGCCCACTTCTTCGTTCACGAGGCGGAAGAGCAGCGGCAGCAGGAGCCCCGCGACCAGCAGACACAGAATCCACGGATCGAAATTCGTGGCCAGATCCCATCCCGACCAACGCGCGTGAAACGGCCACAGGAGTTGCACGCCCACGCCGCTCGCCAGATCGAGCACGATGTGCCCGGCCGCGCCCACCGCGCACGTTGCGACCGCCGCCCCAAACGTCAGCGGCGCAGGGGTCTTCGTTTGCGGGGTTTTCCTGGCGGGCAATCGCCTGTCGAGCGCGCAGAAAGCGCTGGCAATCACGCAGGCTGTTACCGCGGCCCCGGTCGCGGAGTGCAGCGCCGTCCGATGAAATCGCAGAAATGCGCCCGGCCCGGCGAAGTAGCTCGCGTAGTCGAGATCGGGGACGAGCCCTGAGACGATCAGCATGGCCGTGCCGAACCGCGGCAGGCGCCGTTCTCCGGCCTGGGCGAGCGCCAGCGAGGCGAAAGCATGTGTGAAGGGTTCCACAGTTGAGTCTCGCCGGGGGAATCGTGCCTAGCGAGCGGGAGTCACGATCGACAACGCATCCCGAACGATTCTGAACGCGAGCGGCAAGGGCCCGACCGGCTCGCCATCGATCTGCGCGTAGACCGGCTCGTCTCCGGCGGGCTCGCAGATCGTTTCCGCTGCCTTCCACGCCTCGATGCCCTCCATGTCGCGCAGGGTGCCGAGCCACATCGCGGGCAGGCAGGCGAGATAAGCGAGCCGGCTGCGTCTCGAATTCGCCAGGAACTCGAACGAGTCTTCGAAGAGGTTCGCGCCCGTTGTGATCTTGAACGGCCCGCCGTAATTCACGGTTCTTCCCGCGACCAGAATCGTCGCCTTCCGCTCTTTCCCCCCGGAGCGAATCCGCATCTCCGGGAAACCGTACGAGAAAAGCTGCCGGAAGCCCTCCACCCAGTAGGCCAGAACCCCGGCGCTGTCCTTCAATCCCTTATGAACGCCGTTGACGATCGCGCCGTCCGGCCCAGCACCGCCCACCGAGAGAAAGTACCGGCCCTCGCGCGGCATCGCGTCCGAAGCATTCCCGTTCATTGGAAACGCGATCCCGAGTGCGATCCGCCGGATCGTTCCGCCCGGGATCAGTCGTGCGGCATGCGGAATATCCCATGGGATGCGAAGTTCCTTCGCGAGAATGTTCGCCGTGCCCGCGGGCAGCAGCGCCATCGGGACCTGGCTTCCGGCCAGGCCGTTGATGATTTCATTTATGGTTCCATCGCCGCCACACGCAATTACCATGCCGCGCCGCTGTTCGACGGCCTGGCGCGCGATCCGCGTGGCACTCCCGGGGCCGGTCGTGGGGGCGAGCTCCGTCGCCAGGCCCTCGTCCTTCAGGATGCGGGCTGCCCGCTCGACATCGACGAAGCGGCGATGCCGCTTCCGGCCGCTCGTCGGGTTGTAAATCAAAACCGCGTCAGTGATTCCGTGCGTCATCGTTCCGTCCTGCCGTAAACACGCATTGTATAATAACGGGGAGCTTTGACCGACTGCATCCCGTTGAGGTTTCCATGCCCAAGGCCGGAACCGCAAAGGCCCGCGACGCCGCCAAAGAGATCGAGCGTCTCCGCGAGGAGATTCGCCGCCACGAATACTTGTATTACGTCGCGGATAATCCGGAAATTTCGGACGCCGCCTTCGACCGCCTCATGGAACGGCTCAAGCAGCTCGAAGCCGAACATCCCGAACTGGCGACTTCCGATTCTCCAACGCAGCGGGTGGGCGGCGCGCCGCGCGAGGGTTTTCAGGAGGTCCGCCACAAAATCCCGATGGTCAGCCTCGACAATGCATTCTCGTTCGAGGCTCTCTCCGAATTCGACCGGCGCGTGCGCGAGCTCACCGGCCGCGAAAAGATCGACTACATCGCGGAACACAAATTCGACGGTCTGAGCTTGTCCCTGCTCTATGAGAAGGGAACACTCGCGCGCGGCGTGACGCGCGGCGACGGCACCACGGGCGAAGACGTCACACCCAACGTGAAAACGATTCGCTCCATCCCTCTGACCATCGATCCGGCGCTGCTGAAGAAGGCCGGCCTGCGCGGAGATTTCGAGGTGCGCGGCGAAGCGATCATGACGCGAAAGGCGTTTCAGGAGCTGAATCTCCAGCAGAGCGAGCAGGGCGGGAAGATTTTCGCGAATCCGCGCAACGCGGCCGCGGGCGCCGTCCGCATGCTCGATCCCAAGATCACCGCTTCGCGGCGGCTCGATTTCTTTGCCTACTATATTCTCGCGGACGGCCGCTCCGCGAAGAAGCGGCTCTCCGAAGTCCTGGAGACGCTTTCCACGCTGCGCTTCAAAGCGAGCGACGACTGGAAGCTCTGCCATTCTCTTCACGAGGTCGAGCGCTACATCGACAATTGGGAATCGAAGCGCGAAAAGCTCGACTATGAAATCGACGGAATCGTCGTAAAAGTGGATGAAATCTCGTTGCAGAACGAGCTGGGCTTCACGTCGAAGGCCCCTCGCTGGGCCATCGCCTACAAGTACCCCGCGCACCAGGAGACGACGGTCGTCCAAGAGATCAGCGTCAGCGTGGGCCGCACGGGCGTTCTGACCCCGGTCGCCTTTCTCGAGCCCGTGCAGATCGGCGGAGTCACCGTAAGCCGCTCGACGCTGCACAACCTGGACGAAATCGAGCGCCTCGGTTTGCACGCGGGCGATACGGTGCTCGTCGAACGCGCCGGCGAGGTGATCCCACACGTCCTGAAAGTCACGAAGCACGGGAAGGAAGAAAAGCCCTTCCGCATGCCCGAAAAGTGCCCCGAGTGCGGCACGCGCATCCACAAAGCCGAAGACGAAGTCGCCTATCGCTGCGTCAACGTTTCATGCCCGGCGCGCCGCAGGGAATCGCTGCTCCATTTCGCCAGCCGCCACGCGATGAACATCGACGGCCTGGGCGACAAAATCGTCGATCAACTGGTCGAGAAGAAGCTCGTCAAGGACTTCGCCGATCTGTACAGCCTGAAGCTGGACGAGGTGGCCGACCTCGAGCGCATGGCCGAAAAATCGGCGCAAAACCTGCTTGACGAGATCGCCGCGAGCAAAAAGAACAGCCTCGCGCGCCTGATCTACGCCCTCGGCATCCGTTTCGTCGGCGAGCGCACCGCGCAATTGCTTGCGGCGCATTTCGGCTCGATGGATAAGCTCGCCCACGCCGGCGAGGAGGAATTGACCAACGTGACCGAGGTCGGCCCGAAAGTCGCCGAAGGCATCCTCGAATTTTTCTCCGAGTCCGCGAATCACAAGCTGATCGAGCATCTGCGCGCCGCCGGCGTGAACATGAAAGAGGAGCGCGCGGCACCCAAGAGCGCGAAGTTCGCGGGGATGACGTTCGTCTTTACCGGCACGCTGGCGAAGCGCTCGCGCGAGGAGGCCGAAGCTCTGGTTGCCGCACACGGAGGCAAGGCGGGCTCTTCCGTCAGCAAGAAAACCAGCTACGTCGTCGTCGGCGCCGACCCCGGCTCGAAATTCGACAAAGCGAAGTCCTTGAAAGTCCCCACCCTCGACGAAACGCAATTCGAAAAGCTGCTCTCGGCTTGAAAGCTGCTGAGGCGCTCCAGCACGGCATTTCCGGCTCGCATTTAGTGCAGCAACTACAGCATGGTCCATGCTCCCAAAAGCAGGCTTAACGTGCCTTAAATGGCCAGAAAAGGACGATTTTGGGCGCTTCTTGTGCCAAGACCTGCAAGCGACACGGGCGGCAAACCAACTACCCCCAGGGGGGCACTCAAAGGTACAATAAGAACGGCGGGTGAGTCGGGTGATCGCCGGCCTGTTTCGCGAAGGCGAAGCGGGCGGGAGGAAAGTCCGGACTCCAGTCGTGGTGAACTCGCAAGAGTCGGCCACGGTAGGGCAACGCGCCTGGTAACGCCAGGGGGTTGTCGTGGGCGCCCTTCGAAGCTGCCACTGGCAGCTTCTCGGGATCTTGCGACGACCACGGAAAGTGCCACAGAGAATATACCGCCGGTGTGACTTGCACCTCGGCGGCGGGCCTTCGGCAAAACCGAAGGCCCGCCACTTTCGGTCGAGCGCATTTGGCAAGGGTGAAAAGGTGGGGTAAGAGCCCACCGCCCGGGTGGCGACATCCGGGGCACGGAAAACCCCGCGTGGAGCAAGGTCAAATAGGAGGGGAGGGCCGGCCCGGCCCGTATGCTGTTGCTCGCGAGAGTAGCGGCTCTGACCCTCGGGTAGGCTGCTTGAGTCCCGGAGCAATCCGGGACCTAGAGGAATGATCGCCGCGCTGCGTAGGCCGAAGTGGCGCTGACGCAAGTCAGCGCGATGGACACGCAGCGGACAGAATCCGGCTTACAGGCTCATCCGCCAATTTTCTATAGCTTACGGACACAGAAACGAAAACATGTCAGCATAGGGGCTATATCTGGGAAAAGACTCGACTGGCTCGTGCGCCAAAATTTTACGCCGGCTGCGATGCAATTGCATCGCAGCCGGTGTTTTCGTCTTCGCGCTTTGCCGCTGCGCGGAAGGCCGGGCCCCCGCCAGCGAAGATGCCGGGCTAAAGAACCCGGCGCTACGTCTAAACCTGAATTCAAAAGAAAACCGGCCCGCCTTCCCGATACAAACGATCGGGACGCGAACGGCGCGGAAAGGCGGCCGCTACGACTGCGACGCGAAGGAGTGCGTTCCTAGAGCGTATCCCAATAGGACGAGCACTCGTGAAACGTGTCGAAGTCCGTGCCCGACTCGACCGAAGGGACCGGCGCCACGAGGAATTGGCGCTCCTCGATCGTGGGATCGTAGGGCTGCCAGTATGGGTGAGCCGTTGAGTTCGGATCCCCGTTTTTGGCGAACTCCGTCCAGTAGCTGATCATGGCATGCGAGAGACGCGCCTGGGGGCCCGTGTCGGGAATTGTGCCCTTGTCGAACAAATATTGAACGTCCGCGCTGTGGTACGCGCCCAGCGGGAAATTCACAACGGGGAAAGGCGGCGACGGCGGCGGTGGCGCTTTATCGTCGGCGAATTCGTACGCCCAGACGGGCACGTACTTCGCGAGGTACATCTCGGCGCGCCGCGCCGAGCAAACAAAGAGGCCGTCGGTGCCAGCGGCTCCCAATAGAAGTTCGGTTTTATCGACCTGCGGATGGGCGGGCAGCGGATATTGCGCCTCGACGCTGGGAGCGAGCGAGGCGAATGTCATCATGAACACAGAGGAATACTGCGAGTTGTCGATCGGCTGAGTGAAATTTTCGGCCACGAAATACCGGTATTCGTCGCGATTGTTGCCGGTGAGCACGGATACCTGGTTGAACTCGCCGCTCGAGAAAGCATCGCCGGGCGTTTGACACAGCAGCGTTCCGTCGATGACCGGAAAGGGTTTCTTCGAACCCAGCGCATTGACCACTTCTTCGGCCGTCGCGCCACGCAGGCATGTGGTGGTTACGCTGGAGCAACCTGCTGCGGTCGCAATCGCGGTTGCAAAGTAGGAGCCGGGTTCAACAAACGGCAGATAGCCGGTGGTTTCCGCTGTGGCGATCGGGAGAATGACGGCGCGGTAGTCGGGAGAGAAGCCCCCATACGCCCCGCTCTGAGAGATGGCGCGATTGAAAAGCCCGGCAGCCAACGGCGAAGCCAATTGGCTATAGACGCTGAGCCCTCCGGCGGATTCTCCAAACACGGTGACGCGATCGGGATCGCCACCGAAAGCGGCGATGTTGTCCTTTACCCACTGGAGCGCGGATTGCTGGTCCATCAAGCCGTAATTGGCGGCGAGATGGCCCTCTGCGTCGAGATCCTGCTCAGCGAAGAAGCCCAGCAGGCCGAGACGGTAATTGAAGGTGACAACGATCACGTCGCCGCGCTGGACGAGGGGCGTGGGATCGAAGTCGGCGCCCGCGCCCTGCGTGAGCCCGCCGCCGTGGATCCAGACCATCACGGCGCGGTTGTGAGGGATCGTCGTCGTTTTCCCGAGCGGCGTGTAGATGTTCAGGAAGAGGCAATCTTCATTGCCGATTACATCACCACCACCGCTTGGATCGAGTTGGGGGCACGCGCTGCCAGGTGCTGCGGCCTGCCAAATCGGTACTGTCCACATGCCGTAGGGCTGCGATGGCATCCAGCGCAGCGCCCCGACGGGCGCGGCGGCGTACGGAATCCCGAGATACTCGACCTGCATCTCGGTCGTGCCGGTGACGGTGACGACGGTGCCTTGAACTTGGCCGCTCTCTGTGTTGACTACGGGACTGGGGGTACCTGCCCTGGCGATAGGCGACCATGAAGTGATGGCGATCAGTAGCAGCGCCAAAGCGAGGAAGAGTCCGAAGGAAATGCAGGACCGGAAACCGAATGGGGTTGAATTTGAGCGCATGGCTCCTCTCCTGGTCTTCGAGGAATCGCCCTGAAGCGGGGGGTTCAGCGGCGGAGTCGCGAAGCTATACGAAAGCATAATCTGCGGCGCGCATCTTACCACACGGGCTACTCCCAGCCGGTCTTCGAGTTGTACGGCATGGTGAAGCCCATGGCCTCGATCTCGTGGATCTTGCCGCCACTGACCTTGAAAATGTGCGCGGCGGGCAAGTCGAACGGCTTGAAGTTCATGTCGACCTTCTCGACGTCCTTCACGCCGACGATCTTCACGAATTTTTCTTCCATGGGATGCCGGAATTGCGAGAGGCCGAAGACCAGTCCGGTTTCGGGATCGGCAATCCAGACGCGGCGAGGCTCGATGCGCTTGATGTAGTCGAAGGTGTGCGCATGCAGTTGAGCCGCGCAGCCCATCGCTCCCAGAGTTCCGAATCCGGGCTTGTCCGGCGGCGGATTGCTGGTGGTTTGCATTCCGTTCTCGCGCCGTACGCAATCATCGGCAAACGGCGCATCGTTGGCGTCGGCCGTGACCAGCGCCTCGTAATAGGAGGCGCCGATTTTCAGCATTTCATCGCGAGGCACGCGCTCCGACGGCGGAACCGTGGCGAGCAAGCCGGGCCGCGGCGTCTGTAGATTGGCGAGGCTTCGCTCGCTAAGGTTGCGCGCGATCAAATGCTCGGCTTCGGCGATCTTCCCGTTGACGATCTTCAGCCGCAGGGCCAATTCCACCGGCTTGTCGTTCTCCTGCATGATTCCAAGGAATCCGACCTCTTCGGAAACAGGGTCGGGCACATAGATCTTGAAGGTCGTGGGGACCGCGGACGCGGTTTTCCAAAGCCCATCGCCGGGCTTCATGGGAACCGTGTTTTCCACGAACTTAACAGTCGGCGAAAAGTGGACCTGCGAAGGATCGTGGGCGACAACAGCGGCCAGATATGTATCGACGGTGTCTTTCAAACACGTGCGGTCACATTTCTTCGGGCTGGCTTGCAGTTGCTGTGCGACGGCCAGCACGCAGGTCGAGACGAGCAGGATTGTGATTGCTTTGCATATGGTCTTCATGGTGTTCCCCCCTTGTTGCCGACCATTCACGCTGTCACCCGAATAGCAAAACGCCACAGTATATACATCATTGAGGGCGCCAGAGCTAAAGCTATTGACGCCGGAAGATTCCCGCGCTACATACTCTGCGGCAACAACGTTTTTCGTTATACTTTGATATTCTTTGAGCGTGGGGGTAGGTGCGCATGTCCTTTGACAAAAGAATACTCGGCGCTGCCGCGCTGGCCTTGGTGGTGACGCTTCTTTCTTCTGTCGCCGCCGCCCAGGAAGAGCCGAAGCGCCCGCCGCCGGTGCCGGGCTTTCCGATGGGCCCGTCCGGGCGGGTCACGAGCTTCACGGCCGATCCCAGCACGATTCAGCCGGGCCAGTCTTCCACTCTGACGTGGGCTGCCGTGAACTCGGACGACACTTCGATCGATCAGTGCGTGGGAGTTGTGCCGACCAGGGGAAGCCGCCAGGTCTCTCCCACGGCGACGACCACCTACACATTCACCGCCGCCGGCCGCGGCGGCACGGACAAGAAGTCCGTCACGGTGACCGTGCCCGGCACGACTCCGGCCCCGGCGGGCTCCAATGCCGGTTGCGTGGCCGAGAAGGACATGCCCATACCCCAGATGGACGGCCACCCGGACCTTTCCGGCGTCTACATCGGGGGATTCGGCATCACCAACCGAGCCAATCCCACGCTGAAGCCCGGCGCCGAAAGCTTCAGGATTATTCCCAAGGAAGACGACCTCGGCCAGGGAGTCCTCTGCGTCCCGCCGGGAGTGCCTGCTGCCACGATGCAGCCGTATCCGTTGCAGATTGTCGAGAAGCCCGGACTCGTGGTGATCCTCTACGAGGCATATCACATCTTCCGCGTCATCCATACGGACGGACGTCCTCATCCTACCGACCTCGATCCCACGTGGATGGGAAACTCGGTAGGTCACTGGGACGGAGACACGCTGGTTGTGGATGTGACCGGCTTCAACGACAAGACGGAGATTGCCGGTTTCCATCACACGACGGCGTATCACGTGGTTGAGCGCTACCGCCGCACCAAGTATGACATCGTCCAGTACGAAGCTACCGTCGAGGACCCGAATGTCTTCGCGGCGCCGTGGAAATACGGTGGGACCCTGAAACTTCATTCGGAGTGGGAGATTCAGGAGTACGTCTGCGAGGAGAACAATCAGAAGTACCAGGACCTATTGAACAAAAAATAGCCTGGACGGTTACACTAGATCGACTGGCCTGTGAAAGGGCCTCATTCGGGGGAATGTCAATGAAAACGAAGTCCGCCATCTTGCTTGCGTGTCTCTTGCTTGCGTGCGCCGCGCCGGCGTTCGCACACCATTCGGTGTCGATGTACGACATGGCGCATCCCACGACCGTGACCGGTCTCGTGACGAAGCTGGATTGGACGAATCCACACGGGTACATTTACGTCGACGTGAAGAACGACAAAGGCGAGATCGAACACTGGGCCATCGAAATCGACAGTCCGAATTTTCTGAAGCACAACGGCTGGACGAGCACCACGGTGAAACCCGGCGACACGATTACCTGCACCGGCGGCCGCGCCAAAAGCGGGGCGCTGACCATGCGTTGCACGATCGTCAAGCTCTCGGATGGCTCGGAGCTCAGGTCGTAGAGCCGCATGCCCATCTTCCACTTTTGCCAGTGGCTCGAAGCCACGTCCGTTGGGGCTGCCATACGTGACTCGAGTTGGCTGTTCCCGGTCATCGAATCGATTCACGTTCTCGGTATCACCGTGTTGGTCGGCTCGACCGGATTGTTCGATCTGCGTCTGCTCGGCCGCGGCTTTCTGGGGCGCCAGCGCGCTTCGCAGGTGGCCGAGCAAGTCATGCCGTGGGCTTGGGGCAGCTTCGCCGTAATGTTCGTCACCGGCGTGCTGATGTTTTCTTCCGAGGCCACGAAGTGCTACACGAGCTGGTTTTTTCGGATCAAGCTGGGACTCCTGCTGCTCGCAGGGCTGAACGCATTCATCTTTCAGTTCGGAACCTATCGCCAGATTGCCAATTGGGATGAGGCTGGCACGGTGGCGCCGGCAGCCGCCCGGGTCACGGCCTGGGTTTCCTTGCTGCTCTGGGTTTTTATTGTATTTGCCGGGAGGGGAATCGCGTACTATTAGCGCGGTCCGGGGGGACCGCCGCATGCGCTTCTGCCATTGGCTCTCACAGACGTGGTTTATCGCCTGGATCACCAATTCCGTCGTGATGTCCACGATCGTCGAGTTGACGCACTACTTCAGTCTTTTCCTGCTCGTAGGATCGATCGTAATCGTCGATTTGCGCATCATGGGTCTCGCGGCGCGGCGCCGCAGCCCCACCCAACTGGCCGATGATCTGTTTCCCCTGATGTGGACGGGCCTGGCGCTGAATTTCCTGTCCGGGTTCCTGCTCTTTGCGGGTGACGCCCCGACTTTCTGGGTCAACTGGGTGTTCCACATCAAATTGACCGTGGTTTTGATCGCGGTGATCTTCGGCATCATCGTTCAGTGGAACGTGCGCCGGTGGGATCGGCCGTCCGGCATACCAATCGGAGCAAAGCTGCTGGCTTTTGTCTCGCTGGCGTTGTGGATCGGGTCGATTCTTGCGGCAGTCGAAGTTCCGGCTCTAACGAGCGTAGGTTAGCCACAGCAAGCGAATGGGAGGACGGGCGGAATGTACCATCTTTTGTTTTCCTTCTGCGAGTGGCTGCAAAACACGGATTGGGCCCTGAATGTCGCGGGTTCCACGTGGGCTTATCCCTACGTTCAGATGATCCACTTTACGGGCTTGTCACTGTGGGTCGGTACGAACCTCGCCCTCGATCTGAGCCTCCTCGGAGTGGGTCGCAAGCGCATGATGCCCGCTGAGCTCTCCGATGCGCTGTTTGCCTGGAATTGGATCGGTCTTGGCATCGCGGTTACCGGGGGATTCATGCTGTTCGCTACGGCCGCGACGTCTTTCATCGTCAACCCCGCCTTTCAACTCAAGCTCGGACTGCTTCTGCCCCTGGGACTCATCCTCCATATCATCGTCCAGCGCAAGGCGCGCGTGTGGGGCCAGACGGCGACAACGCCCGCCGTCGCGAAGTTTGCTGGTTTTTTCGAACTGGTGCTGTGGCTATCGGTTGCCACTGCGGCTGTGTCCATCCCCATTTTCGAGCACATTTAGGGTGAGTCGTTGAGGGCTTTTTCCCGCTGTCTCGCAGTCGGCTTCGCAGTCTCTATGATCTTCTCGGGTTGCACCAAGAAGGAACCGAGCGAGGGCGGCCAGGCCGCCGCTCCTACCGCGACCGTTGACCGCGCCACTGCCGGAACGATCGCGGGCACCGTCACTCTCGATGGCGCGCAGCCGGCGCCGCGAAAGATCATCATGACCGCCGGGCCCGAATGTGCCAAGCTGCACTCCTCGCCACTGACGTATCCCGAAGTCGTTACGGGCGACCATGGCGCGCTCGCCAACGTCCTCGTCTACGTGAAATCCGGTCTCGGCAACTATCGCTTCGATGTTCCCGCAACGCCCGCCACGCTCGACCAGGTGGGCTGCATGTACGAACCCCACGTTCTTGGCCTGATGGCCGGACAAGCCCTTGAGGTCAAGAACACGGATCCCATCATCCACAATGTCCACCCGGTCTCCCGAAACAATCGCGGATGGAACAAGTCTCAGCCGGTCGGGTCCGCTCCCATCGAGGCGTCGTTCGAGCATCCCGAGTTCGCCATGCCCGTCCTTTGCAACGTTCACCCCTGGATGCGCGCTTTTCTCTTCGTCTTTGCTCATCCGTACTTCGACGTCACTTCGACGACGGGATCGTTTGAACTGAAGAATCTTCCGCCCGGCACCTACACAATCGAGGCCTGGCAGGAGAAATACGGCACCCAGGAACAGACGGTCACGCTCGGGCCCAAAGAATCGAAATCCCTGGCGTTCACCTTCAAGTCCGCACCCTGAGCCGTCTCCGGCGGGGAACTCCTTAGCCCTGTATGAGTTGTCCCCGCTTTATGAATTCCTTATAGATCGCTTACACCTCGTTTACCGCTGGAGCGCTACCGTAAGGCTGACCGTACGCACAGTTGCAAGACGGTTCTTTATGATTGCTTCCCCCCACCCCGGCGACCGGGTCGGTCCTTACCGGATCGACAGCCTCGTGAAGAGCGGCGGCATGGCCTCCGTCTTTCGCGGCACGGATACGCGCACCGACCACCCGGTCGCCATAAAAATTCCCCATCCTCAGATGGAGGCCGACGTTCTGTTTTTCGACCGCTTTCATCGCGAAGCGGAAATCGGCAGGACGCTCGATCACCCCGGTGTTGTGAAGGTGCTGCCCGAAGAAGATTCCGGGCGCGTCTGCATGATCATGGAGTGGGTCGAGGGCCGTCCCCTGCGCGAGATTCTCGACGAGGAAAAGAAACTTTCGCCGGAGAGAGCGGGACGCATCGCGCGCGGCGTCTGCGATGCGCTCGGCTACATTCACAGTCACGGCGTGGTTCACCGCGATCTCAAGCCGGACAACATCATGGTCGATGGCCACGATCGCATCAAGCTCATCGACTTCGGAATCGCGGGGCAAGCGGGAGTGCGGCGCCTCACGTTCACGAAATTCACGAAGGCCATGGGAACGCCCGACTACGTTTCTCCGGAACAGGTCAAGGGAAAGCGCGGCGACGCCCGAAGCGACGTCTACTCTCTCGGAGCGATCCTCTACGAAATGGTCACGGGCGAGGTGCCGTTTCAAGCGCCCAACCCGCTCACGGCGTTGAACCAGCGCCTGCTCGCGGCGCCCCCTCCACCGCGCGAAATCGATCCGGAGATTTCGCCCCAGTTGGAGGAAATCATTTACCGGGCGCTGGAGCGTGAGCCGGCGCACCGCTATGCGATCGCGCGCGAGTTCGCCTGGGATCTCGAGCATCCCGATCAGGTCGGAGTTGAGGAGCGGCGTGAGTCGAGGAATCTCAGAGCTTCGCGCGTTCCATCGAAAGGCTTCAATTGGTCGTACGTTGCGTTGGCGCTGATCCCCATCGTCATCTTTGCATTGCTTCTGCTCGTCGCCCGCCAGCAGTAATTGTTCTGCTCCCGTCTCAACTTCGATCAGGCTGAGAAGACCGCAGCTTCTGGCGCGTGTCCACGTATCTCACAATTCTGTAAGCACTTGCGCGGCCCCTACGCGATTAGTCGCCAAAACTCCTTAATCTCAAATCCTGATGACACGCAATCCGATTTTGGATTTGCATGTTTCGCAGCAGGCTTCCTAAAGTGGAGTATGAACGCGTACTCTGAGCGAAGCGAACGTCACGAGATTGAGGTCCTGCACGAGATCGGCGAGCGCATTGCCGCCTCCGACCCCCTATATACCGTTCTGAAACTGGTCGTCGAGTTCGTGGCGAGCGTCGTGAAGTGCGACTCCTGCTTCGTCTACGTTCTCGAAGGAGACGAACTCATTCTCCGCGCCTCCAAGAACCCACACTCGGAGGCCGTGAACCGGCTGAAACTGAGGATCGGGCAGGGAATCACGGGCTGGGTCGCGGAACACAAGAAGCCCGTGGCGATTGCCAGCAAGGCCTCGCTCGATCCGCGTTTCCAGTCGTTCCACGAACTGCCCGAGGACCGCTTCGAAGCGTTTCTCTCCGTGCCCATGCTGTGCCGCGACAAGCTTGTCGGCGTGATCAACGTGCAGGATCGCGACTCGCATATCTACAGCCAGCGGGAAATCCATCTGATCTCGACCATCGGTTTTCTGGTGGGGCCCGAAATCGAGTTGGTGCGCCTGGAAACCGCGAGCTCGCGGCTCTCCGAGCTCTCCGAGGCGCGCCAGTTGGTCGAAACGGCTCAGAAAATGCTCGGCCGCAATCTGCGGATCAGTGAAGAGGACGCCTACCTGATCTTGCAAAAGGAGAGCCGGCAGCGCCGCAAGTCCATGAAGGAAATTGCCGAAGCCATCCTGATCGTCGACGAAATCCTGAGCGGGCAGCGCGGCTCCGGCCCCTGTTAGTTCCGTGCCTTGTTGGCCGCGGTTATGGCTGCTTGGCGCGCTCGCGGACCATGAGGATGGGCTTGGGGACGGAGTTATTTGGGGAGTACGGCTGGCCGTCGATAAGCTGCGTGAGTTCGCCCTCCTGCGCGTTCTTGGGCACGAACTTCCATTCCGTCGAGGGGGCGTACTGATCCTTCTGGATGGCCACGAAATAGAGTGCGCCGGATTTGACGCGGACGTTGAGCAGGGGGCCGTCGCCGAAGTCCTTGTGCGTGTCGTCGTTGAGGTTTCCGTCTTTGTCGCGGCCGATATCGAAATTGTTCAGCGTGCCGGCAATGCTGCCCCTATCTTCCCGGACGACGAGGATCGCAAAGACTTCTCCCTTGAAGCTCGCCTTCCACGTGCCGAGGAATGGTTTGAGGTCAGGCTGGGTTTCCTTGGTCTGCTGCCCGCTTTGGCCGGCGAAGGCTGAAAACACGGATGCGCCGAGGCAGGCGAACGCGAAGAGCAACGAACCGCCGAGGAGCAACGCTGCGGCCCTGCGTCCGTTCGCTGTCCGACTGCGGCGGGCGAGTTTCATCGTCTTCCTCCAAACGTCTTTTGGCGGATGCTACGATCCGGTAGAAGAGTAGTGCCGAGTCCCGAGATTCCAAAGAAAAATAGCGAGCGCGAGGAAAACGGCCGCAACGACCGGTACGAACGGCGCGTACTCCGGCACAACCGCGCGTCCGAGCAGGCGCACGCTCGGATAAAATGACGCGAGCCCGAAGGGAATGATCCAGCAGAGGACGAATTGCACCGCGCCGCTGTAGATCGAAAGCGGGTAGCGGCCAAAGGCAATCACGTTCCACACCGGCGGATGCACTCCGACGCGGTCCTCGAACCAGAACGACAGCGTGGTCAACATCAGGAAAATCGCAAGGTAGATCACACTCGCGCAGATTCCAAAGAAAACAAGCATCGCCATTTTCCACGGCGTCCAGGCGACATGCAGGCGATGCGCCGCCCATCCCATGCAAAAGAGCCCCGTCACAATCCCTTGCAGCGCCTCGATGCGAAACGTTTCGAACAGAATCTGGAAAAGAGATGAGATCGGCCGGAGCAGGATGCGATCGAATTTCCCTTCGATGATGTAATCGTTCCCGAAATTGTACACATTCGCCGCGAGGATGTTGAAAACACCGTACGGAACCAAAGAGAAGCCGTAAAGGAAGACTTCCTCCGGCAGGTTCCATCCTCCAAGCTGCGGCGCTTTCCTGAACAGGACGAGCACGAACGCAAGTCCGAAAAGCGTCGCTGCAAAGCTGGTGATCACGCTGACGACGAAGTCGCCGCGATAGCCCAACTGCACTTTCGCGTATTGCGTGAAATAGTCGAACAGGAGCATGAAGTACCGCGAGATATTGGCGGCAACGGCGGCGAGGCCGACATTCTTTTCGCGCGACGAATTGGGAGGCAGAACCGTGGCGTTCACGCTAGCCTCCCTGCACCGTCATGTCGCGCAAGCAGCGGTTCCACCAGAGATGAGCCATGACGAGCAGCGCCACGACCCAAAGCCACTGAATTCCGAGCGCGCGCAGCGACTGCGAGTGGTTCAGGTTGCCGAGATAGATTTGCAGCGGCGTGTACGCGATGTGCTCGAACGGCAGCCACGCCATCACCTTGCGCACTCCCTCCGGGAAAAACGACATGGGCAGCAACAGCCCCGACAGCAATTCGATCAGCCACTGTTTCGCGCGGACCAGCGCCAGGATCGACTTCAGCGGAATCGCGCACGTCCCGATCATGAAGCCGATGGCGCCCATCAGGAAGAAGCTGCCGAGGACGGATCCGAGAAAAATATAGAAATGTCCGCGAGATGCCGGCCCCTGCATCGGAAACACGAACGCGACGACGGCCGCCGTCGGCACCGTCAGCAGGCCGAGGCGAAAGGCCGACTCGCCCATCGAACGGCAGATCCACATCCACTGCACCGACACGGGCTTGATCAGGTCCATCGAGATTCTGCCGTCGATCACCTCGTAGGCCATTTCCTGATCGATTGTGTTCGTGTAGAACGAGCGGATGATCCAGCCGACGCTGACGTAGGTGAGCATCTGCGCCATGTTGTAGCCCGCGATCGATTGCCCCGGGTGGTAGACCGCGCTCCAGATGAAGTAATAGATCGTGACGTTCAGCGAGTACGTGATGATCCCTGTGAAGTAGCGCAGGCGGAACGCGAGGATGTTGACGAATCCCACGCGCGCGAATCCCGCGTACGGCGCGAGCGATTCGATCAGCTCGCTCATACGCCGACCTCCAGGGAGGCTTCGCCGGCGTAGATGCGCTTGACGATTTCTTCGATGGGCTCGTCTTCGATCAGGAGGTCGCGGACTTCGACGGCCGCCAAAACCTGGCGGATCAGATCGGCGGTGGCGACTTTCGCGCGGTCGAAGCGGATGCGATAGGTCAACTGATCGACCTGGTCGAGTTCGAGACCGTCGCGCGAGAAGGCCGACATGCCGGCGACCTGCGCGCGATCTTTCAGGACACACTTGATCTGCTTCGTGCGCAGCAATCTTTCCTTGAGTTTGTCGAGCGGGCCGTCGTAGAGGACGCGTCCGTGGTCGATGATCATGATGCGGCGGCACAATTCCTCGATGTCGTCGAGGTCGTGAGTCGTCAGCAGGACCGTGGTGCGGAATTCGCGGTTGATCGAGCGCAGGAACTGCCGGATGTGGTCCTTGGCGACCACGTCCAAACCGATGGTCGGCTCGTCGAGGAAAAGCAACGGCGGATTGTGCAGCAACGCCGCGGCCAGGTCGCAGCGCATGCGTTCGCCGAGCGACAGCTTCCGCACCGGCGTGTGCAGGTAGTCGCGGATGCCGAGGATTTCGTCGAAGCGCTCCATGCGGGCGTCGAAATCGCGCTGTGAAACGTCGTAAATCCGGCGCAGAAGTTTGAACGATTCGACCACGGCGATGTCCCACCAGAGCTGCGTGCGCTGGCCGAAGACGGCGCCGATCGTCTTCACGTACTGCGCGCGCTGGCGAGAGGGCACGAAGCCGTTGACGCGAATTTCGCCGCTCGTGGGCACGAGGATGCCGGTCAGCATCTTGATCGTGGTGGATTTCCCGGCGCCGTTCGGACCGATGTAGCCGACCATTTCGCCGCGCTCGATGGAGAAGCTGATGCGATCGACCGCGGCAACGGTGCGGTAGTCGCGCACGAAAAGATTCTGGACCGAGCCCCAGATTCCCTCGCGGCGCTGAAAGCTGCGGAAATGCTTGGACAGGTCGTGAACGTAGATCAGCGGTTCCGAAGACATGAACGGGGAATTTTACCACCTGCGACGAGGCCGAGTCGCGCCGAAGACTTCGAATCCTCGTCGAGCCTTATTTGCCTTGGCGCGAAACTCCCCACAAGGTGCTCACGCTATGCCGCGTGGCCCCGGCGCACCAGTTCCTCAACGCGCGCGACGATTTCCCCGATACGCACGGGGCGATAGAACACCGTATCGGCGGGCGGCAGCGGCACCTTCTCCGTGCGCGAAGCGACCAAAATCGCGAGGACACGCTTGATCAGTTCCTGTATCGCAGGATCGCCAGCGATCTCGGAAGTAGCCTCGATCACCACGACCGCGGGCATCTCTCCGGCGGCGATGGCGGCGCCCGCCTCGGCGGCGGATTCCATGCCCAGCGCCTTGATGCCCCGCTCGCGAAGCTCGGCGCGGACGCCGGTACGCAACGCCCAGTCGCGCGCGATCACGAAGACGACTGGCATCTTGCCGCCGGAGTATAGCATCGAGACATAAGCCGCCGGCGGCGGCCGCGAGATGCTTTTCGCGGCACTCTGGAGGGGTTTGCATAGGCAAGCCCGGAAAGGGTCTGTTACAATTTTTGCGATCCCGGGGCAGGCCGCGGCGTGCGGCCTATCATGGCCGAAAACAGCAGACGCAAAACAATCATCCTAGTGGTCGCGGGCATCGCGGTGCTGGTCATCGCCGTGCTAGCGTTGCGCAAAAAGGCGCCGCTCGTGTACGTGGTGGACGTCGCGCGCGAGGACCTGAGCGCGACCGTCACGAGCAATGGCAAAGTCGAGCCGATTGCTCCGGCCATCGCGCGCGCCGAGTTCGCGACTTTCGTCGCCAAGGTGAACGCCGTTGAGGGGCAAGCCGTGCGCCGCGGGCAGGTGATTCTTACGCTCGACGCGGCGGACATCCGGTCGCAACTCGCGCAGGCGCGCGCCGATCTGCTCGCCGCGCAGACGGAACTTCGCAACGCCCGGGCGGGCGGTGCGCCGGATCAGGTCGCGCAGCTCGAAGGCGATTTGCAGGCCGCGCGGGTGCAGGTGGCGAACCTCGAGCGCACCAATAAAGCGCTGGAAGAACTGGTCGCCAAGCAAGCCGCCACACAGGACGAACTCGCGCAAAATCAGGCCAGCCTCGCCAAAGCGCGCGCGAATCTCCAGGCGCTCGAAGCCAGAAAACAGGACTTGGGGCAGCGGTCCGCGGCGATTGTCGAAAGCGCGGCGCTGCGCGTCAGCCAGGCGCAGGAACAGGCGGAGTCGCTCGAAGAGAAAGTGCGCTCGGCTACGGTCACGGCCCCCCTGGATGGAACGCTCTACTCCTTGCCCGTGAATCAGGGCGACTACGTGAAAGTCGGCGACACGCTCGCCGAAATGGCCGACCTGCGGCACGTGCGCGCCCGGGCCTTCGTGGACGAGCCGGATCTGGGGGCGCTCGAACCGAAGCAGGACGTCGAGGTGACCTGGGACGCGAAGCCGGGCCGCATCTGGACGGGCCAGACCGAACAAGTGCCCAAGCAAGTCGTGCCCCGCGGGATGCGCAGCGTGGGCGAGGTGCTCTGCTCGATCGACAACGCGAAGCTCGAGCTGCTCCCGAACGTCAACGTGGAAGTGCGCATTTTGGTTCGCGAGCGGCACGGAGTGATCGTCGTGCCGCGCGAGGCGGTTCACGAGGACGGCGGACAGCATTACGTTTTCCTGCTGGCGGACGACAAACTCCAGCGCCGCAACATCTCGGTGGGCAT
>Ga0181521_10002994_pt1 | contig 20050 bp, 23 predicted proteins | sample PEATcosm2014_Bin_32_FD_119764 | JGI IMG/M metagenome (GOLD analysis project Ga0181521, IMG submission 119764) | Peatland microbial communities from MTU Mesocosm Facility, Houghton, MI, USA - PEATcosm2014_Bin02_60_metaG | ecosystem: Environmental > Terrestrial > Soil > Wetlands > Peat | place... | reverse complement strand
CATCGGCTTCACCGATCCGGAGCGCGGGACCGGCCGCGAGCCGAGCCTGTTCGAGTGGGCGGGCGGGCTGCCCGCCCTGACCCGGATGACCCGGCTGCTGTACGAGAAGCTCGTGCCCGCCGACACGCTGCTGGCACCGCTGTTCGCGGACGTTCCGCCGGGTTATCCGCAGCGCGAGGCGGCGCGGATCAGTCTGGCATTCGGCGGCCCGCCCGCCCTCATTCAGGCCGGCCCAGACCAGGCCAGCAAAGACCACCGAGCGGCTCCCCGAGACGCCGCGACTTCCTTCACGGAGGAGCAGCGGGCGAGCTGGGTGGCACTGGCCGGCCGCGCCGCGGCGGCAGCCGGTCTGCCGGGTGACGCCGCGTTCCGCGCCGCGCTGGGGGCGTTCTTCGAATGGGACGCGATGAACGCGCTGGCCCGGGGCGCCGGCGCAATCGCGGACGCTGCCGTGCCGGGCTGGGACTGGACCCCGGCCGGGCCGCCTGACACCACCCCGGCGGCCGCTGCCGGCGCCGAACCCGAATCGCCGGTCACCCTCCCCGGGCCGGGCGAGCCGGCCAGCTTCGCCGCGCATATCAAGCCGATGTTCCGGGCCAAGGACCGGCAGTCCATGCAATTCGCCTTCGATCTGTGGTCCTATGATGACGTGCGGGCGCACGCCGCTGGCATCCTCGGCCGGCTCGATGACGGCACGATGCCCTGCGACGGGGCGTGGCCGGCCGCGCAGGTCGAGGTATTCCGGCGGTGGACCGAATCCGGCACGCCAGCGTAAGGAGCAGCCCATGATGTTTCTGGTCATCTGCCGACCGAGGTCATCCCGCTGCACCAGGTGAATCTCTGACCCGGCAGACTGAACTGGTGACCACACAGACGTCGGGCGCCCAGGGGTCGCAGGGCACCGCAGGGACCTGCCCGTTCACCATCGACCGGCCGGTCATGCGGCAGCGGTGGGAGCGCCTGACGTTCGTGCACTGGCCGTTCGAACCCGCCGACGTGCAGCGCCTGCTGCCGGAGGGGCTGGCGGTCGAGACCTTCGACGGCGCCGCGTGGGCCGGGCTCGTGCCGTTCTTTATGCGGGTGGCCACGCCCGGCGGCCGCCGGGCGCCATGGGTGTCGAACTTCTGCGAGACGAACGTGCGCACCTACGTCCGGGACGGCGACGGGCGGTCCGGCATCTGGTTCTTCTCCCTCGACGCGGCCCGGCTGGGCGCGGTCGTCACCGCGCGGGCCACGCCCTACCGGCTTCCGTACTTCTGGTCCTCGATGCGGCTTGGCGTGCGCGGCTCTCGGGTCGCCTACCTGTCCCGGCGCCGCTGTCCCGGCCCGGGGGCGGCCACCAGCCGGGTCCGGATCGCCGTCGGGGACCCGATCGCCGCAGGCGCGGTCAGCGAGCATGAGCACTTCCTGACCGCCCGCTGGATGCTGTTCAGCGTCACCCGCGGCCGCCCGGTGGCCGCCCGGGCGTGCCACCAGCCGTGGCCGCTGCACCGGGCCACGGCCGAGGTGCTGGACGGCGGCCTGGTGGCCGCCGCCGGCCTGCCCGCGCCGGAGGGAACACCGCTGGTGCACTACTCACCGGGCGTGGACGTCGCCATCGGCCGCCCTGAGTAGCGAGCCCTGGGCAGCGAGCCTATTTCGGGCTCCGCCGAGCCTAGTGCCTCGCATCGGGCCTGTTCGGCTGATCTGTTCGGCTGATCAATGTTCGGGCCGGAAGGCCTTGAACGAGGTCAGCCTCGTTTCGATGAGCCGGGCGGCGCGATGCACGTCGGCGTTCCCCGCAGCGGAGCCGGCCACGCAGAAACGCCTCCCGCCCTCGCCGGACGGGGAGCCGGTCACGTAGATTTCTGGCAGTCATTCCGGCGTAACCGAAGGGGCATCTGATGACGAGCGTTGATCTACTGACCGATGCGTTCAGCCGGATTCACGACGTGGTGCACAACGCCGTGGACAACCTGACGCCCGGTGAACTCGCGTTCCGGGTGGACGGCTCGGCGAATTCGATCGCCTGGCTCGTCTGGCACCTGAGCCGCATCGCCGATGACCACCTTTCCAGCGCGGCGGGCAAGGAGCAGGTCTGGATCGCCGACGGCTGGGTGGACCGGTTCGGGCTGCCGTTCGACCCGCACGCCACCGGCTACGGTCACGGCGGCGACGAGGTGGCGGCGGTTCAGGTCAAGTCCGGGGAGCTGCTGACCGGCTACTTCGACGCGGTCTACGAGGAGGCCGTCCGCTACGTCAAGGACCTCGACGAGGATGACCTGTCCCGGGTCGTCGACACCTCGTGGACCCCGCCAGTGACCCTCGCCGTGCGGCTGGTCAGTGTGATCTCCGACGATCTGCAGCACGCGGGACAGGCCTTTTTCGTCCGCGGGATCATCGAGCGCCAGCCGTGACCGCCGCGATCTCATGACGGACGAGGTGGCGGCGGAAGGCGCCCCGAGCACGGAACCCGCTGGCCCGCCCGTTGGGCCGCCCGTTGGGCCCCCGAATGCGCTGGCCGTGCCGCGCTACTCCGGCCCGGACACGTTCGCGCGGCTGCCGCGGCTGTCCGACGTCGGGTCCGCCGCGGTGGCCGTCGCGGGGATCCCGTTCGATTCGGGCGTGTCGTACCGGCCGGGCGCCCGCTTCGGGCCGGCGTCGGTGCGGGCCGGGTCAAAGCTGCTGCGCCCCTACCATCCCGGCCTGGACATCGAGCCGTGGACCGGTCACCAGGTCGCCGACGCCGGCGACCTGGCCGCCAATCCGTTCGACCTCCGGCAGGCCATCAGCGAGGTGGAGGCTGGGGCACGCGGCCTGCTGGAGGCCGCCGATTACCTGATCGCGATCGGCGGCGACCACACCATCGCGCTGCCGCTGCTGCGCGCCACCGCGGCGCGGCACGGCCCCGTCGCGCTGGTCCACTTCGACGCGCACCTCGACACCTGGGACACCTACTTCGGCGCGCCGTACACGCACGGCACGCCGTTCCGCCGGGCCGTGGAGGAGGGCGTCCTCGCCCTGGACTGCTCCGCTCACGTCGGCATCCGCGGCAGCCTCTACACCGGCAGTGACCTGACCGACGACCGGAAGCTCGGCTTCGCCACCGTGTCGACCACCGACGTCGCCCGACGGGGCGTGGACGACGCCATCGACCGGGTTCGCGAGCGGGTCGGCGACCGCCCGGTCTACGTGAGCGTCGACATCGACGTGCTCGACCCGGCGCACGCCCCGGGTACCGGCACGCCGGAGCCGGGCGGGCTCACCACCCGCGAGCTTCAGCTCATCCTGCGCGGGCTGGACGGTCTGCGCCTGGCCGGCGCCGACATCGTGGAGGTCGCGCCCGCCTACGACCATGCGGAGCTGACCTCGCTGGCCGCCGCGAACGTCGCCTACGAACTGCTCGGCCTCTTCGCGCTCCAGGCCGGCCATACGCCCTGGGCCGGCCACGCGGTCCGGGCCGGCTACGGGAAAGCCAGCCCGTCATGACGGTCGTCGCCGTCGCCCAGCTCGCGCCGGTCATCGGCGAGCCCGAGCGGAACCGGCGCACCGCCGCCGGTGCGGTCCGCGAGGCCGTCTCAGCCGGCGCCGAGCTGGTCGTGCTGCCGGAGCTGTGCGATTCCGGCTACGTGTTCGAGAGCGAGCAGGAGGCGCGCGACCTGGCCACGCCCGCGGACGACAGCCCGACGCTGCGCCAGTGGCAGGACCTGGCCGCCGCCGGGCCGACCGTCATCGTCGGCGGGTTCTGCGAGCTGGGCATCGACGGGCGGCTCTACAACAGCGCGGCCCTCGTCGATGCGTCCGGGACCCGGGCCCTCTACCGCAAGTCTCACCTGTGGGACCGGGAAAAGCTGGTGTTCACTCCCGGTGGCGCCGCCCCGCCGGTGGTGAGCCTGCCGTTTGGCCGCGTGGCCGTGGTCATCTGTTACGACCTGGAGTTCCCCGAGTGGGCCCGGCTGCCCGCCCTGGACGGCGCCGACCTGATCGCCGCCCCGGTCAACTGGCCGGCCGCGCCCTGCCCACCGGGGGAGCGACCCGCCGAAGTCGTCAAGGCCCAGGCCGACGCGTCGGTGAACGGCGTGTTCGTCGCGGTCGCGGACCGGTGCGGGACCGAGCGCGGGGTCGACTGGATCAGCGGCAGCGTCATCATCGGCCCGGACGGCTACCCACTGGCCGGGCCCGTCCTGGCCGACCGGGCCGCCGTCGTGCTCGCCGACTGCGACCTGGCCCGGGCGCGGCACAAGCGGCTGAACGACCACAACGACCTGTTCGCCGACCGCCGCCCGGAGCTGTACTCGCCGGTCACCGACGGCCGCCCGGAGCAGTACTCGCCGGTAACTTCGGGGGATGATCCGCACCACGGCGATGGAGGCGACGATGCCCCCGACGCATGAGGTCGTTAACCAGGTCCCGCCGCTGACCGGCTACGACGTGGCGGATGACCCGGCCATGCTCGACGCCCTGCGCCGCGAGGGCGCCGGCTGGGCCGAGCCGGAGGTGCGCGAGATCGGCCTCCTCGCCGGCACCGCGCGGGCGGTGCCCTGCTGGCTAACCAGCCGCTGATGGCCAACGTGCTGGCCGACCTGACGGTCGAGTCCGAGGCGGCGACCGCCGTCACCTTCCGGCTGGCCGGGGCGACCGACCGGGCCGCGGCCGGGGATGAGCAGGAAGCGGCATTCCGGCGGCTGGCCCTGGCCGCTACCAAGTACTGGGTCTGCAAGCGCGCTCCGGCGCACGCCGCGGAGGTGCTGGAGTGTTTCGGCGGCAACGGCTACGTGGAGGAATCGGGCCTGCCGCGGCTGTACCGCGAGGCCCCCTTGCAGTCGATCTGGGAGGGGTCCGGCAACGTTGCCGCCCTGGACACGCTGCGCGCCCCGGCCCGCCAGCCGGAATCGGTCGAGGCGTTGTTCGCCGAGGTCGACCAGGCGGCCGGCGCGGACCGGCGGCTGGACGCCGCGATCGCCCGGCTGCGGGCCGAGCTGAGCGACCCGGCGCAGGCCGAGGCGCGCGCTCGCCGTCTCACCGAGGCCCTGGCCGTGGTGCTCCAGGGTTCGCTGCTGGTCCGCTACGGCGACCCGGCCGTCGCCGACGCGTTCGCCGTGTCCCGGCTGGGCGGCGACTGGGGCGGGGCGTTCGGCACACTCCCGGCCGGGGTCGACACCGGCACGATCATCAAGCGCGTCACGCCCGTGCTCCCGCCGTCCTGACCGCCCGGGCCGTGGTTACCCGGTGCGCCGGCCCCCGCAGCCAGCACAGGCCCGGGCGGCCGTACAGCGCGGCTCCGGCGGGACAACCCCCGCAGCGCGGCCCTTAGGGCCGGTGAGATCATCGTTCGGGGGCCTATGGGGCGTCATCGGGAGGTGGAATGCGCATCGGGGTGGTCTTCCCGCAAACCGAACTCGGCGGCGACGCCGGCGCGGTACGGGCCTACGCGCAGGGGGCTGAGGAACTCGGGTTCGGCCATGTACTGATCTACGACCATGTGGTGGGCGCCGACCCCGCAGCCTACCCGGGCTGGAACGGCCCGTACGACGTGCACACCACCTTCCACGAGCCGATGGTGGTGTTCGGCTACCTGGCCGCGCTGACCTCCATGGAGCTCGTCACGGGGATCCTCATCCTGCCGCAGCGCCAGACCGTGCTGGCCGCCAAGCAGGCCGCCGAGGTTGACCTGCTGACCAACGGCAAGTTCCGGCTGGGTGTCGGCATCGGCTGGAATCACGTGGAGTACGAGGCGCTCGGCCAGGACTTCCACACCCGCGGCAAGCGCATGGATGAGCAGATCACCCTGATCCGCCGACTGTGGACGGAGCAGTCGGTGACCTTCCACGGCACCTTTGACCACGTCCCTGGGGCGGGGCTGGCGCCGCTGCCGGTGCAGCGCCCGATCCCCGTATGGGTCGGGGCCCAGTCACCGGTGGCCTACCGGCGGGCCGGCCGGACCGCGGACGGCTGGTTCCCGCAGATGTCGCCGGGTCCCCAGCTCGGCGAGGCGCGCCGGCTCGTGGCCGAGGCGGCCACCCGGGCGGGCCGCGACCCGGCCCGCATCGGCATGGAGGGCCGGGTGACCTGGCGGGGCGACGCTGGCCAGGTGGCGGAGGAACTCCGGCAGTGGCAGGAAGCGGGGGCGACGCACGTTTCCGTCAACACCATGGGCGCGGGCCTGGCAGGAGTCGACGACCACCTCCGCGCGCTGGCCACGTCCTTCGCCGCCGCGAAGGACGTGGCCAGCTGAGGAACGCCAGCTGAGGAACTCTGTCAGAGCGTGTCGTACACGATGACGCCGCGATTGTTCTTCCCGTCGCGCAGGTCCTGGTAGCCCTCGTTGACCTGGTCGAGGGTGTACCGGGTGGTAACGAGCTCGTCGAGCTCGAGCTTGCCCGCGTCGTACGGCCGCAGCAGCTTGACGATGTCGTACTGCGGGTTCGCCGAGCCGAACAGCGTCCCCTTGATCGTCGCGGTTGTGCCTGATCAAAGCTTATGCCCGATCAAAGCTTGTGACGGCCCGCGCCAGATGTCCAGCGTTCAATTGTTGAGCGCTAGCGGGCCTCGGCCGGCCTGAGGGTCCTAACCCCGTCCTAACCCTCGTCGCTCGTGGTCTCAGCCGTCGCCTGCTCGTATAGCTGCTGGATGCCGGCGCCGAAGCGGACGCTGTAAGAGACGGAGGGAGTGTCGCCGCCCTCCTGGTACCCGCCGATCACGCCCACGATGGTCCCGGTCCGCGACCGGGCGTCGAACCGGGTCACCCACGGGCTGCCGCTGGTCCCCCCGGTGTATCCGTCGCACGCGAACCTCAGCTGGGTGGCGCTCTGCCGGGAGGTCCAGTTCACGCAGGCGATGGGGGAGTTCGCGCTGTCCGGGTAACCGGTGACGTGCACCAGGTAGCGGTACCCGGCGTCGGTCTGGAGCTGGCTGGCGCCGAGCACCTGCTCGATGTTCTCCCCGTTGTGCGGCTGGAGCACGACGAAGCCCACGTCGAAGTCGGGGTCGGAGGAGTTCGCCCACTGCGGGGCGACGAGCAGGTGGGCGGGCGTCCACACGCCGAATGGCTCCTTCCCGTCCTGGTAGCCGGGGATGAAGACGATATTGCTGTTGTACCCGCTGCTGCCCCGGCCACCGTTGATGCAGTGCGCCGCGGTGATCAGCAGGTCCTTCCCCGGGCTGGACACCACGCTCGCCGTGCAGAAATGGTCGCCGCTGGCGTCGTGCTCGAACAGCGCCCCGACCCGCAGCGCGCCGCCCGACCCGGCCGTGTGCGAGCTGGCCGTCGGCCCTGGCCGCGGCACCCGGCCGGGCGCGATCCCGAACGGACGCGCCCCGAGCAGGTGGGCCCGGTCCCAGAAGGCGGGCGCGCCGGCGAGGCCATGACGGTGCCCGGCCGACCCAGCGTGCGAGCCTGCCGAGCATCCGGCCATCAGGGCCAGCGCCACCACGACGGCGCAGGCGCCGAGTGTCCTTCGCACCGCATTCACTCCCGGATGTTCGTCATCACCCCAGGTCGCCAGCCTACTGACCGCCAGATCTTGGCCGCCGAACGGACCTGGCGGTAGTGTCCCAGCGTCTGGCCGAGTCAGGCTCGCTGAAGCTCGGCCTGGGCGAACAGCCGCAGGATCGGCCAGCTGTAGAAGGGGCTGTAGGACGCCCACCGGTAGTCGCCGCCCTGCTCGTACCCGCCGATGTCGCCGACCACGGTCCCGCGGCCGGTCACCGTGTTGAGGTGCAGGATCCACGGGCCGCCGCTGGTCCCGTCCCAGAAGCTGTTGCAGTAGAACTCCATCTGGCCGGTCTCGAACTCGAAGCTGGTGGTGGCGCACCCGATCGGCCGATCGTCGGTGTCGTTGTAGCCGATGACGGTGACGCGATGGGCGTACCCGGTGCCGGCGCCCAGCCGGAGGCCGCCCGTGACGGACTGGATCGACCGCCCGGTACCGGGCGGCGGCGTGACCGCGAGGAAGGCGAAGTCGAGGTTCCGGTCGTGCGATTGCTTCCAGCCCGCCGCGACCGTGATGCTCCGGACGGCCCACGATCCGTACGGACTGACCCTCTGGTGCCACTCGGGCACATACGCGACGTTGGCGGCGTAGCCAGTGCCGTACATGCAGTGCGCCGCGGTGAGGACGAGATCACGCCTGGCGCTGTCTACCACGCTGGCGGTACAGAAATGCGCCTGGCTGCCGGTCGTAAAGAAGAGCGCGCCGACGGTGGGAACCCCGTTGAAATATGTTGGGTTCGGGATCCGCGGTGACGCCCCGGCCGCACCGGTACTGGCCCCTTCCGGGTTAGCGCTGCCTTCCGGGTTAACAATGGCGGGTTCCGGCCTGGCCTGCCCGGCCGGTGTCGCGCTCGCCATGCGCGTGGCCGTCCAGAACTCGCGGGCCGTCGCCTGTGCCGCCGTCCCGATGGTGTGGATGATGGCCTGGGTGGCCGGCGTGCCGCCGGTTACGGTGCTGGTCACTGGGCTGGTCACGGTGCCGGTCACTGGGCTGGTCACGGTGCTGGTCGCTGGGCTGGTGGCTGCGCCGGCGGCGCCACCCGATACGGTCACATAAGCGGACACGGTCAGGGCGGCGGAGGCCACCGTGCTCAGCTTGCTCGGGTGCTGTCGCAGCCGCATGCCCATAGCCGACCTCCGTTGTGTGTTCCGAAAAATGGTGTGTTTTCCGCAAACCCGCGCACGCTCAATCAGTTATGAGGTTCCCGCTGTTGAGAAGTGTGTGTCAAGAGGAGACGGAGGCCGGTCCTCGGCGGATGCCCTGGTTGTGCGCATGCTACTTTCGAGTAACATGAACGGGCGCTGTGGGAGAACACCAGCTTCGAGGGGGCAAAGTGAGCCAGACACTGCCGGCTGACCAGCGGAAATCCGGGCCCTGCTCCCGGACAAGGTCGTCACGCACGCGCACGTCCGCGACGTCGATCTGCCCGACCTGTGCATGATCATGGGCGCCGGCTGGCCGTTCCACCTGGGCGGGATCACGCCCTACCTGGATCGCACCGGCATCGCCGAAAGGGTCACCGGCTCCCGCCTCCAGCCCGCCTGACGGGGCTGGCTGCCCCGGGCCGGCCCTCCCTCCCGGTGCCGCACCGGCCTCCCCGCAAGGCCTGCCCCCCAACGTGTGACGAAGCCCGCGCACAGCGCGGGCTTCGTCACACCTTGACGACTCCCCGCCCTGAAGGACGGGGATTCCCGGGCTCACGCCCGGGGGGTTCCTGTTTCATAGCCGACCGCACCCGGGAGGACCCGGAGTGTCTGACATCAGCTCCGCAGGCATCGGCGCCGGTTCCGGCGCCTACGGCAAGACCTGCCGCCAGGATGTTCTTCGCCGCGTTGATGTCCCGGTCGTGCCGGGTACGGCAGGACGGGCACGTCCAGTGCCTCGTGTTCAGGCTGAGGTCGGCGAGCAGATGCCCGCACGCCGAGCACGTCTTCGAGCTCGGGTACCAGCGGCCGATCACGATCAGGTGCCGACCGGCCCGCGCCGCCTTGTATTCCAGCATGCGGCGGAAGGTGCCCCACCCGCAGTCGCTGATGGCCTTGGCCAGCGACCGGTTGCGGACCATGTTCTGCACGGCCAGGTCTTCGATCACGATCACGTCATGGTCTCGGACCAGGGCGGTGGAGGTGCGGTGCAGGAAATCGGTGCGGGACGCGCGGACCTTCCGGTGCGCGCGGGCAGCCTTCGCCTTTGCCTTGGTCCGGTTCGCGGAACCGCGCTGGGAAGGGGGAGCGGCGTTTCCTCCCCGGCCTGAAGTCCGGGGCCTCCACGCCGCGATCTTGATGAGCGCGGGAAAGCTTGAACCTGCACTAAGTATCCTGTTTGTCCCCTGCGGTGACATCCTGCGGGGGCGCGCGATTTTTCGATCCGGCCGGATCGCGGGAGCTATGCCGACGGGGCAACAGGCGGTGGGTAATCCGTTGGCGGTGGCTGGTAGCCGGCGGACGTGGGATAGCCAGCCGGAGGGTATCCGGGCGGCGGGGCCTGGCTCATGTGCGCCGCGGTCAGCCGGTAGTAGACCAGGCTGACGACGATCGCGATGAACGGCGCGATCAGCGTGCCGGAGACGATGTCGCCGATAAAGCTCCGCGCCGCGAGCGGCAGCACCGCGAAGATGATCGACACCACGATCCGCACGGCAATCAGGATCAGGAACACCACCACGTAGGTGCCGAACACGTTCCAGGCGAATCCCCGGACGGTGCGCCAGCTCTGGCCGAACGATGCCAGCGCGCGCGATTCACCGATGACGATGGACGGCACGATCAGCGACCAGTACGTCAGAAGGATCAGGCCCGGCACGATGAGGAGCGCGAACCCGATCACGATTCCGATCGTGGCCAGGATCGACGCGGCCGCCACGGGCAGCACGTACGGCAGCGCCGCCGACAAGGTGCTGCGCAGGTCGAGGTCGACCCGGCCGTCGCGGACGTCCTGCACCGCCTTCACCAGCGCGGCCTGCAGCAGGAACATGCAGAACAGATCGATGACCGAAGCGGCCGCGCTGCCCGCTAGGCCGAAGGCCGCCGACAGCAGCGCGGCGATCGCCGCCGCGACCAGGTAGAGGACGAACGCGATCACCAGGAAGTGCGCGGCGTAGGTCTTGTACGTCGCCCACGATTCGCGCAGCACCCCCGTCAGCGGGCTCATGTGAGCATGCTAAGGGAGCGGGCCGGGCGGCGCTAGGACGCCTCTGAACAACGCTGGTCGCGCGACCCGGCCTGGCAGGCGTCCCGGCTCGTCATAGCGTGCTCTGGCTTACGTGGAAGGCGGGTATCGCGGGCCATCGGCATCGGCCTGGCGACCGGCAACGTCGCGAGCATCGCGACATGCGCGCTCGTACCGCTCATCGGCATAACCGCGCGCATCAACGGCGAGGAACACGAACTCACCGCCAGCCTTCCGGGCTACCGCGACTACATTCAAGGCCGGCCGAGGCTCATTCCGCGCATCTGGTAAGAGCGCCTGGGCTGAATGTTTACCCGCGAAGGTGCCCGCCGCTTCGCGCGAGCCATGTCGCTTCTGAAGACGAGCAGCAAGGAAGTGAAAAACTGATGCTTGCCGCTCTGCTCTTCGTGGCCGCAGCAGCCGCCTTGATCGCTATTCTCCTGCTGGCCCTGGTGGTCGTCGGCATCCACCAGGAGCCGCAGAACACCGAAATGGCCAGACAGGCGCGGCGGCCAACGGCGCGATGCCTGCGGAGCTGATATCAGACACTCCGGGTCCTCCCGGGTGCAATCGGCCGTGAAACAGGTACCCCCGGGCGTAAGCCCGGAATCCCCGTCCTTCCGGGCGGGGAGTAGCTGGAAGAGCGACGGCGGTGACGCCCGGCGCTTCCGCCGGGCGATCGTGGCGCGGTTCGGCCCAGCTGAAGGCCCAGCCGAAGGCGCCGTCGAATGCGCCGCGTGGCGCTACAGCGAGCGCATCCTGACGCCGCTCCGCCCGGCTATCCGCCAGGTGGCCCGGGCGCTGCTCGTGCATCCCCGGCCGCTGCCCTACCAGGTCACGTCGGCGATCGCCGGCCCCTGCCGCGTCCCCGGCGGAATGTCAGACCCGCCGGCGACCATGGGATCGGGCCGGTAAACCGAGGGCGGGAGCCGTCATGTCTGTGAAATCGTTCACCATCTCCCCGCGGGGACCGTTCTCACTGGCCGAGGCGGCGTCCTTCGGGTTCGGCCAGCGGGAGGGCCAGGACACTGGCGCCGGGAAGACGACGCTGATGCGCCTGGCGTTCTGCGTCGATGGCTACGCCGGGCAGGCGGGGGTCGAGGTTCGCCAGGACGCCGCCGGGGACGTGCACGGCACCGGTTACCTGCCGCCGGGCACCGACCCGGCGGCCGTGCGCGACCAGGTCGCCCGGGTGCTCTCGCTCGACCACGACGCCACGGAGTTCGTCCGGGCCGGCGAGCGGGACCCAGTGATCGGCCGGCTGCAGGCCGCCGCGCCGGGCCTGCGTCCCCCGCTGTTCTACTCCCCCTATGAGGCGGCGGCCTGGGCTGTGCTCAGCGCCCGCCGCCCGGCCCAGCAGATGATGCAGGTCCGGGCGCTGCTGAGCGAGACCCACGGCCGCGTCTTCGACCTGGCCGGCCAGCGGCTAGCCGCTTTCCCGACGCCCAGCCGGCTGCTCCGCGTGGAGTCGTTTCCCGGTCTCGGCCCGGACAAGATCCAGCGCCTGCACGGAGTCGCGCGGGCGGCCCTCGAAGGCCGGCTCGACGTCAGCGCGCTCAAGGGCCTGGGCCCCGAGGCGGCGATGACCGAGCTTCAGTCGATCAAGGGAATCGGCCCCTTCTACAGCGCGCTGATCGTGATCCGCGGGACCGGGTTCACCGACGTGCTGCCGGTCAGTGAGCCACGGGCGCTGGCGCTGACCGCCCAGCTCTACGGCCTGGATAAGCCGCCGTCCGAGCCGCAGTTCCGGGCCATGGCCGAGCCGTGGCGGCCGTTCCGCAGCTGGGCCGTGGTGCTCATCCGCGCCGCCGCGAACCGGATCCTGGGTCGCGACCTCGCCACGCCGGCTCCCGCTGGCTAGCCTGGGACGATGGGCGGGTTTCAGGGTGCTCGCGAATTCGCGCTCTCCTTGCCGGGGGCCACCGAGGAACCGCACTTCGACATGTCGTCGTTCCGCGTGAAGGGCAAGATATTCGCCACCGTGCCGCCGGGGGAGGAGTTCCTGCACGTGTTCGTGGATGAGGCCGAAGCGGAGACCTACGTTGCCGAGGATCCGGCCGCGTTCGCCCCGCTGCTGTGGGGTCAGCGGGCCCGTGGACTGCGTGTTAACCTCGCCGCCGCGGACGATGCGCGCCTGGAGGAGCTCATCGAGGACTCCTGGCGCCGCAAGGCCCCGAAACGGCTCCTCGCCGAACGCGACGTCGGCCGCGACCGGGGACCCGAGCCCGCCGGGCCGCCCCCGGTCGCCGATTAGTTCCGGGTACGCGGATCGTCTCCCGGTACGAGGCACCACCAGACGGCTCGGCCGGCTGCCGGAGACCGTCGGCACCGGGAAGGGAGCACACGATGCTCGGGAAGACAAAAGCGTTCAGCGGATTTTCCGTCGACGACATCGAAGAGGCGCGGCAGTTCTACGGTGACACGCTCGGCATCGACACGTCCGAGCAGTACGGCATGCTGACGCTGCACCTGGCCGGCGGCCGGGACACACTGGTCTACCCCAAGCCGGATCACACCCCGGCGGCCTACACGATCCTCAACTTCGAGGTCGACGACATCGACCAGGCCGTCGACGGGCTGGCCAGCCGCGGGGTGCAGTTCGAGCGCTACGACGGCCTGGGGCAGGACGAGAAGGGGATCAACCGCGCGGGCGGCCCGTATATCGCCTGGTTCAAGGACCCCGCCGGCAACATCCTGTCCGTTCTGCAGCCGCGTTAACGCAGCGGTCGCGGCGGTGCCGCCTGTGCGCACCGCCCGCGCCGGGCCGCCTGTGCGCACCGCCCGCGCCGGGCCGCCTGTGCGCACCGCCCGCGGAACGGCCGAGCTCGGCGCGCTGGCCGCCGCTATCGTTAAGCCGGTGACAGACACGCGGCCGGATGAAGACGTGCGTTTCGTGATCCAGCGCGAACTGAGCCTGGTGCAACCGGGCGCGACGGCGCAGGTGGAGGCGCTCCTGCACCCGGACTTCTGTGAGGTCGGTCCCTCGGGCTGCCGCCTCGGTCGCCGCGAAGCCATCGTGGCTCTCGCCACCCGTCAGGTGCCGCCAGCGCCGGGCAACGGGACACCGTCCGCAACGGGGCCGGCCGCGGCTGCGGGGCTGACCGGGATCCGGCTGTCCGGCACGGTCATACTCGTCAGCTACGTCAGCGAGCAGGACGGGCAACGTTCCCACCGCAGCTCGCTCTGGCTGAAGACCGGCCCCAGCTGGCGCCGGTACTTCCACCAGGCCACGCTGATAACCGTGGGCAAGCCCTAATACCGTTTACTTGCGAGATCTGACACCGGGCGCGGTAACCAGCCGCCAGGCGAGGCTGAGCAGCTGTGGGAGGCGGTCGCTGACCCCTCCCGCCGCAAGGTGCTCGACCTCATCCTCGTCTATGGCGAGGCGACCCCCACCATACTGGCCGCCCAGCGCTGCTCAGCGCCGGCTGGCGCAGCCGACGCACCTGGTCGCCGTCGGGCGGGCGGCCAGGCGCTCGGGCGCGATGGGCTGGCCGCAGATCGCGCACCGCCCGTAGGTGCCGTCCGCCACGCGCCGCAGGGCCGCGTCGATCCCGGCGAGGTGGTCACGCGCCTGCTCGATCAGCGCCACGAGGTGCTGGCGCTCGAAGGCGATCGTCGCGCCCTCCGGGTCGTGCTCGTCATCGGCGTTGGCCGCGACGGACGATTCGACGATGCCGGCGAAATCCCGCTCCAGGCCCGTGAGCCGCTCCTGCGCGCCGGCCCGCTCGGCGGCCAGCGCCTGCCGCGGTTCGCGAGAGTCGGTACCCGCATTCATTCGTCCTGCTTACCACCGGGTAGGTTGAGGTTGTGACCCTGTTGTTACGTGCGGAGGTGCAAGTGGTGGCGGCTGATTCGAACGCCGGCGTTTCCCGGCTGTGGTCCGGCCTGGTGGAGCGTTCGGCGGCCGCGTACGCGTCCAGCGTGCCGGAACATCCGGCTGACGACGGCTTTTTCGGCCCGGGCAGCGTTACCTGGCGGCTCAGCACCGACCTGTCCGGTCCCGTCGCGGGCCTTCGGTCGCTGATGATCCAGGCGCTGCACCCGCTGGCCATGGCCGGGGTCGACCAGCACAGCGACTGGCGCAGCGATCCCGTCGGCCGCCTCGCCGCGACGTCCTCCTACGTGACCACGGTCAGTGTGGGCGACAAATCCACCGCCGAACGGGTCTCAGCGCGGGTCCGCCGCATCCACGAGCACGTCCGCGGCGTGGACCCCGTGACCGGCCAGCCCTACGCGGCCGGGGATCCCGCCCTGCTGCTGTGGGTGCACGCCGCCCTCGTCGATTCCACCATCGCGGCCGCTCGGCTGTTCGGCACGCGGCTGTCCGCCGCCGACGCCGACCGCTATGTCGCGGAAATGGTGGCGGCCGCCGAGCTCGTCGGCGTGCCGGCCGCCATGGTCCCGGCTCGCGAGGCCGCCCTCGACCGCTACCTCGATTCGGTCCGCCCGGAGCTGCGCTGCACGCCGGCCGCCCGCGAATCGATGGGCTATCTGCTCGATCCGCCCGGCCTGGACCCCGACGTCGCCGAGATCTGGCAGGACGTCCGGGAGGGCACGGTCGCGGCGCTGCCCGGCTGGGCCCGCGACATGTACGGCTACGAGACGCCGGAGCCACTGACCGACGGCCGCCGGACGGAGATCCGCCAGGCTCTCGGCGTGCTCGACACCGTATTCCTCGGCGAGCCCGGTGTGCTCGAGGCCCGGCAGCGGCTGGCCCTGCGGACGCGCGCGGCGCGGGTCGCGTGAAGCGGGTCGCATGAAGAAGGCCCTGTTCGCCGCGCTGACCATTGGCGCGGCGGCTACCGCCACGGTCGTGGCCCGGCGGGCCCGGCGTGTCGGCGGCCTCCGACTGAACCGTGGCCTGGCCGCCCTTCAGCTGGCCCTGCGCGGCGGCGCGCGTTACGCCGGCAACGCGCCGCGCCTGTTCATGCTGGCGGGTGAGAACCGGCAGCAGCTCCGCAACGATCTGGCCCTGCAGACGGCCGAGGACGTGGCCAGCACGCTGGGGGCGATGAAGGGCGTGCTGATGAAGCTGGGCCAGATGGCCAGCTACGTCGATGACAGCCTGCCGCCGGAGGCGCGCCGCACGCTTGGCCGGCTCCAGGACAGCGTGCCCCCGATGAGCGCCGAACTGGCCACCGGCGTTATCACCGAAGAGCTGGGGATGCCGCCCGAGCAGGTTTTCGCCGAGTGGGATCCCGAGCCTATCGCGGCCGCGTCGATCGGGCAGGTGCACCGCGCCATCACCCGCGACGGCCGGGCCGTCGCGGTCAAGGTGCAGTATCCCGGGATCGCCGAGACCATCGCGGCCGATCTGGGCAACGTGTCCCTGCTGCGCCGGATGCTTCGCATCATCGCGCCCGGCCAGGACGTGGACTCCCTGGTCACCGAGCTGCGGGAACGGGTCGTCGAGGAGCTGGACTACCGCGGCGAGGCGGACAACCAGCAGCTGTTCGCGGACTTCTACGACGGCCATCCCACCATCGGAGTCCCGAAGATCGTCCGCGAGCTGTCCACCCGCCGGGTGGTCACCAGCGACCTGGCCACCGGCGCGCGTTTCTCCGAGCTGGCCGGCTGGTCCCAGGAGGAGCGCAACCTGGCCGCCGAGACGATCTACCGGTTCGTCTTCCGCAGCCTGTACGACATGCGCGCGTTCAACGGCGACCCGCACCCCGGCAACTACCTGTTCCATGGCGGCGGGAAGGTGACCTTCCTCGACTTCGGGCTGGTAAAGCACTTCACCGCGGCCGAGCTGCGCCCGCTCATGGACATGGCCCGCGACCTGTGCGTCGAGAACGACCCGGAGGCCTTCCGGCGGAGCCTGGAAGAGGCGGGTTTCGTCCAGCCCGGCGCGCCGCTGAGCACCGATGTGATCGTGGAGCACCTGGCCGTGTTCTACGACACGATCCGCAAGCCCGGCGAGCTGACCATCACCGGGGATTACTCCTCCGCCGTGGTGCGCCGGTTCTTCGACGTCCGCAGCCCGATCGCTCCGTACGCGCAGGTGCCCCGGTCCTACGTGATCCTGCAGCGGATCAACCTGGGGGTGTTCGCCTTGCTCGGCGAGCTGACCGCGACAGCCGACTGGCGCGGGATTGCCGAGGAGATCTGGCCGTTCGTGCAGGCGCCGCCGTCCACGCCGATGGGCGCGGCCGAGGCCGCCTGGCGCGGCGGGCGGGCCCAGCGCCTCGCCGGGCCCGCCGACCCGGTCAGACCGCTGCGGTGAGCACCGCTTCCCGGCCCGGCCCCGCACCGGCGATGGCCGCCCAGCACCGTTTGTTCTGCTGAAATAGGACCATGTGCACCGCGATTCTCGGCCTCGGGCCGGACGGAACGATCCTGCTGGCCGGGGTCCGCGACGAGTTCATCAGCCGCGCCTGGCAGCCGCCGGGCCGGTACTGGCCCGACCGGCCGGGTCTGATCGGCGGGCGGGATCTGCTGGCGGGCGGAACCTGGCTCGCGGTCGCCCCGGGCGCGCGCCGGGTGGCGTGCGTGCTGAACGGGCGCGGGCGGATGGCGTCTCCCGTGGGCCGGCGCTCCCGGGGCGTGCTGCCGCTCGGCGCGGCGGCGGACGGCAAGCTGACCGTCACCGACCTCGCGGCCTTCGACCCGTTCCGGCTGCTGGTTGCGGAACCGGGCCGGGCCGCGCTGTACAGCTGGGACGGCGACCAGTTCGACGAGCGTGAGCTCGCCCCGGGCCTGTACGTGGTGGTCAACAGCGGCCTGGCCAGCGACCTGTGGCCGGTCCCGGCGGGAGGCGAGCCCGCCGGGGCGGCGCCCGATACCGGGCCGGGAGGCCTGACCGCCGAACAGGCCGCGGCGTCGCGCGCGCACGAACTGGGCCGTATCGGCCATTTCCTGCCCCGGCTCAAGGCGGCGCGGACGCCGGACCCGGAGCCCGGGACCCCCGTCGCGGCCGCGTGGGGGGACTGGCTGCCCCTGATCGACGGCGACGGCATCCGCCCGGACGATCAGCGCGCCCTCATCGTCCGGCGCGACCTCGGCGGCGGCCGTATCTGGGGCACCACGTCGATCTCGCTGGTCGCCGCCACCACGGCCGGTTTGCGCTACGACTTCAGCGCGGCTCCCGGCGACCCGGCGGCCTGGTCCCCGGTCTCGCTGGACACGCGGTAGGTTTCAGGTACCGGAAACAGGTCCGGAGGCAGTGAAGGGGGCGGCATGGTCACGGCGCTGGCGGTCGGCGGGGTCGAAATGATCGCCATAATCCTGCTATCCGTCTACGGCGCCATGAGGCTGCCGCCGGAGGCCCACGTGCCGCTGCCCTGGGCCGGCCGACGGGGCAGCTTCTCGGCCAAGCGGGCGGGTCTCGTCGCCTACCCGGCCATCGGTGCGTTCTTTTTCGTCCTGCTGGCGGCCATCGGGCTGACGCTGTCCACGAACAGCAAGTCGGCCTTCTCACCCGGCATTTTCCTACCCATCGTGCTCTGCGTGATCCTGCTGATCCAGATCAGGGCGATCGACCAGGCGCGCCGCGCGGAGGCCGAGGCCGGGACGGAGGCCGGGACCGAGGCCGAGGCCGGGGCTGGAGCCGGGACCGAGGCCGGGGCTGGAGCCGGGACCGAGGCGGGGCCCGCCCGGTGATCTGGTACTTGCTGCCGCTGCCGCGCTGGCAGTCGGCTGGTTCTGGCGTGTTTGTGCCCGGGACGCAGGACGCCGCGCCGTTCGTGCACGCGTCGCCGGACGAGCCGGTCACGCTCGCGGTCGCCAACGACCGGTTCACTGGTTCCCCGGAGCCGCTGGTCGCCTTGGCGCTGGAGGAGTCCCGGCTGGCCGCTCCGGTGCGCCGCGAGCCAGCGGACCCGGCCCCGCCGCCCGGCGCCGGCTCTGGGACGCTGTTCCCGCACGTGTACGGGCCGCTCGAGATGAGCGCGGTCACCGAGGTCCGGTACGCCCGGCGGGACGCGTCGGGGCGGTACGTCTCCCTCGACCCGCGCCCGCCCACGGCGGAAGCCCTCGGCCTGATCCCGCACCCCGAGGGCGGCTGGTTCCGCGAGACGTGGCGAGCCGAGCCATCCCGCACCCCGGCCGGTTACCCCGGGCGCCGGGCCACCGCCACCGCCATCTACTTCCTGCTGCCGCCCGGCACGGAGTCGTGCTGGCACACGGTGCGTTCCGATGAGGTGTGGCTCTGGCACGCCGGTGGCCCGCTCACCCTGTTCCTCGGCGGGGCCGCCCCGCGCCCCGCGGCCGAGCCAGCCGTCGTCACCCTCGGACCGGATCTGGCCGGCGGCCAGCGGCCTCAGCACGTCGTGCGGGGCGGTGGCTGGCAGTCGGCCCGCCCGGCCGGTGACCGGGAAGTCCTGGTCAGCTGCGTCGTCGCACCCGGCTTCGACTTCGCCGACTTTACCGCCCTGCCCGCCTGACGCGTGCTGGCCGCCTGACCAGCCCGACGCGTTCACCGGCCCGGAGGGCTGCCCGCCAGGTTCGTGGTTACGGATGCCCGGTCGGCGCGGACGGCCCCCTGATCGCTCGCGCGGGGAGCCGGTCGAAGAATCGGCCGAGCAGGTAGCTCGGCACCGCCGCGATCGCGATCATCAACAGCGCGAACGGCGCGGCCTGGCCGTAGGCCAGGTTCTGCTCGTAGCTCCAGAACTGCGTGGCGAGGGTCTGCACGCCGGTCGGTACCAGGATCAAGGTGGCCGTGAGCTCGGTGACCGCGGACAGGAAGACCAGGCAGAAGGCTGCGGCCAGGCCGGGGCTGACGAGAGGCCTGGTGACCCGCCAGAATACGGCCAGACGGTGCTGCCCCAGAGAGCGGGCGATGTCCTCGATTCCGGCCGGAGCCTGAGCCAGGGATGCCCGGACCCCGACGAGGGCGAGCGGGAAGAACATGATGGCGTACGTCAGCACCAGCATTGGTGCCGTCTGGTACCAGAGTCCGCCGGTGTAGCTTTCGCTGAAGTAGGCCAGCGACAGAGCGATGACCAGGCCGGGTATGGCCAGGACCAGGTAGGTACTGCGTTCAAGAAGGCGGCGCAGGCGACCGTCGTAGCGGACGACGAGTATGCCGACGGGCAGGGCCATGAGGGTGGCAAGCGCGGCAGCGCAGGCACTGTAGATGGCGGTGTGGTAGGTGGCGTTCAGCAGCGAGACGCCGGTGAAGGGATGGCTGGTACCGGTCACCCACCAGTAGACCGCCGCGGCGACCGGGACGCCCAGCGCGAGCGCGACCAGGCCACCGAGCGCGGCCAGGGCTGGTCCGGTCCACAGGCCGAGACGGTGGCGTCCGGTAACACGCTGGGCCAGCGGGCCCGAACGGCTGACCCGGCCTCGGCCCCGGGCTGCCGATTCGCCGGCCAGCACCACTAGGCCCAGGACCACCAGGACGAGTGACAGCGCGCAGGCGGCAGGGACGTTGAAGGACACCGAGAACTCGGTGAAGATCT
>Ga0181521_10002990_pt1 | contig 20067 bp, 19 predicted proteins | sample PEATcosm2014_Bin_32_FD_119764 | JGI IMG/M metagenome (GOLD analysis project Ga0181521, IMG submission 119764) | Peatland microbial communities from MTU Mesocosm Facility, Houghton, MI, USA - PEATcosm2014_Bin02_60_metaG | ecosystem: Environmental > Terrestrial > Soil > Wetlands > Peat | place... | reverse complement strand
GAGCTGGGGTAGCGAAACGCGCCGCTATCTGCGGTCAGAAAGCTACGGGCAACAATGCGCCCGCTCCGACCGAAATGGGTGTATAGTTCTTGCGAGGTTTTCGCTTAACATGATTGACGATCACTGGGACGACATCGACGGGCTGGCGTTCCGCCCCTGGGTCGGCCCAAATTACGAGAAGAACCCGGTTTTTGGTATTCGCATCCTGGTTATGGGGGAGTCGACGTACCTCGGCCCAAGTGAGACCGAAGAACAATACCAAGAGCTGCGAAAGATGCTGGGAGTAGCGTATTTCATTAAGCACGATATTCTGCCGTACCGCGATGGAGTTTGGAAGAAGGCAGTTTTCTGGACGAAACGGATCAACGGACTCCTGGGCCGCCAAATGTGCTGCCTTCGAGAGCGGCAAACGGTGCTGGATGGCGTCGCGTTCTGGAATTACGCGGACGGCCCGCCGTTGAATGGGCACAGCACGCCCCCGCGCTGCGATGATCTGAAGAGAGCAAACGGAAAGTTGAGGAAGGTCATCACCAAACTCGAACCCAACCTGGTGATTCTCATGTCGAGGCGGCTCTGGCCCAATCTGTCGGAGGGAGATGACAGGTTTGCGACAGATCCCAATGCCGTTCACGGAACAGTATGCAAAGACAAGGTTGGCGACGTAAGATTCAGTTTCCTGAGCATTTGCCACCCGCGCGGGTTCAGCAGAAAAAGGGACTGGTGCGCCATCCGTAGCGCACTAGAAAGCTACGGGCAATAATGCGCCCGCTCCGACCGAAATGGGTGTATAGTTCTTGCGAGGTTTTCGCTTAACAAGGAGATTGACGAGAAAACGCCATTAAAGCCTATGGTCACCCTACTGCACACCATCCTCTTCACCATTTACTCCGCCATCTTCCCATGGTTGTTCGGGGAACACGCCAACCCTCGGGGGATGGCCCACGATGTCCCTCGTCGCACCAAACCGCCTTCGGTTTTCAGACGGCTGTATGCTAAGGCTTGGTTGAACTTCTATTTTCCCTTTGCCCGTCCGGTTCTGTGGTGGCGTCACACGAAGGCAATCAACCAACTCTTGGACGATATCGGGTGGATCGATCTCGATTTCCCGGATTTCTGACCTGAGAAGTTTGAATAAGGGCAGGCGCTGCCCGTCACTCCTTGCCCGGCGAAATCTCCACCGGCAGCTCGGTGTGCGCGCTCCAATCCTCCCAGGAGCCGTCGTAGAGCCGGGCGTCATACCCCAGGTAGTGCGCTACAAAATAGACCACGGTGGCCTGCTGGCCGATGTGGCAGTAGGCGACCACGCGATCGCCGGGCTGGATGCCGGCATCGCGGAACATGGCGGCCAGCAAGTCGGGCGGCCTGAATTTGCCGCTATCGTCGAGCAAGGTGCTGTAGGTCAGGCCGCGCGCTCCCGGAATGTGGCCGGCGCGCTTGCCATCGGCGTGCCGGGCGCCGGTGTAATACTCCAGGGTGCGCGCGTCCACGATCGCCACGCCGGGGCGGTGCAGGTTCGCCCGCACGTAATCCACGCCGGTGATGACGTCGTTCTGGGGGCACGGCTCCAGCTTGCCTCTGATTACCAAGCGGGCCACCGTCGAAACCGGTCTGTCTTCGCTTTGCCAAACCGGGAATCCGCCATCCAGGATGGAGGTCTGCGACCCGAGACCGAGGGCATCCAACGTCATGAAGACTCGCGTGGTGGGTGAGACCATATCCTTGCTGAAGTAGAGAATAACGTGGGACTCGTTGGTCACGCCGAGTTTTCCAAAGACCTCGACCAGGTCCGCCACGGGAGGAAGCTCGAAGGTGAGGCCCGCGGCACTCCTGGCGAGGCGCGTATCCGCGTATTCCAGATACAGAGCGCCGGGAATGTGGCCTTGAACGTATTCGGCCTTTTGACCGATGGATAGAATTACCAGGTTGGGGTCTTGCAGGTGGCCGGCCAGCCAGGCGGTCGAGACCAGCATGCTATCGCGAGTGCCGTGGCCTCCACACGCCGGAGCGGCGCCGGCCGTTCCGGCCAGCAGGAAGCAAGCCAGGTAGAGCGCGGTGGGTCTCACACAAATAGGTTACCCTCAAACTTGGCGCACCTGTTGATTGTCGACGACGACGCCAGCACCCTGGCGTCCTTGGCGCGGGCCTTCCGCCTGGCGGGCCATGAGGCCACCGTGTGCGATAACGCCGCGCGCGCGCTCGACCTGCTGAAATCGCAGCCGTTCGACATGCTGCTGTCGGACGTGGTGATGCCCGGCAAGGACGGCCTGGCGCTGCTCGAAGACCTGCGCAACCTGGGGATCTCGCTGCCGGTGGTGATGGTCTCCGGACAGGCCAGCATCGAGATGGCGGTGCGCGCCACGCGGCTTGGCGCCGTCGATTTCCTCGAAAAACCGCTGTCCACCGACAAACTTCTCCTCACCGTGGACAACGTCCTCAAGTTGAAGCGGCTCGAGGACGAGAACCGCGAGCTGCGCCAGCGCGTGGGCCAGCACGCCATCGTCTACTCGGGCGAGGCCATGCGGCGCGTGATGGCGCAGGTGGACCGCGTGGCGACCAGCGAAACGCGGGTCTGCATCATGGGCGAGACGGGCACGGGGAAAGAACTGATTGCGCGCGCGCTCCACCAGCGCGGCCCGCGGCGCGACGGGCCGTTCGTCACGCTGAACTGCGCCGCAGTGCCGGGCGAGCTGATCGAATCGGAGTTGTTCGGGCACGAAAAGGGATCGTTCACCGGCGCGGCTTCGCGCCACATCGGCAAGTTCGAGCAGGCCCATCGCGGCACCCTTTTCCTGGACGAAATCGGCGACATGCCGATGGCCATGCAGGCCAAGCTGCTGCGCGTGCTGGAGGAGCGCCAGGTGGAGCGCGTGGGCGGCGACCGTCCCGTCCCGGTCGACGTGCGGGTGATCGTGGCCACGCACCGCGACCTGGACAAACTGGTGACAGCCGGCGGCTTCCGGCCGGACCTGTACCATCGCATCTATGTATTCCCGCTCCTGCTGCCCCCGTTGCGCGAGCGCGTGGATGACATCCCGCTGCTGGTGGCGCATTTCGTCGCGGAGGTTGCGGCACAAAACGGCTGGAAGCCCACGACCTTCGAGCCGGAGGCTATCCAGGAGTTGCAGCACCATCGATGGCCCGGGAACGTGCGGGAACTGCGCAACGTGGTGGAGCGATTGCTGCTGCTGGCGGATGGGCCGGTGGATCGGGCGGCCGTGCGCCTGGCGCTGCCGCGGGTTGTGGAGCAGGTCACCGGCCTGCCCAGCCCGAACGGCCCCCTTTCACAGCGCCTGGATTCGTTCGAGCGCGAACAGATTCTCGCGGAGCTCAAGCGCCACAACCAGCGCATGAGCGATACCGCCAAGGCGCTGGGGCTCGAGCGCAGCCATCTCTATAAGAAGTGCCAGGCCCTGGGCATCGATCTGCGCGCGCTGCGTAAAGGCGCCGATGCCTGAGGAGCGCCGCTTCCCGAACCGCCTTGCCCGCCGGCGGCCTGTGCTAATTTCGGAGTAGCCATGGTAAAGTTCCTCATCGGTCTCATTACCGGCGTCCTGCTGGTGTTCCTGGGGTTCATGCTTCTGCTTTTCGTCCTGGTCCAGTTTCGGGAGAAGCCGCCGCGCATCGCGGAGAACTCCGTCCTGGTGCTGCGGCTGGAAGGCGACATACCCGAAAAGCCGCCCCTTGAGTTGCCTGCCTTCCTGGGCGCCGGCGGCCCCGCGCTGACGGTCGCGAACGTCTGGATGACGTTACAGAAAGCCGCCGCCGATGCGCATATCAAGGCCATCGTGCTGGAGCCGGAAGGCCTCTCTACCGGCTGGGCCAAGCTCGAGGAGATCCGCGCCGGCGTGGAGCGGTTCCGCAAATCCGGCAAGCCGGTCTACGCGTTCCTGCGGGAGCCGTCGTCGCGCGACTACTACGTGGCCCTGGCTGCCGACCGCATTTATCTGGGCCCGCAAGAGCCGCTGATGCTGAAGGGGCTGCGGGCGGAGATGATGTACTTCAAGAAGACGCTGGAGAAGCTCGGCGTCAGCGTCGATGTGGAGCACGCCGGCAAGTATAAAGATTACGGCGACATGTTCACTCGGTCGGACATGAGTCCGGAAACCCGCGAGGTGACGGCCAGCCTGGTTGACGACCTGTACGGAAACCTGGTGGCGCGAATCGCGGAGGCGCGGAAGAAATCGCCCGGCGAGGTGCGGGCCATCATCGACCAGGGACCGTTTACCGCGGCCCAGGCGCGCCAGGCCGGGCTGGTGGACGAGCTTCGGTTCGAAGACCAGGTGTGGGGCGAGCTGCAGGACCGGCTGCATGCGGGCGAACTGAAGAAAGTCGCGGCCGGGGAGTACATGATGGTGCCCATGGAGGCCGTGGGCCTGCAGGGCAAGAGCCGCATCGCGCTGGTGATCGGCGAAGGCGATATCACGCGCGGCGAGGCCGGCGACGACGGCTCCACGGGCGGCAATCTGACGTCGTACGGATTCGACAAGCTGCTGCGCCAGGTGGCTGCCGACTCCACCATCAAGGGCGTGGTGGTGCGCATCGATTCGCCCGGCGGCGAACAGGTGGCTTCCGACGAGATCTGGCGGCAGATGAACCTGCTGAGCAAGAAGAAGCCGCTGGTGTTTTCGATGTCGGACCTGGCGGCTTCCGGCGGATACTACATCGCCATGACGGGCGACCCCATCGTGGCGTATCCGGAGACCCTGACCGGGTCGATCGGGGTGGTCTTCGGCAAGCCCAATCTGCACGGGCTGTACGATAAGCTCGGCATCACCAAGGATGCGGTGGAACGCGGAAAGCACGCCGGCATCGATTCCGACTACGCCTCGCTGACGCCGGATGAGCGAAAGATACTGCGAGACGGGGTCGACGAGAGCTATCGGGATTTCGTCGCCAAGGTGGCGGCCGCGCGGCGCCGCGGCTTCAACGACATCGAGCCGCTGGCGCAGGGGCGCGTATGGCTGGGCTCGCAGGCCAACGCGCGGGGACTGGTGGACGAGCTGGGCGGCCTCGACACCGCCATCGAGCTGGTGAAGAAAAAGGCCCGTATTCCCGCCGGCGAAAAGGTGAGCCTGGTGATCTATCCGCCGCGGCGCAGCCTGCTCGACATCGTCATGCGCCGGCCGCAGGACGATGTGTTGGAGTCGAAGCTGGCGCAGGTCTTCGGCCGCATGCCCTTCCACGCCTGGATCAAGGGCGGATTCCTGCGCATGATGCCGTATTGGGTGGAGGTGCGGTAGCCCGCTGTAAACTGGAAAAAGGAGAAGCGCACTGCACTCGCACGCCCACAGCCATCGCGGAGCCACGGGGAGCATCCTGGGGTGGTCTCTCGCCGCTACCTTTGGCTTCGTGGCCGTCGAGATATTCGCGGGAATTGAGGCCCATTCGCTGGCTTTGCTTTCCGATGCCGGCCACAACTTCACGGACGCACTGGCGCTGCTGCTCGCCTGGTTCGGTTTTTACCTGGAAGCCAGGCCCGCGAACGAAATCAAGACCTACGGCTATCACCGCGCTGGCGTTCTGTCGGCGTTCGTGAATGCGCTGACGCTGTTGGCTCTCTCGGCCTGGATCTTCTACGAAAGCGCGCTTCGCTTGAGCCACCCGCGGGCCGTTCACGAAGGCATCATGATGGCGGTGGCGGCGCTGGGGCTGGTCTTGAACGGCGGCATCATGTTGGCCTTGCGGCCCGCCAGCCGCCATGACCTCAACCTACGCGGCGCCTTCGTCCACATGCTGGGCGACGCGCTGGGTTCGGTGGCCATCGTCGCCGGCGCCATCGTCATCCGCTACACCGGCTGGGAGCGGGTGGACCCCGTACTCTCCATTTTGATCGGCATCCTGATCGTGTGGACCGCCTGGGACGTCATCCGCGAGGCTCTGAATATTCTGCTCGAGGGTTTGCCGCGGGGCATCCACTTTCACGACGTGACTGCCGCCATGCGAGCTGTCGAGGGCGTGCTCGATGTTCACGACCTACACATCTGGAGCCTCGGTTCGAACACCCACGCGCTCAGTTGCCACGTGCAGATCGCGGACGTTCCACCCTCGGCGAGCGACGCCACGCTGCAAAGACTGAATACCATGCTCGCCGGGCGTTTCCATATTTCGCACACCACCGTGCAGTTTGAGCACGCCAGTTGCGCGATATCGGAGAACGGGTGCGCCATTCCGGGGCAGATGGAAAGCCACGAGGAGCACCCCAGCGTTTAGCGAGGCAATCGGCTCTGGCCGGGTTACGTCAGCGAAAGCGGATCCACGTCGATGACCAATGCCGTGGCGCCCCACTTGCGCTCCAGGGCAAACCCGCGAATCCGCTGGAGCAGCTCGTTGAGCGCCGTGCGGCTGGCCGCCTTGATCAGAAACTGGTAGCGGTACTCGTTCTTCACGCGCGCCACCGGCGCCTCCGCCGGCCCCATCACCCGGAGCTTTTCCGGGGTGCCCTCTGGGCCCGGCGTGAGCAGGATGGCCAACTCGGAACTCAGGCGCAGGGCCATCTCTTTCTTTTCGCTCCGCACCAGAACGTTGGCCATGGCGCTGAACGGCGGGTAGCGCATCATGCGCCGGAAGGCCAGTTCCTTCTCGTAAAAAGCCTGGTAGTCCTGCGCCGCCGCGATGCGCACGGCATAGTGATCGGGATTGATGGTCTGGATGAGCACGATCCCCGGCACGCTGCCGCGTCCGGCGCGTCCGGCCACCTGCGTGAGCAGTTGAAAGGTGCGTTCGGCCGCGCGAAAATCCGGCACGCCCAGCCCCACGTCCGCCGACACCACGCCCACCAGCGTGACATTGGGGATGTCGTGCCCCTTGGCGATCATCTGCGTGCCCACCAGAATGTCGTAGTTGCCCTCGCGAAAATCGTGAAGAATGGTCTCGTACTGCCGCTTGCCGGTCACCGTGTCGCGGTCCAGGCGCGCGATGCGGGCGGCCGGAAAGGCGTGGTGTAGCTCCTCCTCCACTCGCTCCGATCCCAACCCCAGAAAGTAGATGTGCTCGCTCGCGCACTTCGGGCAGACGCTCGGGATCTTCTCGGCGTAGCCGCAGTAGTGGCACAGCAGGCGCCGGTCGCGCTTGTGAAAGGTCAGGGTCACGGAGCAGTTCAGGCACTCGACGCGCTCGCCGCACGAGCGGCACGCCACAAAGCTCGCAAAGCCGCGCCGGTTCAGCAGCACGATGGTCTGCTCGCCGTTTTCCAGGCGCTGTCCGATGGCCTCCTCCAACTTCCGCGAAAAGGTCGCCTGCTTGCGCGTCTCCAAAAACTCCTGCCGCATGTCGATCAATTCGACCATGGGCATGGGCCGTTCCTCGATGCGCCCCGGCAATTCCAGCAGCGTATACTTGCCGCGCTCGGCATTGTAGCGGCTTTCCAGGGAGGGCGTGGCCGAACCCAGCACCACGCACGCGCCGGCTTGCTGCGCCCGCACCACGGCCACATCGCGCCCGTTGTAGCGCGGCGTCTCTTCCTGCTTGTAGCTGCCGTCGTGCTCTTCGTCGACCACGATCAGGCCCAGGTCGCGCACCGGCGCGAAAACGCCGGACCGCGTCCCCACCACCACCGAGGCTTTGCCGGAGCGTATGCGCCGCCACTGCTCGGTGCGCTCGACATCCGTGAACGCGCTGTGCAGAATGGCCACCCGGTCGCCGAATCGCAGGAAGAACTGGCCCGCCATGGCCGGCGTGAGGGCGATTTCGGGCACCAGCAACAGGGCGCCGCGGCCTTGCGCCAGCACGGCTTCGATGGCCGTGAGATAGACTTCGGTTTTTCCCGAACCGGTCACGCCGTGCAGCAGGAATGTCCGGAATTGCCGGGTGAGGATGGCCTCCCGGATCTGCTCGAAGGCCGCCTGCTGCGCCGGATTCAACTCGTGCCGGGCCCTCGCCGGCACGGACGCCATCGCCACGGTCTCCGGCTTCAGCGACACCAGTCCCTTCCGCGCCAGGGAGCGCGCCGCCATGCTGGCGTTTTTGACCGTGCCCTCGAGGTCTTTCAGGTTATGCGAGCCGGGATGCATCTCCAGGAACGCCCGCAGCTCCCGTTCCGGTTTATTCAGCTTGGCGTTGCCTGCCCCGCCGCCGGCCAGTTCAATTCGTAACCGCTCCGAGGGCGCGCGCAACGGGTCGCGATCCGTCTCGACCTGTTCGGCGGCGATGAATCCCCGGCGTTCGAGCGAGCGCATCGCCTTATCGGCCAGCGGCAGCGCCTTGGCCAGATAGGCCGCCGAAAGCGGACGCCTTTCCAGCATGCGCAGGATCTTCGATACGGGATCGTCGGGCGAGGAATCGAGCACAAGCTGGCGCGCGGCATCGCGGCCGGAGTCGGTCAGCGACCACACCTTTCCGCGCCGAATCTCCGACGCCAGCGGCAGCATGCCGCGCAGCACTTCGCCCAGAGGCGCGCAGTAGTAGCCCGCGATCCAGCGCCCCAGCGCCAGCAGTTCCGCATCCAGCACCGGCTCGGAATCGATCAGCCGGAGCGCCTCGCGCGCGGCCATGGGCGGAGGCTCGTCATGGCAGCGGAGGATCACGCCCGTCAGCCTGCGCGCTCCGAACGGCACCACGATGCGGCTGCCCGGCCGGACGCGGTGCCGCAGTGTCTCGGGCAGCGCGTAGGTGAATGGCTGATCCATCGGCACCGGCAGGCTGACGTCGCAATAGAGGTACGATCCCTCGGGCATGAACCCTTCAGGATAAGGCACCGCGCCCCCCCGGGGGGCATGGGCGCAAAAATGATCCCCTCGATACGCATCTTCGTAGGCTCCCCGATTGGAGCGTGGTTTTCCAGTGCGCTTTCCGAGCCGCGACCGTCAGTACCTACGTAGTTAGGTTCTTGCCAAAATTGGCAGGATTTCAGCGGGAGGCTTTGCCGGCAGGACCTCGGCGATCATCAGAAGGTCCCAATCGCTGGTCTCGGACCCTTCGCCGCGTGCGCGCGAACCAAACAGCACCACTGCCACAAGCCTGCCGGAGAGGCCCTTCACAAGCGCCTCGACGCCGTGCCTTGCGAGTTCTTCGGCGTGAGTGCCGGTTTCCACCATCCGGGTCTCCCGGGAATTACCCTTCTTTTGCGTGGCACATGTCCGTCCGGGCCGAGGATTCGCGGTGCCGCCCCGGGCTGCGTCGAGTTGTTCCCCGGGGACCATCGCCAGCAGTACCAGGATTCAGTTGACAGGTGTAAGGCAACGGGCTACAGTATCATCACGGCCATATATTTGACGTCGACTATGAGGACTATCCCTGAGGAGAAAGCAATGCGGATGCTAAATCCTGTTCATCCCGGCCGCTTTCTGCGGACCGAGATTATCGAGGCTCACGACCTTTCCGTGACGGGTGCGGCGAAGATTCTTCGCGTATCCCGTCCGACCCTTTCGAGTCTCTTAAACACCAAGGCCGGTCTCTCGGCCGAAATGGCTCTGCGCTTCGAGAAGGCGTTCGGCATCGATATGGACACCCTCATGAGGATGCAGAATTCCTACGACATCGCCCGCACGCGCAGCCGCGAGAAAAGGATTCGCGTAGAGCGCTACAAACCCCGGCCTGCGGCGTAAGGCGCGGCCCACAAGGGCTGCGGCGGGCTGGGGCGACGCGGGTGGGCCGCTTCTTGAGTGCTGCGTCTCGGAATAGTTCCGCTACAGGCCCTCAAACCCTCTAAAATAACTGTCGGAAGGGCTTCGCTTTTTCGCTGGTTCAAGACGCATGGGCAGACGGACAACATTGCTCGAAGGGCTATGCGGTCACGCGCTTTCGCTCGGCGCTCAGTCCATCCTGGAGCGCAATGGCCTCATCGAAAGAACACCCGGGCAGGCCCGATCCATTCGCCTCCTTGTACAACCGGAGCACCTGCCGCGGTTGGTGTAGCGTTGCGATTACGCGATCTTGCGCCGCGTCATGCGGATGGTCAGTACCCGTTCAATGCGGGCGATTTCGCCGCGCTCCGAGCGCGTGCCGAAAGTCGATGCGGTTCCCCTCGCGCCGGCGCGGCCGGTCCGCCCAACCCGGTGGATGAAATCCTCGGGCACTTGCGGCAGGTCGTAGTTCACCACGTGTGAAATCCCGTCCACGTGAATCCCGCGCGCGGCCACGTCGGTGGCCACCAGCACGCGGTAGTATCCCTCCTGGAAGCCGCGCAACGCCTGGTTGCGCTGGTTCTGGGTGCGGTCGCCGTGAATCGCGGTGGCCTTCGCGCCGCCTTGGGCCAAGCGCTTCGCCAGGCGGTCGGCCCCGTGCTTGGTGCGCGCGAACACCAGGAACGAGCCAGTCTCTTCCCGCAGCATGGTCTCCAGCAGCGCCAGTTTCCGATCCTGCTCCACTTCATAGACGTGCAGGTCCACTTGCTCGATCGGCTTGGTGGTGGAACCCACCTCGATGCGCAGGGCGTTGCGGACTTGCGTCTCCACCAGGTGTTTGACCGAGGATTCGATGGTGGCCGAGAAAAGCAGAGTCTGGCGGTCCGCGGGCGTAGCCGCCATGATTCTTTTAATGGTCGGCAGGAAGCCCATATCGAGCATCCGGTCCGCCTCGTCCAGGACCAAAATTCGTACGCCTGCCAGATTGACCAGTTCGCGGCTGAGGAAGTCGTACAGCCTTCCCGGCGTCGCAACAATCACTTGCGCGCCCTTGCGAATGGCTTGCAATTGCGGCCCTTCGCCCAACCCGCCGACGACCACCGCGGCGCGGATGCCGCTGCCCGCCGCCATCTGGCCGAAAGCTTCGGCGATCTGGATGGCGAGTTCGCGCGTGGGGCTCAGAATCATGGCGCGGATGCCGGCCCGATGCGGTTCCTTGCCCAGTAATTGGATCAGTGGCAGAACGAACGCGAGGGTTTTCCCGGTTCCGGTTTGCGCCGTGGCGACCAGGTCGCGCCCGGCCAGCGCCGGCTCGATAGCCAGGGCCTGCACGGGCGTGGGTTCGGTAAAGCCGTGTTTTTTGAGGTTGCTCTTCAAGAGAGCGGAGAGAGAGAGTTCAGAGAAACTTTTCATTTAGTGTTTATTCGTTTGTGAGAAGAGGAATCAGCGAGCCGACTGCCGATGTTGGAAGAGGGGGTTGCGGATTAACTTCAACTACTTTTCAATTGTACCAGATGTGGCGCCATCCTGTTTGGCCTCGACCGGCGCCTTCTTGTTAGACTTTCTACTGGATGCCTAAAGCGACGCATTTGGAGTGCAGCCTGTGCCACAACCGGCTGGACGCAGGGGTGGTTGCCAACCTTTGCACCTGTGGGGGTCCGCTGCTCGTGCGGTATGACCTCGAAAAGATTCGCCATCGCTGGAGAAGGCGGGAGGTGGCTAACGGCCCGCCGAACATGTGGCGCTATGCGCCGCTTCTGCCGCCGGCCAATGAATCCATCGTCACGCTGGGCGAGGGTTGGACGCCGCTCATCCGCACCGAGCGGCTGAGCGCGCGCATCGGCGCCGGCGAGCTGTGGGTGAAGGACGAAGGGCTGAACCCCACCGCTTCGTTTAAGGCGCGCGGGCTCGCCTGCGCCGTCTCCATGTGCGTGGAGCTGGGCATCCGGAAAGTCGCCATTCCTTCCGCCGGCAATGCCGCCAGCGCCATGGCGGCCTACGCGGCGGCGGCGGGCATTGAGGCCCACATCTTCATGCCGCGCGATGTCCCGCAGGCCAATTACCTGGAGTGCATGGCCTACGGCGCGCAAGTGACGCTGGTGGATGGCCTGATCGGCGATTGCGGCCGCATGGTGGCCGAGCGCGGGCCCGCCGAAGGCTGGTTCGACGTCGGCACGCTCAAGGAACCCTACCGCATCGAAGGCAAGAAGACTATGGGGTACGAGGTCGCCGAGCAACTGGATTGGGAATTGCCGGACGCGATTTTCTATCCCACGGGCGGCGGCGTGGGCCTCATCGGAATGTGGAAGGCGTTCGAGGAAATGGAGAAGCTGGGCTGGATCGGCGGGCGGCGGCCCAAGATGATCGCCGTGCAAGCCGAAGGCTGCCAGCCGGTGGTGCGCGCTTTTGAAGAGAACGAGCCGTTCAGCCGCGTTTACGAAAACGCCCACACGGTGGCCGCGGGGCTGCGTGTGCCCAAACCTCTGGGCGATCTCCTGGTGCTCGAAGCCGTCCGCCAGAGCGGCGGCACCGCCATCGCGGTGAGCGACGACGCGCTACTCGAAGCCGGCGTGCAACTCGCCGCCGATGAAGGCATTTACGCGGCGCCCGAAGGCGCGGCCTGCGTGGCGGCGCTCGAAAAATTGCTGGCCTCCGGTTTCTTGAAACCCACCGACCGGATCGTGCTCTACAATACCGGCTCCGGGTTGAAGTATCCGGAAGCTTATTCGGCGCGGTTTCCGAGATGAAAGACCTGGCACTCAGCGCGCTCGACGCCGTGGCCCGGCGCGGCGTCACTTACGCCGACGCGCGCGCCCTCGAGATCCGCGAGCGCGAAGTCACCACCAAGAACGGCAAGGCCGGCCATGTTTCGAGCTCCGAATCCATGGGGATCGGGATTCGCGTGCTGGCATTCGGCTGTTGGGGGTTCGCCGCCACCGACGATCTCAGGAAGGAGGGCATCCAATCCGCCGCCGCCCTAGCGCTCCAGATCGCGCGCTCCGGCACGGCGGCGCGGAAACGGGAAGTCGTGCTCGCTCCGGAACAAAAGTACGAAGCCACCTGGGTCTCGCCGTTCCAAATCGATCCGTTCTCCATTCCCGTGGACCGAAACCTGGCGGTTCTGCTGGCGGTGGATGCGGAATTGCGCCGCCAATCGGGGGTCAGCCTGGCGGAAGGCTCGATGCACTTCGAGCGGCGGCGGCAGGTCTTCGCATCCACTCTCGGCAGTCTCATCGACCAGACCCGCTCGATGACGGGCGCCGGTTTTGCGGCCCTCAGCTACAAGGATGGCGAGATCCAGCGGCGCTCCTATCCCAATTCGTTCGGCGGGCAATACCAGTTGAAGGGCTATGAGCTGGTGGATGAGCTGCGCCTGCTCGAAAACGCGCCGCGCGTGGCCGAAGAGGCGGTCGCGCTGCACTCGGCCGATCAGTGCCCCGAGTGCGAGGCGGACTTGATTCTCGATAGCTCGCAGCTTGGTTTGCAGATCCACGAATCCATCGGCCATCCCATCGAGCTCGATCGCGTGCTGGGCAGCGAAGCCAACTACGCCGGCATGAGCTTTCTCACGCTGGACCAGCTTGGCCGGCTGCGCTACGGCTCGGAAATCGTCAACGTGGTGTGCGACGCGCGCTTGGAACACGGGCCGGGGCTGGGCACGTTTGCGTTCGACGACGAAGGCGTGCCGGCGCAAGCCACCGACATCATCCGCGGCGGCCGTTTCGTGGGCTACATGACCTCGCGCGAAACCGCGGCGGCCGTCGGCGACCGGCGCTCCAACGGCTGTATGCGCGCCGATGGCTGGGAACGGCTGCCGCTCATCCGCATGACCAATGTCAGCCTGCTCGCGGGCGAACAGTCGCTCGAAGAGGTGTTCGGCGTGGACCACGCCATCTACATGGAGACCAACCGGAGCTGGTCCATCGACGACAAGCGCTACAACTTCCAGTTCGGCTGCGAAATCGGCTGGGAGATGCGCCACGGCAAGCGCGTCCGCATGCTCAAAAACCCCAGCTACAGCGGGATATCGACCGAATTCTGGAACGCCTGCGCGGCCATCGCCGGGGTCCGTCACTGGACGCTGTGGGGGGTGCCGAACTGCGGCAAGGGGCAGCCCGAGCAGGTAATGGGCACGGGGCACGGCGCCAGCCCGGCGCGGTTTCGCAACATCCGGATCGGGAGCGCCTATGCGGGATGATTCTGAAACCATCTTCGGGCTGGTTGTGGATGCCGCGCGGGCCCTCGGCGTCGCCGAAATCGAAGCCATCGTCGCCGGCTCCGACGAAGCCCTGACGCGGTTCGCTAACAATGCGATTCATCAGAACGTGGCGGAGCGCACCACGCATCTTTCGGTGCGGCCGGTGATCGGTGGGCGCACCGCGCGCGCCGCCACCAACCGCCTGAGCCGAGACGCCATCCGCGAGGTGGTGGCGGAGGCCATCGCCATCACGAAGCTAACGGAGCCCGACGAGGATCTGCCGCCGCTTGCCGGGCCCGCCGATTACCAGGGCGTCGAGCGGTGGTTTGAAGCCACGGCGCGCGCCACGCCGGAAGAGCGCGCACGCGCGGTGGCGGAGGCCATCCACGCCGTGGAGGCGGCCGGCCAGACCGCCGCGGGCATCTATTCCACCGGCGAATCAGCCTTCTCTCTGCTGAATTCGCGCGGCGTATTGGCGCGGCACACCGAGACCATGGCGCGCTTCTCCATCACCGCCATGGCCGCCGATAGCTCCGGATGGGCCAAGGCGAGCGCCTGCGATCTCGCCGCCCTCAACCCATTGGAATTGGCCCTGACCGCCGCGCGCAAGGCCGCGCAATCGACGGCCCCGCGCGAGTTGCCGCCGGGCCGCTATACCGTGATCCTGGAACCGGCCGCGGTGCTCGATCTGACCGGCCAGATGTTTCCGGACTTCAGCGCCACAGCCATCCGCGACGGCCGCAGCTTTTTGTCGGATCGCATCGGTAAGCAAATCTTCGGCGAGAACATCACGATCCACGACAACGCCTGCCACCCGTTGCAGTCTGGCCCGCCGTTCGATGGCGAGGGCGTGCCGCGAAAGCGCCTCACGCTGGTGGAGCGCGGAGTGGTGCGCGAGGTGGCCTACAGCCGGCAGGCCGCGGCGCTGACGGGAGCGGCGCCCACGGGCCACGGCTTCCCACTGCCCAACGAATTCGGCGAAGCGCCCACCAATATCGTCATCGCCGGCGGGGAAACTTCCCTGGAGCAGATGGTTGCATCCACTGATCGCGGCATTCTGGTCACGCGCCTGTGGTACATCCGCGAAGTGGACCCCTACGAGAAAATCTTCACCGGCATGACGCGCGACGGCACATTCCTGATCGAAGGCGGGCGCGTGACCGCCGGCGTCCGCAATTTCCGTTTCAACCAGGGCCTGATCGAGATGCTCTCGAACGTGGAGGCGCTCTCGGCGCCGGTGCGCGCATCGGGAGAAGAGACCTACGACATGGTGGCCCCCGCCATGAAGCTGCGCGATTTCAACTTCACCGAGACCACCCGGTTCTAAGCGGGATTCTCCCAACTGCGGCTGACTTGCATTTTCGCAACATTGCGAATAGACTGGGATCGAAGTGCCCAAGACTAGAGTCGTCCTCTTTCGGGACGCAGACGGATACTGCCCGTTCTTGGAGTGGTTCAGCGAATTGCCGCCGAAGGTACAGGACAAGTGCTACCTCCGGTTGGAGCGCCTGCGCGAGATGGGACACGAATTGCGGCGGCCGGAAGCGGACTTCCTGCGCGACGGAATCTACGAACTGCGGGTCGTTTTTCGAGGAGTTCATCACCGGATGCTGTACTTCTTCCACGGGGTGATCGCAGCAGTGGTCTCGCACGGCCTTGTGAAAGAACAAGTGGTCCCGCCGAGGGAGATCGATCGCGCGGTAGAGCGCAAGAAGCAGTTTGAAGCAGATCCGTCCAGGCACACTTACCAGGAGACTGAACATGGCTAAGCGAACGAAGCCCGCCATCGACGCAGTGGAGATCCTTTACCGCCGGTTCTATCGAGGCAAGCCGGCCCGGTTGAAGAACATCGAGGCGGCGCGAGCGAATGAGGAAGTCGCCCGCAAGATCCACGAGTTGAGGACTGCGGCCAGCCTCACCCAAACTCAGCTTGCCAGGCTCATTGGCACCACGGCATCGGTGATCTGCCGCCTTGAGGATGACGATTACGAAGGCCACTCTCTGGCGATGTTGCGCAGGATCGCCGGCGCCTTGAATCAGCGGATCGAGATCCGTTTTGTGCCGATTCGCCGGTCCGCCTAGCACAACCGTCTACCCAGCCCGCCCAGCCGCGCGTAACCAGAACGCAGCGCGCGCCGCGGAATTCAGTTCTTCAATTCCACCACCGCCGCTTCGAACGGCTTGTCACTCAGGTTTTTTATCTTATATTTGGAGGGGCCGCTCCAACTGAATTCCCCCGCTTTGTGCTGCTTCACCTCGGCCTTTCCCTCGGGCGAGGTCTCGCGGACATTCTGATCCGTGAAGTAAACCACCGCGTGGTTGAGGGCGTACTCGTGCATCGGCACGCTCTGCCGAGGACCGATCTTGACGCGGGTGACCCGGACCTGGCTGTTTTCGAATTCCAACTTGTAGTCTTTGGGATCCACCCGCAACGGGTCGAGAGCCGTGATCGCCACGTTGGCAGGATTCCCCGGCGTCTTGATTCCGATATCGATAAGCTGGATCGGGTTCTTATTTGTCATTTCCGAGGTGTGCAGACCGCTGGCCGGGCTCCATTTGATATCGCGGTCCCCCCACTTGAGGACCACGTCATGGCCGTCCAGGTAATGCAACGTCTCCCCGCCGGCCCCCAGGTAGATCATCACGCGATTGAGTTTGTGGTCGTGCGGCTGGCCGTGCTTCTCTTTGATCGAAACCTGGCCGTTCTCGAAAGCGAATTGTGAGTTCTGGGCGGCGACCTGAGCCCCGGCAAGAAGACAAACGTACAATCCAAGAGTTCGCATTGGCCCATGATACATCGGAGCCGCGAACGTCAGAGAGCGGTCGGTTTGCGGCGCGCCCTTCAGATCTTCAGCCGGCCCGAACCCTGACCGCGGAATTGGGGGGCGCGCTGCTCCCGGCGCAGCTTGAGAATCAGGTTCATCACCAACTGCTCGATTTTGTCGCGCACCTTGCAGTGGTCTTCATACTTCATCGAGACCGGGTCGGGCACCATCCATTCCACGACGGTCGCGCCGATGCTGTCGGGCAGCGCGAGGCCGGTCATGTTGACCACCAGGTCGAACTTCGAGCGGCGCATGTGGTAGATGCTCTTGGGAAACTGGTCGCGGATGTCGATTTCCTTTTCCGCCATGGCGCGAACGGTATCCGACATCACGGCCATGGCCGGAGCGAGTCCCGCGCTGGCGGCTATCAACGCGTCGTGGCCGTAGACGCGCGCGAAAGCTTCGGCCATCTGGCTGCGGCAGGCGTTGCCCACACACACAAACAGCACACGCTTCAGGGGATCGCTCACAGCTTCTCCAGAAAGAGCGCGTGTACGCGCAAATCCGCGGTCAGTTCGGGATGGAACGTGGCCACCAGGTGGCGGCCCTGCTCCACCAGCACGGGATCGCCCCGATAGCGCGCCAGCACTTGCCCGCCGCTGTTGATGCGCCGGATGACCGGCGCGCGAATGAAAACCGCCTCCAGCTTGCCCGGCGCCGTGCGCCTCTGAAACTCCGGCTCGGGCTCGAGCACCGTCACGCGGCTGTCAATCTGCCGGCCATAGGCGTTGCGCTCCACGGCGATCGCCATCAGCGCCAAGCTCTCCTGCGCGGGGTTCCACACTTCGGCGGCCATCAGGATAGCCCCGGCGCACGTGCCGAAAACCGGCTTGTGGCGGCCGAACTCCGCCAGCGCGTCCATCAGCCCGTCCTGGTGAAGCAGCTTGAGCATGGTAGTGCTTTCGCCGCCGGGAATCACCAACCCGTCGATGGCGCCTAACTGCTCCCGCTCGCGCACGTACACGGGCTCGGCGCCGGCGCGCTCAAGGGCCGCCCCGTGCGCCGCAAAGTCTCCCTGAAGCGAGAGCACGCCCACCCTCTTCATCACCAGCCTCGGGTCTGCAACAGTTCCGACTCCGGCATTTTGGCGATATCCAGCCCCGGCATGGCTTCGCCCAGCAACCGGCTCGCCTCCAGCAGTTTCTCGGGATTGTCGAAGTTCTTGGCTGCGTAGACGATGGCCTGCGCGCGGGCCGCCGGGTCGGACGACTTGAAGATCCCCGACCCCACGAATACCGCCTCGGCGCCAAGCTGCATCACCAGCGCCGCATCGGCCGGCGTGGCAATGCCGCCCGCCGAGAAGTTGGGTGTCGGCAGCGTTCCGTGCCGCGCCACCCACTCCACCAGTTCCAGCGGCGCTTGCAGCTCTTTCGCCTGGTGCACCAGCTCTTCCTTTCCGAGCACCGTGAGTTGTTTCATCTGCTTCACGATGGTGCGTATGTGGCGCACGGCCTCCACGATGTTGCCCGACCCGGCCTCGCCCTTGGTGCGGATCATGGCCGCGCCCTCGGCGATGCGCCGCAGGGCTTCACCCAGGTTGCGGGCGCCGCACACGAACGGAACTTTGAAATCGCTCTTAGCGATGTGGTGCTCTTCGTCGGCGGGAGTCAGCACTTCGCTCTCGTCGATGTAGTCCACGCCCAGCGCCTCCAGAATGCGCGCTTCCATGAAGTGGCCGATACGCGCCTTGGCCATGACGGGAATGTGGACCGTGCGCATGATCTCTTCGATCTTGCCGATATTGGCCATGCGCGCTACGCCGCCTTCCTTGCGGATATCCGCCGGCACGCGCTCCAGCGCCATCACCGCGCAAGCCCCGGCGTCTTCGGCAATCTTGGCCTGTTCGGCGTTGGTGACGTCCATGATGACGCCGCCCTTGAGCATTTCCGCCAGGCCGACCTTCAATCGAAACTCTTCGCTCGCAAATTCAAACATAGTTTTCTCCTTACACCATCGCACTGGCGGGCTCGAAGCTCCCGGAAGCGCTTTCCATCTCGCCCGCGACAATTCGTCCCAGAATCGCCAGGCCGCTTCGGATCTGGTCCGGAGTGAGGCCCGCAAAACTCAACCGCAACGCTCCCGGCTCGAGCCGGGATACCGCGAAGTACCGGCCGGGCAGATAAGCCATACCTTCCTTCTGCGCCCGCGGCAGAAGCTCGCCGGCATCCAGGGGCTCGGGCAGCCGCACCCACACGTTCATTCCGCCTTGGGGCCGCGTCCAGCGCGCGTTGGCCGGCAGATACCGGCGGCAGGCCTCCAGGGTCGCGGCCAGCCGCTCGGCGCCGGCTTGGAGCACGCGCGCTCGATGGGCCTCCAGGCGTCCGGATTCCGCGAACTCCAGCAGCACCGCCTGGGAAAGCTGGTCGGTATGCAGGTCGGCGGCCTCCTTGGCCTGGCGCAGGCGGTCGATCAGGGGCTTCGGCCCCACCACCCAGCCCACCCGCAGGCCTGGGAAACTCACCTTGGAAAAGCTGCGGAGCAAGACCGTGCCGCCGTTTTCGTCCAGTTGCTTGATGGCCGGCAGCGGCTCGCCTTCGTAGCGCAGCTCGCCATAGGCGTCGTTCTCCACCACCAGCACGCGCGCTGCGCGCGCCGCCTCCAGCAGTTGGCGCCGCGCCGCCAGCGGCAGGGTTGCACCCGTGGGGTTTTGGAAATTCGAGGTCACCACCAGGAAGCGCGGCCGCTCGCGTTCCAACACGCGCTCCAGTTGCGCGATGTCGAGCCCTTCCGCGCCCACCGGAATGCCCACAAGCTGGGCGCCAATTCCGGCCAGCAGGTTCTTCAGGCCCGGATAGACGGGGTCCTCGACCGCTACGGTGTCGCCGGGCCGCAACATCACGCGGCCGATGAGGTCGAGCGCCTGCTGACAGCCATTGGTGACGATCAGGTCGTCGCCGGGACCCGCCAGGCGCTGGCGGCGAGCCTCTTCCATGAGGTAGCGCCGCAGTGGCTCGAAGCCCGCGGGCGAGCCCAATTGCAGGATGCCGGCCAGGTCCTGCCGCGCCAGCACCGTCTCGCAACTAGCGCGGAATTCATCCAGCGGAAACAGCGCGCGCGAAGGCCGCGACATCTCGAAGCTGATGACTTCGCCGCCGGGCCCAGAGGGCACCCCAGAGGGCGCCCCGCCCGGATGTCCCAGGGGCGCCATATCGCCGCGCTCCAGCAGAGAATTCCAATCCACCCCGCCGGGCACAGAAGGCACCCCCACCGAATGCCCCGTCACGAAACTGCCGCGGCCCACCTGGCCGGAGATAAGCCCCTCGGCTTCGAGCATTTCATACGCCGCCGAAACAGTGGTACGGTTCAGTCCAAGCAGGCCAGCCAATTCGCGGGTGGCTGGTAGGCGCTCACCACGGGGCAGCTCTTGAGACCGGATCTTCTCCGCAAATTGCTGATAGAGCTGGCGGTAAAGCGGGACTTCGGATTCGTGAATCAGAGATGGCGCAAAATTCATCCATCCATACCATACCATATTGGACTGGAT